>Ga0181519_10004954_pt1 | contig 10709 bp, 9 predicted proteins | sample PEATcosm2014_Bin_26_FD_121102 | JGI IMG/M metagenome (GOLD analysis project Ga0181519, IMG submission 121102) | Peatland microbial communities from MTU Mesocosm Facility, Houghton, MI, USA - PEATcosm2014_Bin02_10_metaG | ecosystem: Environmental > Terrestrial > Soil > Wetlands > Peat | place... | reverse complement strand
TGTATGCATATGCGTTCCAACTTGCAGGGTTGGTATAGTCCACGTTATTCATGGACGGGTCGGGCGAAGTGAAGTTCCCGTAGGTGCTGGCATAGAAGCGCTGATCTGCGTAATCGAGACGCGTCATGGCTCCGTGCGCGGGATGGGTGGCCGCGCGGTTATCTCGAAGGTATTTGGCCCCTTCAGCCGAACCTCATTGCGGGGCTCATCTCCTTCACCCCCGACGAGCCGGTAGACGAACTTGATTTCTATAGTTTGACCGGCACACTTCTTGAGAAAGATTGAAGCCAGAAGCGTAGACTTCAGCCATTCAACTAGGGCGCGTTGAGTGCTTTGGATTTCGACAGAACTTGGCGCGCCCCCTGCTCCAATGGCAATGGTCGCCTTCGCGTCGCCCGTAACTCGCGCAATCCAGAGGACGCCTCTATACGCCGGGATTGGCATATCGGCGACGCATGCGAACCCGGCTGAGGGGGCCTGTTGACCAACAGTCAAACCCTCGGCCGCTAACGCCAGTAACACTACCGCGAGTATCCGCAATCTACATGGCATCTTAGGATCCTTTGTTTGAGAAGCCCTGGATTACGCTGCTACAGTTCAGCCAGATTTCATCGTTGTTGTACGCCTGATTGGGATCCGATCCCGCGTCGGGCCTGATCATGTCAAAAAGATGGGCAAGCTCGTGTAGCATCAGGAACGCTTGGGCTTGGGCGCTCCCACCCTGAATTGCCGCGAACTGGCTGCCGTAGTCGTCGCTGTACCCAATCGTTTGTCCCTTGGGGATAGCCTTAAAGAACGCCCCAGAGTTATTGAACAATATTGCATATCCGGGAGCAAATGCACTGCTCTCGATAGCATTCGAAGTGCCCCCGACGAAGTTGGCGCTCCCGGTTACTGTGGGAAGCGTATTAGTCAGGAAGCTACTTAACGACTGACCGGGCATTGCACCTGCGCCAGACGTGGTTAATCCTGCCTGAAACCAACTGCCGCATGGTGTATTTGCCAGCCCAGCCGCCAATTGGGCAAATATCGTCGGACTCAAGGGCCGGGGGTTCGTAACGGCAGTTGGCGGCGAATCTCCTGCGAGGTTTTGAATTGGGACTTTCTGACCGGGCGGATCGTTCCAGGGCGGCGGAATACCACCGGGGCCAGTGACGCCAGGGCTGCCTTCAAAAGGCGATCCATAGCCTGTGACGGAGTAACAGGGCGGGTCATCCTGAGGCGAACAAAGGCCTCTTGGGTCATTCTTGTTGACCGGATCGCCGCCGACGTAAGCATACCGGTTCCAATTTCCGGGTATGCTCACCGCGTTGGATGACTTCGACGGGTCCGGCGTATTGAACCTGCCATACGAACTTGCATAGAAGCGCTGATCTGGTGAACCTGACGCAGTCCTGTCGCAACGATACCCGGAACCCCATCGCGCGGTTGAGCTTAACCAGCTCGAAGCCCCGATGACGGAGGGATTTTGAAGTCGTGAACCCCTGACGCGAGTTTCCGGCAAACTCGCACTGAGTTCGAAGACACCACAGGCGGCTAAAGGAAGAAGCTCAGCGGTTTTTTCTTTAGCTGCCAGCACTGGAGTTCATTGTACGAAGATTCAGGCGCGACCAACGGGAGCGGGGAAAGTGGCGAAGAAAACGACGTGGGCCGCATGGCCGGAAGCCCTCTTTCCCTGATGTGAAGATCAGTCTTCGCAGCGGCCCGGAGCGGTCAAGGGCGCGAAGCGGCGTAGCGGACCCTTGACGGCGAGGACCGCTGTGGAACGTCGCTCGACAGGGAAAGGGGGCGCTCCCTCTCAGAACGGGATGACGTCAGGCCGGGGATGCGTTTGGTACGGAGCGCCGCGGACTTACGATCGTTCGCTCATCGGCGTGCCGCACGGGCACGTCGGCAGACCCCGGTCGAGCCATTGCCGGGTGGTGCGCGCCGTGTATCCGCAAGCCTGGCAGACTATCTTCAGCAGTCGTGTTCCCTGCTTCTTCTGCTCCAGCATCACATCCAGCGTCCGGTGCGGATACTCCGGCATCCGGGCGAGGAGAGCGTTTAAACGCTCTCTCAGTTGCGGCCCCGCCACAGTCGCGGTCATCTTCCCTGCCAGCCCCACGGCTGTGGCGATCACGCGAAACTCCGGACCGTGTCCGTGCCGGCAGTTGTCCACCGCATGGCAAAGTTCGTGGACCAGCACCTCGGAAACGCGCTGCGGATCGTCCAGCGCCGGCGAAACGAACAGCTCGTGCGCGCCATCGGCGCTGCAGGCTGTCGAAAAGCATTGACCAATAGAGCGGTTCTTGCCCGTGGGGGCGAGAGCACGTTGCGTTGGCCACCCGCACGAGACGCGAATGTGCGGCGGCAGTGGATGGCCGGCTTCCGTGAAGAGGTCCCGCAATCGCTCGACCATCTGCAGCAGCCATTGTTCGCGAGTCATGATTCATCCTCCCCTTCTTCGGCGAGTGCGTCGAACAGTTCCGCTTCGGCCTGCGCGTCGCGCGCCGTCACCGGTCCGTTGTGCGGGCCGAGATGCGCCGCCGGATGCGTGGCCGCATAAACCTGCTTCAGCAGATTGATCGACACGCGCGTGTACAGCTCCGTGGTCGTGAGCTTGGCGTGGCCAAGCATCTCCTGAATCACCCGGATGTCGGCGCCGTTCTCCAGCATCAGCGTCGCCACTGTGTGGCGGAACAGATGACAGCCGCCTTTCTTGCCGATCTTCGCTTTGCGGATGTAGCTGCGCACCAGACCCGTCAGATACACGCGGTCGATCCGCTCTCCCCGGCTGCTCAGGAACACCGTGCCGTCGTCGGTCGAAGTCAGCAGTTCGGGCCGCGCCTCGCGGATGTATTTGTCGAGCCAGGCGAGCGCGCGTTCGCCGATCGGAATGTGCCGGTCCTTTTTCCCCTTTCCCATGCGGATCATTACCGTTCCGCGGTCGGCGTCGATGTCGTACAGCTTCAGGCTCACGATCTCCAGCCGCCGCATCCCGGTCGCATAGAAGGTTTCGAGGATGGCGCGATCGCGCATACCCTCGGGCGTTGCGATGTCGGCCTGCGCGATCACCTGCTCGGCTTCTTCCGCGCTGAGGATGTATTTGGGAAGGCGGTTTTCAAGACGCGGCAGCAGCAGTTCCGATGCTGGGTTGTGCAGCAGATAGTTCTGACGTGCCAGCCACCGGAACCAGCCCTTGAGCAGCCGCAGGCGCGTGGCCTGCGTGCGGAAGGTCAGCGGCGCGCCGTCCTTCTTCCGGTAATAGTAGAGCGCCCGCTGATAGCGTTCGAGCACGGGCCGCGTGATCTCGGTGACGTCTTCGATGCTCCGCTCTTTGCACCAGCCGAGGAAGTAGCCGATGCAGACGCGCGAGCTGTTGAGCGTGTCCGTGGAGAAGTTCTGCGCGCCCATCCACGCAACGTAATGCTCAACCAGTGCATGCATCCGGTCGGTGGGCGCGGGAACCGGCTTCGGTTTCGGCAGCGGGCGGCGGGGCATCGGTCCACCACTACGACTGCGCTGCTGCTACGACGGGACCGTGATTTTCCGCTGCCCCGTTAACGTGAGTTTTGGCTGAAACTGCCGGAAAAGCGCCTGGAAGGCCCGCTGTTATTGGCTCCGGCGTGGTGCGACCACCCCGCGACACCCCCGCGACTTGAGGGCGACCGGTGGGCGACTTCTTCTCCGCCGGGTGCGACTTCTCATCGTCAATGGGAGACTTCTTTCTGTCGTAGATATCGATCAGGCCAGGCAGACGCGCTTTCGACGGGTCCTCGCCCGGTGCGAAGACCAGCTCATAAACGAAGCTCTGGCCGCGCCCGCCGCGATGCGCCGCCAGATACTCCATGTCCTCCAGCCGCCCCAGATGCTTTTTCAGCACCGTGTCGCCCCACGCCGACCACGCCCGCACGTCGCGCCGCGTGAAGCGAAAGTCCGCGCGCTCCATCTTCAGCCGCTCGCATTCAGAAGACACAGCGCCGTCGATCAGAAGCAGCAGTCGGCGCGTCTGCGCGGGCAACTCGTCGAGCGAACGGCCCAGCACTTCCTCCACCAGCCGGTTGGCGAGTGCATGATCGTCGTCCGTGGCCTCGATGTATTCGATGGTTTCGCCTCCGTGCGTTGTGACCTTCTGGATGGGCCGCTGGTATTGGTGCAGAAGCGCGCTGGCGCGGATCAGCGTCAGATACTTCATGTGATCGCGCCGCGTGCGCGTCATCGAATCGGGGAAGCTGAGGCCCGGCGCGCGCGGGTTCACCACGGCGAGAGGCCGGAGAAGGCGCTGTGCATTCTGATGCAGGTGCGTGACCGCGTTGCGCTGCACGCGCTTCAGCAGACCTTCGAGCGTCTGCGCTTCTCTTTGCGCCCGATGGATGGCGCGCGTCTGCTCGCGGTCCTCGTTCACCGTCAGCACCAGGCATCGATTAAGTAACTCCTCGTCGATCTCGATGGCGGTCGTGGTCAGGAAGATCATCACCGGGCCTTCGACGCGATACTGCTGTGTCACCAGTCGGCCCGATACCGGGTCCTTGCCTGTCGATGCGATCGTGAGCACGCCTTCCGACTGCAGAAGCTTCAGCGCATAAGCCGCGCGGCTCGCGCCCTGTTCCTCGACGATGGCGAGCACCTTGTGTTTCAGGTCCGTCTCTCCCATGTAGAAGAGTGATTGCCCCGTCATGGCCGAGTATTCGATCCTGTGCTCCGGAGGAACGAACGCGAGGATCGAGTCCATGAGCGAGCTTTTGCCGGCGGCGGAACTCGACTGCACCACCACCGCGAGCGGCGCATCGAAGAGACGCGACACGGCGGCAAGGATGGCTGTTTTCTTGTTGGCCTCTTCGCCCACCACGCCGCAGCGCGCCAGGTCCTCCACGATGCGGTCCATGAGGCGCGGATCGCGCAGCAGCTCCATCGCCGCTGTGTGCTCTTCCCCGGCGATCGCGATCTCCTCGCGTTTCGGCTCCAGCGCCTTGCGAATCTGCTCCTGCTGAATCTCCTCCAGCCTGCGCAGCACGTGTCCGAGATCGTGCCGGATGACTTCTTCTTTGAGACCCAGTTCGACGGCCGCCTGCTTTGCGAAAGCGATGCGCTGTCGCGCGGCGTAGAGATCGAGCGTATCGACGTGGAACCCGGCTTCGTCTCCTGCAGCGCCTCGTGAGACCAGCAGATTGATTTTGATGAGATCGTAGCTGAGATTCTTCGCGAGGCCCCGCACACGATAACGCCGGTCGCCCAGCGTGATCGCGATCTCCTCCGCGCCGATCTCGACGGGGATTTGCGGCGCGGAGATACGCAACGGCGGGGCGCCCTCTGGGCCGGGCGGCAGTTCGGCTTCGTGCGCGGCTGGCTCAGCGGCTAAAGAAGGAACTGGCTCCTCGATTTCTTCCGCAGCCAGTGGCTCCGGTTCCACCGGTTGTTTTTCTTCTTTAGTCGCTGACTGTTCATCGATCGGCGTAACCGGCGCGGCCACTGGCTCCACTCTCATGCGCTCTGGTGGCTTGCCCTTTCCCATCCATTGCGCGCTGTTCAGCAGTACGCCCAGAGATTTGGCCGCAGGCTGCGTGGTGCGCGCGTATTCGTTGGCGTCCATTCCTTTCGGAAACAGAACACGGAAGCATTCGATGCCCGCAGCGGTCAGTTCATCGGCCAGCGCCAGTGCCGCTTTATCTCCGGCTTCGTCGCGGTCGTAAGCGATCCGGACGCGCTTCACGCCGTATTTGCGGAAGGCTGCGCGGTGATCGTCGGTGAAGCCATGAACCCCGTAGCTCGCCGTGACGTTGCGATACCCGGCGCACCAGAACGTGAGCGCATCGATCAGCGCTTCGCACAGGATGATGTCGCCGGAACCATTGAGCGAAGCCGCCTCCAGCGCTTCTTCGTTCCACACGCCACGATGCGGACCAGGAAGGTAGAGATGCAGCGGCGTTCCTTTGGTCAGGCTCGCCGTGATCTTGCGGCCATACATCTGCACCAGCTCACCGGCGCGATTGAAGATCGGGATCACCAGCGAGCCGTTCATGTGTTCATGGCCCGACGACTCGCGGAGGATGCCGAGCTTTTCCAGACGCGCGCGCATTTCCGCTCCGGCCTTACGGTTCTTCGGCGGCAGTCTCAGCCCGAGTGTGCGATTGGCGAAGCCCAGCCGGAAGTGGCCTATCATCTCCGAATGCGTGAGACCGCGCTGCTCGAGATACTTCAGCGCGTCGGGCGTATCGTTGAGCGTCTGGTGATAGTAGCTGACGATGCGGTCGAGCATCTCCGCATCGCTCGCATCGCGTTCGACGGGCGGCGCGAGTTTGCGCACCGTCCCGACCTTCACCACCGGTGCGCTCGCGAGCAACGCCGGATGCTCGGCGCGCAGCAGCTCGGCGGCGTGACGGAAGCTGACGCCCTCGGCCTTCATCACCCAGTCGATCGCGGAACCGCCGACTCCGCATGCTCCCTTGCAGTCCCAGACGTTCTTCACCGGGTCGATGCACAGGCTCGGTTCGTGATCGTCATGGAACGGGCACAGCCCCTTCAGCTCCTTGCCGTACCGCTTCAGCTTCACGCCGCGGGCTTCGGCGAGCCGCTCGACCGAAACCTCCTGCTTCAGCCTCTCGATGATTTCATCCGGGATGCGCGCCATGCGAAAAACGGCCTCCTTCAAAAAGTTGTCAAGTGGCTACCGGATCGGTATGGCACCTGATTGGATAATAAAGTAACATACTTTATATGAACGGACCGGTTTTGACCCCCGCGCGCTACACTCCGTTCGTCATGCCCCGGCGCTCTAAGCTCAAACTGATGCCACTGCCGCAAAGCGACGAAACACCCGGCCAGCGTCTTGCGCGCATTCGCCGCGAACGCGGCTTCACCCAGATCGAACTGGCCGAGAAGACCGGCCTGGTGCAGGCGCTCGTGTCGGACTACGAACGCGGCAAGCTGCGGCTCAACGCGGATATGATTCTGCGCTTTGCCACAGCTCTGGAAGTTTCCACCGATGCGCTGCTGCAGCCTGCGGGACCCGTGGAGTCGAAGAAGCCCAGTCGCAAGGTGCTGCGCCGTCTGGAACTGATTGAGGCGCTGCCGCAGACACAGCAGACGGCGCTGCTGCGCACCATCGATACTTTTCTCGATGGAGTTGCCGCACGGCGCACAGCGCGCCGCGCCTGAGGCCTTTCATCTGCTGAAGGAAAGAACCATGGACAGACAACACGCCCACCAGATGCTCGACCAGCTCGGCCCCGGCCAGCTCGACGCCGTGGTCCGCCTGCTCGAACTCCTGACCGATCCCGAAAACGTTTCGATCCGCGACGCGCCCACCGACGACGAACCGGAGAGCGAAGAGGAAGCGCGCGCCGTCGCCGCTTCCAAAGAGTGGTTCCGGCACAACCAGGGGATTCCGTTCGAAGAAGTGGTCGCCGATCTGGGCTTCACCATGGAACAGGTGACCGGCCACAAGGAACCCGTTTGAAGCGGATCGTTTTCTCTGACCAGGCCAAAGCCGACATCCGTTCCATCCCGCAGCCCATCGCCATGAACATCCTTACGGCGATTCACCGGCTCGCCGAAACCGGCGCTGGCCGTGTGAAAACGCTCAAAGGTACGGAAGGCGAAAAGCGCCTGCGCGTCGGCGACTATCGCGTCCGCTTCACCGAAGAGAGCGGCGAGGGCAAGGAAGGCAAAGAGAGCGAAGGCACACTTCACGTTCACGCCGTGCGCGATCGCAAGGAGGCCTACCGCTGAAACTTTCTCCGGCCCTGCGCCGCGCGGTTCGCTCCGCTCATGGAACGCAGATCGAACAACGACCGAACAAGCACCGAACGCCGACCGAACGCGGCGGGCGCCCGTTCGCGTCACCAACCTAAGCCGCCAGGCTTAGGGATGGTGTCTTGCTCTTCTGCGCATGCAATAAACCATGGAACGCACCCGTCCACTCCGTCGCTTGCGCTCCTCTGCGGCCGCGTGCCGCCGAATCGTCTGATAGCCTCCCGGCAGGTGGAAGTGCCGGGCCGTGCGGATTGCCTCTTACATAATCGGCGCGTTATCCGAAGCAGCCCTTCGGGTCGCACACCGTTCGCGCAGATCGCTCCGGCTGCTCGCATCCGATAACGCGGCATTATGCAATCGGCGAAGGCCCGCCCCGGCCACCGGATCGCTTGATCAAGGACAAGCAACGGCCGGCGCGATCCCGCGCCCGCCGTCGCACTTGATCTCCGCGCCGCTCCAGGGCACGCCGCCCGCAACGGGGCCGCGCTCTTCCGCGAAACGCGCGGCAAGGTTCGAATCCGAGTGCCCCGCTGGACTACTTATCCCCGCGGCATTCATGCGAAGACAAGCGCCAATGGTCAGGTCCTCGCCGTCAAGGGTCCGCTGCGCCGCCCATCTGAAAACGATGGTCGCCCTTGACCGCTCCGGGCCACCGCGAAAAAGGCAACCTGATATGAGGGAAAGGGGGGCTCATGCAATCGGGCCTGCCGAATCAATAGGTTCCCCTGCGGTAACGCGAAAACGGCGGCTAAAGCGAAAAGCCCCTGTTTTCAGTGGTTACCATACGGGAGCGCGAAGTTACCATACAGCACCCGCGCCGGGGTGACGTGTCACCCCCTCACCCGATGCGTCAGCATCGTTTTCCGGTAACCAGCGGTAACCGCGATTTTCACCCCCAAAACCGGCTCGAAGACGCTGCGCCCATGCCACTTTATTCCGACAGCCGTCGAGACTGGAAGCGCTCTCGCGCCGGTCCTCGTGGCCCTTCAGAGCGCTGTTTTGCGCCGAGACCTGTAACCGATAATCTGTGATAGTGGTTACATTCACCGGTCAATACGACAACCCGGCGAAAACAATCTGTAGCTTAAATAAATCCAACAAGAGCCTACAGCGACGTTCAAAGTTCGTCTCCGCCGAGAATCTGCCGTAACGCGAAAAAAAGTCATCCTTCAACGCCTCGATGGAGGCAACGCCTGAGCCAACTGTCGTCGACTCCTCTCTAGGCGACCTCCTGTAGGCGGCGCTCACCAAGTCGAACGAGTCCACGCCGGAAAATACTGACTCGCACACATACCTTGTCTTGTCCTCAACGCCCGGAGCCGGATCTTCCCCCAGCAGGTAGTGATAAAACTCGACTGTCAGCCTCACGAGCGTGCGGAGATCGTCGAACTCCGACTCCAGGAGGAGTGGCCTCCCCGCCTCAACCATGGAGGCCTGCATTGCACGTACCTGCTGCATCACCGCTTGATCCATACGTCACCACCCACGGCGCTGCTCAGTACCCGATCTCACTGTATTAACCCTCCAATCGGCAAAATGCCGATTGGCAAAGTGATGGGCAGAGCACCGACCGGTGCAGTGAGAACCGGCGCTGCAAAAGGGCCTCCAGGTGTGACCGGGGGACGAACGGGAATCGGACCGCTTGTCACCGCCGCCGCGAGCACCTCTTCGGCCGCTGCCGCTGCGGCCTGGGCGGCCGCAAGGGCCGCAGCCACTGCCGCCGAGAGGAGATTAACGCAGCTTCTATTTACTGCCGCCTCGGCATTAAGCAGCCTGTTCAGCGCCTGCGCCAAAGCCTTTCTGTGGCCTGGATCAAAGCCTCCGGGCGTAATCTCGGTAAGTCGCCGCGTTACAGCCAGAGTCGCGGCAACGAGCTCAGCCAGCGCTTGAGCGCAATTGGCTGCCGAACCAACACCCAAGTCTGGAGGTCCGTCGTCCTCATCGTCGTTGACGGTGGCGCCATTCGACAAGCACCCCATAGCCTGCAACTGCGCGTAGAACGTCGGAGAATCCGGACTGCCCTGCAATAACGCCATGAGGCCGGGACTGGGACTCGGGCAGGCACTAAATACGCTGGCGAAGTCCGGGTCGCCGTACCCCGGATCGTAACAACCGCCGCTGGGGTCGAGAGTCGAGCACCATCCGCCGTTGACAATGATCCAATCGGTGCCCATCGGGTCCACGCGATTCACCGGGTCACCACCCGTATAGGCATAACGATTCCAACTCACCGGATCGCCCGAATTGGAACTGCTACCGGACGAGGCCCCTCCCGCACCCGCCGGGTCCGGCGTCAAAAACCTGCCATAGGTGCTCGCATAGAATCGCTGATCCGCGTAATCGAGGCCCGTAGAGTTCAACGCCACGTCGTACACATACTTAAGGCTCAATCCTGTAAAGCCGCATGATTCCATTGCCGCCCTCCGCGACGTATTGCCCGTCCGAAGAGATCGCAAACCGCGCCGGTTCGCTCAGTGGTTTGGAACTTCCCCGAGCGAATAGAAGACTGTAGGCCTGCAGACCGGGTGTCCATGAGGCAAGTATTTTCCTGGCGCGAAAATCCCAGATCTCTGCCGTTCCGACGGAATGGGTGTCCCAGTCGCGGATCAGTCCGGGACTGTATCTGTGCTCCGAATAGATAACGCGACTTGAACGAGACGCGGTCGCAAACGGAGCACCTCCCAGATCACCGGGGGTGTCCGAGATGACCTTGCCGTCGTCCACGTTCCAGCAACGAACCGAGCTGTTCGGAGAGTTCTCCTTCCCAAACGCGTTACAAAGCGCCTTCCCGTAGTCGGCAAAGCGACCATACGGAGCGGACGCTCCCCGCCACCTCGAAACCACGCCCTTGTCTATCGAATCGACGATCAACGTCTCGCGAGGCTCGGGCGGCTCAGCAGAGAACCGAGGGGCGGCACCCATTGGTTTTTCCACCACCATTAGACGGCGATCGGCGGAGTCGTCTTTAATAAACC
>Ga0181519_10004953_pt1 | contig 10710 bp, 7 predicted proteins | sample PEATcosm2014_Bin_26_FD_121102 | JGI IMG/M metagenome (GOLD analysis project Ga0181519, IMG submission 121102) | Peatland microbial communities from MTU Mesocosm Facility, Houghton, MI, USA - PEATcosm2014_Bin02_10_metaG | ecosystem: Environmental > Terrestrial > Soil > Wetlands > Peat | place... | reverse complement strand
GCGGCGGCGGCCCGGCTGCGCAGGGGCCGGGCCGGTCCTCGGCCGGCCGGGACCGGGGACGGGCCGGGACCGGTCACCGGGCCACCGGCGGTCCGGGCCGGCCGGGGGACGGGCCGGGCTCCGGCACCCCGGCCCCCCCGGGCGGGTAGGTCCGGGCCAGCTGGGCGGAGGTCGGGGCGGTCGAGCGGTCGACCGCCGGCAGCAGCCCGGCGATGGCCGTCATGATGGCCCGGGTGTCGGCCACGGCGTCGGTCCGGCCGAGCTCCAGGGGCGGCCCGATGGCCACCTCCACGGTCGGCGGGTGGGCCAGGGCGGCCAGGTCGGGCAGCCGGGCCGACCGGGGCCACACGGCGTCGGTGCCCCACAGCCCGACCGGCACCACCGGGGCCCCGGTGGCGGCGGCCAGCCGGGCCGTGCCCGTCCGGCCCGACAGGACCGGGTCGAAGAAGTCCGGGCCCCGGGGGATCGTCCCCTGGGGCAGCACGATGACCAGCTCGCCGGCCCGCAGGGCCCGCTCGGCCTCGACCAGGGGGGCCGCCGACCCGGTGCCCCGGTCGACCGGGATGCCGCCCAGGGACCGGGCCACCCACCCGACGACCGGGGCCTCGAAGAGCTCCCGTTTGGCCAGGAAGCGGGCCGGCCGGCCCACCCGGGCGACCACCACGGCCAGGGCGGCCACGTCGAAGTAGCTCCGGTGGTTGGGGGCGAGGATGACCGGGCCCCGGTCGGGCAGGTGCTCGAGGCCGCGCACCGTGAAGCGGGCGTAGGGGAACAGCTCGGGCCGGACGAAGGGCCGGAGCAGGTGGAAGGGCTCGAGGCCGAGGATCGACGGGACGCCGGCCGGCCGGTCCCAGTGCTCGACCGGCCACCGGCGGGCGGCGGCCACCGCGCTCAACCCCGGGTCGGGGTTGACGGCGTGGGGGTAGCCCACGCTGGCCAGGAGCGGGATGTCGAAGACGCTGTCCGAGCAGGCGTGGCAGGTGGCCAGGTCGATGTCCCGGGCCCCGGCCCACGCCCGGACCGCCCCCAGCTTGCCCAGGCCCCACACGAAGGGCCCCTCCAACCGGCCCGTGTAGCGCCCCTGGCGCACCTCGTAGCGGGTGGCCAGCACGTCGTCGAAGCCCAGGCGGTCGGCCAGCGGGGCCACCATGTCGTAGGGCGAGGTGGTGGCCAGCACCAGCTGGTGGCCGTCGGCCCGGAAGGCGGCCAAGATGGCCGGGGCGAACGGGGCGACCAGGGCCACCAGGCCGTCCACCGCCCGCTCGCCGGCCCGGCGGACCTCGGCCTGGGACCAACCCCGGGCCACCAGGGCGGCCGCCCGGGCCAGGGTCATGGCCACCAAATTCTCCCCCAGGCGGTCGTAGAGGGCGTAGAGCAGGCCGTCGCCGGGTATGCCCCGACGGCCGGTGACCACCCCCTGGGTGGCCAGAGCCCCGTTGAGCACGGGACCGCTGGCCCGGCGGAGCAGCGTCCGGTCGAGATCGACGAAGACGGCGGCCACGGCGCCCGAGGCTATCGGGCCTCGGTCGGGGCGCGGTTCGTCCGGTCCGAGCCGGCCTGGTCGGAGGGGGTGACGGTGAACACGGGCAAAAGGACCCCGGACGCGGTGAAGGGATCGCCGGGGGGGTGGCGATCCCTTCACACGGACTCGCAAGGTAAGGAGGGGGGGTTCCCGTTCCTGCGGTCTGGATACATCTTGCGCCACCCGATGTGATCTGTCAACGAGCTTTGTGAGATACTTACTATCGGTTTAACCGATGAGTAACAGAACCGCCACGGAGCACATGGGTTCGTCGCGCGACGGACACCAACCGAGGAGGACCGGATGGATCTGAAGCACCTGCAGGCCCTGATCGGCATCGCCGACACCGGGAGCTTCTCGGCCGCCGCCGAGTCCATCGGCACCGTGCAGTCGAACGTGTCGGCCCACGTGGCCCGGCTCGAACGCGAGCTCGACGTCCAGCTGGTCGACCGGGCCAACGGGCACCTGACCGAGGAGGGGGAGGTGGTGGTGGCCCGGGCCCGGCGGATGATGGTCGAGCTGGACGCCATGGTGGCCGACGTGGTGGCCCTGCGGGCCGAGGTGGTGGGCACGGTCCGCATGGGCACCATCGGCACCACCGGGCGCTGGCTGGTGCCCCTCATGTTCGCCCGCCTCCGGGAGCGCCACCCCCACATCCACATGATGGTCTCGGGCGACGGGACCAGTGCCACGTTGGAGCTCCAACTGGTGTCGGGCCAGCTCGACCTGGCCGTCGTGACCCTGCCGGTGCCCGGCGAGGAGCTGTCGGCCAGTCCCCTGTTCGAAGAGGACCTGGTCCTGGTGGTCCCCCGGGACCATCGGCTGGCCGACCTGCCCGGGGACGGCTCGGCCCGGGCGCCCCTGCCCATGGCCGCCCTGGCCGACCTGGAGCTGCTGCTCCCGCTGCCCGGCACGGCGCTGCGCGACGAGATCGACGCCGCCGTCCAGCCGGCCGGGCTTACCCTGCGGCCCTCGATGGAGCTCGACGGGATCCGGCTCATCGCCTCGCTGACCTTCGACGGCTACGGTCCGGCCATCCTGCCGGCCACCGCGGTGTCGAGCCACCTGCGGGGCCAGTTCGTGCTGGTCACCTTGGAGGGCTTCCCGAGGCGCCGGGTCGGGGTGGCCCTGCGGCGCCGGGGCATGCCCTCGGCCCCCACCCGGGCCCTGCTCGACATCCTGCGGGCCGCCGTGCTCGAGCCGGGCAACCTCCCCGAGGGCCTGCACGCCTCGCCCCAGCTGGTCGAGGTCTGATCGCCCCCGGCACCGGGGGACCTGACTATCGTCCGCCCATGGACACGGTGCGCATGGCCACCTTGGGGGCGGCCCGGATCACCCCGGGTGCCCTGATCAGGCCGGCGGCCAAGAACCCGGCGGTCGAGGTGGTCGGCGTGGCCGCCCGGGATCCCGAGCGGGCCCGGGAGTTCGCCGACCGCCACGGGATCGGCCGGGTCTACGAGTCCTACGAGCGGGCGGTCGGCGATCCCGAGGTGGACGCCGTCTACAACCCGTTGCCCAACGGACTGCACGGCCGCTGGACCCTGGCCGCCATCGACGCCGGCAAGCACGTCTTGTGCGAGAAGCCCTTCGCCGCCAACGCCGAGGAGGCGGCCGAGGTGGCCCGCCGGGCCACGGCGGCCGGGGTGGTGGTCATGGAGGCCTTCCACTACCGCTACCACCCGCTGGCCAGCCGGCTCCTCGAGATCGTGGGCAGCGGCGAGCTGGGGGCGGTGCGACGCATCGAGACCTCGATGTGCTTCCCCCTGCTCAGCCGGGGTGACATCCGGTACCGCCTCGACCTGGCCGGCGGGGCCCTGATGGACGCCGGGTGCTACCCGGTCCACCTCATGCGGGTACTCAGCCGGAGCGAGCCCACCGTCCGCCGGGCGGCGGCCAAGCTGGCGTCGCCCGGCGTGGACCGGGCCATGCGGGCCGAGGTCGACCTGCCCGGGGGGGCCGTCGGCGTCATCACCACCTCGATGCTGTCCTCGGCCCTGCTCAACGTGTCGGCCCGGGTCGAGGGTGAGGACGGCGAGCTGCGGGTCCTCAACCCGTTCGCCCCCCAGCACTACCACCGGGTCAAGGTGGTGACCACCCAGGGCCACCGGGTGGAGCACCTGACCCGCACCCCGACCTACGAGTTCCAGCTCCAGGCCTTCGCCTACGCCATCCGCCACGGCGGTCCGGTGCTGACCCCGCCGGCCGACGCGGTGAAGAACATGGCCCTGATCGACGCCATCTACCGGGCGGCCAAGATGGAGCCCCGCCAGCCCACCGCCGCCTGATTCCGGGGCCCCGGTTGGGGACCCGTCATCACGGACCCTCGAAGATCTCCTCGTAATAGCGGTACATGCGGACCCCGGGGGTGAAGCCCAGGCGCCCGGGGTCAAGCTCCCGGCCCCGCACGGCCCCCAGGTACTCCCCCACCAGGTCGCACCCGGCGGCCAGCGACAGGGGCAGGCCGCCCGAGAAGCGGGGGTTGACCTCGGTGAACACCGCGGTGGCCGCCCCCGGCTCCATGAAGCCCTGGACGTTGGCCGGCCCGGTCAGGCCCACCGCCCCCAGGAGGACGCCGACCCCGGCCCCGAGTGCCGGGTCGGCGAAGGTCTCGCCCCGCACCGAGATCCCGGCCTTGGTCTCGTCCCGCCAACGAGGCACGGCGGCCGCCAGGCGACCGTCCCGGTCGACCAGGGCGTCCACCGTGAACTCCCGACCGGCCAGCCGGTGCTGGACCATCGGCTCGGGCACCTGAGCCAGGGCGTGGTCGAGATCGGCCGGATCGTCGACGGCCACGATGTCCCGGGACCCCCGGCCGTGCCGGGGCTTGACGATCCACGGCCCGGGCACCCCGTCGGCCGAGCCCAGTCCGGTGGGCGGCACGGCCACCCCGGCCGCCGTGGTCACCAGGTGGAACCGCCACTTGTCGGTGCAGGCCTCGACGGCCGCCGGGTCGGGCAGCCAGTGGGCCAGGCCGGCCCGGTCCAGCCGTTCGGCCGCCCCGTCCAGGGCCACCAGCTCCTCGGCCACGGTGGCCACCAGCGCCCGGGCCCCGGTGCGCCGGGCGGCCTCCGCCACCGCCTCGGCGAAGTCCGGATCGTCGCCCCGGGGCAGCACGGCCCGGTGGTGGCCCAGGCGGAGCCCGACGGCGTCGGCCGAGGCGTCGGCCGCCACCACCTCCTCGCCCGCCCGGACCAGGGCCCGGACCACGGCCACCCCGGCCGGTCCGCCGGTCCCGGTGACCAGCACCGGGCCGTTGGGGGAGCCCGTCACCATGAGCCCGTCACCATGAGCCAGTCACCACGAGCCCGTCACCTTGGGCCTGTCACCTTGGGCCGTCACCATTCAGCTCCCGGTGAGATGGCGCACCAGCACGATGAGGCCGGCCAGGGCCAGGGCGCCGACCAGGTACAGCACCAGCCGCCACTCCCGGCGGCGGTCACGGACGATGTCCCGGGCCGTGGCCTCGGACCACGGGGTCGGCGGCGGCGGACCGGCCGGCTCCGGCGTGACCGACGGCGGTGGGGCGGACGGGGTCGGACGGGGCCCCGTCCCGGGGGGCCCTGTCTCCGGGGGCCCTGTCTCCGGGGGCCCTGTATCCAGGGGCTCGGTCACCGGGCCCTCCTCTCATGCGACCGGTCTTGACCGTGTGGTCCCAGCGGCGCGGCGCTCTCCGGGCCTCGAGCAGGAACGAGGCCACCCCGGCGGCGCACAGGAACGGCCCGTAGCCGGCGATGTACAGCATGACCGCGCCGAGACGCCGCCGGGGGCCCTCGGGCCTCTCGACCGCCTTGGCCAGGTAGGCGACGGCCAGGGCCACCCCGACCCAGATCGAGGCGGCCAGGGCCTCCCGGTGGGTGACCGCCGGTCCGACCGAGTCGCCGAAGGGGGCCAGCAACCGGTTGGCCAGGTCGACCACGACCCCGGGGACCAGCGTGTAGGCGATGATGGCCAAGGAGACCAGGCCCGGGAAGGTCACGGCCTGGCGCCAGGAGCGGCGGGACACCACCGGGTCGACGGCCAGGCTGAACGCCGTGGTGACCACCCAGAACAGGGCGTTGGAGATCCAGAACACCCGCAGCATCTGGGCGGCGTACCCGTAGTCGGTGAAGTACAGGACCAGGAGGGCCGTGCTGGCCAGCGGGATGAGCAGGGGCAGCAGGGTCACCGCGAAGAAGGGCAGGCCAAAGCCCAGGCGGCCGATCGGCGTGCCCGGCCGGAACCACTTGCCCCGGTACTTGGAGATGATCTGGAGGTTCCCCCGGCCCCAGCGCAGGCGCTGCTTCCACAGGCTGCGCAGGGTGGCCGGCTCCTCGGCCCAGCACGAGCCGTGGGGTTCGAACACCACCCGGTGGCCGTGGAGCTGGGTTTCGATCGTCGTCACCGTGTCCTCGGCCAGGGTCGACGTGTCGATCCGACCGTCCAGGGCCTCGAGGTTGGCCCGGGAATGCAACTGGGCCCCCCCGGGCACGCAGACGGCCACGCCGACCACGTTGGCCGACCGCCGGGCCAGAGCCTGGGCGGTGACGTACTCGATGCCCACGAACCGGGTCACCGAGGTCCCCGGGCGCGACCCCTCACGCACGTAGCCCCCGACCGCCCCGACCTCGGGGTCGGCCAGGTGGCGGGTCATGGCCCGCAGCGACCCCGGGTCGAAGACCACGTCGGCGTCGATGATGAGCACGGCCTGCGCCCAATCGTCGGCCAGCACACAGGCCAGCCCGGCGTTGAGCACGGCCGCCTTTCCCTGGCCCCCGACCTCCCGGTGCAGGCGACCCACCCGTCCGGGATGTCGGGCCGCCGCCTCGGCCAGCAGCCGTTCCGTGTCGTCGGTGCTGGCGTCGTCGACCACCAGGACCCGCAGGGCCTCGGGCGGGTACTCCTGGGCCATCAGGGCCTCGATGGTCGGGCCGAGCACGGCCGCCTCGTTGTACGCCGGGACCAGCACCACCGTCCGGGGCTCCACCGGCGCCGCCCGGTCGAGATGGCTGGCGAAGCGGTGGAAGGCGGCCAGCACGACGAAGACCGAGCAGATGAGGGGCAGGCAGGCGGCGGCGACCACCAGGGCGCCCAGGACGACCTGGACGATGTCCAAGACGATCACCACGGGGATCCGGCTCCGCGGGCCGAGAGGGCCGGGCCGGGGCCCGGGGTCGGCATCAGTCGACCAGGCCGCTCAGGTTGGTCTCGTTGGGCCCGGGCATGAGGTTGGCGTCGCGGACCTCCCGGACGACCTCGAAGGGCTCGGCGTACTCGCCCTGGCTGAACCGGGACCAGTAGTGGGCGGCGGCCCGGATGCGGGACTCGGACAGGTACGAGCGGATGTGGATCTGCGAACCGTAGGCGTGCAGGGCCTTGAGCTTGGTCTCCATGAACGGGTCGATCTGCACGTAGCGGCTGGGACTGAACTCGACCGTCGACGACGGCGACTCGAAGCAGTAGACCCGGGGCACGGTGCGGGTGGCCACCATGACCGCTTTGTGGACGTTGCGGTGGTCCTGGTGGTTGTCCTGCAGCGAGTGGGTGTAGACGACCGACGGCCGGAGCCGGGCCACGTGGCCCTCGATGCGCCGGACGGTCGACCCCCCCTCGGTGATCCGCGTGTCCTCGAAGTCCTCCAGCCACAGCCGGGCCCCGAGCACGGTGGCGGCCGCCCCGGACTCCTCGGCCCGGCGGTCGGCGTCGCCCCCCCGGTCCCCCCGGGTCAGGGTCAAGATGTGGACGGCGTCGCCCTGGTGGGTGTGGGCGGCCAGCGTCCCGCCGGCCCCGATCTCCACATCGTCGGGGTGGGCCCCGATGGCCAGCACCACCGATCGGCTCGAGGGCACGCCCCGGTGCCGTCGGCCCCAGTCGACCATGCGGTGGATCCGTTCGAGCAGCTCGACCGAGTCGGCGGGCAGGGCCATGAAGTCGTCGGCCCGGGCCCGCAGGACCCCGATCAGCAGATCGACAGTCGGCTGGTAGCTGAGCACCAGCACCGGGGTCGGCCACCCCCGGTCCCGGCGGCTCCGCAGCTCGAGGACGTCCTCACGCTCGAGATAGGCACTGGTCTCGAAGATGAGGAGATCCCAGCCCCGGGTCGAGGCCATGAGCACGGCCTCGGCCCCGGTCCGGGCCACGTGGACCGACATCCCGTCACCCCGGAGGACCCCGCCCAGCAGCTCGACGGTCTCGGGGTTGCCCGAGACGAGCAGGATCTCCGGCACCGACTCGTCGGGACGGCCCGGCTCGCCGCTGCCCGCCCGGCCGTCGTCGAGATCCCCGAGCTCACCCTCGGGACCCATCGCGTTCCTCCTGCACTTGCCCTTGACGGCCAGCTTAGGTCGGGCCACCGCCGGTCCGGCGGTCGCTCCCGGTAACGTGGCCCGGTGCCCGGATCCGCCCCCGCCGAGCCCCTCGACCGGGCCACCGTCGCCGCGGCGACCGACGCCGCGCTGTCCCGGGCCCGAGACCTCGGGGCGACCAACGCCGAGGTCCGGGTGGAGCGCATCCGGTCCCAGTCGCTCCGCCTGCGCGACGGCCGGCTGGAGTCGGCGGCCGACGGCGTGGAGATCGGGGTCGGGGTGCGGGTCGTGCACCAGGGCTCCATCGGCTTCGCCGCCTCGGTCGCCGTCGGTCCCGACGCCGCCGCCGCCCTGGCCGCCCAGGCCGTCGGGGCCGCCCGGACCACGGCGGCGGCCAGCGGCCGGCCGGTCGTGCTGGCCCCCGAGCCGGCCCACGGCCAGGTCGACTGGACGTCACCGCACGACGTCGACCCGGTCACCGTGCCCCTGGCCGAGAAGGTGGCCCTGCTCGAGGGCTGGAGCACCCGGTTGCTGTCGGCGCCCGGGGTGGACCACGTGACGGCCTACGTGCTGGCCGTGAGCGAGGAGAAGCACTACGCCGACCTGGCCGGGACGGTGGCCGTCCAGCGCCGGGTCCGACTGCACCCGGCCGTCGAGGCCATGGCGGTGGGCGGAGACGGGTTCGAGACGATGCGCACCCTGGCCCCGCCGGTCGGCCGGGGGTGGGAGTACCTCCACGGCCGGGGCTGGGACTGGGAGTCCGAGCTGGCCACCCTGCCCGAGCTGCTGGCCGAGAAGCTGGCCGCGCCGTCGGTCGACGCCGGTGCCTACGACCTGGTGATCGACCCGACCAACCTGTGGCTGACCATCCACGAGTCGGTGGGCCACGCCACCGAGCTCGACCGGGCCATGGGCTACGAGGCGGCCTACGCCGGGACGTCCTTCGCCACCTTGGACCAGCTGGGGTCGCTGCGCTACGGGTCGGCGGTGATGCACGTGGTCGGCGACCGGACCACCCCCCACGGCCTGGCCACCGTGGCCATCGATGACGAGGGGGTGGCCGCCTCGTCGTTCGACCTGGTGCGCGACGGGCTCCTGGTGGGCTACCAGCTCGACCGGTCCATCGCCGCCACCGCCGACCTCGGGCCGTCCAACGGCTGCGCCTACGCCGACTCCCCGCTCCACGTGCCCATCCAGCGCATGGCCAACGTGTCGCTCCAGCCGGCCCCCGGCGACGGGCCGACCACCGAGGAGCTGATCGCCGGGGTCGACCACGGCCTGTACATCACCGGCGACAAGAGCTGGTCCATCGACATGCAGCGCTACAACTTCCAGTTCACCGGGCAGCGCTTCTACCGGATCGAGCACGGCCGCCTGGCCGGCCAGGTGCGCGACGTGGCCTACCAGGCCACCACCACTGACTTCTGGGGGTCCCTGGAGGCGGTCGGCGGCACCTCGACCTACCTCCTGGCCGGAGCCTTCAACTGCGGCAAGGGCCAACCCGGCCAGGTGGCCCCGGTCAGCCACGGCTCGCCGTCGGCCCTGGTCCGGGACGTGCGCATCCTCAACACCCGAGAGGAGTCGGGCCGGTGAGCGCCGACCGGGGAGCATCGGCCGGCCTGGCCCCGCCCGACCAGGTGGTCGAGGCCGGGCTGGCCGCCGCGGCGGGCCCGGGCGCCGTGGTCATCGTCGAGGAGTCCTCGGGGGCCGAGGTGCGCTACGCCAACAACACGACCACCACCAACGGGGTGCGCCGGGACCGCCGGGTCACCGTGGTGGCGCTGCGGGCCGTGGCCGGGGGGCTGGCCGTGGGGGTGGCCCGCCAGGGCGGGGCGGTGGACGTGGCCGAGTTGGCCGAGGCGGCGGCGGCCGACGCCCAGTCCTCGCCGCCGGCCGACGACGAGGCGCCCCTGCTCACCCCGGCCGACCTCTCGGCGGCCGGTCGCCAACCCGTCGACCCGGACTTCTCGGCGCCGGCCCCCGAGACCGATCTGTCGGTGCTGGCCGGGGTGCTGGGCGGCCTGGGCGGGGCCTTCGACCGGGCCCGGGGGGCCGACCGGGTGCTGGCCGGGTTCGCCGAGCACGAGCTGACCACCACCTACCTCGGCACCTCGACCGGGCTCCGGCTGCGCCACGTCCAGCCCACCGGGGCCCTCCACCTGGTGGGCCGGTCGGCCGACGGGAGCCGGTCGGCCTGGACGGGGACCGGCACGCCCGACTTCGCCGACCTGGCCATCGAGGATCTCGAGGCCGAGCTGGTCCGCCGGCTGGCCTGGGCCGAGCGATCGGTCGAGCTGCCGGCCGGTCGCTACCAGACCCTGCTGCCCCCGGCCGCCGTGGCCGACCTGATGGCCAGCCTGGTCGAGGCGGCCAGCGGCCGGGACAGCGAGGAGGGGCGCACGGTGTTCTCGGCCCCTGAGGGCGGGACCCGGCTGGGCCAGCCCGTGGCCACCCTGCCCTTCCACCTCTACAGCGATCCGGCCCACCGGGCCCTGTCGTGCATCGACTTCCTGGCCTCGTCGGTGTCCTGGGCCGACGTCTCGGTCTTCGACGACGGCCTGCCCGTCGGGGCCACCGACTGGCTGGCCGAGGGCCGGCTGGCCACCTTGCGCTACCACCGGGCCGGGGCCGCCCGGAGCCACGCCGCGCCGGCCCCGCCGGTCGACAACCTGATCCTCGAGCTGCCCGGGGCCGGCCAGGATCTGGCGGCCATGGTGGCCGGGACCGACCGGGGACTGCTGCTCACCTGCCTGTGGTACATCAGGGAGGTCGACCCGGCCACGCTCCTGCTGACCGGGCTGACCCGGGACGGCGTCTACCTGGTCGAAGGGGGCGAGGTGGTGGGGGCGGTCAACAACTTCCGCTTCAACGAGAGCCCGGCCGACCTGCTGGCCCGGGCCACCGAGG
>Ga0181519_10004951_pt1 | contig 10711 bp, 8 predicted proteins | sample PEATcosm2014_Bin_26_FD_121102 | JGI IMG/M metagenome (GOLD analysis project Ga0181519, IMG submission 121102) | Peatland microbial communities from MTU Mesocosm Facility, Houghton, MI, USA - PEATcosm2014_Bin02_10_metaG | ecosystem: Environmental > Terrestrial > Soil > Wetlands > Peat | place... | reverse complement strand
GCGGCGGGAATGTCGATCCGCAAGTGCTGGCGCAGGTGCTGAGCGAGCCGGAAGAGCAGTAGGCCGCAGCTTTCGCTGGAATTCAGGGAGAGTTGTTGACCTCAAAGCTTTGCTGCTTACGCCGCTCCTGTGCCGTCATGGCGAGGCACTTTGCCGCGTTCGCTGCGTCACCAACCGCGTCGTAGGCGGTGGACATACGTACTAGCGTATCGGCCCGCAAAGTCGCCAGCACCCCTCTATCGCTTTGCGTCAGGTCAATCACTTTCTTGAACTGCTCAATGGCCCCGTGCGGGTCCCCATGCTGTTGTTCATATACCCCAATGTGGTAGTACGGATACGGAAGCAGCGGATCCAGCGCGGCTGCGGTGCGAAAGTGCAGCATCGCATCGTCCGCGCGGCCTTCCCTTTGCAAGGCTTCGCCGAGGATATTCTCCCCGCCACCGTTGTTCTTCGTGACCTGCACGGTATGCGACCAGAGAGCTACATCATCAGACCAATAGCTGAGTTGGCGATGCGTGGCGAATGCCAACAACACCAGTACGGCGACACTCGCGCCCGCCAACCAGACCTCGGGAACGTGCCATTGCCCGGCCCAGTCTGCCACGCCCCAGCAGACTGCGATGAACAGTCCTACGAACGGCAAGTACGCATAGCGATCGGCCATGGCCTGGCCGCCAACCTGGAGCAGTCCGATCATCGGGACCAGCGTTCCGAGAAACCAAAACCATCCCACGGCGAGATAGCGGCGATTTTGGCTGGCCACTGCTAAAGCCGTAATCGCCAGCAGCAGAAAAGCTTCCAGCCACACTGGCTGGAAGCGGCTGGCATGCGGATAGAAAAACGCCAGGTGCGTGGGCCAGACAGCCTTGCTCAGGTATTGCGTGTACGCGACGATGGCGTTCTCCACACGCACCGCAAACGAATACGACCGCTGCACGCCGCCCATGGCGCCGCCCGCCTGCTGTGCCGCCACGGTGAGGACGGCGCTAACGGCGGAGAACGCCAGCAGCGGCAGCTTCTCAACGATCAACCATCGCCATTCGCTATTCGCTATTCGCCTTTCGCCAGAAGGCGCCCCTTCGCTGTTCGTTCCTCGCCGTTCGACAGAGACTTCACCCGAGATATTCTGGCGAGGAGCGAAGGGCGAAGGGCGAAAAGCGGCCCGTCCCAGCGGCCAGTAGTCCCACAGCAGCAGAATGAAGGGCACGGTGATCACCTGCGGTTTGGACATCAGGCCCAGCGCGAACAACAGAGCCACCACAAGGTAGCGGCCCAGTCGCGGCTTAAGTGCGTACCACTGGTAAGCGCCCAGGGTCAGCAGAAGGAAAAACATGCTGAGCAGGTTCTTGCGTTCCGCAATCCAGGCGACGGACTCGACATTCATGGGATGCAGCGCGAACAGCGCGGCCACCATGAAGCTGCGTCCGGCGCTGGCTGTCGCCCGCCACAGTATCCAGAACAGCAATATGACGTTCAGGACGTGGAGCAGGAGGTTGGAATCGTGGTGAAGGCCGGGGTCGAGAGAAAACAGTTGGCGGTCAAGGGCATGCGACAGCCACGTAAGCGGATGCCAGTTGGCGGCATAGAAGCTGGTGAAGGACCACCGCATCATCTCCCAGTTCAGTCGGCTTATATGGACATTGTGGACTACGTATTCGCCGTCATTGAGCGAGATAAACGGATACCGGTTCACCGGGAAATACACTGCGAGGGTTGCAAGCACCAACAGCGACGCGAGGCCCAGAAGAATGTTCCTGGTCACGGGCCGGCCCAAGAGGATCGCGGACTGAACCTCACGCTCTGGCGCAGGCTGGACGGACATCATTTCTTCCCTCTACCGTAAACAGACACAACGGGATTAGTGGGCGCGTTCCCCATTAGTTGCACTGTAGCATCAATAAAATCTTGACACCCATCGCATCCGTCCGGTAGCTTTGACGTATGTTGTCAGTCCCCAACGTTACGACCATGGCCATGTGCACCCTAGGCGGTGCCGTGTCCACGTTCGGAGCCTGATAGCCCAACCAGAAAAACTCCAATCGTGAACGGGCCGCCTAGGATGAAGGGCGGCGTTGCTGTTTCTGGGCAATTTTCGATTGGAGCTTTCCATGACTTTCTCCCCTGAGCAGTTTTCCACCACGGCAGTACGCGGCGGCCTTGTGCCCGATCCTGCGACCGGCGCTGTGGTTACACCTATCTACCAGTCCACCACCTACCGTCAGGAAGCGGTGGGCGTGCACAAGGGCTTTACCTATTCGCGCGCGGCGAACCCAACCGTCTCGGCGCTCGAGGCCGCCCTCGGCGCCCTGGAAGACACGCCTCCGGCCGTTTGCTTTGCTACCGGCATGGCCGCCATCTCGACTTTGTTTCTCGCGATCCTGAAGTCGGATGATCACGTGGTTGTCTCCGACGTGGTTTACGGCGGCACGGTGCGGTTGTTTCAGCAGGTGCTGGGGAACTTCGGCGTTGAAGTCTCCTTCGTTGACACATCGGATCCGACGGCGGTTGCGGACGCGATTAAGCCCAACACCAAGCTGGTCTTCATCGAGACTCCGGCAAATCCCACGTTGAAGCTGACCGACATCGCAGCCGTCGCGCAGATTGCGCGCGCGGCCGGTATAAAGCTTGCGGTTGACAACACCTTCCTCACGCCGGTCTTGCAGCGGCCTTTAGAGTTGGGCGCTGACATCACGCTGCTCTCGACCACCAAGTACATCGAAGGCCATAACTCTACTGTCGGGGGCTCGATTGCCACGCGCGACGAAGTTCTGCTGGAGCGCCTGCGTCTGGTGCGCAAGACGCTGGGCTGCATCCAGTCTCCGCAGGAGTCCTGGCTGACGCTGCGCGGGCTGAAGACGCTTCCATTGCGGCTGCAACAGCACTCAGTCAATGCGCAGAAGGTGGCCGAATGGCTGGAGCGGCATCCCAAGGTCGCCCGCGTTCATTATCCCGGCCTCGCCAGCTTCCCGCAGTTCGCGCTCGCTGAAAGGCAACAATCCTTGCCCGGTGGAATGCTGGCCTTCGAGCTGACGGGCGGAACTGACGCCGGCATTCAGTTGATGAACACGGTTCGCCTCTGCCTGCTGGCGGAGAACCTGGGCGCGGTTGAGACCCTGATCACACATCCCGTGTCCATGACGCATGGCGATGTGCCACGCGAGATTCGCGAGCGCACCGGCATCACCGATGGCCTGGTGCGGCTCTCGGTTGGCCTGGAGAATCCGGCGGACATCATCGCCGATCTGGAATGCGCGCTGGCCGGCATTGCCGCCACCGCCGATACGCAGGAGGTGGAAGCATGTCTCGCGAGGTAATCGTCCTCAAGTTTGGAAGCTCAGTACTGCGGTCGCGCGCCGACCTGCCCCTTGCCGTGCATGAGGTTTATCGCTGGATTCGCCGGCAGTATGACGTAGTTGCCGTGGTCTCCGCCTTCGCAGGAGAAACCGATCGTCTGCTGGGAACGGTGGAAGGCTATCGCGATGCCAATCCCGAAGCGATCGCCCGCGTGGTCGCCACCGGCGAAGAAGTTGCAACCGCATTTCTGGCGCTGGAACTCGACCACTTCGGCATACCGGCGCAAGTGCTCGATCCCAGCCAGATCCAACTCATTGCCGAGACCGAATCCAACGACACCGAGCCGGTAAGCGCTGACATAGCACCTATCCAGAACGCCTTCCGGCTGGGACGGGTCGCGGTCATACCCGGTTTCGTCGCCCGCGACCGCCGCGGGCGCGTCGCTTTGTTCGGGCGCGGCGGCTCCGATCTGTCAGCGCTGTTTCTGGCCAAGCAGCTCGGGGCGCGCTGCCGTCTTATTAAGGACGTCGACGGCATCTACAACATCGATCCCGCAGCCAGCTCTTTCGCGCAGCGCTTCGACGAGATCAGTTTCGCCGACGCTCTCACTATCGCCGGGAAAGTCGTGCAGAAGAAAGCCATCGCTTTCGGAAAGAAGACGGGCGTGCCGCTGGAAGTGGCGGCCATCGGCGAGGATTACCAAACCATCGTGGGCAGTCACCGCTCGGTGCTGTCGGCCCGGCACCATGCGCCGGCGCCAATCAGGGTCGGGCTGCTCGGCCTGGGCACCGTTGGTTTGGGCGTGTTTCAGGAGCTGTGGAAGCATCCTAACCTCTTCGAAGTGACTGGCATTGCAGTGCGGCATCCGGAGCGGCACCTCGATGATGCCCCCAACCATCTACTGACTCGCGACTGCTGGGCCGCTATCGACAATGTCGATGCTGTGGTCGAGCTTATCGGCGGTACCGATCCGGCCGGCGACCTGGTGCATGCTGCGCTTCAGGCAGGCAAGCCGGTCGTAACCGCAAACAAGCTTCTGGTTGCCGAGGATGCGCGCCTTGCCGGATATGGCGGACTGCGCTATTCGGCAGCAGTGGGCGGAGCGGTTCCGGCTCTGGAGGCAGTGCAGGCATTGGTCTGTTCCCACTCCGAAGCCGGACGAATCGTTTCGCTCTCCGGCGTTCTCAACGGAACCTGCAATTACATTCTCGATCGCGTCGCCGCGGGCTGCTCGTGGGAGCAGGCGGTGGCAGAAGCGCAAGCCCGTGGTTTCGCGGAACAGGACCCCACTGCCGACCTGTCCGGCTCCGACACGGTTTGCAAACTGCGGTTGCTGGCGCGCCGCGCCTTTCCGGAGATCGCAGCGCATTACGTACGCGCGACCGGGATCAGCGCTGCCGACCTGGATTGGGTGCAAGCGGCGGCGCGGGATGGCAAGCGCGCGCGGCTGGTGGGCAGCGCCCAGGTTGTCGACGGAAGAGTTTGTCTCGAAGTCAAGCCGACGCTGGTCGACCTGTCGCATCCCTTCGCACAAATCAAGAACGAAGAGAACTGCCTGCTGATTGACAACGGCCGCTCCGGTCCGCAGCACGTCTGGACAGGGCGAGGTGCCGGGCGCTGGCCAACAACGGCGGCGGTGATGGCTGATCTCTTCGATCTCTATCGCGAGCTGCGGGCCGTGAAATCGGGGTTTCGGGCTGCGAGCTCGGTGCCTCTCGCTGCCAGCCTGGTCAGCCGCAATCAAGCTGAACTGGCAACCGGCAACTGGCAACTGACAACTGACCTTGGAGGTGTGGCGTGAAATTCGCTACCAGATTATTGACCTTCGATCCGGCCCCGGGCGATCGCTTCACCCCGGCCAACACACCGATCTATCAGACGGCGACCTTCCGGCAGCAGGACGCAACCGAATTCGGTGAGTACGACTACTCGCGTAGCGGCAATCCCACGCGCGCGGTCGTGGAGAAACATATTGCTGGACTGGAAAATGGTACTCGCGGCTTCTGCTTCAGCACCGGTCTGGCGGCGATCACAGCGGTCACACGCCTGCTCTCGCCCGGCGAAGAGATCCTGGCCTGCGACGATCTCTACGGCGGGACTTACCGGCTGTTCTCCCGCATTCTGGCCAAGCGCGGCATCAACGTTCGCTACGTCGACTTTACCAACCTCGACGCTATACGCGCAGCGATCACCGACAACACCAAACTCGTGTATCTCGAATCGCCGACCAATCCGCTGCTCCAGATCATCGACATCGCAGCAGTCGCCGAGCTCGCTCATCGCAACGGCTCGCTGGTCTGCGTCGACAATAGCACCATGTCGCCCTATCTCCAGCGGCCCCTGGAGCTCGGCGCGGACATCGTTCTACATTCGGCGACGAAGTTTTTGTGCGGACACAGCGACGTGATGGCGGGCGCGGCCGTCGTCAACGATGAGGACCTTGCGCAGGAGATCTACCTCATCCAGAACGGCGAAGGCTCGGGACTGTCGCCCTTTGACAGCTTTCTGCTGTTGCGGGGGATGAAGACACTGTCGCTACGCCTGGATCGCCAGCAGTCCAACGCGAAGACGATTGCCGAATTGCTCAATGCGCATCCGGCGATAGAGCGGGTTTACTATCCCGGTCTGACCGATGAGCGGCAGCTTCGCGTTCATCGCGCCCAGGCGTCGGGGGACGGCGCAGTACTCAGCTTCGTTACCGGCGATCCCGAGTTCTCTCGCGCGGTCGTCGAAGCCACCCGGCTGTTTGCCATAACAGTGAGTTTTGGCAGCGTGAATTCCACCATCAGCTTGCCCAATTACATGTCTCATGCCAGCATTCCCCAGCATCTGCGGCAGCAGAAGAGCATACCCGCGGACCTGGTCAGGATTTCCGTAGGCGTGGAGGACATTGAGGACCTGGTGGACGATCTGGGTCAGGCATTGGAGTTTGCGTCGAAGCAGAACGCTCTGACCCTCGCGCTGGCGGCGGATTGAAGTATTGCTCGGCGGGCAGGCAGTGAAGCGAAAACCTGATTGTAGTTGGGGCGTAACATTAGTTGCGCCCTCAGTGTGCGAGCGGCGCGCGCTTGCTGCCCTCCTGGTGTCACCACGAACGAGTTCCATCCCGCGAGGGATCTGCTGTTCGCCTTCTCGGGCCTCTCTAGCTCCGCGTGCGCTCCCGCCTTTCCGCTATAATCCCGGTAAAGCCACCGAGTAGGGGATGATGTCGGGAGTCACGGCAGCCAAACTTCAGCAGGAGGATTCAGTCATTGATTCTCCGGTACTGCTCCGCGAACTCGAGCCGTGGCATCGTGTTTTCTTTGGCAATCTCGCCGATGTAATACTGCGGCGCGAGCCGCCTCCAGTTGAAATCAGCGCAGCTCCAGTTCCTCTACGCCGCGATTACTTCATCAAGACCGGCATCGATCCGACTCGATACCTGGAATCCTACGGCGGTCATATTGCCCTGGTTACGCTGGTTTATCTGGTTTGCACGCTGCCATTCTTCAATCGCACTCCCAAACTGAATTCACCGTTTCAGAATACGGAGATCTCGTATTATCCGGTCAGCGATTATCTGCCGCCGATCAATACTGCCTCCAAAGCGGCGATGAAGCCGCGCCACGGCGCGCCGAAGTTGGCGAAGCAGGAGATTTTGTCTGTCCCGCCGAATCCGGACAACACCCATCAGACTATCGTCACGCCTCCGAAGATTAAGCTCAACCACGACGTCCTTTTGCCGAACATTGTGGCGTGGACGCCTATCCCTTCGGCACAACCGGTCGCGGCCTCGGCTCGGTCGGTTTCGCAATTGAAGGTGCCACAGCTCGAGCCCGATGTCGCAGCGCCCACGGCCGACGTTTCGAAGATCCACGCGAAGCTTGACCTGCCGACCTTGCCGCAGCCTTCCGTAGTTGAGCCGCCTCTGTCGGCGGACCAGTTGAAGTTGAAGAGCGGCCAGCTGAACATGGCGCAGCTTGAACCGACTGTGGCTGCGCCCAAGCTTCCGGTACCGGTGCAGCGCGCCAGCGGCACCGGGGACAGCGGCGCGAAACCTGCCCCGAGCGCAGCTGCGAAAGATGTCCCGCCCTCGCCGAATGTGCAGAACCTTCCCGCACAGGGCAAGGGACAGCTTATCGCGCTGGGCCTGAATCCAGCGGAGGTCCGCGGGCCAGTCAGCATGCCCAACGGCAATCGCAGCGGCGAGTTCCACGCCTCTCCCACCGGCAAGCCCGACGCGCCGGGGACACCCAACGTGACGGCCACGGGTACGGCCGCCAATGGAGGAGGCAACGGCAAGGGAAATGGCGCGCCTCCGGGCATCATGGTTGGAGCTCCGCCGCCGGGTGCGGCGACCTCGGCAGTAGCCGGCACGCCCAACTCTGGAAGTAACGCTGGTAAGCCGGGGGCCTGGGCCTCAAATGCAGATCAGGAAGCGCGTAACCGAATCTTTGCCGCGGCGATGAAGCCGTCGCTGCCGAGCATGCACGACCGTGTCACTCCGCCGCCGGCGGCGAACCTTCCTGAAGATCCCGATCGCAGCATAGAAGAGCGCGTGTTTGGCAGAAAGCACTATTATTCGCTGATCATGAACATGCCCAACCTGACCTCAGCCAGCGGCAGTTGGATCATTCGCTTTGCTGAACTGAAGGAGAGCAATGACAGCAGCGCGCTGACTGCCCCAGTGGCAACGACCAAGGTCGATCCCGCCTATCCGCCGGAGGTACTGCGCGATCACGTGGAGGGCACGGTGACGCTCTACGCCATCATCCGCGCCGACGGCGTGGTTGATAGTATTCGCGTGCTCGACAGTCTGGATTCCCGTCTGGACGACAATGCGGTGCAGGCATTGTCCCATTGGCGCTTTCGGCCCGGTATGAAGAATGGCCAGTTCGTCGCCGTCGAGGCCGTGGTGCAGATTCCGTTTCGGATGCGAAAGCTGCAATAAGACAGAGCCTCCATCGCCAGACACCTCAGGCTGACAGGGAAAGCTCTATTTCTGCTCGGTATTTTCCGCGACAACGGGAGTCTGCTTGGCGGCCGGTTTGGATCGTTGCTCGAACAGAACCACTTCGCCCGGTTTTACCAGTCCCATCTGTTCACGAGCTTCCTTCTCGATCACGCTGGGGTCGCCGCGTTGTAACGCCTGGACGCGATAGTCGAGCTGTTCATGCTCAGTCTTGCGGCGGTCGATGTCCTGCTGTAGCGCCAGCACTTCGGCCCGCTTGCCCTGCCAGACCTTCATGCCGTTGGCGCCAAAAATAACCTTATATCCAATATGGCCTGCCAGCACCGCGATGCATAACGTCGCCACTACGCGACGCATGCGATAGAGCCAATTTCCGGCGATGCGAACCGTGATCCTCATGAGGAAACTGCTTCCTGGCCGTAATCTCAGCCAATGCGCCGATTGCGGCGCTGACTGGCGACCTCATACTTAACTGCCAGTGTCCAGTGAACTTCGCTTCCGGCAGGCAGTCAAGAAAACTTCCGCCGAAAAGCAAGCAGTGAACCAACTGTGACACAACGAAGAGATGGCGAAGACGCGATTTTCGTGGTCGCAACCTGGTTGGTATTCTTGCGCCGCGCACCGCGTTTTACGAGTTGCAGAGCGTGTTACAGTCTCAACCAATTGCTGATGGAGGCCTCGATGACAAACGCGCGCCTGGTGCTGACGACAGTTGGCCTGAAGGAAGCGGCGGAAAAGCTCGCTCAGCAACTGGTTGACAGGCGGCTGGCTGCCTGCGTCAACATCGTTGGTCCCATACGTTCCATCTACCGCTGGAAGGATAAGGTCCACAATGAGCAGGAATACTTGCTGCTCATCAAGACGACTTCCGAGCACGCCGTCCAGTTGCAGTCGGCGTTCAAGGTCTTGCATCCGTACGACCTGCCCGAGTGCGTACACTTGCCCATCGAGAGTGGCAGCGAGGAATATCTGGCGTGGCTGGCAGCAGAGGTCAGCAGCGGCGAGTGAGTTGCCGGACTTCTAAAGGCGACCGTACTTTCAACATGCTGTCGAGTCGCGGTTTGATACAATATTTCGACGAACGTCGCTGAGGACAAGACGTTCGCCGCAGAATTGAACCTCATTTCTATTACTTTTTTTCGCTAGCCTGATAGGCGCTGTCCTACAGCGGTTTCAGGCGACACATTGCCCCACAAGCGAAACCGTCGCTTTGCGCGGACGCAACGTTATAGGGAGCCCGTTCTGACGTCGCGATCTGATCGTATCGCTTACAACCCGGCGTACCATCGCTTCGCCGTAGTCCTGGCCGGGGCCACGCTTCTGCTGATCGTCGCCGGCGCGCTGGTCACCAGCAACGATGCCGGCATGTCGGTACCTGATTGGCCCACTTCTTTCGGTTCACTCTACAAGTTGCCGCCCATGGCAGGGGGCGTGAAGTGGGAGCACAGCCATCGCATGATTGCCGAGTTCATCGGCCTGCTGATCATTGTGCTGGCGGTGTGGACGCAGCGCGTCGAAACCAGGAAGTGGATGCGGGTGCTGGGTTGGACGGCACTGGGCGCGGTCATTGGCCAAGGGATTCTCGGCGGCCTAACCGTGCTGAATTTCCTGCCGTGGTCCATCTCGACCGCGCACGCCACACTGGGGCAGATGATCTTCTGCATCATCGTCGCCATGGCGTTGTTCACCAGCCGCTCGTGGCTACAGGATTCGGAACCCGTGGCCGAATCCGAGTCATGGCCGAGCACGCCGACGCTCACTGCGATTGCAGCAGCTTGCGTCTGGGTGCAGTTGATTCTGGGCGCGGCCTTCCGCCACTATGGCATGAAGCTGTTGCCGCACCTTATAGGGGCGTGCGTGGTGACGGCCGTCGTATGTTGGACTGTCGTTCGCGTGCTGACGCGCTACGGCAACGTCGATCACCTGCGCAGGCCGGCACAACTGCTGTTGGCGCTGCTGATGATGCAGCTAGGCCTCGGCTTCTGCGCCTACATCACGCGCATGACCTTTGGGCATAATGCGGTGCAACCGTGGCAGATCATGGTGGTGAGCACAGTGTCCCACGTCGCCTGCGGAGCGCTGGTGCTGGCGGCGAGCGTGGTGTTGGCCGTTCAATCGCGCCGCATGATCAGCGCTCACTCTACCGAACCGGCAGAGCACACCGCCCACGGAAAGGCCGTCGTCGCATGAGCACGGCCAGCCAGCCTTTGGCGATCCCGCGCGCCGGAGTTGCGTCGCTGCTCCGCGACTACGCTACCTTGACCAAGGCGCGCGTCACCACGCTGATCGTGATGACTGCGTGGGCCGGCGCTTATTTTGCCGCTGCCAAGTCGGGCGTTTCGTCGCTGTCATGGACGCTGCCGCACGCGCTGATCGGCATCGGTTTGGTTAGCGGCGGCACGGCGGCCATCAATGAAGTAGTCGAGCGCGACATCGACGCGCTGATGCGCCGTACATCGCGGCGTC
>Ga0181519_10004948_pt1 | contig 10714 bp, 9 predicted proteins | sample PEATcosm2014_Bin_26_FD_121102 | JGI IMG/M metagenome (GOLD analysis project Ga0181519, IMG submission 121102) | Peatland microbial communities from MTU Mesocosm Facility, Houghton, MI, USA - PEATcosm2014_Bin02_10_metaG | ecosystem: Environmental > Terrestrial > Soil > Wetlands > Peat | place... | reverse complement strand
GGGCATGGCCCCTCCCCCGACACCGCCGCGACACCAGGCGTCGCATCGCCCGCAGCGGATCGGCGCCATCGCCGCGGCGAGCCTCGTCCTCGTCGCGCTGCCGACGGGCCCGGTGACGGGCGCGGCCGTGCATGCGAGCGTCGCGGTCAGCGCGCGGGTGCTCGCGGTCGCGAAGATCGTGCGCTCGAGCATCCCCGACACCGTCCGCGTCTCGGCGCAGGACGTGAGGCGCGGCTTCAGCGAGGCGCCGCCCGCCGAGCTCGTGGTGATGAACAACAGCCCCGCCGGATTTTCACTCGAGCTCATGCCACGCACCGGCTACGTGCGCTCCATGAAGGTCGAGGGGCTCGGTGCCGACGTCGCGCTCGACGCCGAGGGCGGCAGCATCGTCGCGCGGAACCGCCACGGCACCGACATCGAGCTCGAGCTCGGCTTTCGCTTCGCGCTCGCGAAGGGAACGGTCCCGGGCGTCTATCCGTTCCCGTTCGCCGTGAGCGTGCGGCCCATCGAGCCCTGACGCTCAGTAGGTGACGGTGACGACGATCGTGTCGGAATAGCTGCCCGGGGCCGGGTCCTGCGCGGCCGCGATCTGGCCGTAGAGGACGCCGGTCGCCTGCTGGGTCGGCGCCTGGGGCGAGAGCGTCAGCGTCGCCGTGCCGTAGAACGAGCCACCCGTGCCGTCCCCCCAGATCTGGGCGTAGGCGGTGCTCCAGTAGATGTTGTAGTTGAGCTTCTGCGTGCCGGACAGCATCGTGCGCGGCTGGAACGTCCCGCTCGAGCCCGCGGAGAGCTGCACCTCCGGCGTCACGGTCGTCGTGCCCCCCGAGAGCAGCGTGCAGGTGACCGCGAGCGAGCCGTTCGCATCGAGCGGCGCGGCGGTGCCCGCGGTGTAGACGCCGAACACGGGTCCGGTCGCCGTCACCGAGCAGCTCGTCGCCGCGTCCGCCGCCGTCGAAACGAGGAGCGAGGCGAGCGCGAAGGCCGTTGCGGTGGCGATGGCGGCGGGACGGCGCGTCACGGCGTCACCCGCCGGCAGGTCAGCGTGCCGAGGTCCGGCTGCACCGTCGCGGCCGGGGGATCCGGCGCCTCGAAGCGGCAGGCGCCGCCCGGCCAGGTCGCCTCGCCCGTCGCGCCGTGCTCGAGGTTCGTGACGTAGGTGGCGCCATCGATCGCGACCGGGAAGCTGCCGCCACCGAAGCCGACGACCGCGCCCGCCGGGACCGCGGCGCCCGATTCCTGCACGAGCCTGAAGGTCGCGCCGTGGATGCGCGTCACCGGGAAGCGCGCGACGACGCCGCTCCGGTAGGCCGGCGCAATCGTCACCGCCCGCGCCGCGATGTCGGTGTCGAGCGGCAGCTCCTCGGGCGCGATGTTGATGCGGTTGTCCTCGTAGGCCCTGAGATTATAGAGGAGCGCCTTGCCCGAGGCGTCGGTGGTCGTCACCAGCTGGTTGTCGAGGTAGACCGGGATCCCGGGGAGTCCGCCGACGTCGACCACCGCGAAGCTGCTGGTCACCTGGCGCGAGGCGTGCACGACGCCGTCGAGGAGCGTCGCCGCACCCCGGACGTAGAGGCTCTGCCCCGCGATGCCGTCCGAGCGCGCCGCCTCGACCTCGACGTCGGCCGGCGCGAACTGGCCCTTCCAGTCGGCGTCGTAGTCGCCCGCGGTCCCGGCCGCGAGGCGGTAGCCGTAGCCGGGGCCGATCGGCGGGTTCTCGATGAGCGATGCGTAGAGCTCGTTCGGCGGTGCGCCGCTGCCACTGCCGCCGGTCGCGGTGGTGGTGAAGGCGCGGCGGCTGCCGAGCGCGAGGGTGTAGGTGAGAAAGCCGCTCTTCGAGCTCGGGCCCGCGGTGCCGGTCGTCGTCGACAGCGTCATGTTGAGCGAGGAGTCGTCGGTGATCCGGTAGTTCCACGAGGCGGAGACGGTGTTCTGCGTGCCGCCCGAGCGAAAGCCCTCGAACACGTCCGCCACCGCGAGCGAGCCGAGACGGCCGAAGTCGAGGCTGCCCTGCACGAGGCTCCGCGTGCGGAAGGCCTGGGTGACGATGGTGTCGTTCGCGAGCTGCTGGAAGTGCTCGGTCGCGTAGCTCGTGTTGAAGACCACGCTCCACTTCTTCTCGCGGTGCTCGAAGCCGACGCCGGCGAGCACGCCCGTTCCGGCGCTGTCGCCGCCGACCGCGAGCGTGCCGCTCGCGACGCCGACCGTGTCGATCAGCTTCGCGGCGTTGAGGCCGAGCGCGTGTGCGGCACCGGCCTCGAACTCGCCGTGCACCTCGGCGGTGAGCGAGTCGCTGAGGCCGCGGCGGTAGGTGCCGCTGCCGATCGCGGCACCGTAGTCGGCGCTCGTGATCGCGTAGTTCTCGCGCGCGCGCCCGAGGTCGACCGAGAACTGCGTGAAGTCGGGCGCGAGCAGCAGCGGGCTCGAGTAGAACGCCTGCGTCAGCGTCTCCTCGCGGCCGAGCGCGTCGCGCACCACCACCCGCACGTCGCCCTGGCCCGAGACCGCCGGCACGTTGTCGATGACGAACGGGCCGGAGGGCACGTTCTGGCTCGAGGCGCGCTGGCTGTTGACGAACACATCCACCGTCGAGGGCACGACCGCCATGCCGCCGGTCGTCAGCATCGGCGTCGTGATGAGGTCCGGGCGGATGCCGAAGTTGCGGCCGAAGTGGATGCCGCCGTAGCGCACCGAGTTGCCCCAGCTGCCGGGGTCGTTGATCGCATCGCCCACCGTCAGCGTCTCGAGCCGGTCCGGGAAGTCGTGCGTGAAGGTGGTGTCGAGGCGGACGGTGCTCTCGGTGCCGGCCGCGTCGCGCGACACCGACGTGCTCGTGATGACGCCGTAGCGCGCGAAGGCACCGAGCTCGAGCTGCGCGCCGGTCGCGCCCTCGCCCGCGATGCGCTGCTCGTACAGCTGGTAGTTGACGAAGCCGCCGGGATCGGCGGGCGTGAGGTCGGCGCCGCGCCGCGGCGCCGCCGCGAAGCGGCTCAGCTCGAAGGCCTCGGGCGGCGCCTTGATGTCGAGGTGCTGCGTCGCCTCGTCGAAGTCGACGCCGAGGCGCGCGATGCCGAGGATCGGATAGTAGGTCTTGCCGCCGATGACCCGGCCGCCCTTCCGCGGCACGTTGAGGTTGAGGCGCGTGAAGTCGGCGGCCTCGAGCCAGACGTGGCCGAGGCTGTCGCGCATCACGACCAGCATCTCCCCGCCCTGACGCTCGTTGACCGCGACCTCGAGCACCGCCTCCGTGAAGCCGCTCTTCCAGGCGTCGCCCGCCTCGCCGCTCTCGGCCGCATCGCCCGCGGCACTCGCGCTCCGCGCGAGCGCGACGAGGACCGCCGCCGCCAGAATATGGTAGGTCGGGCGACGGACACTGCCAGCGTGTGGTCGGCGGGTGGGCACGCGGCCTCGGGCGAGGAGTCTATTAAGGAGCGGCCGGGGCGACGTCCGCGGCGATGTCGCCCGCGTCGCTGTGGCCACTCAGGCGGAGCGCGGCGGGCTTGGCCGTTCCGGCGAGCGGCTTCACCGTCCAGTGCATCACGGCCCCCGGCAGCACGTAGCGCGAGCCCGCGGCGCGCGCGATCACGGTCGCATCCGGGCCCGTGACCTCGAAGTCGGTGACCTGGATGTGGGCGTGGCCGTGGTTGGTGGCTTCGATCTCGAGTTCACCCGAGCTCTGCCAGCGCGAGCTGAACGTGAGGTCGGGCTTCGCGCCCTTCGGCGTCATGAACACCGGGATCCCGACCCTGAGCGCGACGCTGAGGCCCGTGAACCCGGCCGGCGCCGCCTCCGGCACCTCCTGGAAGAAGAGCCGGTAGGTGCGCTCGTCCGACTGGTCGGGACCGACGCGGCGCGCGACGCGCACGATCCGGTCGCCGTTCGGCGGCACGACGAACACGGGCGGCGTCACGATGAGCTCGCCCGTCTTCTCGTAGTGGTCGTCCTTCCCGTCCTGGGACCAGGCGACCGGCTGCACCTGCACGGTGACGGGCGCGTCGCCCTCGTTGTGGAGCGTGACGACGCCCGCGCTGTGACCCGCGTCCATCTCGAGCCGGATCGGCGCGAGGCTGAAGGAACTCGCGGCGGCCGTCCCGGCCGCCGCCAGTATCCCCCCGGCCAGGAGGCCGAGGCGCCACGAGTGTCTGCTCATCGGTGTACTCCCGAGCGAGACCCGAGCCTCGCGCTCAGTAGGTCACCGTGACCGTGACGGTGTCGGTGTACGCACCCGGCGCCGCGTTCTGGTTGGTCGGGTTGTCGGGAAGGTTCGCGTACATCGTGAACGCCGTCGCGGCGGCGCTCATGCCGGCGCCCGTGCCCGCGCCCGTCGCCGACGTGCCGCTGCCGTCACCGAACACGGTCGTGTCGGTTGCCGCGGTGTAGATGTTGTACTGCAGCGTGTTCGCGCCGTTGCCCATCAGACGCTGGGCCACCGTGCCACCCGTCGTGCTGCCGCCGTTGAGCGCGACCGTGTAGGTCGTGTTCTTGGTGCAGTTGACGTTGACCGCGGAGGTGTTGACGTTGATGGCACCGCCGCCCGGCGTGTAGTTGCCGAAGGCGATCGCGGTTGCATTGACGCTGCAGGCCTTGAGTACCGTCGCCGTGACGGCGAAGGTCGTGGTTGCGGTGTTGGCGCTCGCCTGGCCCGCGGCCAAGAGCGCTGCCCCGGCAACCGCGGCGGAAAGGATCTTACGCATGACTACTCCTTGATGAATGATCGACGCATCAGCTGCGCCGCCGTGCCGCTCCTCGACCGGGTCGAGATTTCGCGACAAAGTGATTGTTCCAATTTGACAAGATCTGGTCGTGACGCCGGTCGCAGTCCGTGCAACTCAGGCTTAAGGTTTTCTCGGATCTGCCGATCCATTCCCATTTGCCCGACTGTTCTTTTTGCGGGCATCGGAGCGGCCGGCGCCGCGCGCGAGGCGCCCGTCCGCCCCGCCATTCGCGCGAGCGCAGGGCACCCGCGCCCGGCGGCGGGCGCGCCCGCCTGCCGGGCGTCGGTCTCAGTAGGTGACGGTGACCGTCACGGTGTCGGTGTAGGCGCCCGGCGGCACGTTCTTGTTGAGCGCGTTGTCCGGGAGGTTCGCGTACATCGTGAACGCGGTCGCGGCCGCGCTCATGCCGGCGCCGGTCCCGGCTTCCGTCGCGGACGTCCCGCTGCCGTCGCCGAACACGGTGGTGTCGGTCGCGGCGGTGTAGATGTTGTACTGGAGCGTGTTCGCGCCGCTCCCCATGAGTCGCTGCGCGACCGTGCCGCCCGCGGTGCTGCCGCCGTTCAACGCGACCGTGTAGGTCGTGTTCTTGGTGCAGTTCACCGAGACCGCCGAGGTGTTGACGTTGAGCGCGCCTCCGCCCGGCGTGTAGTTGCCGAAGGCGACCGCCTGGGCGCTGACGCTGCAGGCCTTGAGCAGCGTCGCCGTGACCGGAAAGGTCGTCGTCGTCGTGTTGGCGGCGGCGTTGCCCGACGCCGCGAGAACGGCAGCAACCGCTGCCGCGGACAGGATCTTCTGCATGTCTGCTCCTTCGACCAGCCCCGACGCATCAATTGCGGCGGACCGCGTGCTCCTTCGAGCTTTGGCGGCGAAGGTATTGTTCCGATTTGACAATTTCCGGCCGTGATCCGGGTCTCGTTCCGGAGATCTCGCAACCGGCCGTCAGGCGAAACCGTGCACCCGTCAGTAGGTGACGGTGACCGTGACGGTGTCGGTGTAGGCGCCCGGCGGGACGTTCTTGTTCGCGGCGTTGTCGGGGAGTTCCGCGTAGAGCGTGTACGGGGTCGCGGCCACGCTCATCCCGGCCCCGGTCCCGGCCTGGGTCACCGAGGTGCCCGTGCCGTTGCCCCAGACCGTCGTCAGCGCCGCGGTCGTGTAGAGGTTGTACTCGAGCTTGTTCGCGCCGTTCCCCATCAGCCGCTGCGCAATCGTGCCGCCGGCGGTGCTGCCGCGATTGAGCGCGACGGTGTAGGTCGTGTTCCGCGTGCAGTTGAGCGTCACGGCCGAGCCCGCGTTCGTGATCGGGCCGCCGCCCGGCGTGTAGGCGCCGAAGGCGACGGCGGCGGCGTGGACGGAGCACGACTTGAGCAGCGTCGCCTTGACGGCGAAGTTCGCCGTCTTGGTGTTGGCCGCGACGAGGGCCGGCGCGGCGAGCGCGAGCGCCGCGGCGATTCCAGGCAGGATCTTCTGCATGTCCGCTCCTTCGACTGTCGACCGGCGCATCAGTTGCGACGGACGCTCCCGCCCGTTCGGGCGGCAGCGGCGGGGCCATTCTTCTCGATTGGCAGGACCCGGGCGTGACAGCGCTCTCGTTCCGCGTGGCCGCCCGCGGCGCCCGCGCGGGACTGCGCATCTCCTCACGACTTTCGGGGCCGAGGCGGCCGTCGGGAGCGCGAAACGAGGCCAGGTGACGGCCGTATCCCGCTGATTCACATGACATAACGAGGCGGGCACCGACTGCCCGGAACACCGTGCGCGGGCGCCCTGCCCCCCCACTTTCGGGTAAGCCGCGGATCCGCCGGCCACCCCGTATAATTACGGGCCCCTCCCGCGGGGAGGCGTCAAGAGAACCGAAATGCCGAAAGAGTCCGCGCGCCCCGTGACTGCATCCCATGGCCTTCCGACCGCGCTCGAGGCCTGGGTCGACGAGGTCCGCGCGCTCACGACGCCGGCGCGCGTCCACTGGTGCACCGGGAGCGAGGCGGAGGCCGCCGAACTCACCGAGCAGCTCGTCAGGAAGGGCGAGTTCCACGCGCTCAACCCGACGACCTTCCCGCGCAGCTACCTCTACCGCTCGAACCCGAACGACGTCGCGCGCGTCGAGCACCTGACGTTCGTGTGCACGAAGAGCGAGGCGGACGCCGGCCCCAACAACCACTGGATGGACCCGGCGGCGGCGCGCGAGAAGCTGAACGCGCTCTTCAAGGGCGCGATGAGCGGCCGGACGATGTACGTCGTGCCCTACTGCATGGGCCCGATCGACTCGCCCTATGCGCGCTGCGGCGTCGAGATCACCGACTCCGCCTACGTCGTCCTCAACATGCGCCTCATGACGCGCATGGGAACGGCGGCGCTCGAGCGCATCACGCGCGAGGGAAAGTTCGTGCGCGGCCTGCACTCGACCGGCGAGCTCGATCCCGAGAGGCGCTTCATCATGCACTTCCCGGAGGACCTGTCGATCATGAGCTACGGCTCGGGCTACGGCGGCAATGCGCTCCTCGGCAAGAAGTGCCATGCCCTGCGGATCGCGAGCTGGCAGGCGCGCGACGAGGGCTGGCTCGCCGAGCACATGCTGCTCGTCGCGCTCGAGAGCCCGGCCGGCGAGACGCACTACGTCGCGGCCGCCTTCCCGTCGGCCTGCGGCAAGACGAACCTCGCGATGCTGATCCCGCCGGCGGCGTTCCCGGGCTGGAAGGTGAAGACCATCGGCGACGACATCGCCTGGCTACACCCCGGCCCCGATGGCCGGCTCTATGCGATCAACCCGGAGTCCGGCTACTTCGGCGTCGCGCCCGGCACGAGCCCGAAGAGCAACAAGAACGCCTACGACATGGTGAAGCACGACACCATCTTCACGAACGTGGCGCTCACCCGGAACAACGAGCCCTGGTGGGACGGCGTCGAGGGCGACAAGCCCGTCACCGACTGGCAGGGCCGGCCCTACGACCCGGCCAACGGCCCGGCGGCGCACCCGAACGCGCGCTTCACCGTCGCCGCGCGCCAGAACCCGCACTACGCGCCGGAGTCCGACGCACCGCAGGGCGTGCCGCTCTCGGCCATCATCTTCGGCGGCCGGCGCCGCTCGCTCGCGCCGCTCGTCTACGAGGCGCGGCACTGGCGGCACGGCGTCCTGATGGGGGCCGGGGTCGCCTCCGAGACCACCGCCGCCGCGACCGGCAAGGTCGGGGTGCTGAGGCGCGATCCCATGGCGATGAAGCCCTTCGCCGGCTACAACTTCGGCGACTACTGGCAGCACTGGCTCACGGTCGGCGAGCGCCTGACGCGCCCGCCCAGGATCTTCCACGTCAACTGGTTCCGGCAGGACGCCGCGGGCAAGTTCCTGTGGCCGGGCTACGGCGAGAACCTGCGGGTCCTCAAGTGGATCCTGGATCGCGTCGCCGGCCGCGTCGAGGCGCGTGATACGCCGATCGGCTGGATGCCGGCCCGCGAGCACCTCGACCTCGCGGGGCTGTCGCTCCCGGAGGCCGCGGTCGACGAGCTCCTCGCGCTCGACAAACCCGCCTGGCGCGGCGAACTCGCGCACCTCGCGGGCGAGTTCGACCAGTACGGGAAGCGCCTGCCGGAGGCGCTCAAGGCCGAGCTCAGCGAGGTCCTGAGACGCCTCGGCTGAGCGGGGCGCGCGCCCCGGATCACTCCTCGCAGACGAAGCGGATGGTCTGCGAGGAATCCCGCTCGGGGGCCTTGCCGAGCCCGATCAGGCCCTCGCCCGTGATCGGCAGGCTGTCCCGCCTCACGAACTGCTCCTCGCCCGTCGGCCCCTGCACGAAGGTGCCGTTGGTGCTCTGGTCGTAGAGCAGGAAGCGGGCCTTGTTGGTCTCGATCCGGGCGTGCAGCCGCGAGATCAGGTTGCCCTTGATGATGATGTCGTTGTCCTCGGCCCTCCCGATCGTCACGTGCGTGCGATGGTCGTCGAGCACGATCTCCTGGCCCTGGCAGCGGAGCCTCAGGCGCCGCGGCCGCGCCTGCTCCCGGTTCGCGAGCGCGATCGCGGGCAGCATGCTGGTCACGTCCTCGGTCTGCCAGAGGACCTCGTAGAGCGCGACCTCGTGGCTGCGGCCCTTCAGCGTCGCGACGTCGATCTGCCGGACCGCCGAGCGCCACTCGGGCGAGAGCTTGTCGACCATCGCGACCGTCGTGATCACCTGGCCGGCCTTGGCCTGGCTCGTCATGCGGTTCGCGGTGTGGACCGCCGCCCCGAAGACGTCGCGGTTCTCGACCATCACCGGCCCGAAGTGGCAGCCGATGCGGATCGCGACGTGCGCCTCCTCGTTCTGCAGCCCCTGGTGGCTCGAGATCGAGCGCTGCATCTGGTTCGCGGCGTTGAGCGCCTGGTCGGCCGTCGGGAAGGTCGCCATGACCTCATCGCCCATCGTCTTGATGACCGAGCCGCCCTGCTGCTCGGTCGCGGCCTTCATGACCTCGATGCAGATCCCGACCATCTCCCGGGCCTTGGCGTCGCCCAGGCGTTCATAGAGCATGGTGCTGCCGACCACGTCGGCGAAGAGGATTGCGAGCTCGATGTCCTTGGTCATGCGGGCGCGATTATATACGACTTGTCATAAGTGCCCGTCGCGGCAGCCTGTATCCGCCCGGCGTCAGACCGCGAGGCGCCGGGCCCCGGCCGGATCCGCGGCCCCCTCCGCCGCCCCTTCCGCGGCGCGCACGGCGTCGTCGAGCGCGGCAACGCCGGCATTTTCCCGGCGGGCGAGCTCGGACAGCGTCCGGCGCCAGGCGCGCGCCCCGACTCTGCCGGCGTAGAGGCCGAGCATGTGGCGGGCGATCGAGTGGAGGCGCGTGCCGCGGGCGAGCTCGGCCTCGACGTAGCCGCGCATGCGCCCGACCACCTCGCGCGGACCCGGCGGCTCGGGAGCGCCCGGGGCGAGCTCACGGTCGAGCGCGGCGAAGAAGTACGGGTTGTGGTACGCCTCGCGGCCGATCATGACCCCGTCGACGTGCCGCCACTGCTCGCGCACCGCCGCGACGCTCCGCAGGCCGCCGTTGATCACGATCGTGAGGGCCGGGCGCGCGGCCTTGAGCCGCCACACGGTGTCGTAGCGGAGTGGCGGGATCTCGCGGTTCTCCTTCGGCGAGAGGCCGGCGAGGATCGCCTTGCGCGCGTGCACGATGAAGGTGTCAGCACCCGTCGCCGCCACCGTGTCGATGAAGGTCTCGAGGAACTCGAAGCTGTCGTCAGCGTCGATGCCGATGCGGCACTTGACGGTGACCGGCACCGTCACGGCCTGGCGCATCGCCGCGATGCACTCGGCGACGAGCGCCGGGCGCGCCATGAGGCAGGCGCCGAAGGAGGCGTTCTGCACCCGGTCGCTCGGGCAGCCGACGTTCAGGTTGATCTCGTCGTAGCCCCATTCGGCGCCGATGCGGGCGGCCATGGCGAGCGTCTTCGGATCCGAGCCGCCGAGCTGGAGCGCGACCGGATGCTCGGCGGCGTCGAAGTCGAGGAGCCGCGCGCGATCACCGCGGAGGATCGCCTGCGCGACGACCATCTCGGTGTAGAGGAGTGCGCGCGGCGCGAGGACGCGCAGGAAATGGCGGAAGTGACGGTCCGACCAGTCCATCATCGGCGCCGCCGACAGGCGCACGCGCTCGTATCCTCGAGGTCCCGTCCCGGCCACGCACCCTCCGCTACTCGCCGGGATGCCCGGTGCGCCGGCCCCGGCGCACCGGGCGTCCCGGGCTCCCGATTATACCGGTCCCGGCCGCGGCCCCGGCGCGCCGCCCGCGGGCGGCGCCCACGGGCCCGACCACCCGGGCAGCGCACGGCGGGCCTTGCGCTCCGGACCCTCCTCGCGCGCTTCCGAGCCGCAGGCTCCCGGTCAGCGCGCCGCGGCGTCGAGCGCGGCGCGCACGAGCTCCGCGAGGTGCTCCATCCGCAGGCAGCGCTGCGCGAAGGAAAGCGCTGCCGCCTCGCGACGCGCGTAGCCGGAAGGCTCCGTCGCCGCCCGGATCGCCGTCGCGATCGAGTC
>Ga0181519_10004943_pt1 | contig 10721 bp, 7 predicted proteins | sample PEATcosm2014_Bin_26_FD_121102 | JGI IMG/M metagenome (GOLD analysis project Ga0181519, IMG submission 121102) | Peatland microbial communities from MTU Mesocosm Facility, Houghton, MI, USA - PEATcosm2014_Bin02_10_metaG | ecosystem: Environmental > Terrestrial > Soil > Wetlands > Peat | place... | reverse complement strand
GTGAAGCCGGCGAAACCGTGCAGGTCGCAGGGCTTCGACAGCCGCCCGGAGTTCACGAGCTGGCGCGCGAAGCCGTGCGTCGGCGCGAGCGCCAGCACGCCGTCGCGGAACTGGTGCTCGACCGCTGACTTCGGTGTCATGAAGGTCGTCGTCCGGCTCGAATTGAGGAGGTTCTCGTCCGCCCCGTGGACGCGCTCGGTGTTGTAGGTGTCGATGAGCGCCCGCGGCGCCTCGCCCCGGATGACGCGGGCAAGCTTCCAGCACAGGTTGTCCGTGTCCTGGATGCCACCGTTCCCGCCGCGGGCCCCGAAGGGGCTGACGATGTGCGCTGCATCGCCAACGAACAGCACCCGGCCATCGACGAAGCGCGGCATGCGGTTGCAGCGGAATGTGTACACCGAGCACCACTCGAGCTCGCACTCGACGTCGGGCCCTACGATGCGGCGCACGCGCTCGAGCACCCGTCCCGGTTCGCGTTCGGCGTCTGAGTCGGCTTCCCAGCCGAGCTGGAAATCGATGCGGAACACGTCATCGGGCTGGCGGTGCATCAGCGCGCTCTCGCCGCGGTCGAAGGTCGGCTGGAACCAGAAGCGCCGGTCACTCGGATAGTCGGCCGCGAGGCGCACGTCCACGATCAGGAACTTCTCCTCGAAGGTGCGGCCCTCGAACGGCAGGCCAAGGACCGAGCGCACGGTGCTGCGCGCACCATCCGCGGCGATCAGCCACTCGGCGTCGAGGCGATAGCTGCCGTCGGGGGTCTCGACTCCGATCGCCACCGCATCGCCCGTCTGGCTGACCGTGGCGAGCCGGTTCTTCCAGCGCAGATCGATCAGCCCCGGGAATTCGAGCGCGCGCTCGACGAGGTATTGCTCGACGTAGTACTGCTGCAGGTTGATGAACGCCGGCATCTTGTGGCCGCCCTCCGGCAGCAGATCGAAGCGATAGAGCTCGCGATCGCGGTGGTAGACCCGGCCAATCTTCCACACCACGCCCTTCGCCACCATGCGCTCGCCCACTCCGAGGCGGTCGAAGATCTCCAGCGTGCGCTTCGCCCAGCAGATGGCGCGGCTGCCGACCGACACGACGTCGTTGTCATCGAGCACTACGCTCGCAATTCCCTGACTCGCGAGGTCGATCGCCGCGGCGAGTCCGACCGGGCCTGCGCCCGCGATGACGACCGGACGGCGGGGTCCGCTGCCGGTCGCGAGTTCGGGTACCCGGCGGTAGGGGAATGGGTGGTAGGTGTAGGTAGCCATGGAGAGGTCCGGGCGCCGTCCGGAGTGCGGCGAGTGATCCTAAAGAACGCCGGCGCATCGGGCCATCCGCATCAGCCGACGATCGCCCGCCATCGCGAGCGGCGAGATTCGACTGCACCCGTCACGATGCGTGAGTAATAATGGCGGTCCGGCGTCATGGTGCAGCGCAACACAAGCGCTTCCCCGGCGCCCGCATCGAGTTGCACGGAAGCCCACTGCCGAAGCCATGACCGACGACAACCGCTCGTCCCAGCTCGCGTCCCTCAAGATCAACCGGTCCGACGCACCGGAGGATGGCGCTCGCTCGGGGCGCGGCCGCACGCCTTACGTCATCGGCGCGGTGGCCGCTGCGATCGTCCTCGCCGGACTCGTACTCTGGCTGGGTGCGGGACGCGGCGGGAGCGGCACGCCACCGGCGGCCACCGCGGCGGAGCCCGCGGCCTCGGCCGCGCCCGCGAACGTAAATCCGCCAGCCACCACCGGTCCCGGCAACCTGATCGCATCGGGCTACGTGGTCGCGCGCCGCCGCGCCACGGTCGCGGCCGAGGTCACCGGCCGCGTCGCCGAAGTGCTGGTCGAGGAGGGGGTCGTCGTCAAGGAAGGCCAGCTGCTCGCGCGACTCGACGACACGCTCGCCTCGACCGACTACTCGACCGCGACCTCGCGGGTGGAGTCGTCCACGGCCTCGGTGTCCGCAACCGCCGCGGAGCTCGCCGACGCCGAGCGGATCCAGCGGCGCACGCAGGAGCTCGCCAAGGCCCGCCTCGTCAGTGACGCCGACGTCACCAAAGCCGACACCCAGGTGCTCGACCTCGCCGCCCAGCTGACCCGCGCGAAGGCCGAGCTCACTGCCGCACGCTCGGACGCGAAGCACGCCCACGAGATGCTCGGCAAGACGCGGATCGTCGCCCCCTTCGCCGGCGTCGTTGTCGACAAGAACGCCCAGCCTGGCGAAATCATCTCGCCGATGTCCGCAGGCGGCGGCTTCACGCGCACCGGCATCTGCACGATCGTCGACATGGACAGCCTCGAGATCGAAGTCGACGTCAACGAGGCCTACATCTCGCGCGTCAGTGCGGGACAAGCGGTCAAGGCAACCCTCGACGCCTACCCCGACTGGACGATCCCGGCGCGGGTCATTGCCATCGTGCCGACCGCGAACCGCGAGAAGGCGACCGTCCGCGTGCGCATCGCGATACTGTCGAAGGACCCGCGCATCCTGCCGGACATGGCGATCAAGGTCTCCTTCAGCGCCGGCCCCGCTGCCTGAACCCGCAACGAGCACAGGTAACCCCATGACCGCCTTCTCCTTCCAGCTGCGCCAGGTGTCGAAGCGCTTCGTCAAGGGCAAGGAGACGATCACGATCTTCGACGGGCTCGACCTCGACATTCCGGCACAGGACTACGTCGCCATCATGGGGCCGTCGGGCTCCGGCAAGACGACGCTGCTCAACGTGCTCGGCGGCATCGACCACATCAGCTCGGGCGAGGTGTACTTCGACGGCAAGCGCGTCGACACGCTGTCCGAGAGCCAGCTGTCGCGCTGGCGCGCGGCCAACGTCGGCTTCATCTTCCAGTTCTACAACCTGATGCCGGTGCTGACGGCGGCGCAGAACGTCGAACTGCCGCTGCTGCTGACGAAGCTCTCCCGCAAGGAGCGCCAGAAGAACGTCGCGACCGCCCTCGAGCTCGTCAACCTCGCTGATCGCGCCAAGCACTACCCGCGCGAGATGTCGGGCGGCCAGCAGCAGCGCGTCGCGATCGCCCGCGCGATCGTCTCGGATCCGCAGGTGCTGCTCTGCGACGAGCCGACCGGCGACCTCGACCGCACCACTGCCGACGAGGTGCTCGCGATCCTCGCGCTGCTCAACCGCGAGCACGGCAAGACGGTGGTCGTCGTCACCCACGACCCGGAAGCCGCGAGTCACGCCAAACGCACGCTGCACCTCAACAAGGGTGTGTTCGTCGAGCGGACGAAGCTCACATGAACCAGGGACTCCTGGTCGCGAAGAATCTCGGACGCCGCAAGCTGCGTACCATCCTGCTGCTGGTGGCGATCTTCATCGCCTTCTTCCTGTACGGCGGTCTCGAGAGCTTCCAGCGGGCGTTTTACGCGAGCTCGGACGCAGCCGCCTCGGATCGCCTGATCAGCGTCAACAAGGTGAACTTCACTCTGCCGCTGCCCGTCAGCTATGCCGCACGCATCGCGGCAGTGGACGGCGTCAAGCACGTCACCTACCAGAACTGGTTCGGCGGCTACTACCAGGACCCGAAGGAAGTACTGTTCATGTTCGCGGCGGAGCCCGCGAGCTACCTCGACGTCTACTCGGACGTGGTGATGCCCGCCGCCCAGCGGCAGGCGTGGCTCGCCGACCGTGGCGGCCTGATCGTGGGGCGAACCGCCGCCGACAAGTACCATTGGAAGGTCGGCGACCACATTCCGATCTCCTCGAACATTTACTCGCGCTCGAACGGCTCCCACACCTGGGACTTCACCATCAGCGGGATCTTCACCGACGCGAACGAAAAGGCCCGCGAGGGCATGGTGCTGATGCGCCACGACTACTTCGACGAGAGTGTGACCTTCGGGCGCGACACCGTGAACATGTTCATGTTCACCACCACCTCGACCCAGCTCAACGATCGGATCGCGAAGGCGATCGATGCACAGTTCGCGAACTCGCCCGACGAGACGACCACCGACACCGCGGCGGCCTTCAATCGCGCATTCGCCGCGCAACTCGGCAACATCGCGCTCATCATCACGCTCGTGGTCGCGACCGCGTTCGCCGCGATCCTGCTGATCGTCGGAAATACGCTCGTCATGTCGGTGCGCGAGCGGACCCGGGAGATTGCCGTGCTGAAGACGCTCGGCTTCTCCGGAACCACCATCCTGGCGCAGATCCTGGCGGAGTCGCTGCTGCTCGCGCTGCTCGGGGCGCTGCTCGGTCTCGGCTTCGCGGCGCTGCTGCTCAAGCTGATCAGCAGCATCACGGCCGGGTTCGTCGGCAGCCTGCTGATGAGCTGGCCAGTGTTCGCGGCCGGCATCGGCTGGGCTGTCCTGCTCGGCCTCGTGACCGGGGCGATTCCGGCCTGGTCGGGCCTGAGGCTCAGGATCGCGGCCGGTCTGGGGCGGAGGTAGCCGTGGGCAGATTGTTTCGACAGATCACCGCGCTCGCCGCCATGAACATCCGCAGCATCCCGCAGCGCCTGTGGATGTCGCTGTCGACGGTGGTGGCCATCGCTCTCGTGGTCGCGGTGCTGCTCGCGTTCCTCGCGATGGGTAATGGCTTTCGCCAGGCACAGAGCAGCGCCGGCGCCCCCGACATCGCGATCCTGATGCGCGACGGCGCGCAGGCCGAGATCAACAGCGTGGTGCTGCGCGACCAGGCGGTACTGATCGAGGAGGCGCCCGGCATCGCGCGCGAGGCCGGCCAGCCGCTCGTTTCCGCCGAGATCTACGTGATCGTGGATGGCGTCAATCGCGCGAACGGCCTCAAGAGCAACCTACCGCTGCGCGGCCTGAGTGCAGCGGGTGTCGCGCTCCGGCACAACATCCGCATCACCCAGGGCCGCATGTTCCGGCCAGGCACCAACGAGATCGTCGCGGGTCTCAGCGTCGTGCGCGAGTTCGCCGGCTTCGACCTCGGCAAGACGCTGCGGCTCGGCCAGAGCAACTGGACCATAGTCGGCGTGTTCGAGGACGGCGGTACGGTGCGCGAGTCCGAGCTGTGGGCCGACGTCGGCACGGTGCAGACGGTATTCAAGCGTCTGAACTCATTCCAGACGATCCGCGCGCGGTTGAGCTCGGCAGCGGAACTGCCGGCGCTCAAGGCCTACGTCGCCGCCGATCCGCGACTCAAACTGCTGGTTGAGACCGAGCAGGAGTATTTTGCCGAGCAGGCGAACCAGTCGTCGGGCCTCATCCAGTGGCTCGGTTGGCCGCTGGCCATCACGATGGCGATCGGCGCGCTCGCCGGCGCACTCAACACCATGTACAGCTCGGTGGCGGCGCGCGCGACGGAGATCGCGACGCTGCGGTCGATCGGCTTCGGCGGCGTGCCGACCTTCGCCGGCACGCTCGCTGAGGCCCTCGTGCTCGCGCTGCTCGGCGGCCTCGTGGGCATCATGGCGGCGGCGCTACTGTTTCACGGCTATACCGCCTCGACGCTCGGCGCCAACTTCACCCAGGTCGTTTTCACGTTCAGGGTGACGCCGGGCCTGTGCGTGAGTGCACTGTTTCTCGCGCTCGCGGTCGGACTGATCGGCGGGCTGTTCCCGGCGCTGCGCGCGGCACGCCTGCCGATCGCCGGCATGCTCGGCGAACAGTAGCCGACACCCGCAGCTCTGCAGCACCGGGCCGCGCGCACGGCCGACCAGGAGAGCCCATGGCCATCGAACTCTTCGTCTTTCCGCCCTCGCCGCGCGCCTTCAAGGTACTGGCGGTCGCCAATCACCTGGCGCTGCCGTACGTCACGCACCTCGTCGACCTCGGCAAGGGCGCGCAGCGCGGCCCCGATTTCGTCGCGCTCAACCCGAACATGCGCATGCCGGCACTCAGGGACGGCGACTACGTGCTGTGGGAGTCGAACGCGATCCTGCAGTACCTGGCGCTCCGGTGTCCGGACAGCGGGTTGCTGCCGCTCGACGAGCGTCGCCGTCTAGACGTGACCCGCTGGCAGTTCTGGGACCTCGCCCACTGGGATGCGGCGGGCGCCATCTACATGTTCGAGAACGTCGTCAAGCCCATGTTCCGCAAGAGCGAACCTGACCCGGCGGCGCTCGAGCGCGGTGCAGAGGGCTTTCACCGCAGCGCCAAAGTGCTCGATGCACAGCTCGCCGGACGTCGCTGGATCACGGGCGATGCGCTTACCGTCGCGGATTTCTCGATCGGCGCGCTGCTCAATCACACGGCCGCGGCACGCCTGCCGGTCGAGGAGTATCCGGCCATCCGCCGCTGGTACGCCGGACTCGCGGCGCTGCCGGCCTGGCAGCGCACGCTCGGGGAAACCGCGCCGCTGTAGCAGCGCGGCGCGGAACCGGCAGGCTCGGCAACTCGCTGCGCTCAGCCGCGCGTCCGCAGGCCCGTCGGGTCGTACAGCGGGCGGAGCGAGGCGCGCGCGCGCAGGCGCGCGCCGGCAGCTTCGATCTCGAAGCGCCCGGAACCGATGAACTCGGCGCCGGCGTCGGCAGGCGCGGTCACGTAGCCGAGCGCGACCGCGCCGCCGAGCGTGTGTCCGTACATGGCGGAGGTCGTGATCCCGACGCGCACCCCGTCCCGGTAGATCGGCTCGTTGTGATAGAGGAGCGGCGCGGGATCCTCGAGCAGGAACTGCACGAGGCGCCGCTTGGCGAGCCCTGTGGCTCTCTGCTCGAGCAGCCGCTCGCGGCCGATGAACCCGCCCGCCTTGTCCCACGCACAGGTGAAGGCGAGCCCGGCCTCGAACGGCGTGTCGTCGGGCCCGATGTCGTGCGACCAGTCGCGGTAGGCCTTCTCGATGCGCAGCGAGTTGAGCGTGTGGTAACCGCAATGCCTCAAGCCGTACGCCTCGCCCGCCGCGACGAGCTGGTCGTAGACGGACAACGCGAACGGCGTCGGTATGTAGAGTTCCCAGCCGAGTTCACCGACGTACGTGAGCCGGATCGCGAGCGCGGTCTGGTAGCCGATGCGGATTTCGCGCGCACTCGCGAACGGGAAGCCGCCGTTCGACAGGTCGTCCGGTGACAGCGCCATCAGCAGCGCACGTGACTGCGGTCCCTGCACGTTCAGCATCGCGTAGGCGTCGGAGACGTCGGTGACGACGGCGCAGGAGTCCTCGGGTATCTGGTTGCGGATCCACGCCTCGACGTGCGTCTGAGTGAAGGCCGCTGTCAGCACGAGATAGCGGTCGCTCGCGAGGCGGGTCGCCGTGAGATCCGCCTCAATGCCGCCGTTCGCGTTCAGGAACTGCGTGTACACGCAGCGCCCGACGGGCACGTCCATCTCCGCGGTGGCTATCCGGTTCAGCACCCGGACCGCGTCGCGCCCCTGCACGAGCAGCTTCGCGAACGACGACTGCTCGAACACGCCGACGCGTTCGCGCACCGCCTGGTGCTCCTCGGCGTTGTTGCGGAACCAGTTTTGCCGGCCCCAGGCGTAGCGGTACTCGGGCTTCTGGCCGGCGCTCGCGTACCAGTTCGGGCGTTCCCAGCCGGCCGACTCGCCAAAGCATGCGCCGGCCGCGGCCAGCCGGTCGTGCAGCACGCCCTTCTTGACGTTGCGTGCGCTCTGCCACTGGCGGAACGGCCAGTGGTCCTGGTAGCCGATGCCGAGCGACTCGACGATGCGATCGTGCAGGTAACGGTCATTGTCCTGCCACGGCTGCGCGCGGCGGATGTTCACGGACCAGACGTCCATCGGTGGCCGGCCGTCGACAATCCAGTGGGCCATCACGAAGCCGGCACCGCCGCCCGAAAGAATGCCGAGCGAGTTGAACCCGGCTGCGACGTAGAAATTGCGCAGCGCCGGCGCCTCGCCCATCAGGTAGTTGTGGTCCGGCGTGAACGATTCCGGCCCGCAGAACAGGAGCTTGATCCCGGTCTCGAGCAGGCGCGGCACGCGTCGCATGGCGCGCTCGATGTAGGGATACATCCGCTCCCAGTCCGGAGGGATCTCGCCGAAAGCAAAGCCCTCGGGAATGCGCGGCTGGCCCCACGGCTTCGCCTCGGCCTCGAACAGTCCAACCATCACCTTGCCGGCTTCCTCGCGGATGTACGCCGAATTTTCCGGGTCGCGCAGGATCGGCAGCAGCGGGTGCACGCCGGGCACCGGCTCCGATATCAGGTAGTAGTGCTCGGCCGCCTGCAGCGGCACGTTGACGCCGGCGAGCCTGCCCACCTCGCGCGCCCACATGCCGGCGCAGTTGACGACCACCTCGGCGCTGATCGCGCCACGCGCGGTCACGACGCCCGTCACCCGGCCGCGTTCCTGCGTGATGGCCGTGACGGGCGTGCGCTCGTAGATCCGCACGCCGCCCTGGCGCGCGCCCTTGGCGAGCGCCTGGGTCACGTCCGCCGGATTGACGCGGCCGTCGTGCGGGAAGTGGAACGCTGCCGCGAGGTCCGAGACGTCGGCGAGCGGCCAGAGCGTCTGCACTTCCGCCGGGCTGATCTCGTGGCCTTCGACGCCGAAGCACGCGGCCATCGCGAGGCCGCGGCGCATCTCGAGCGCCTTGTCGGCGGTCTTCGCGAGCTGGATCGAGCCGCAGTTGATGACGCCGGTCGCCTGGCCGGTCTCGGCTTCGAGTCGCCGATACAGCTCCTGGGTGTATTTCGCGAGACGCGTCTGCGCCTCGGTGTCGCGCAGCGTCGTCAGGAGCCCCGCCGCGTGCCACGTCGTCCCCGATGTCAGCTGGTGGCGCTCGAGCAGCACGACGTCCCTCCAGCCGAGCTTCGTCAGGTGGTAGGCAATCGAGCAGCCGATGACACCACCGCCGATGATGACGACCCGTGCGGTCGTCGGAAGGGATTCCGTGTTCACGCCTGCCCTCGCTTCAGCTTCTTCCAGTCCTTCAGGATCTCGCGCGCCGCATTGTGCCCGGGGATACCCGACACGCCGCCACCCGGATGGGTCGAAGAGGCGCACTGGTATAGCCCGGCCACCGGCGTGCGGTAGTCGGCCCAGTGCGGCGTCGGCCGCTGCCAGAACAGCTGGTCGGCGCTCAGCTCGCCGTGGAAGATGTGGCCCTGCGGCAGACCCACGATCTCCTCGAGGTCCGGCGGCACGAGTGTCTCGAGATCGATGATCCGCGAGCTGAACCCGGGTGCCATCTCGTCCATCACGGCAAGCGCCGCAGCCACCAGCCGTGGCTTCGCGCTCACCCAGCTGTCGTCCTTGAGCGCGTACGGCGCATGCCCACCGAAGACGTTCACGACGTGCTGGCCGGCGGGAGCGAGCGTGTCGTCCACCAGCGTCGGCACGACCGGCGTCAGGAATGGTCGCGCCGAAAACCGACCGTACTTGGCATCATCGTAGGCGCGCTCGAGGTATTCGATGCCGGGCGCGACGTGCACGTAGGTCGGGTACGCGAAGCCGGTGCGCCTGGGGTCGAAGGCGCGGTAGGCGGGCGGGGCTTCCGCGGCGATGTTCATCTTGAAGGCCGTCGAGAACGTCCGGAAGGCGTCGATGTCCGCAAGCAGCGCCGCCGGCAGGTGTTCCGGCCGGACCAGCCGGCGGAACAGCGTCTTGGCATTTGCGTTCGAGGCGATGACACTCGCCTGGAATTCGCGGCCGTCGGCGGTACGCACGCCGGTCGCCCGCCCGCCGCTGACCAGCACCTCGGCGACGGGCGCGTCCGTCAGCACCTCCATGCCGAAGCGCGCGGCGGAACGTGCGATCGCCGCCGGGATCGCGCCCATGCCGCCGCGCACGAATCCCCAGCCTCCCGCGCCCTGATGCTCGCCCATCAGGTGGTGCATGATCACGTAGGCCGTGCCCGGCGAGCGTGGCCCCGCGAAGGTGCCAATCGAGGCGTAGTAGGCGAGCACCGACTTGACGACGTCGCTTTCGAACCACACCGAAAGATAGTCGTAGGCGCTCTGCGTCAGCAGGTCGATGAGCCGGTACGCCTGATCGCCGACCCGCCGGTGCCGCCAGAGGAGCGTGGCCGACTCCCGGAAGTTCTTCCAGCTGCGCCGCAGCGGATCGACCGGCGTTTCGAACAGCAGCTTGCGCACGAGGCGCGCGGACTCCTCGAGCTGGCGCGCGAAGTCCGGATAGGCCGCCGCATCCCTGCGCGAGAAGCGCGCGAACTCGGCCTGGACCTTCGCGGGCTCGTTGCTGTAGACGATGTATTCGTCGCCGCCGAGCGGGCAGAAGAGATCATTGGCCGGCAGCACGTCGAGACCGAAGGTCTTGAGTTCGAGGTCTGCGATCACCCGCGGATGCAGCAGGCTCATCACGTACGAGAAGCGCGAGGCGCGAAAGCCCGGCGCGAACTCCTCGGTGACGGCCGCACCGCCAATCAGGTGCCGCCGCTCGAGTACCAGCACCTTGCGCCCGGCCTTCGCGAGGTACGCGCCGCACACGAGACCATTGTGGCCGGAGCCCACCACTATCACGTCGTACCGGGATGCCATCGAGCGGTGCCCTCCAGCCGCGGAGTGCGTAGCCTAGCGGGTCGTCGCGTGCCCGGACACTGCAACCGGCCGGATCACCGCCGGGACGCCGCCGATGACGAGACTCCGGCGGAGCGCCGGCGTCCGCGCGTGCAGGTCGCCGTCCGGACACCTGCCGCCGGCAAGGCACCGGCCCGCCGGGGCCGGGGATGCGGGCGACGGCGCTGACTGCGGTTGGCTGCGTGCCCGCGACGGACCCGCGCCGGCCGCAGCGCGCGGTGCGACGCCCCGCCGCATTGCATCTCGAACGCGAGCGCACCGAGCGGTGGCCGAATCCCCGGCGCTCCGCGCACGGTGCGGCGCGGCGCG
>Ga0181519_10004940_pt1 | contig 10723 bp, 5 predicted proteins | sample PEATcosm2014_Bin_26_FD_121102 | JGI IMG/M metagenome (GOLD analysis project Ga0181519, IMG submission 121102) | Peatland microbial communities from MTU Mesocosm Facility, Houghton, MI, USA - PEATcosm2014_Bin02_10_metaG | ecosystem: Environmental > Terrestrial > Soil > Wetlands > Peat | place... | reverse complement strand
TTTTCCATGCCCAGCACGACGGGCCTGATCGCCGGCATCTGCCCACCCACGGTTGCGGGCGTCAAATCCGGCACCACCGTGCCCACGGGCTGTCCCGCATCCGCCGCCTATCCGTATTTCGCATCTCCGAATCGCAATGGCGCCACGACCTATGATTCTCCGTACGCGACCTCCTGGAGCCTCATCGATGGCTACCTGCGCGTGGAATACAAAGACAGTACCGGCAACTGGCACCCCGTAACTCTGGAATGGTTGAAACTCGGTTTTGCCCGCGGACTCACTCCGCCCACCTCTCCCCAAACCAATCCCATCACTCCCAATGCCATCCTGCTCTTGCAGCAGCCTGCGGATCGCGATGCCTCCGGCTCCACCAGCACCACCGCAAGCGCCCCGACCTGCACCGCCACCAGTTCCGGAAAATGCACCGCTTGGAGCGCGACGGTACCCGAAGTGTTCATGGATCTGACATCCTACGCGGCCAGTTCCAGCACAACCAACTGGGCCTTTGGCCTCACGCCGGCATCGCCGGTCGCCAGTCCTCCGGCTTCAGCCACCCAGCAGAGCATCACCCAGTACAACTGGTATCCCATCAATTTTTACGATACCCGGGAAGGCGAAGTGCGCGACTACACCGTAGCCAACAACAGTTGCACCGTCAACGGCGTGATGAACGCCGTCGAAATCGATGTGGGCAACCTGAAGAAATGGCTGAACGGAACCACCGGCAGCAGCGGCACCAGCGTCGACTCTTCCGCCCAGAATGGATACGTCCTCTATTTCTCAGATCGCCGGGGCATGCTCCGAAATCCTAACCAGGCCTACGTCAGAACCGGCGACGCCGGCCTGGAAGACGTAATCAACCGCTCCAGCGGCTACGGCGTCCCCGACGGGATCTTGGATCCGGCTCCCGCCGGCCGGAACTACTCCCCCGAAGACGTGAACCAGAACAACCTGCTCGATAACTGGGGCGTGACCAACATGGGATTGGGCTTCTGGAACGACGCCACCGATAACCTGAATACCCTCATTAATACTCCAGCCCATCCCGATCCCTACGGCGTCGCCACCGGAAGCGCCCGCATCACCAGTTGCCAGAATACCGCCCGCAAAAACTGGGTCAGCGGAGCCCGCCACGTCCTGCGACTGGTGGATGGTGGCCTCGGCAACCTCCCCTTGGCTGCCACCCCCGTTACCGTCAACGGCGTTACCTACAATGGCGGATTCACCGTGGCGTCGGAAAATCCGGTATACGTCTGGGGAAACTACAACGAAAATTCCACCGAGTGGACGGCCGGCACCGATCAGACGGGCCATGCCGCCGCGGCCGTGATTGCCGATGCCGTCACGCTCCTCTCCAATGATTGGCAAGACAACCAAAGCATGGTCGGCACTGCCATTACCAATATCAACACCACGACCCGCAATCCCTCCCATGACGCCTATTACCGGATCGCGATCGCGGGCGGCAAGAACGTCAATTTCCAGATCCCAACCTACACCGCCCCCTCGGCCCCCGCCATAGATTTTGGCACCGATGGAGGCTTGCATAACTTCTTGCGCTATCTGGAATATTGGAACTCCCAGACCGTGTATTACAAGGGCTCGCTCGTGAGCCTGTACTACTCAACCTACAATACCGGCCTCTTCAAGTGCTGCACTACCATTTACGTGCACCCGACGCGAAATTATGTTTTCGACACCGACTTTACAGTTCCTGCCGGCCTGCCGCCAGGAACTCCTCTATTCCGGGACGTCGAAAGCCTGAGTTACCGCCAGATTCTAACCCCGCGCACCAGCGGGCAGTAGCCAGTAGTCAGGAAGCGGTTCCCGGTTGCTGACGGGAGAAGCGACAGGTAGTCATTATGAAATGGGCCCCCGTAGTCGGAAACGAAGTGAAACATGATCTGAGGAACACAAGGGCGGGCAGTCGGGGATTCACCTTAATTGCCTCCATGTTAATGCTGTTGCTGCTTTCCGGTATCGCCATCGGCCTCATGATGATGGTCAACACCGAAGGCAAAGTCGGTGGCACCGATCTCCAGAACAATCTTGCCTACCACGCGGCCGAAGGCGGCATCGAGAAGATGTATGCCGACCTGAATTCCGTCTTCGCCAATGCCCAGGCCCCTTCCGCCAGCCTCATCTGCGGCGTCGGCAGCGCGGCGAATGAACCGTCGATGCTCGGCGTGAACTGGACCCAGTACTCCGTGATGCCCGGCACGGCCCAGAGTTCCACTTGCCCCACTTCCCTCACCTCGGTCTGGGGTCAGATCAGTTCCGGCCCCGACGCCGGTCTGTGGGCCCAGGTAATTCCCGTCAACATGCTGGTCACCGCGCAAATGCTCGGCGGACAGGAAGTGAGCATGTCCCGCGGCGCACAGGTCGCGCTCATTCCCGTCTTCCAGTTCGGCGTGTTTTGCGACGGCGATTGCGGCTTCTACGACTCTCCCAATCTGACCTTTGCCGGACGCGTGCACACCAACGCCGACCTCTATCTTGGTGCCGGTGGCGGCCATACCGTGATCTTCAACAACAAGCTGGAGGCGTACGGCAACGTCGTGACCGAAGTGCTGCCCAACGGGTTGCCATCCACCGGTTCCGGCTGGGACGATACCGGCAACGTCTATCTACCCACCACCAATAATGGTTGCAGCACGACCGCCACCAATTGCATTCTGAAAACCGCGAACAGCAATCCCGCCGCCAGTCCTTACGGAAACGGCAGCGTGCAGGGCGCCGGAGGCAATCCCCCCCAGTCAACCTACAACTCGGCCAACTGGAATACCTTCTCCTTGTCCGGGCCGCCCAACGGCACCAACGGGATGATTATCAACGGTAACTATGGGAGCCTTACCACTCCCGGTACCGGAGCCAAGAAACTGTCGATGCCTTTCGTCAGCGGAACCGTTTTCCCGTACGAACTCATTCGCCGCCCCTTGTCGACCGATTCCACCGCCCTGAGCGAGTCGCGCGAATACAATTTGGCCCAGATCCACGTCCTCTTGAGCGATAATCCCGCGGAATTGCCCACCGGCTCCGTGCGCTTGGCAAACGTTACCGCGACCGAGGCCGCCGCAACCGGCGGCGCAACCAGTAATCCCTACGGAATTCCCGTTACCTCGCTTCCCACGGGCGGAGGAACAAATGGGTACATTCCCACCGCCTTAGCCTCGCTCGCAACCGGCAGCAGCTACAACATGTACTTTGCGGCCGCGTCCAACGGATATCTCCCGGACCCCACCAGTTGCGCTGGCGCTGCCTGTCCCACGGAAACCTGCAGCGGCAGCACCTGTTCGGTGCAATACCTGCCACCCGACTGGATTCTCCCTCCTGCCACGCCAGAGACAGGCGCGCAGACACTTTATCCCATTGGCAGCGGCTCGACTCCAGGCGCGCCCACGATGGCGAAAGGCGCATCTCCCTATCCGACGTTTTCGCTTTGCTCGAGTATCGTCGGGGCTCTGCCCGCCGGCTGCAGCAATAGCGCGCCCGCCAAGCCCTATGTTTCGATCGCAAACACCACGAATACCTCCACCTGGAACCTGATCGACGGCTACCTCTACGTTGAATACAAGGACAGCAGCGGCGCATGGCACAACATCACCAGCGAATGGCTGGGGTTCGGATTCGGGCGTGGAACCGTCGCTCCTTCCGCCACCGTGACCAACGCCATCGCCCCCAACGCGATTCTGCTGTTGCAGGAAGCCGCCGATCGCAATGGCGGCGGTGGCGTCCCTGACGCTAACGGCATTGCCCCTTCCTGCAGCGCATGGAATACGGGCCATACCGCGTGCACCGGGCATTGGACTAATCCCCTGCCTCCCGAAGTTATGAACGATGCCGCCAGCACGAACCCCTACTACGGCGTCACCACCAGCACCCCCGCGCCCGCCTCGGGTAGCACGACCTTCGGTCCCACCGGCCAGAGCGTCAGCATGCTCAACTGGTATCCCATCAACTTCTACGATGCCCGCGAAGGGGAACCGCGCGATGCAGACTCGGGCAATGACAGTTGCACGACGAACGGTCTGATGAACGCCGTCGAAATCGACGTGGGCAATCTGCAGGACTGGCTGCTCGGACAATTTGGAACGAGCGGCACCAGCGTGGATGCCTCCGCGCAGAATGGCTATATCCTGTATTTCTCCGACCGCCGCGGCATGATGATTAACCCCAATACCGGCTACAAGACCGGTGACGCCGGCCTCGAAGATGTTGTCAACTCCAGCAGCGCTGCCGGCACCCCCGACGGAGTGCTGGAACCGGTTCCAGCCGGCCACACGCTTTCTCCCGAGGACGTCAACCAGAACGGAGTCCTCGACGAGTGGGGCACCGCGAACCTCGGCTTGGGACAGTGGAGCGGCGCACTCAGCCTGACGGGCGCGACTGCTGGCCAAATGACCGCCACCGTCAATCAGAATGTACAGATCATCGCCGCCACTCCCGACAATCCCTACAGTCCACGCATGGCGAGTTGCGTGACCACGGGCCGAAAGAACTGGGTGAGCGGCGCCCGCCATGTCCTCAAACTGGTCGATGGTTATCTCGGCCAGATACCCACCAATCCCACCGCCACCACCGTGAATGGAAAGGTCTACAACGGCGGATTCACCGTCGCCTCCGAAAATCCCGTCTACATCCAGGGCGACTACAACAGCAACTCCACCGACACCTTCTTTTCAGGAGCGAGCGCGACCGGGCCTGGAGCCGATATGGCCGGTCACGCGGCATCCGCCGTCATCGCCGACGCGGTCACGGTTCTCTCCAACAGCTGGTCGGACTTGGCCAGCATGAGCAACGACCCCACGCTGCCCAAAGGCAACCGCACCGCCAGCACCACGCATTACCGGGTCGCGATCGCGGCCGGCAAACCCCTGGCCTTCCCGTTCCCCTCATGGGAAACCGGCGGCAACTATGGCTTTGGCACCGATGGTGGAGTCCATAATTTCCTGCGCTTCCTTGAAGACTGGCAAACTCCCGCAGCAACCTTGAACTATGGTGGTTCGCTCGTCAGTCTCTACTACTCCACATACAACACTGGCGTTTTCAAATGTTGCACATACTCGGTCTATCAGCCGCCCATCCGTAACTATATTTTCGATCAGGACTTCACCGTCCCCGCAGGTTTGCCGCCCGGTACCCCAATGTTCCGCGACGTCGAAAGCTTGAGCTATCGCCAGGTTTTGACCCCTCGCCTCAGCGGACAATAATCCACCGTAGTCAATCACCTCTGAACCCCGGTCCGAAAGGATTGGGGTTTTTGCTTGAGCGCGCGCCATTCCCCAACCCGACAGGCCCCTGAAAAGAAATGAACGAGAAATCAAAGGACCCTGGAAGCGAAGTCATCTTGAGCGAAGTCACTGTTGCGCGAAGCGAAACAGTGACGGAGTCGAAAGACCCCTACCCCCGAATAAACCCGGCGGCACGCCGCAAGCCGATGAACACAGATCGGCGCCTTGTGGGCCTTTCAGTTCTGCAATCTGACTTCTAACTTCTGACTTAAACCCAGTCACTTTCGTAACGTTTCTGGAGACCGCACGGATGGCTATACTGTGGCCTGATTGGCATTCAAAACCCGGAACGGCTTTATGCAAGCCGCCCCGGCGAAAGATGTCCCCATTGCAAGACCGGCTCAACGATATCAACGGGCGGCGGGAGGAAGCGCACACTGCGCCGCAGCAAGATCTTGCAGGCTCGTTCCCGCAAGCCCAAAGCCCCGCGCCATCCGCTACACTCTCGAGCGCGCGTCGCAGTTCTTCCCTGCAAGCCCGCCTTCTCTCTCACTCCGAGGAACGAACCGAGTCGGGCAGCATTCTCGCGAATGTTAATCGTGAGCTTGCCCAGTTGGAAAAACGCGACTGGGAATTATGGTGGATCGTCTGCGCCACCGGACTGCTCATGGGCGGCGGCCTGATCGCCGTGTTGCTGCCCGCGGCCTTCATGAAGACCGAAAACTTCCACTTCGAAGTCACCGTCCCCCGTCAGTTGGTTGTCGGTTTGATGGTGCTTCTCATTCTCATCAACACCTACCTCGTCACCCGGCGTATCGATCTTCGTCGCTTGCGGCAGAAGATGGTCTCCAGTACCATCCAGAACGAACTGGTGCGTCTCCAGTCGTTCACCGATCCTCTTACCGAGATCTACAATCGCCGTTCCCTCGAAGATCTGGTGACTCGCTACGTCAGCCATGCCCGCCGCCTGAAGAAGCCCCTCACGTTCCTCCTCATCGATGTCGACCGTTTCAAGGAGATCAACACCCGCTTCGGCCACCTGACGGGCGACTTCGTGCTGGTCGAGATCGCCGGCCTGCTGCGGAATTCCATCCGCGGGTGCGACGCCGTCATCCGCTACGGCGGCGATGAGTTTCTCGTCATCGTGTCCGACGCCTCGGCCGTCGAAGCGACCAAAGTCGTCGACCGGATGCATAACTCGGTGAGCGAGTGGAATAAGGGCGCCCATCTGGAAGGGTGCAATATCAGCCTGAGTATCGGAGTGGCGGAGTGGATTGAAGGGAAGACGATCGACGAGGTGCTCGACCTCGCCGATCAGGATATGTATGCCAGAAAAGCAGCACCCGCCGCGCAGTCGCCGCCCAACGCTCACTTCGCATCGTCCGCTTCCTGACTCGAACTTAGTTCGACCGAAGCTAGTGCGACAAAAGATCGCAGCCTTCGAACGGCGCGCCGTCCAACCTCTTTCCCGTCAGGCAGGCGTTGATGCTTTTCGCCGCTATGCCGGAATCGGCGGCCCGGAAATACATCACCAGGTCCCCTTTCCCGTTGTGGTTTACATCCTCCACGTGCACATTTTCCGGTGACGCCTTCCCCGGCCCGAAGTGCAGGCTGGCCGGATCGACCTGCGTCGCATCCAGATAGGACTGGCTGCGAAGAATTACGTGATACTTCTGACCCGAGGTGTGAATCGAGACGCGCGCCAGCAAGTGTCCCCACACCTGGATGTTCATTGTCGACCCGGCAGCATCCCCTTGGTAAGGCCCTTGCACCTTGCCCACATTCGAGAACACACGCAGATGCGAACTGTCGGTGGGCGAGCCCAGGTTATACCAGGTGAATCCCGCAAACGGTTCCGCGAGTATCCCGAACTGAATACTCGTCCCTCCCGGGACCGACCATTTCATCTCCTTGAAATCAACCTGCCAAAGGTCCGATCCCTCCTGTTTGTTCGACGAAATCGCCACGTCTGGACTATCGGTCGAATTGCCCCCCGGTTCGATGGCGGCGGTTTTCAATGCGGGCAGATTATGGCAATCGCATTCGACCGGCGCATTCGGGCCGGCGACCGGAATATCGGGCGCGATGCCGCCAAAGAAACTGATTTTCTTGAAAAGGTCCCCCGCGCCTTGCGCGCCGTTGGCTTTCGGATCGGGAACCGCCCACAGCCGAATGTGTTCAATCACCCAGTCTTCCTTCGCCACTCCGACCACAAAATCGTCTGCCAGGAAAGCATCCGTTTTTGCCGTCAGGCCAAGGGATTGATTCGACGTTGAAGTAGGACCGCGATCCACAATCAGCATCTGTGCCGAAAGATTTGCGACAGATGCGACACCGGCGAGCAGAAATGCAACGAACTTCAGCATGGAATTCTTTCCCTTAATTTGAGATTCCCGCAAACAGCTCAACCTTGGCGACGAAGCAGGCAGTTAAGCCACGTGGAGCCATGATCGCAACGACAAACGGCCAGATCGAGATTGCCCAACCGAATCCACGGATACCTTATTTGACACCGTACTGACTCAACAATCAAGCGAATGCCGCGAACATAGCGGCTTACGCGTTCTGGATTAGCCCTCGAAACTGCATCGTGCCGCGAGGCCCTCGTTAGAGCCCCGCGACGCGAATCATGTTTCCCCATCAACAGCCCGGTTAGTTTGCCGTTATCGTAAACGTCTCCGTGCTCTGCCTTCCGTTCGAGTCGGTGTAGATCGCCACATAGACGTTCGTACCCTTGCTCAGCGGAATGCTGTTGATCTGGCGCGAAGTGGACGTATACCCGTTAGGACCGGTCCAACTCCACGAACCGCCACTCAGCGGTTGCGGGCCCAGGTTCACCGCGGAACTGACACTCACGCTGGCATTGTTAGCTTCCGTCCAGCTTCCACTGCCCACCTGGAGATAGGGAACAATGGCCGTTCCGTTCTGTCCACAAGCCGGTGCCGTGATCGTGGTGTTGTTGCAATCCAGTATCAGCTTGGTTCCGGAGATGAACTCCGTGTTGTGGTTCCCAGCCGTGATCTGAGTTGCTCCGACCGGCGACAAGAAGATACCCGCCGTCGTTGAGTTCCCGAGCTGCACCGATGCCAGGCTTCCCGGGAAGTTGAACAGCACCTGTCCCGGCGTGACGCCCGACAAAACGATGCTCGCGCCGCCATCCATCAAAATCCCATACGGGACGTTGAAGATGAACGTATCGAACGCTCCGCCCTTGATGGTGATGGTGCCGCCACTCGGGAGGTAGATGTAGCCCACATCAATCACGTTCTGCCCGCCGTTGCCCGTGATGGTGATCGTCGACTGGATGTCGTACATGCTCTGCGTCGCCGTCAGACTCGACGCCCAGCTTGACAGGGCGGTTGCCGCCGCCTGTGCGCCCGAGAACGATTCCGTCACGCCCCCTCCCGCCAGCGCGCTTCCTGCGTCGACTTCAACCGTCGCCGCCGGATCCGCAAACAGCGTGGAGTTCAGCGTAGCGTAATTGGAGAGATGGAACGTCCCGCTCGACCCAATTCCCAGATTGCCGGTCACAGTAATGGGACCTTGAACCTGGAAGTTGACACCATCGAGTCCGATGCCGGCAAAGTTTGCGTTCGACTGCAACGCGTTATTGACGGAAAGCGCCAGGCAAGCCGGAGTTCCCGGCGTGCAAACCTGCACGCATTGCGGAGCGCAACTGAAGTTGCCCGTCCAGTTGCCGCTGCCCTGACCGCATCCGCCCGTGACCAACAGGTTCGCGCGGCCTGTGAATTCCGGCGACCCCGTCGCATCGGATGTGCTGAACGAGCACGCCTGGATGCCGGATGTCGGGTTGATCTCCATACCATTGTAGTCCGGCACGAAGGGTGACTCGCTCAGGTTCGGGAAGGTCGTTCCCTTGTTCGAGAGGAGCCAGTTCGACGCTCCAATCTGCCAGGTCACGCTCAGGCCCGGTGCGGTGGATGAGATATCCGCCGTCCAGGTCATACTGCTCGCTCCCGAGAACCCGCTCGGGATCAGGTAAGCCAGCCCCGCCGCGAAGAATCCGCCCGAATGCGTGGCATCCGCGAGCGGAATGGTCGTCTCCCAGCGCTGGAACGTCGTGTTGAACGACGTTTGGGCGCAGGTCGCGGTGGACGAGAAAGTAATGACCGCGTCCGGTACCGTCAGTGTGCTCGAACCCAAAGCGATTTTTCCGTTGGTGATGTATATCTGGAAAGTCTTGCTCGGAATCGTCCCGCCTAACGGCATCAGGTGGCTGTTGAACCAGATGATCTGGCCCGCGTTGCTCTTGCTCTCAGTCACGCTGTACGAAATTGGCATCAGGGACGTACCGCACGTCTTGATGACAATCGCGCAACTCACCGTGACGGAATAACCGTTATGGTCCGTGACCTCAAGGCTGAAGCTGAACGTGCCTTCCGAACTCGGCGTACCCGTAATCGCGCCGGTCGAAGTATTCAGCGTCAACCCAGGAGGCAGCGCGCCGCTGGCAATCGAGAAGGTGTAAGGCGCAGTTCCACCTGTGGCCGCCGCCGCGGAGGAATATGCCAACCCCACCGTCCCGCTATTGGTTGGGCAGGTCACCGTCAGAGTCGGCGGCGAAATTACAATACTGCAACTCGTCGTCGTCGTACCCGATGCCTTACCCGTCGAATCCACCACCTGCGCCGTGAAGTTAAACGTCCCGGCCGTGGTCGGCGTGCCCGTAATGGCGCCCGTCGAACTGTTCAGCGTCAAGCCCGCCGGCAGCGACCCGCTGGTGATGGAGAACGTGTACGGCGGTGTTCCGCCGCCCGCCACCAGGGCCGAACTGTATGCGACACCAACCTGCCCTGTCCCTGTCGGGCAGGTCAGAGTCGGTGGCGGCAGCACAACCACGATGCTGCAGTTTGAGGCGGTCGTGCCCGCGGAGTTGCCTCTCGAATCCACCACCTGCGCCGTGAAGTTGAACGTCCCAGTCGTGCTCGGCGTGCCCGTGATGGCGCCCGTAGCCGTGTTCAGCGTCAACCCGGCAGGCAGCGACCCGCTCGTGAGTGAGAACGTGTACGGCCCCACTCCACCCGACGCGACCAGCGACGAAGTGTACACAATTCCCGTCGGTCCCATCGGTGTCGCGCAGACCAGTGTCGGCGGCGCAACCTGAATCGTAATTGTGCAGCTGCTCGTCGTCGTTCCCGCCGCGTTGCCTCGGGAATCCACCACCTGGGCCGTGAACGTGACCGGACCAGATGCCGTCGGCGTGCCCGTAATCGCGCCCGTCGCAGAGTTCAGCGTTAATCCCGCAGGGAGTGAGCCCGCTGTGATCGAGAACGTGTAAGGCGGTACTCCGCCGCTGGCTGCAAGCGCCGAACTGTAAGCAACGCCCACCTGTCCGGTAGCAGTCGGGCAGGTTAGAACCAGTGCCGGAGGCGCGATCACAATGCTGCAACTGCTGGTAGTCGTGCCCGCCGCCGTGCCGCGAGAATCCACCACCTGGGCCGTGAAGTTAAACGTCCCGGCCGTAGTGGGCG
>Ga0181519_10004939_pt1 | contig 10724 bp, 11 predicted proteins | sample PEATcosm2014_Bin_26_FD_121102 | JGI IMG/M metagenome (GOLD analysis project Ga0181519, IMG submission 121102) | Peatland microbial communities from MTU Mesocosm Facility, Houghton, MI, USA - PEATcosm2014_Bin02_10_metaG | ecosystem: Environmental > Terrestrial > Soil > Wetlands > Peat | place... | reverse complement strand
TGACCAGGCCGTCCCAAAATTCCGCCCGCGTATTGCCCAACGGCGTGACGGCGCCGAGCCCGGTGATGACCACCCGCTTCTTGCCCAGGTTCGTGCTCAACAGTTCCCTTCTAAAGGGCGCCGCCCAGCGGCGCCCACTTCGGCAGCGCCCAGGTTCTATCGCGGGGCCGCGACGGAAGCCTGCCGTGGGCGGCGCGTGCGGTTGCGCCTTGGGGCGGGGCCGTGTATACTTGGGCGCGTCATGTTCACCTTCGACCTCCAGCTTTTTGCGTCCAAAAAGGGCGCAGGCTCCACCCGCAACGGCCGCGACTCCAACGCCCAGCGCCTGGGCATCAAGAAGTACGGCGGCGAGCAGGTGCTGGCCGGGAATATCCTGGTCCGCCAGCGTGGAACCAAGTTCTACCCCGGCGACGGCGTCGGCATGGGCAAGGACAACACCCTCTTCGCGAAGGTCGCAGGACGCGTGCATTTCGCCGAAAAGCGGAATCGCAAACACGTGCACGTGATCGCCGAAGGCGCAGTCTGAGGCGCCGGCTCCCGGCGGCAGCCCCGAGAGCCTTCGGGCTCTTTTTGTTTTCGGGCGGCTAAATGCAGTTCATCGACGAGGCGACGATCGTCGTCTCCGGCGGGCGGGGCGGCGACGGCATCGTCGCCTGGCGGCGCGAGAAGTACGTGCCCAAAGGCGGCCCGGCGGGGGGCGACGGCGGCCGGGGCGGCGACGTGCTGCTCCAGGCTTCGTCCGAACTCTCGACCCTCATCGAGTTCCGCTTCAAGAAGCAGTTCGGCGCCGAAGACGGCAAGGCGGGCTCCACGTCCAACAAGTCCGGGCGAAGCGCCGAGGATCTGGTCATCCGCGTTCCGCTCGGTACGCTGGCCTACCGGGCGGGTGACGACGGGCGCGAATATCTGCTCGCCGACCTGAGCGAGGAAGGCGTCCTGGTGAGGGTCGCCCGCGGCGGGCGCGGCGGCTTGGGCAACCAGCACTTCGCCACCGCCAGCCGGCAGGCGCCGCGCTTCGCCGAGAAGGGCGAGCCGGCCGAGAGCTGCACGCTGCGCCTCGAACTCAAGTTGCTGGCCGACGTCGGATTGATCGGCCTGCCCAACGCCGGCAAATCGACGCTGCTGGCCGCCGCTTCGGCGGCCCGGCCCAAGATCGCGGACTATCCCTTCACCACGCTCGAGCCGCAACTGGGCGTCGTGCGGCTCGCGCCGGACGAGTCGTTCGTGATGGTCGACATCCCCGGACTCATCGAGGGCGCGCACGCGGGCTCGGGGCTCGGCGACCGCTTCTTGCGTCACGTCGAGCGCACGCGCGTCTTGCTTCACCTGATGGACGGCAATCGCGGGCACGACGAGATCCTGGCCGACAAAGCCACGATCGAGAACGAGCTGAGCCTGTGGAATCCGGTTCTCCTCGACCGTCCGATCCTCAACGTCGTGACCAAACTCGACATTCCCGAGGCGCGCGAGCGCTTTGAAGAATTGCGTGGCGAACTGCCCGACGTCTTCGGCATCTCCGCCGCGACCGGCGAGGGCGTGCGCGAGTTACTCTTCGCGGCCTATCGCATTGCGCGCGAAACGCCGGCGCCGCAAGTCGCGGCGGGCGACACGCCGCGCTTCGTGCTGGCCCCGCGCGAACCGTTCGAGATCGAAGTGGCTCCGGACGGCGCTTACGTCGTTAGCGGCGAGCGCATCGAACGGCTGGCCGCGATGACCGATTTCGACAGCGACGAGGGCTTGGGCCGTTTCGAGTCGATCCTGGCCAAGATGGGCGTGGACAAACGCTTGCGCGACCTCGGCGCGCAAGACGGCGACACGGTGCGCATCGCCGGTCACGAGTTCGACTACTCGTGACCGGGCAACGCGGGCGTAGCGGGCGCAGCGGGGCTGCGCCCTTTAGGTGAAGTTCGGACTCTTCGGCGGCACCTTCGATCCCGTGCATAACGCCCATCTCTTCGTTGCGGAGGCGGCCCGCGTCGAACTCGGACTCGAGCGGATGATCTTCCTCCCGACGGGCGGCGCGCACTATCGCACGCCGCCGCTGGCGAGCGTCGAGGATCGCTTGGCGATGTTGCGCGTCGCGCTCGCTTCCAACCCGCACTTCGCGCTCGACGAGTCCGACCTCGAGCCGGTCGCGACCGGATATAGCGCCGATCTGATGCCGCGCGTGCGCGCGCGCTATCCGGAGCATCACCTGACCTTCGTCGTCGGCGGCGACTCGCTGGTCGATTCGCCGTGGCAACGCTTCGACGAAGTGTTGGCCAATCTCGACGGCTTCGCGGTCGCTCCGCGTGCGGAACGCGAGCCGCAACGTTTGGACGCCTTCCTCGCCGGGCTTTCGGAAAGCGAACGGGGCAAGGCGGTCATCCTCGACCTGCCCGCGCTCAACGGCTCGGCGACGCTGGTGCGGGCGCAACTCGCGCGCGGCGGCAGCGTGCGCTATCTCGTGCCCGATGCGGTGGCGCGCTACATCGCACGCCGCGGTCTCTATGCCGGCTCGATCCGCCGCGATGGATGAGGCCGCACTGATCGATGCGTCCGCGCTCGTGCTGGGCGGCGTGCCGGCAGCGACGCTGGCACGCGCCTACGGCACGCCGCTGCTCGTCTTGGACCTCGACGTTCTCGACTCCGCGCTCGCGCGCTTCGCGGCGCTCTCAGCCGAATTCGCCGTGGACGTCGCTTACGCGGGCAAAGCCTTGCTCTTCACGGCGCTCGCGAAACGCGTCGCCCGGGCCGGACTGGGCCTGGATGTATGCTCGCTCGGCGAACTGCTGGTCGCCGAGCGCGCGCAGTTTCCGCCCGCCCGCCTGACGCTGCACGGCTGCGGCAAAACGACCGAGGAGCTCGCGGCGGCGGTGGCCGGACGGGTCGGCCGCGTCGTGGTCGACCATCGCGACGAACTCGAACGCTTGGCCGGACTGGCCCGGCCCGAACAGCCGATCGACGTGTTACTGCGGCTCAATCCCGGCATCGAGGCCGAGACCCACCGCTACATTCGGACCGCCGGCGCCGACTCCAAGTTCGGTTTCGTCGCCGCCGAGGCCGTCGCGGCGGTGAGCCGCACGCTCGAGATCCCCGGCCTGCGCCTAGCCGGATTCCATGCGCACATCGGCTCCAACATCTTCGCGCCCGAGCCGTACCTGGCCACGCTCGAAGTCCTGTTCGAAAGCTATGCCCGGGCGCTCGCCGCGGGCGCGCCGCTCGGCGATCTGGTCATCGGCGGCGGCTTCGGCGTGGCCACCTCGCCGGGCGGCGAGCGCTTCGACGCCGCCGCATTGCTCGGCTCGGTCACCGGCCGCACGCGCGAACTCGCGGCGCGATACGCCGTCGCCGCGCCGCGGCTGGGCATCGAGCCGGGGCGCGCAATCGTAGCCGAAGCGGGCACTAGCCTTTACAGCGTGGTGACCGTCAAACAGCACGGCGAGCGGCGCTTCGTCATCGTCGACGGCGGTCTGGCCGACAATCCGCGACCCGCGCTCTACGGCGCCGATCACGCACCGCTCGCCGTCGGCCGCGCGTTCGCGACGGAATCGAGTGAGGCGCTGGTCTGCGGACGTTCCTGCGAAAGCGACGAACTCGGGATCGCCCGGCTGCCGGTCGACCTGCACGCCGGCGATCTGCTGGCGCTGCGCTCCACGGGAGCCTACACCTACAGCATGTCGAGCAACTACAATCGCTTCCCCCGTCCCGCCGTCGTTTTCGCCGGCGCGGGCAGTCATCGCGCGGTCATCAACCGCGAGCCGCAGGACGCGCTGTTGGCCTTCGAGGCCGCCGATGGTCTCTGCCATCGCCGGCGTCACCAAGGTCACCGGGGTCGCGCCGACGTGGGCTGAGCGCATCGCGCGCGCGTTGTCGGCCGCTCTGGCCGTCGCATGCGCGGGCTGCGCGGGCGCGAGCGGCGGCACGGATCCCAATGGCGCGGTCTACGCGGCGTGGAGCGAACACCGCTCGCACATCGAGGTCACCGCGACGGGCAGCGTCGCGCATATCTTGGGTACGCGTTCCGGGCCGAGCGGCGAACACGAAGGGTTTCTGCTGCACCTGCGCGGCGCCGCGGGCCGCGGCCTGACCGTACGCGTCGAAGACAACGTCGACCTGACCGGACCCATTCCGTTGCACGAAGGCTCCGACGTCGAAGTCCGCGGCGAGTACATCTACGATCCGCGCGGCGGCTTGATCCACTACACGCATCGCGACCCGCGTTTGCGCCATTCCGCGGGCTACGTGCGGGTCGAGGGCAAGATCTATCAATGAAATCTAGAAAAGATTTTCCTATTAACGCTATACAAACGGGCCGCAGCTTTTCTATACTGAACGCAACGGCCCACCGTGCACGAACTTCATGAGATCGTTCTCGCGAGCGCATCGCCTCGGCGCCGCGAGCTGCTGACCTCCTTAGGCTTTCGCGTTGTGGTCGTTCCCAGCGAGGTCGACGAAGGAGAACGCCCCGGATATGCGCCGCGCGAACTGGCGAGCCTGCACGCAGCCGCGAAAGCGGAGGCCGTCGCGGCTCGAGACGCTTCGCAGTTGATCGTCGCAGCCGATACGGTCGTCGACGTAGACGGGACGCCGCTCGGCAAGCCCCGCGACCCCGCCGAAGCGGTCGCCATGTTGCGTACTCTCTCCGGACGCGAGCATCTGGTACATACGGCGTACACCCTCGTTGACGGCCCGTCGGCGCGCCGGTTGAACGGGGTCCAGACGACGCGGGTCCGCTTCCACGCGCTCGGCGAGGACGAGATCGCCGCCTACGTCGCCACCGGGGATCCGTTCGATAAAGCCGGCGGCTATGGCATTCAAGGACGCGGAGCGGTCTTGGTCGCCGGCATCGACGGTGATTTTTACACGGTGATGGGTCTTCCGCTGGGCACTTTGGTGCGCCGCCTGCGCGAACTCGGCTACACGCTGCCCGCACAGGCCCGCCCGTGAACGAGCGGCGCGAACACACGCTCTTCGGTTCGGTTCGGGCAACGCTGAGTCCGGACATCGGCCTGGACTTGGGCACCGCCAACACGGTTGTGTACGAGCGGGGCGCGGGCGTCTTCATCAGCGAGCCGTCGGTCGTGGCCTTCGATGCCCGCAGCGGTGAGGTCATTGCGATCGGCTCGGCGGCCAAAGAGATGGAAGGCCGCGCCCCCGGCCGCATTCGCGTCGTGCGGCCGCTGCGCAACGGCACGATCTCGGATTTCAAGGCCGCGCACGCGCTGGTCGGGTCGCTGGTCGACCGGGCCCTGGCCGCGCGGCCGCGCGTCGCGCCGCGACTGATCGCCTCGGTCCCCGGCTGTGCGACCGACATCGAGTGCAAGGCGGTGGAGCAGGCAGTGCGGGCCGCCGGCGCGCGCTCCACGACCTACGTGCCGCAAGCGGTCGCGGCGGCGGTCGGGGCGGGGCTGGACATCACCCGCGCCGGCGCCCAGATGGTCGTCGACATCGGCGGCGGGACCACCGAAATCGCCATCCTCGCGCAAGCCGGCGTCATCCGCTTGTCCTCGCTGCAAGTCGGCGGCAACCACCTCGACGAGGGCATCCGGCGCCGGCTCCGTTCCGAGTTGCGGTTCGCGGTCGGCCCGTTGACCGCAGAGCGGCTCAAGATCGAGTTGGGCTTCGCCGGGCGTGCGCCCGGCCGGCCCGACGGGACGACCAACGGGATGGATCTCGATGCCGCGGCGCCGCGCGCCCGGGGAGTGTCCGAGCGGTTGATCGGCGAAGCCATGGCCGACGGCATCGATCGCATCGTCCGGGGAGTCGTCGCGCTGCTGGAGTCGGCGCCGCCGGACGTCGGGGCCGACCTGCTCGAGAGCGGCATCGTGTTGACCGGCGGCGGGGCACTCATCGCCGGGCTGGCGGGCGAACTGGGCTACCGGACCAATGTGCCCACGATGGTCGCACCGGACCCGCTGACCTGCGTCGCCCGCGGCGCAGGCGAAATACTCGGTTCGCCGACCCTGCTCGAGCGGTTGCGCCCGCATGCGGATCGGCTGACGAGGTGGTACCAATCTTTACGCACCGGGATGAGAGAAAGCTATTCGCCGTAATCGGCGCGGTCGTCGTCGCCGCGCTGATCGCTCTCGTTCAGATCGACTCGCTCCGTAACGGCCGGGCGAACCCCTTTTCGGCGTTGGTCACCTCGGTCGCCGGAGCGGTTCAGAGCGGGCTCGCGGCGACCTTCGACGCCGCCGGAGGCGTCGTCTCGAGCATCGGTGAGCTGCCCCGTTTGCGCGAGCGCAACGAGCGCCTCGCGGCCGAGAATCGCGCGCTGGCCGCCGAGAACGCCGGCCTGCGCGAAGCCCTCGCGCGCATGCCCGATCTGGAAGGGCTGGCGCGCGCGTCGGCCCACTATCCGGGCGCGATCGCCGCGCGCGCGATCGGCTACGATCCCGAGAATCAATCGCGTTCGGCGACGCTGGATCGCGGCACGTTGGCCGGCGTCCGCGAGGACGACGGCGTCGTCAGCGACGACGGCGTCGTAGGCCGGATCGTCGCCCTCGAGCCCCTGCAGGCGACCGTCCTGCTGCTGACCGATCCGACGAGCAAGATTCCGGCGGTCGTGCAACGCGGGCGCTGGTGGGGAATTGCGACCGGCACGGGCACGGGACTGCGCCTGGAATTCGTCTCGCAGGACGCGACCTTGCGGGTAGGCGACGCGGTCGTCACCGGCGCCGGACGCTCGTTTCGGGAAGGCATCCCGCTCGGGCGGATCGTCGCGGTCGAGCACGCCGAAGGCGCCCTCTACCAAACCGCGACGCTGGCGCCGTCCGTCGCACTCGGCAGGCTCTCGAACCTCCTTGTCGTTCCGCATTAATCCACGCAGCGACGCGTGGGGCGCGCCGCTGGTTCCGATGCCCGACGCGCCGCCCTGGTGGGCGACGGCGTTGGCCCTCTTTGCGGCCCTGCTGCTGCAAGCGCAAGCCGGTTCGTGGCTCACGTTCCGCAACGCGACGCCGGGCTTCGTGCTGTTGCTCGTGCTCTGGTACGGATTGCGCACCGATCTGCTCGGCGGCTTCATCGTCGGCGCGCTGGCCGGCGGGTGTGAGGACGCGCTGGCCGGCTGGACCGGCGCGGCGTGGACGGTGTCGACGGCTTTCGCGGGCCTGTTCGCCGGACGCGTCGCGGGAACGGTCGCGAGTGAATCGCGAACCTGGCTCGTGCCCTTCGTGGCCCTCGCTTCACTTGCGCGTTACGCGCTGTTCGCGCTGGTCTTGCGGTTCGAAGGCCGCAGCTTGCCGCTCCCGGTCGGGCACCTCCACCAAGCCTTGTGGCAGGCGGCGCTCAACGCACTGCTGGCGTTCCTCGCGCTGACCTTCGTCCCACGCCTCCGGGTCTCGCGTGTCGGCCTCCGCTGAGCGCGCCGGCGGCGCACCGGCGCGGCCCGAGCGGCGCCTGTTCCTGTTCGCGTGGGTGCTCGTGCTAGCGTTGCTCGCGCTCGTTGCGCGGCTGGCTCAAATCCAAATCATTCAAGGCGAACGCTTCGCGGCCGCGGCCCGCGCCAATCAGGTTCGGCGAATTCCGTCGGTGGCGCCGCGCGGCCGCATCGTCGACCGCAACGGGGTTGTGTTAGTCCGCAGCCGGCCCTCGTTCGTCTGCGCGCTCGTGCCTTCGGAAGTGCGCGCGATCGACGCGTTGCTGCCCGCATTGGCGCAGATCCTCGACGTTCCCGAGGCGACGCTGCGCCGCCGGCTGCTGCATCACCACGGCGTCGACTACAAGAACTTCGATGAGGTCGCGACCTACGAACCCTACGGGCCGGTCATCCTGGCCGGTGGCTTGACGGCGGCGCAAACGGCGCGGCTGGCCGAAGCGCAGGCTTCGCTGCCGGGAATCGAGATCGAAGCGCAGCCGATCCGCGATTATCCGTACGGCCGCGCGGGCTCGCACCTCTTCGGATACGTGGGCGCGATCTCCGAAGACGAGTATCGCGCGCGAAAGCGCCGCGGCTATACGCCCAACGACGTGGTCGGGAAAGACGGCATCGAATCCGTTTACGACGACGCGCTTCGCGGCGTCGCCGGCGGGCGGCAGATCGAAGTCGACGCGCAGGGCCGCGTCGTGCGCGAACTCGGCCCGATCGAACCCGTGCCGGGGAACACGCTCGTGCTCAGCATCGATTGGCGCCTACAGCAAATCGCCGAGCGGGTCGTCCAAGACGAACTCGCGGCCTGGGGTACGGCGCACGGCCGCGCGTTGGCCGGCGCCGTCGTCGCGCTCGATCCGTACGACGGCGGCGTCCTGGCGCTGGTCTCCTATCCCAATTTCGATCCGAACGACTTCGCCGACGGAATCAAGGCGGCCACCTACCGGCGCTATCTGGACGACAAGCTGCAGCCGCTGTACGATCGCGCGATCGGCGCGGCGACCGCCACCGGCTCGACCTTTAAGATGGTCACCGGCAGCGCCGCACTATCGAGCGGCGTGATCGGAAAAGATCAAGTCCTGTACGATTCCGGCTCGTGGTATTGCCACGGCACGACCTTCACCGATCTGGCCGCGGGCGGACTGGGTTCGACCGACTTCGTGCGCGCGCTGGCCGCCTCGTCGGATGGTTATTTTTACCAACTCGGCGATCGGCTGGGCAACGAACGGTTGCGCTATTACGCGACCCAATTCGGCCTGGGCTCGCGCCTAGGCATCGACTTGCCGGCTGAGTTTGCCGGCAACTGGCCGACCAACGCGTGGTCGATGAAGGTGTACGGCGTGCCGCTCGAGCCCAGCGACGCCTGCCAACTGGCTATCGGGCAAGGCGCGATGGAGGCGACGCCGTTGCAGATGGCCGACGTCACGGCCACGGTGGTCAACGGGGGCACGCTCTATCGCCCGCACGTCGTGGCAATGATCCGCGACCCGCAGGGCCGGGTCGTGCGCCGCTTCGACCATGAGGTGATTCGCCACGTGCCGGTCACGGCCGACTCGCTGGCCGAGGTCCGGCAAGGCATGAGCGAGGTGACCGACCCCGGCGGCACCGCCTACGGCTTGGCCATCCCAGGGCTGCCCTTCGGGGGCAAGACCGGGACGGTCGAGACCGACGGCGGCCGCGGTCCGAACACGACCTGGTTCGTAGCCTACGCCCCCTCCGCGCATCCCACGATCGCGCTGGCCGTCTTCATGGAGCGCACGGGCGGCTACGGCGCCGAGGTCGCCGCGCCCGTGGCCCGGCGCATCCTCTCGGAATACTTCCACAAGCCGATCCCGCACTAGCCCGGTCCGCGGAAGTCCGCAACCAAGGAAGTCAAGGCTGCCCGGCCCGCGAAGTCAGCCCGTATGTTGGCGCAATCAGAGACCGCGGCCGAGCCGCGCCCCCCGCAGATCCGCATTTCGGCGGGAACCGGCCGCCTCGGTAGCGAGCAGGCCTTCGACGTCTTGGCGCGTGCTCGCGAACTCGAAGCGCAGGGCCGCGACATCATCCACCTCGAGGTCGGCGAGCCTGATTTCGATACGCCCGAACACGTCAAGCGGGCGGCCATCGCGGCGCTCGAAGCGAACCAAACGCACTATACGCCGTCGGCCGGCATCGCGCTGTTGCGCGACACGATTGCCGATTACGCCGCGCGTTTCCGCGACGTCGCGCCCTTCGCCCGCGACCAGGTCGTCGTCGGGCCGGGCCTCAAGCCGATCATTTGGAACGTGCTCAGCGTGCTGCTCGATGCCGGTGACGAGTTCGTCTACGCCGATCCCGCCTATCCGGCGTACGCGTCGGCCGCTTCGTATCTGCAAGCCAAGGCGATTCCGGTACCCTTGCTCGAGCGCACGAACTTCCGTCTCGACATGGACGAACTCGAGGCCAAGATCTCGCCGCGCACCAAAGTGCTCTTGCTGAATTCGCCGCACAACCCCACCGGCGGCGTGTTGACCCGGGCCGACTTGGAGCGCATCGCGGAACTCGCGATCCGCAACGACGTCACGGTCGTCTCCGACGAGATCTACAATCGCAATCTCTACGACGCGGAGTTCTTCTCGATCGCCTCGCTCGACGGCATGCGCGAGCGCACCATCCTGCTCGACGGCTTTTCGAAAGCGTATGCGATGACGGGCTGGCGCCTGGGCTACGCGATCATGCCCGCCTACGTCGCGCGCGCCGTCGCGCTCATGGGTCAGAACACGTACTCGTGTACCGCGACCTTCGTGCAGTTGGCGGGCGCCGCCGCGCTGACCGGCCCGGACGAACCGGTGCAGGCCATGGTCGCGGAGTTCCGCCGCCGTCGCGACGCGATCGTGGCCGAACTCAACTCTTTGCCCGGCGTCACCTGCAAGACGCCCGAAGGCGCGTTTTACGTCTTCCCCAACGTTTCGCAGATCACGCCGGACGATGCCCGGCTCGCCTCGTATCTGCTCGAAGAAGCCGGCGTGGCCGCCCTCGGCGGTTCGGCCTTCGGTGCGGCCGGCCGCGGGTACATGCGCTTCTCGTACGCCGCGTCGCTGGAAACGATCCACGCCGCGCTCGCGCGAGTGCGCGACGCGCTGCCGAACTTCAAGGCGTAAACCAACTGAATCCCCAACCGGCCGTCATCTCGCGTGCGGCCGTCGCCGACCTCGACGCGCTCGCGCCGCTCTTCGACGCCTATCGCACCTTCTATCGGCGCCCGGTGGAGAGCGAGGCGGCGCGGACCTTTCTGAGCGATCGGCTCGAACGCGACGAGTCGATCGTTTTCCTCGCGCGCGACGGCGAGGCCGCGCTGGGCTTCGCCCAACTCTATCCGCAGTTTTCCTCGCTCGAACTCAAGCGCAACTGG
>Ga0181519_10004936_pt1 | contig 10728 bp, 6 predicted proteins | sample PEATcosm2014_Bin_26_FD_121102 | JGI IMG/M metagenome (GOLD analysis project Ga0181519, IMG submission 121102) | Peatland microbial communities from MTU Mesocosm Facility, Houghton, MI, USA - PEATcosm2014_Bin02_10_metaG | ecosystem: Environmental > Terrestrial > Soil > Wetlands > Peat | place... | reverse complement strand
GTTCGACAGGAACACGCCGTCAGGGTTCAATGCCAGGATGCTATCGGCCGTCGCAGTGCCCGGGACGACCGTTACGCGGCAGCCCATGTCGTGCAGGTGACGGGCGATGTTCCACTTCATGCCGTAGTCGATCGCCACGACGTGCGGACGTCCTTCCTCGGGAGCCTCTTCCACCTGATCGGCGGGAAGCTTGGCCCAGGGGCTGAGCCGCTCGGCCCATTGCAGCGCTTGATCGGGCATCACTTCGCGCACCAGGTCGCGGCCGACGAGCCCCGGGCTGGCCTTGGCCTTGGCCACGAGACTGGCGTCGTCGAGGTCTTCGGTGGAGACGATTCCCTTCATCGCGCCGCGGTCCCGGATCCGGCGCACCAGGGCCCGGGTGTCGATTCCGGCCAGACCGACGACGCCGGCCGAACGGAGATAGTCGTCAAGATTGCCGTCCGCGCGGAAGTTGCTCACGCGCCGGCTCAGTTCGCGCACGACCAGCGCCGCTAGATGCGGCTTGGCGCTCTCGACGTCCTGCCGATTGACGCCGTAGTTGCCGATTTGCGGGTAGGTCATCGTCACGATCTGGCCGCGATAGCTCGGATCGGTGACGATCTCTTGATACCCGGTCATCGAGGTGTTGAAGCAGACCTCGCCGGCGATCTCGCCACGGGCACCGAACGACACCCCGGTGTAGACCGTTCCGTCTTCAAGCGCGAGCTTGGCTGTCGTCGTCATGGCATCCCTGGGTTTGGTGAGGCGTCATTCGACCGCGCCACCGGCGGCGCGGAAGACAACGATCGTGTTCGTGGTGCCGGTCGTAGCGGCGCGTTGCAACCGCGCGCAGGCAATGCGCGCAGATTCGTGCCATCAGCTTCAAGTCGTTTGGGGACACACCCGATAGCAAGTTATGGCTGTGGGTCTTCGGACGAGCGCTCCAAAGTCGCAAGTTCGAACAGCCTTTTATGGGGGGTCTTGTCCCGGCGAACAAGACCCCCTTTTTTCGTTCCTTCGTGGAACGCTCGCCGTGACCGCTGGATTATAGCTAGCGAATCGCTAACTGGGAAGAATCGCGCTTGCGTCAGCTTGCCGACGGCCCGGCCTGAGCCGGCGTCTTGGCCTCGGCGTTCTTCCCCTCAACGCCCAAACAGCGGCCGATGTTGCGGACGGCCTGCCGTAGCCGGTTTTCGTTCTCCACAAGCGCCATTCGCAGGAAGCCTTCGCCGGCCGGGCCGAAACCCGTCCCGGGGCTCACGGCCACGTCGGCCTCCTGGAGCAGCTTCATGGCGAAGTCGATCGTATTCATCTGCTTCTGCCAGTACTCGGGCACCTTGGCCCAGCAGAACATGCCGGCCCGCGGCGGGTTCACTTCCCAACCGATGCGGCGGAGCGACTCGACCAGCACGTCGCGGCGGCTCTGGTAGAGCGCGGCCTGAGCCTCGACCGCGGCTTCGGTGTGGCGCAGGGCCATGATCGCTGCAATCTGCACGGCCTGGAACATGCCGTAGTCGAAGTAGGCTTTGATCGTTCCCAGGGCTTTGACCATCTCGGCGTTGCCGGCGCAAAAGCCGACGCGCCAGCCGGCCATGTTGTAGCCCTTGCTCATCGTCGTGAACTCGACGCCCACATCCCGAGCGCCCGGAGCGGCCAGGAAGCTCGGCGGCTGGTAACCGTCGAAGGCGATGTCGGCATAGGCCAGATCGCTGATTACCATGAACCCGTAGCGCTTGGCCAGCTTGACCACTTCAACGAAGAACTCGGGCTCGATCGTCACGGTCGACGGATTGTGCGGGTAGTTGAGGATCAGCAGCTTCGGCTTCGGCTGCAAATGCTCGCAGGTATAGGCGATGTTCTTCAAGAACTCTTCGCTGTCCGCCACTTCGAGCGTGATCACGTTGCCGGCCGCCAGGGCCACGGCGTAGACGTGCACCGGGAAGTAGGGCGCCGGCACGATGGCGGTGTCGCCCGGGCCCATCAGCGCCAGGCAGAGATGGCTGAAGCCTTCTTTCGAGCCCAGGCAGACGATCACTTCGCGCTCGGGATCGAGCCGCACGCCGTACTTGCGGAAGTACTTGCCGGCCACTTCGCGGCGCAGGTTCATGATCCCCAGCGACTGACTGTAGCCGTGATTGCGGGGGTCGCGGGCCGCTTCGACGAGTTTCTCGATGATCAGGTCGGCCGGCGGCTCCGAGGGGTTGCCCATGCCCAGGTCGATGACATCGTCCCCGGCGCGGCGCTTTTGGTAGAGCATCGCGTTGATGCGGCCGAACAGGTACGGCGGCAGGCGCTGCATGCGCGTCGCCAGCTCGACCTTGAAGGGTTCGGCTGCGCCGTTGCTATGGCCGCCTGGGTTGGGAACACTCATGCCATTCTCCAGAAACGCTCGCTGTTGGCTGGCAAGCCGCCGCCATGACGGAAGTCGGCCCATCCCGGACTTTGGTTCGCGCCTCCGCCAGGGAATCGCAAACGCGTCTGGGCCGCGTCGAAACCAGTGCATCCTCCAGAATACCCCAGCTATGCAGTTCTGGGAACGGCCCTGTGCGAAAGCCGGGGCGTCGCCAGACCGCTCCCGGACGCCGCTCACCGACTTCTGCCGGTGACTTTTCTCAGCCTGCCCGGTCGCGAAGGCCAGGCGAATCGGCCATGATGAAGCGTTCGAAACAAGCTTCGGCCGTCGTGCCAGATCGAGGTGCCCTATGAACCGCAGCTCCGCGTGGCTGGCCTTCGCCGGCCTGGTGCTATGTTCGTTTGCCAGCGTTCAGGCAGACATTCCTCCCTTCCGCGGCGGTGGCCCGCCCCGGCCGCAGCCACGGCCGGTTCCGAACGAACCGCCGCCAGCCGGTCCGCAAGCTGAGATCGAAGTGACGGTCGACCAGGCCGCTGCGGAGTCGCGACTCGAGGTTCCGCGTCGGTTCGTCAATGCCGAGGCGCCGCTACCAAATGCCGTGAACGAACGCCCTTCGCAGGTGCAGACGGTCGCCGTCGGCACGAGCCTGTCGCTGGGAATCGTGGCCGCGTTTCTCGCCTGGCGCCGTCGTAGCCCGCGAGCTGTCTTGGCTGGCGCGATCGTCCTGGCTCTGGCGACGGTCGGAGCGGGCCTGGCAATGGCCGACTTGGCCCCTTTCCCCAAGGAGAATCGGCCAATCGTTGCCTGGCCAGCGGGCATGAAGGTTCGTGTCGTCGTCGTTCCGAACGGCGATAAGGTGCGGCTGGTCCTCGGCAAGGCGGACGCCGGCAATGCGTTCGGCAAAGAACGTGGTTTCGATGTTCCAACGGCTCCTGCCGCAGTGCCGGCCAAGAAATAACTGCGATGAACGGTAGTTCGCTCGCCCCACCGCTCGCTCGAGTACGACCGACAAGAGTCGCTGCTCAAGCCGATTTTCGGCTGACCGCCGCGCTCGCCGGCTTCGCGGGCGTGGCCTGTCTGCTGGCCGGGTCGCTGCCGATTGGCGTGTCGATCGTCACGGTCTTTCTGTTCGCCGCGCCGCACAACTTGTTCGAAGCCCGTTACATGTTAGCGCGGTTGCCGGGACGGTTCGGGCCGCTGGCCGGCTATTTCGCGACAGGCGCTGCGGGCGTGCTGTTGCTCGTGGCTGGCTTCGCCCTGCTGCCGTGGCTGGCAAGTTGGAAAGATTGGGGGCGGGACGAATGGCTGCTCGGAGCGGCTACATGGAACACCGCCCTGGCGCTCTGGATCATGTTGCTTTGCGAGCTGCGGAGCCGGCAGCGACCGGTGCGCGACTTGCGCTGGGTCCATCCGCTCGGGTTCCTGGCGATCGCGGGAACCTGGCTCTGGCCGCAGGCCTGGGACTTGGCGCTGGTCTACCTGCACCCGCTGGTGGCGCTGTGGTTTCTCGATCGTGAGTTGGGGCGCAATCGGGCGGCCTGGCGCGGCGCGTACCGAAGGGCCTTGGCGCTGTTGCCGCTCTTGCTCGCCGTGCTCTGGTTGCAACTTTGGGACAGCCCGTCGCTGGCGGGTCTCGACGCCCTGACCGTGCGGATCACGAACCACGCGGGAGCTGACGTCCTCGATAATGTTTCGAGCCATCTGTTGGTCGCCACGCACGTGTTTCTCGAGACGCTGCACTACGGCGTCTGGCTCGTCGCTATCCCTCTGGTCAGTTTCCGGACTCCGCCGTGGGACGTCGCACAAGTTCCGTTGGCCCGCCGGTCGCTCGGCTGGCGGCGAGGGCTGTTGATTGTGCTGGCTTGCACGGCCCTGGTCGTGGTGCTGTTTTGGGCCGGCTTCCTGGCCGACTATCCACTCACTCGCGACGTCTACTTCACCCTGGCGATGGTTCACGTCCTGGCCGAATTGCCGATGCTCTTGCGTCTGCTGTAACCCGCCGAGGCGTGCGCGCATGTCGACCGACGAGCTGTGGGCTTTCTTGCCAGTGGGCTACCTGCTGACCGTGGCGATCGAAGTGCCCGTGCTGGTGGTCGGGCTATCGAAGCGCCACGCGGTTTGCGATCGGCTGCTGGCCGGTCTTTGGCTGACGGCCGGTACCTATCCGATCGTGGTCGTGGTGCTGCCGACGCTGATGTGGTCGTGGTATTCGCCGGCGGCCTACCTGTGGGTTGCCGAGACCTTCGCACCGGCGGCCGAGTGCGGGCTTTTCTGGCTGGGGTTCATTCGCGGCAAACCGAGCTCGCTCGGCGCAACCTGCCGCGATTTCGCCGCGATCGTCGTCGCCAATCTCGCTTCGTTCGCCTTCGGCGAGCGGTTCTTCAATGCTTGACGCAGATTAGCCAGTATGGCGACCGCCGGCTCCGACCGGCTGCTGCGCGGCGAGTTGCGGGAAGCGGTCCTGCAAAGCTTGCACGCCCATCGACGACTCGCGCAAGGCTTCCATGGCACGAATCACGGCATCGGCCGCTGGGATGGTCGTGATGCACGGGACGCCATGCCGCACCGAAGCGGCCCGGATCCGCCCTTCGTCGGTGCGGGCTCCCTTGCCGTTGGGAGTGTTGATTATCAGGTGAATCTCCCCGTTGATCAGGAAGTCGAGCAGGTTGGGATGCCCTTCTTGCAACTTCTTCACGCGGCGCACGGCGAGCCCGGCCGTTTCCAGTTCCAGGGCCGTGCCCTCGGTTGCCACGAGGCTGAAGCCCAGCTCGATCAACTTGCGCCCCAGCCGCACCACGTGCTTCTTCGAGGGGGCGGCCAGACTGAGGAAGATGTTGCCGCTCTTGGGCAGAACCACTCCGGCCGCCAGTTGGCTCTTGGCGAAAGCGATCGAGAAGTGCTCGCTCACGCCCATCACTTCGCCGGTCGAACGCATCTCGGGGCCGAGCACGATATCGACGCCCGGGAACTTGACGAACGGGAAGACGCTCTCCTTGACCGAGACGTGGCTGGGGATCGGATCGGAATCGATCCCTTGCTCGGCAAGCGAAACGCCGACCATCACCTTGGCCGCGATCTTGGCCAGCGGCACGCCCGTGGCCTTGGCGACGAACGGCACCGTGCGGCTGGCGCGCGGGTTGACTTCGAGGACGTAGACGACCTGCCGATCGTTCTCCTTCTTGACGGCGAACTGAATGTTCATCAGCCCCCGCACTGCGAGAGCGTGTGCCAGCTTGTGCGTCGCGTCCTTGATCTCGGAGATGACGTCGGCCGACAGGCTATGCGGCGGGATAGCGCAGGCCGAGTCGCCCGAGTGAACGCCCGCTTCTTCGACGTGCTCCATCACGCCGGCGACGATCGTCCGCTCGCCGTCGCTGATGGCATCGACGTCGACTTCGACGGCGTCTTCGAGGAACCTGTCGATAAGCACCGGCTGCCCCTGCGCGACGACGAAGGCCTCGGCCACGTAACGCTCGAGCTGCTCGTCGTCGTAGCAGATCTCCATGGCCCGGCCGCCGAGCACGAAGCTGGGGCGCACCAGGTTCGGGTAACCGATCTTGGCGGCTTCGGCCCGGGCCTCGGCCATCGTGCGGGCAATCCCGTTGGCCGGCTGTTTGAGTCCCAGCCGGGTGAGCAACTGCTGGAACTTTTCACGGTCCTCGGCGTCTTCGATCGTATCGACGCTGGTGCCGATGATCGGAACGCCGGCGCTGGCCAGCGCCCGAGCCAGGTTGAGCGGCGTCTGGCCGCCGAACTGCACGATCACGCCATCTGGCTGAACGCGGTCGCAGATGTTCAGCACGTCTTCGGTCGTCAGCGGCTCGAAGAACAACAGGTCGCTGGTGTCGTAGTCGGTGCTGACAGTCTCGGGGTTCGAGTTGACCATGATCGACTCGATGCCCAGCTCGCGCAGCGCGAAGCTCGCATGGCAGCAGCAATAGTCGAACTCGATCCCCTGCCCAATGCGATTGGGCCCGCCGCCGAGAATCATGACGCGCTTCATGCCCGGTGCTTTGGGCGGCGTTTCGTCTTCGCTTTCGTACGTCGAATAGAAGTAGGGAGTGTAGGCCTGGAACTCGGCGGCGCAGGTGTCGACCGATTTGAAGGTAGCGATGATTCCGCGGCGCTTGCGCTCGGCACGCACGCTCATATCGACCGTCGACCAGATCGTGGCCAGTTGCCGGTCGGAGAAGCCCGCCTGCTTGGCCCGTCGCAAGAGCGCATCGTCAGCCGCCTCGAGGCTCGGGCAAGCCCGGAGCGTGTCTTCGATTTCGACGAGCTCTTGCAGATTGTCGAGAAACCAAGGGTCGATATGCGTGATCGCATGGATCTCGTCGACCGAGAGGCCAGACTTCAGCGCATAGCGCAGGAACCAGACCCGCTCGGCGTTGGGCGTGGCCAGCTTGGCTCGGATGTCGTCGCGCGAGGGCTCCTTGGGCGTGCCCCACAGGTCGCGGCCGTCGCAGCCGAAGCCGAAGCTGCCGACCTCCAGTCCGCGCAGCGCCTTCTGGAACGACTCTTTGAACGTGCGGCCGATGGCCATGGTTTCGCCGACGCTCTTCATCTGCGTGGTCAGTTGGGCGTCGGCGTCTGGGAATTTTTCGAAAGCGAACCTCGGGATCTTGGTCACGACGTAGTCGATCGTCGGCTCGAAGCAAGCTTTGGTCTCGCGCGTGATGTCGTTGGCCAGCTCGTGCAGCCGGTAGCCCACGGCCAGCTTGGCTGCGATCTTGGCGATTGGGAAACCGGTAGCCTTCGAAGCCAGCGCGCTGGAGCGGCTGACGCGCGGATTCATCTCGATCACGATCATCCGTCCGGTGCGCGGGTCGATGGCGAACTGGATGTTCGACCCGCCCGTCTCCACGCCGATTTCGCGAATCACCGCCAGCGAAGCGTCGCGCATTCGCTGGTATTCCTTGTCGGTCAGCGTCTGGGCCGGGGCCACGGTGATCGAATCGCCGGTATGCACGCCCATCGCGTCGAAATTCTCGATCGAGCAGATGATCACGACGTTGTCATCGACGTCGCGCATCACCTCCATCTCGTATTCCTTCCAGCCGACGATCGATTCTTCGAGCAGCACTTCATGGATCGGCGAAAACTCCAGCCCGCGCGAGACCATGGTGTCGAACTCGTCGCGGTTGTAGGCCACGCCCGAGCCGCTGCCGCCGAGCGTGAAGCTGGGCCGCACCACGCAGGGCAAGCCGAGCTGCTGCTGAACCTTGCGGGCCTCTTCGAGCGTGTGAACGGTCTGGCCCCGACAGACTTCGAGCCCGATTTTCTCCATCGCCCGTTTGAACAGTTGGCGGTCCTCGGCCTTGGCGATGACGGAAGGAATCGCGCCGATCATCTCGACGCCGTACCTTTCGAGCACGCCTTGCTTGGCCAGGTCCATCGCCAGGTTCAAACCGGTCTGGCCGCCGAGTGTCGGGAGCACGGCGTCGGGCCGCTCGATCTCGATCACCTTGGCCACGGTTTCCCAGGTCAACGGCTCGATATAGGTCCGGTCCGCGGTGGCCGCGTCGGTCATGATCGTGGCCGGATTCGAGTTGATCAGTACGACTTCGTAGCCCTCTTCGCGGAGGGCCTTGCAAGCCTGCGTGCCCGAATAGTCGAACTCGCAGGCCTGACCGATGATGATCGGGCCGGAACCAATCAGCAGGATCTTTCGCAAATCATCACGACGAGGCACGAGGCAGATTCCCTTCAGCGCATGCGGAGCAGTTATCGAAGCGACGCGCGGCCGTCAGAGCTCCTAGCCGGATGGCCTGTATTAGCGTCATGTTTAAAATCCCTCGACATTACCATTTGGCGGTAGATGCATTCAAGTAGCTAATGCGTACGAGGAGGAGTTCGCCGCTGGCGGGTGAGTCGAGCGGCGTGCCAATCGAAGCTACCGCCTGTTCGCAATCTTACGAAACCGTCAGACTCGTCCTGCGGCGATTGTAGCAACGCAGCGAGGCCGAGGCTTCGATCCCTCTCGGAAAAAGCCTTCCCGTCGGTATAACCCGACATGCCGCTAAAGAGCGCAGGCCTGCGTACAATGCCTTGGCGATCGCCAGCCTGATCGCCAGAAGGCACACTGTGGAAAAGGCTTATAGCCATTGGTGCCGAGCTTTTGCTTGCCCAGTCGCTGGGCAATCGCTGCACCCGGATCGTTGACACCCTCTCCGGCCCTCCTTAGAGTGAAGAGTCGCGGGCACGTACGCCCTCTTTTTCTGGCCCCGATGGCGCCCTGATCGTGAATACGAAGGCTTGGCAAGGCGTATTCAGCGAAGCGACCGACAGCCGAGTCGAGAAGTTCACCGAGAGTGTGAGCTTCGATCGCCGGTTGTGGGCCCAGGATATTCGCTGTTCCATCGCCCATGCCCAGATGTTGGCCAAGGTCGGCCTCGTCACGCCCGACGAATGCCGGCAGATCGAGCAGGGGCTGACCGAGATCGGGCAGGAGATCGAACAGGGACGCTTCGAGTTTCGCATTGAACTCGAAGACATCCACATGCATATCGAGCGGGCACTGATCGATCGGCTCGGCGATATCGGCCGCAAGCTGCATACCGCCCGCAGCCGCAACGACCAGGTCAGCACCGATTTGCGTGTCTGGGCTCGGGAGGGCATCGATCAACTCGACCGTCGGTTGGCCGAAGTCCAGGCAGCGTTCGTTGGCCGTTGCCAGGCTGATGCCGACGTCATCCTGCCCGGCTATACGCATACGCAACGCGCCCAGCCGGTGCTCGCCGCGCACTACTGGCTCGCCTACACCGAGAAATTCGAGCGTGATCGGAGTCGGCTCGCCGACTGCCGCCGCCGGACCAACGTCCTTAGCTTGGGCGCGGCTGCCCTGGCCGGCACCACACTTCCCATCGATCGCCACTGGGTGGCCGAACGACTGGGTTTCGAGGGCGTCGCCGCCAATAGTCTCGATGTTTCAAGCGATCGCGACTTCGTGCTCGAACTGGCTTTCGTGTTGAGCCTGATCGCCGAGCATCTGAGCACTTGGGCCGAAGAGTGGATCCTCTGGTCGACGACCGAGTTTGGGTTCCTCAAGCTGGCCCAACGCTTTTGCACCGGCTCGTCGATCATGCCGCAAAAGGTCAATCCCGACGTGCTGGAGCTGATCCGCGGCAAAACGGCCCGCGTGATCGGCAACCTCACGCGATTGTTGGTGCTCGTAAAAGGCTTGCCGCTGGCCTACAACCGCGACCTGCAAGAAGACAAGCAGGCCTTGTTCGATTCGTTCGACACGGTCGAGGCGAGCCTCGAACTAGCTGCCGCCATTGTCGCCACGGCCCAGTTGGATCGCCAAGTGATCGAAACCCGGCTCGACAAGGGTTACCTCGACGCCACGACGTTGATGGAACATCTGATCGCCCGCGGAACCCCGCAGCGCACGGCTCACGAACTCGTCGGCAAGCTCGTGCGCCAGGCCATGGACCAAGGGCGAGCGCTCGCGGAGCTGAGCCTGGCCGAGTTCCAGGCGGCCGGAGCGAGCGTTGATGAGAGCGTCTACAAAGTGCTTGGCGCCCGACAGGCCGTGAACGCCTTCGTCAGTTATGGTTCGACCGCGCCCACGGAGGTCGGGCGGCAAGTCGCCGCTTGGCGCAAGAAACTGAGCCTGGGTCCTTCGTGAGCTTGAGAAGCAATCGTATGCCTCGCCATTCTTACATCGCGATTGTCGTCGCCGCGGGCTCGCTTGCGGTCGCCACGGCCCGAGCGCAGGACGATGCTGCGCCCCCGGCTAAGCCGCCGGTGGTGATCTCCGATCCGCTGGCGCGTGACCTCGTGGCCACGAATCCCGACAAACCTGCGGCCATCGTGCGCGTCCTGCTGACGCTCATCGATCTGCGTCAGGCCAAGGCCGGGCAAGCTTTGCTGGCCAAGTTGGCTGCACAGCAGGTCGACGACGCCCAGGCTGCCGCAATCGCCCGCGAGTTCGGCACGGCCGGGTTGATGAAGCTGGCCGGCGCCAAGGACCTGAACCCCGAAGCCGCCAAGCTGGTCGACACGCTGCTGGTCGGCGCGACTCGCTACTTCGAATCGCCCGAGCAGGTCAAAGCCGCGATCGAAGATCTTAAGAGCCCCGACGACAGCGTGCGGGCTGCGGCCGTCGGCCGCTTGCAACTCGCGCATGAGGAAGCCGTTCTCTCGCTGGTCGACGTTCTGGTCGACGACGATCGCCAGGCCGAATTCGAGCACGTCGAACAAGCCTTGGCAGCCCTCGGGGCCGACAGCCTGGGTCCGCTGGGAGCCGTGGTCGAGGGAGCCCCCGATAAATTGAAGATTCGAGCGCTCGCCGCACTGGGGCGGATGCACACCGACGCTGCCGCGCCGCTGGTTCTCGGCTCCGCCTTTTCCGCGAGCGCGTCGCCCGACGTCCGACGAGCCGCCTTGGCTGC
>Ga0181519_10004933_pt1 | contig 10730 bp, 6 predicted proteins | sample PEATcosm2014_Bin_26_FD_121102 | JGI IMG/M metagenome (GOLD analysis project Ga0181519, IMG submission 121102) | Peatland microbial communities from MTU Mesocosm Facility, Houghton, MI, USA - PEATcosm2014_Bin02_10_metaG | ecosystem: Environmental > Terrestrial > Soil > Wetlands > Peat | place... | reverse complement strand
TCTCCAGGATGGCACCCACCCTGAAATCCCCGGGCCCCGGGAGGAACTCGTCCAGGCTGCCGGATACCACCAGAATCTTCGATGGCGCCCCCAAACGGTGGACCTCAAGAATGGTCTCCCAGCCGCCGCGTTCCGGCATGCAAAGATCCGTGATGAGTAGATCGACAGGCGTGTTTTCCATGATTCTAAGCGCGGCGTTGCCATCGCCGGCTTCGAGAACACCGTAGCCGCCGGTTTCAAGCAAACCCCGAATCAGCAGGCGCACCGCCGGTTCGTCATCCGCGATCAGGATTGTCCTCACACCGTTAGGTCCCCTAACCTCTGGCCCTTTGTTCCTCTTATGGCTGACTAAGTCAGGACCCGGCGGCGTCATGCCGGCTCCGAACTCTTGCTTCTGCACGGAGCCAGTCTTCTTCGCGCGCGCCACCGGTGCATCCGCGCTCTTCCCACAAAGCGTAAGCCCCCCGAGCGATCTCCTCGTGGTATCGGCCGAGATCGAACGCGTCGAGGGCTGACCCTTCTGGCCGGATCTCACCCGCCGCAGCGGGCTTGCGCGACGGAATACCGGTTCCTTCAGGCTTTATCGCACGGGAAGACGCGGACGGTTTCTTGGGCATGTCAGTAGACTCCATTAGAGAACTGGGTCAAGAGTAGCAGGCGGCGCAGCCGAGAGTAACTCGGAGTTACTCCAGGACCAAGCCCGGAAAACCCCAGTAACAGGCAGCGACTGACAAGAGTGACTAGGGGGAGTACTTACAGGACTAAGCTAGGAAAACCCTGAGAGAGCTTCCTGAGTCATCGGTCGAGAGACAGGAACTTAGTTAAGGCGAGCCATTTTACATCGGCCTACCTGATGTCAACCGGCGCGCCTGGCCCTCCGATCCTCCGGCGAGGAACTCCCGGCCCGAAATGTAACTAACAGCACATACACACCGGGGAAAACCCTTGTGAGTCGCCAGTAAACCACCAGCAGTTAAATGGGAGAAACGCCTCTAAAAACCTCGACTGGGTGTATTGGGTGTATAATCGATGCCGGTCGGGAGGGCACATGCCTCGCGCGAATGATTCGCCGGGCCGGCGCCAGGCCGCCTTGACCCGCTTGGAGCAGCTTGCTTCAGAACAGTTAGACCTCTGCGGATTGCTCCGGGGGGCGGCGGCCATCGTCGCTGAAGCGCTGGCGGTCGATTTCTGTAAGATCCTGGAACTGCTGCCTGACGCCGGGAACCTCCTGGTACGAGCGGGAGTGGGCTGGCGGGAAGGGGTGGTCGGCGAGACATTGATCCCAGCCACCAGCCAAACCGATGCCGGACACACGTTGCTGACCGGGGCGCCCGTGATTGTCGAGGACCTCCTCGCGGAGAACCGCTTTCCCGCTCCGTCCCTGCTTCACGACCACGGAGTGACCAGCGGCGTGAGTCTGCCCATCCCCGGGGCCGAGCCCTTCGGGGTACTGGGGGTACATACTAGCGGACGGCGGAGTTTCTCCGCACACGAGGTACGCTTCCTGGAAGCGGTCGCCGGGATTCTCGCCCGCGCGATTCACCGCCACCGCGCACACGAAGCGCTGCGCCAGAGCGAAGAGCGGTTCCGCCGCATCTTTGAAGACTCGCCGATCGGCATGACAATCGCCGGGATCGACGCTCCCTTCCTCCGGGCCAACCGGGTGGTTTGCGACATCCTGGGATACTCCGAAGAAGAACTCAAACACCTCACCTTCGACCAGATCGCGCATCCGGACGATCTTGCCAAGACCCTGGAATCCACCGGGAAGCTGTTTCGCGGCGAGGACCCGCATTCCGGGTTGGTGAAGCGGCTGCTGACCAAGAGTGGCGAGGCGGTCTGGGTGAAGCTGACCGCGACCTTGATACGGGACGACCGCGGCAACCTCCTCCATCAGGTGGGGATGATTGAAGACCTCACGGAACAGTACCGCCGCGACCGGGATCTGCGCCTGGCGCGGTTCACGCTGGAGCGTGCGCTGGAGGCGATCTTCTGGGCCGGGCCGGACGGACGGTTCAGCGAGGTCAACGCCGGCGCGACAGAGTTGTCCGGGTATGCCCGCGAGAAACTCCTTTCGATAAGTGTCTGGGATCTCGACGAGAATCTATCGGCTGAAAGCTGGCCGGAGACCTGGATGTCCCTGCGCAAGCGCGGTTCCATGGTAAGGGAGACCCGCTTTCGCGCCGGTAACGGTCTGAGCCTCCCGGTCGAACTTAGCGTCGCCTATCTGGAGTTCAGCGGAACGGAATACCTCTGCTGGTTTGTCCGCGATATCAGCCGGCGAAAACAGGCGGAGGAGGACTTACGGGCCAGCGAGAGCCGGTACCGGGACCTTTTTGAGAACGCCGCCGCGACGGTTGTGACCACGGACCTCGATGAGAACATCACGGCCGTGAACCGAACCGGAGAACGCGTCCTGGGTTACCCGCGCGAGGAGCTTCTCGGAAAGAACCTCGCCGAGTTGCTTCCACCGGACCAACGCGACATGGTCCGAGGCATGACCGCGAAGAAACTGCGCGAGTCTGGCACGGCCGCTTACGAGGTCGAGATGCTGGCCAAGGACGGCGGGCGGCTTCCGATGCAGATGACGTTGAGCCTCGTGCAGGAGGACGGGAAGCCGGCCGGATGTCACGGAATTGCCATCGATGTCTCCGAACAACGGAAGGCGCTCGAAGCGGTGCGGCGCAGCGAGGAGCGCTTCCGCGCGCTTGTCGAAGACGCAATGAGTCTCACCACGGTCCTCGATGCCGGCGGCACGGTGCTCTACCTAAGCCCCTCCAGTGAGCGGGTGCTGGGCTACAAGCCGGAAGAGCGGCTCGGGAAGAGCATGTTCGATATCATTCACCCTGACGACGCATCCGCCGTCCGTGAAGTGATTGCCCGGGGCAGCAAGACGCCGGGCGCTTTCGCCACGCTGGAGTGCCGGGTTCGTCACAAGGACGGCTCCTGGCGCTACCTTGAAGCGGGCGCGCGCAACCTTCTTGACAGCCCGGTTGTAGCTGGCATCGTCGTGAACTCGCTCGACATCACGGAGAGGAAGCGCTCCGAGCAATGGTTCCGCGCGAGCTTCCAGCACGCCCCCATCGGCAAGGCCACGGCTTCGCTCGATGGCCGCTTTCTGCAGGTCAATCCCGCCTTGTGCGGTTTTCTCGGTTACTCCGAGGAAGCATTATTGGACTTGCGCTGGCAGGACGTGACGCTCTCCGATGACTTGCACGCGAGTGACGAGGCGGTGCGGCAGCTTCTAGCGGGCGTTGTGCCTTCCTTTCGGATGGAGAAGCGCTACGTCCATAAGAGCGGCTTTCCGTTGTGGGCCTATGTGGGCGTCTCACTCCTGCGCGACACGGAGAACCGGCCGGAGAACTTCTCGGTGCAGATCGTCGACATCAACCAGCAAAAAGCGGCTGAGGAGGCATTGCGGCGCAGCCAAAGGGAACTGCGGGCGCTGGCCGGCAGACTCCTCCACACCGCGGAGGAGGCGCACCGGACCCTGGCTCGAGAATTGCACGACGATTTGGGCCAGCGCCTCACCGCGCTCGGCTTCGACCTTGCCGCTCTCGAGAAGGCGCGTCCCGCCAACTTTCCGGAGCGCCTGCGGAAGAAACTCCACGCTGCGCTGACCCGCTGCGCAGGCCTGTCCGACGACCTGCGGCGGGTGGCCCATCAGCTACACCCCTCGTCCATCGAGTTATTGGGTCTGCCGGCCGCGTTGCGGGAATTGTGCCAGGACGCTTCCAATCAGGTGCGCTTCCCGGTGCGCGCTACCGCCGGTCAGCTCCCGGAATCGATTCCTCCGGACATCGCCCTATGCCTGTACCGGGTGGCGCAGGAGTGCCTTCGGAACATCGCCAAGCACGCCCACGGCGACAAGGTTTCGGTGACGCTATCCGGCGTTGGGCAGGGCCTCCGGCTTTCCATTAAGGACAACGGCGTCGGATTTGATGCGACTACCACGCTGCCGAAAGGCGGCCTGGGGCTGATCAGCATCAGGGAGCGGGTGCGGCTGGCCGGCGGGACTTTGTCGATCAAGTCTCAGCCCGGTCAAGGCACACACGTGATTGTGGATGTGCCGGTGCCCGGCAGCCCGATGTTGGAACGCCAGGATGAGCATTCGGGAGCGGGTGCGAGCCGGAAAGCTCGCTCCCATCGGCCACTTTCTTCAGTCCCTCGCCGAGGACGGGCAGCACAGAGCTATCGGCGTCAACCCGGCGGGAAGCGGCTCTGAGATGCCGCGTCCGATCGAGCGAGTACGAGTCCTGCTGGCCGACGATCACTCATTGGTGGCCGCCGGACTTCGCAGCATGTTGGACTCGAAGTTCGACGTGGTCGGAATCGCCGACAATGGGCGCGCGTTGGTGCAGGCCGCTGAACTACTGCGACCGGACGTCATCCTGCTCGACATTTCGATGCCGGAGCTGAATGGTATCGATGCGGCGCGGAAGCTGCGCAAGCTCGTGCCTAATGCCAAGCTGATCTTCGTGACCATGCACACCGACGCGAGCTTCGTGCGCGAAGCGTTGCGGGCGGGAGGCTCGGGCTACGTGACCAAGCAATCCGCGCCGGCCGAGTTGGTGACGGCTGTTGAAGAGGTCCTCCGCGGCCATACCTACCTCACCCCCGTGGTCACAAGGAACTTCGTGGACCAGACACTGACCGGTCCGAGTTCCGCTGCGCCGGCCGGCGAACTTACCCCTCGCCAGCGCGAAGTTCTCCAGCTCGTTGCCGAGGGACGCAGCGCTAAGGACATCGCGGAAAGTCTCGGCATCAGCCCGAAGACCGTGGAATTCCACAAGTCGAACGTCCTGCGGTCGCTCGGCCTGCGCACAACGGCGGATCTGGTGAAGTACGCCATCAGGCACGGCCTCGTGTCCGCCGAATAGTGGGGCGGGCCGGGGTACCCACCGCCTTTGTGGGTCCGCCTGCCTTCTTCGGGCCTGCCTTCTTCACAGCCGTCGCGGTGGCATCGCTGGCGCTCGGCATCGGAACGAATGCCGCCATCTTCTCGCTGCTCGGCCAGGTGGCGCTGCGCTCCCTCCCCGTCAGCGATCCCGAAAGCCTCGTGGTGCTCCAGACCAGCCACAACGCTCCCGGAAGCAGCAACACCGATAGCAGCCAATCCGTTTTCTCCTACCCGATGTGTCTCGATCTGCGCGACCGCGACCCGGCTATCGGGGCACGAACCGGATCTGTACGTCCCCATCGCCCTTCAGAAATTAGTGCGGCCCACGTGGGACGCGCGGGAGAATCGCCGCTTCCGCTGGCTGACTGTCTTCGTGCGGCTCAAGCCCGGCTTCACCGTGCGGCAGGCGCAAGCCGCCACCGACGTGGTCTACCGCTCCATCCTTGAGGCCGAATTGGCGCGCTACGGCAAGATGCGCACCGATAAGGACCGCGACGAGTTCCTCAACCACCGCGCGCAACTCATGCCGGCGGCGGGTGGTCCGCGCCGCCGACCCCGCCATTCCGATCGGCGACCTGAAGCCCATGGACATTCGGATTGGCAAGTCGATCTACACGCAGCGTCTGATCGCCATCCTCGCCTCTTGTTTGGCCTGTTGGCTACGCTGCTCGCCGCCATCGGGATCTACGGCGTGGTCGCTTACGCCGTCGCGCGGCGGACTTCTGAAATCGGCATCCGCATCCCCCTGGGCGCGCAGCCGCCGGGCTTGCGCTGGTGGCTGTTGCAGCGGCGCTGGTCCCCGCCTGGCGCGCCGCGCGCATCCAGCCCGTGCAAGCCCTCAAGTTCGAGTAGTCTACGCCAGCGCCTGGTTCACGTTCTCGATCGCTTCGTCGATCTCCGCCGTGCTCTTGAAGCCGACGGTCACGCAATCCACGCCCGCATTCGTGAAGGCGAACTTCATGGCCGCCTGGCGGTCCTCATGCTGCGTGAACCGGCCCTCTCCAATGAGCTTCATGCTGATCACGCCCATGCCTTCCTTGCGGACTTGCTTGACGTGCGTGACCACCTCGTTCACGTCCCCCAGCCCGCTGGTGGCGAAGTCTTCCGCGTCCATGGCCGTGCCCTTCTGGTTCATACGGATCATCGCGATCTGCAGCCACTGGTTGCCGGGGACCTGCCGCAGCGCCGGAAGCCCGTGCACCGACGCTCCGTGCGCTACCACCACCTTCTTCGACTGGGCCTCCAGAATCCCGTCCTGCCACTTGGCGGTGTCCGTGGGCCACGATGCCACGTGCTGATAGTGCAGCAGCACAATGTCGAAGTACTCGCTATTCTCAAGCGAGCTCAATTCGTCGATCTTTGCCTGCGCGTCCACGCCCGGGTTGGTTGTCACCTTGGTCATCAGCCTGTAGGAATCGCGCGTGACCCCTTGCAGCGCCACGCCCAGCATCTTGTGCATCTCGCCGTACGTTTCGGCGGTCTCGAAGAAGCGAATGCCGCGGTCGTAGGCGTAGCGGACCTGTTTGGTGAACTCCTCCTGTCCCAGCGCCCGCTGCACTCTTCCGGCGCCCGTTCCGGTGCCGAATGCCAGCCTGGTTACCTTGACGTTGGAACGGCCGAGCGTCACCCAATCGGTGGCCGTCGCGGGGGCTGCGTTGAGACGAAAGGCTCCGGCGCCGGCAATCGCCGCGCCAATCCCGGTCTTCAGAAAATCGCGTCTAGAGTGTTGGTTCATCCAGCATCCACCTCCAATTGGCCGAATTCTATCACGGTCCGGTGGGCGGATGCTGGACTCCGTTACGCCAGGTCGAAGCGCTCCTGGTTCAACTGCGGGTCGCTCTTGACGATCACCGTCCGTCCCAGGATCTCCTCAAGCTCCTGGAGGTAGGTGTTCTGGTTGGATTTCAGCAGCTTGGCCACTTCGGGGTTGACGCGCAGCAGCACGTCCTTGCCCTCCACGGCCCGCGCGATTTTGTGGGCTTCCTGCAGAATCTCGCCCACAATGGTCTGCGGGTTCTTGATGTAACCCGACCCTTCGCAGTAGGGGCACGGGGTACACAGCGTGCGCTCCAGGCTTTGCTTGACGCGCTTGCGGGTGATGGCCACCAGGCCAAAATCGTTGAATTGGAGAATCTTGTAGGGCGCGCGATCGGCCCGCATGGCTTCCTCGAGCGTTTGCATCACCTTCTGCCGGTTCTTGCGCTCGTCCATGTCGATGAAGTCGACCACGATGATGCCGCCCAGATCGCGCAGGCGGATTTGCCGCACGATCTCTTTGATGGCGTCCGTGTTGACCTTGACGATGGTGTCCTCCAGCCGGTTCGACTTGCCCACGAACTTGCCCGTGTTCACGTCGATGGCCACCAGCGCCTCGGTCTGGTTGATGACGATGTGACCGCCGGATTTCAGCCATACCTTCGGCCGCAGCGCCTTCTCGATCTCGGCGGTGATGCCGAATTCGTCGAACATCGGCGTTGTCCGCGTGTACATTTTCACGCGGCTTACCAGCGCTGGCTGGAAACGCTGCACGAAACGCAGTACGCTTTCGTAGACCTCCTCGTTATCGGTCCAGATGCTTTTGAAAGCGGGGGTGAGCTGGTCGCGCAGCACGCGCTCGACCACGTTCAGGTCGTGATGAATCAGCATGGGCGCGGGCTTGCGCTCGGCCTTCTGCCGCATGTCGAGCCACAGGTTGTAGAGGAACAGCATGTCCGCGCGCAGCTCTTCCTCCGAGCGTCCTTCGCCCGCGGTGCGGACAATGTAGCCGCCGGATATGCCGGCGCGGTTGGCCTGCAGAATGCGCTTCAGGCGCATGCGCTCCTCGTCGCTCGGAATCTTGCGCGAGACGCCGATGTGATCCACGGTGGGCATGTAGACCAGGAAGCGGCCAGGGAGGGCGATGTGCGAAGTGATGCGGGCGCCCTTGTGCCCGAGCGGTTCCTTGGCGATCTGAACGATAATCTCCTGCCCTTCCTTGAGCAGGTCGCTGATGGAAGGCCCCTGGGGTTTCTCGGGCCGCCCCTCGGGACCGTTTTGGGGAGCGTTGCGGGGTTCGGAAACAGCTTTGGGACCGGCTTCTTGTACGCGGACCTCCGGCGGGATGGGACCGGTTGGGCGCGGCGCATCGCCTGGGAGCGGGCCGCGATCCCGGTTGTCCCTGCCCCTGCGGCGCGTGCGTCGCGAGACGCGGTGCGGATAGCGCGGTCCCTGCTCGCGCAGGGCGGCGGTGAGACTGGTAGGAATGCGGACGGGCTCCGGGCCTTCGTCCCCGGCCGGCAGCGGCGCTTCTCCCGCCATCTCTTCACTGGCCCGCTCGGATTCCGGGTCGTCCGCGGCCTCAGCCTCCAGGGACTCGGTTCCCAGCTCTTCGACTTCCATGCCTTCCGGCATGTCGTCGATTGCCGTGGGAATCATCGGCTCGACGGAATCGGCTGGCTGCGCGGCGTCGGTTGCGACCAGGTCGACGTCTTCGGCGGTCTCGGGGTCGGGTTCGGCGACGGGCGACGAAGAAGGCGAAGAAGGCAGGCCAGGAGGCCCGCCCCACTGCGCTTCTTCTTCCGCCCGTAGGTCGGCAACGGCTGCTAGCGCCAGGTCCTCTGGCGCCGCGGGCTCGGAGTCGACAGCGGCGGGCGGACCGCTCTCTGACGTTCGCGGCTCGGATGGCGCGGAATCGGATGGGGAAACCGGTTCGGAATCGGGTGGGGGGGCCTCGGGGCCCGGCTCGGACGGGGGTAGGAAAGCTTCTTCCACCTCAAGCTCTTCTTCGGTGGAGAGAGGCTCGACGACCGCGTCCGCGCGGTGCTTGGCCAGCGATTCGCCTGGCAGCACCATGAAACTGCCCGCGTCCATGGGCGCCGGCTCGACTGCAACCGGCTCCGGCAGGGGTTGGACCTCCGGCGTGTACCTCGCGCCCGGAGAGTAGAACTTCGAATCCGGCAGCCCCCGGCCGCCGCCCTTCTGCCCACGCCGGCGACGCGAACGGCGCCCTCGCCGGTCGGGGTCGTCGTAGCGCGGCAGCCCCATGGGCGGCGCTGCGTTGGGCGCCGGGGCCACGGCTTCCGACACGGACTGGATCGGCTCCACGGCCAGAGCGCTCGGAAGCGCCTCTTCGATCTGCGGCTCCGCCACGGCGGCTACCGGCGCCGGAGGCGTGCGATCCAGCTTGAGAACCTTATCCTCGACGCCGGTCACAATTTTGTCGTATTCTTCGTTGTCCTCGAAGAAATCCGAAACGTAGAGAAACGCGTCGCGATCCAGGCCGATATCGACAAAAGCCGATTGCATGCCCGGCAACACGCGCGTCACCCTGCCTTTGTGAATGCTCCCGGCGAGGGAGTACTCGTGTTCACGCTGATAATAGACTTCGGCTACGAGATCGTCCTCGATAATCGCCACGCGTGTTTCGTGGCGGTTCGCGGAGATCGCGAGTTCCTTTGACATTGCTGCCCTCCGTGGGGGCCGAACAGGTTGGCCAGAGGAAGGAAGGCGCCCTGCGTAAGTCTCGAATTCCCCGCTCGAAAACGGGAAACGCAAACCGATCTTTCTGAACGACTCACGCTGACCGGCGGCGGAGTCCATTCCTCGAACGCCGTCCGGCCGGGAACCACTCCCAAGGGAATGCGCTTGCGCGCCACCGTCCCCAGGCTCTCTTACCGGCTCCCCGATATTCTCTAACGCGGCGTGGCGACGCGGCCACGCCGGCCTGCTAGTTGATAAACGTTCTGAGGCGGACGTTATTGACCAGCCCCAGAGCCAAAAAATTTGACCAGACGCTGGAACCGCCGGCGCTCATGAATGGCAAAGGAATGCCGGTGACCGGCATACGCCCCACCACCATCCCGACATTGACCAGCACGTGAAAGAGCAACAAGCCCCCCACACCCATACAGATATACATGCCGGCCCGATCGGGCGCCGTTTGCGCATTCTGGACGATGCGCATGATCATTACAAAGTACAACGACAAAACAGCGGCTACGCCTACAAATCCCCACTCCTCCGCAAAGGCCGAAAAAATAAAATCCGTGTGCGGAACGGGCAGAAAGCGGAGTTGAGTCTGAGTTCCCTTGGTAACGCCCTTGCCGAACATGCCACCGGCCCCGACGGCGATCTGAGACTGTATCAACTGATACCCGGTGCCTTGCGGGTCCCGCTCAGGGTCCATGAAACTCACCAATCGCGCCTTCTGATAATCCTTCAGGAAATGCCAACCCACGGGAACCACAAACACCGCCATAACGGCGATGGCGGCTACGTACTTCCACCGCAGCCCCGCGATAAACGCTCCCACCACCAGGATCGCCAAATAGGTGAGAGCCGTTCCCAGGTCCGGCTGAGCCAACACCAAGACCACGGGAACCGCGACCAAGCCCGACAGGATGAGCATTTCCCGTATTTCCAACTCATCCCGCTTCAAATCGGTCAGATACCGGGCTACCAACAATATTATCACCAGCTTGACGAACTCCGACACCTGGAGGCGGAGTCCGAGGCCCGGCACTGGAATCCAACGCTTCGAGCCGAACACGGTGTTGCCGAGCAACGCCGTGCCGGCGAGCGCCGCCACGGCCGCGGCATAGAGACCGGGAACGTAGTGGGTAAGGCTGTGGTAATCGATGCCCATGGCGATCCACATGAGGACCAGGCCGCAGGCAATGTAGAGGATCTGTTTCCACCAGGCGCTGTGGTAGTCCGTGTCGATGGTGGCGCTGAAAATCTGGACGACGCCGACACCGCAGATGACCAGGACGATGAGCAGCAGCGGCCAGTCGAGATCGCGTAGGGAAAGGTGGCGCAGCATGGTTAGTAATTGGGGGCCGGGGGGGAAACG
>Ga0181519_10004932_pt1 | contig 10730 bp, 10 predicted proteins | sample PEATcosm2014_Bin_26_FD_121102 | JGI IMG/M metagenome (GOLD analysis project Ga0181519, IMG submission 121102) | Peatland microbial communities from MTU Mesocosm Facility, Houghton, MI, USA - PEATcosm2014_Bin02_10_metaG | ecosystem: Environmental > Terrestrial > Soil > Wetlands > Peat | place... | reverse complement strand
GCGCGGTCCCTCGTAGGGCAACGGCCGCAGATCGTCCGTCGTGTAGGCGAATTTCTCGTGTTCGGTGCCGATGCGCCAACGCTCGGGCGGTTTGCAGCCGGCAGCGATGTAGGCGACCAGCTGGGCCTTGCTGGTGATCGGTTCGGCACTGGGTTGCGCGGGGGCGGACATTGTTCCGGTGCCGTTTTCGCCTCGGGTTGAATTCGATTGCCAGAATGGAAACTCAGCGCCCGCCCGGACCTAGCGCCTGATAGCAGGCGAGTGCGGCGATGGCGGCCGTTTCGGCACGCAGAATGCGCGGCCCCAAATCGGCGGCGACAGCAAACGCTAGCCCCCGCAAGGCGTCAAGTTCAGATTCCGCAAACCCGCCCTCCGGCCCGACCAGGATCGCGGCCCGGTCATCCGTCAGGCTTGACAGTACCGTCGCGATCGGCGCACCGCGGCCGCTTTCGTCGAGCACGATCAGACGCCGGTCCGCGGGCCACTCTGCGATCGCTTCCTCGAGTTTGCGCGGCGGATGGGTTGCCGGCACCGTCAGCCGGCCGCATTGCTCGGCCGCCTCGATGGCGATCGCCCGCAGTCGGTCCAGATTGAGTCGTTGGGCGTCGGTATGCCGCGTCCAGACCGGATGCAGGGCGGCGACGCCCAACTCGGTCGCCTTCTCCACCATGAGATCGACCGGTCCGCGCTTGATGGGAGCGAACAGCAGCCAGAGATCGGACTCCGCCGCTTGCGGACGCAGCATGGACTCGACCGCCAGGGTGGCACTCCGTTTGCCCGACGCTTCCAGCCGCGCCAGCCATTCGCCGTCGCGGCCGTTGAACAGCGCCACCGGCTCGCCCGGCGCGGCGCGTCGGACATGAAGCAGCCGGTGCGCCTGTTCGGGCGCCAGCGCGACGCGCGCGTCGGTCGCGAGCGTGTCTTCTACAAACAGACGAAGGCGCGGTACCCCGGTCACCAATTTCCAGTCTCCCCCGATTGGGGAATAATGTAGTCCTAGGGGGCCGGCGCGCCACTGCCGGCGAGCGGAAATTCAAGGAGCGCCGCGCCATGCCAATTCCGCCGATGCTGAAGGGGCGGCTGACTCTGCCGGTGATCGCCGCGCCGCTCTTCATCGTCTCGGTGCCTGAACTGGTGATCGCGGCCTGCAAGGCCGGCGTGGTCGGAGCGTTCCCGGCGCTGAACGCGCGGCCGCGCGAGCAGCTCGAACCATGGGTCGTGCGCATCAAGTCCGAGCTTGCGGATTACGCCGAAGCCCATCCGGGCGAACCCGTCGCCCCATTCGCGGTGAATCAGATCGTCCATGCCAGCAACGAACGTCTGGCCCACGATGTCGAGGTCTGCGTCCGCCACAAGGTCCCGGTGACCATCACCAGCGTCGGCCAGCCCGGCGAGGTGGTGAAGGCGGTCCACGATTATGGCGGGATTGTCCTGCACGACGTCATCAGCGTGCGCCACGCGGAAAAGGCAGTCGAGCAGGGGGTCGACGGGCTGATCCTGGTTTGCGCCGGCGCCGGCGGTCATGCCGGAACCATCAGTCCTTTCGCCCTGCTGTCCGAGGTTCGCCGCTTCTGGGACGGACCGGTCGTGCTTTCGGGCGCCATCACCAACGGACGGTCGATTGCCGCGGCACAGGCGCTGGGAGCCGACCTCGCCTATCTCGGAACCCGCTTCGTCGCCACCCAGGAGGCCAACACTGCGCCGGCCTATCGCCAGATGCTGATCGAGGCGACCGCAAAGGATATTCTCTATACCCCGTACTTCTCGGGTATCTACGGCAGCTACCTGCGCCAGAGCGTCGCCGCCGCGGGTTTCGATCCCGACAATCTGCCGACGGGCAGCCGACGCAAGATCGGCGTGGCGATCAGCGACGGGCCCGCAACCGACGTCAAGGCGTGGCGCGATGTCTGGAGCGCCGGCCAGGGGGTCGGCAGCGTCGACGACATCCCGAGCGTGGCCGAATGTGTTGCCCGACTGAAACGCGAATATAGTGCGGCCCTGGCCGAATTCGACCGCGCCCGCTTCGCGATTGACTGAGCCGATGCGCACCGGGCTTCCAAGTTTACCGGGATCGCACTAGGGTCCGCCCATGCAGCCGGTGCGGACATTGCTGGGCGACATCCCCCTCGGCGGATGGGTCGACCGGCTGTTGCCCGCCCCAATGCGTCCCTACGCACGGTTGATGCGTCTCGACCGGCCGATCGGATCCTGGCTGCTGCTGTTTCCTTGCTGGTGGTCGATCGCGCTCGCCGCGCCCCGCTGGCCCGATCTGCGCCTGATGGCGCTGTTCGCGATCGGCGCAGTGGTGATGCGCGGCGCCGGGTGCACCTACAACGACATCATCGATCGCGACATCGATGCCCAGGTGGCGCGCACCCGCGGCCGGCCGATCCCGTCGGGTCAGATCGGCGTGCGTGCGGCCGCGGCGTTCCTGGCCGCGCAGCTGGCGGCGGCGCTGGCCATTTTGCTATCGCTCAATTCCGCCGCCATCTTGGTCGGCTCGACGTCGCTGCTGCTCGTGTTCACCTATCCGTTCATGAAGCGCTTCACCTTCTGGCCCCAGGCCTGGCTGGGCCTGGCCTTCAATTGGGGGGCGTTGTTCGGCTGGACCGCCGCCACCGGCACGCTCGCCGCCACGCCCGCCATTCTCTATGCCGCCGGCATCGTCTGGACTTTGGGCTACGACACGATCTATGCGCTGCAGGACAAGGACGACGACGCCGTAGTGGGCGTGCGGTCGACCGCGCGCCTGTTCGGCAACACGACGCCGCGATGGCTCGTAGCCTTCTATGCCGTCACGCTGGTGCTGCTGGCGGCGGCGGGATATTCCGACGGACTCGGTTGGCCGTTCTATGCGGTGCTGGCCGCCGCGGCGGCGCAGGCGGTGTGGCAGATCGCGACCCTCAAGATGGACGATCCCGCGGACTGCCTGATCAAGTTCAAGTCGAATCGATGGTTCGGCTGCCTGGTGCTGGCTGCGATCATTGCTGCTAAGCCAGGCTGAGCATGCCGGTCGACGATATGCATCGCACCTTCATTCGCGCCAATACCGCGATCGGCACGCCGCCGGCATGTCCGGAAATCAAGCTCCACCTGGCCACGGCCATCACACCGATGTGGCAGGCGACCGAGCTTGAAATGCATGTGCAGAATCTTCCGCCGCCCTATTGGGCGTTCGCCTGGGCGGGCGGTCAGGCGCTGGCGCGCCATATCCTCGACTCGCCTTGGCTGGTGCGCGGCCGCAAAGTGCTCGATTTCGCCGCCGGCTCGGGCATCGCCGGGATCGCGGCCGCGCATGCGGGCGCGGCCAGCGTCGAGGCCACCGACATCGATCCTGTCGCGGTCGAGGCGATTCGGCTCAATGCCGAGGCCAATGGCGTGGCAGTCTCCGCCCATGCCGGCGACGCGACCTCGGCGCCAACCGGGTTGTGGGATGTGGTCCTGGCCGGCGACGTCTGTTACGAGAGGCCGATGACCGAACGCTGCTTTCCCTGGCTGCGGGGGCTGGCGGGGGCGGGCGCGCTCGTTCTAATGGCCGATCCCGGCCGCGCCTATCTGCCGTCGCAGGGCTTGGTGCAGTTGGCCGTCTTTACGATTCCCACCAGCCGCGAAATCGAGGACCGCGACACCCGCGAGACCGTGATCTATCGGGTCGAGGCTTAAGGGTTTGCGCGACCTATTTTTTCAGCATGAACGCGGCGATGGCAGCGACGGCCCGGTCCTCGGCTCCGTAGTAGCCATGGTAAGAGAAGGCTTCGCACGGCCCCGATTTCGGGGTGTCGCCGCCCTCGATCATCTTCACCTCCACCCGAGGCGACATGGTCAGGCGCTTGGCGATCACATCGGCGTTCTCGGGCGGGCTGGCCACGCATGTGTCGTTGACGTGGTCCATCACCAGCGACGGAACCGCGACCTTGTCGAGCGCGATCGACAGCACGCCATTGGCGATAGCGGGCGTGCGCTTGTTGGGGGCGCTCACCGACGAGGTCAGCACCAGCCCGTCGACCTGGCCGCCCAGGCGCGACGCGGCGTTGGCGGCCGATATGCTGCCCATGCTGGTGCCGACCAGCCAGACGGGCGCGGCAACCTTCTGGCGCGCCCAGACCACCACCGCGGCCACGTCCTGGCCATGCTCCGCACTCATGCGAAATTCCCCGGGCAATCCGTCGCTTTCGTCGGAGGGAACGTCGAGGCTGATCGTGGCGATCCCCTGGGCCACGAACTTGTCGCGCGAGCGGATCAGGAAATTGCCCGGCCGCTTGATGAACGCGGAACCCAAATTGTCCGATACGCCGATCAATCCATCGCCGCCAGGGAACAGAATCGCGACGGCTTTGGGTTGGCCGGCCGTGCGGTATGCAAAGGTTTCGGTAACGCCAGGTCGCGTCGGAAGCTTGACGGCAATTTCATCGGCCCGCGCCGAGATGGCGCCGGATGCGAAGGTGAGCGCGAACGCTAGTGCCAGTGCAACGGCCGGCGCCGCGCGCATCTTCACCCCATCGCCCGCTTCAGATTCTCGTCGAGCTTGTCGAGGAACTGGGGCGTCGTCAGCCAAGGTTGCTCGGGCCCGACCAGAATCGCCAGGTCCTTGGTCATGAAGCCTGCCTCGACGGTCGCGACGCAAACCTTCTCGAGCGTTTCGGCAAAGCGCGCGACATCGGGGGTGCCGTCGAATTGCGCGCGATACATCAGGCCGCGCGTCCAGGCGAAGATCGACGCGATCGGATTGGTCGAGGTGGCCTTGCCCTTCTGGTGCTCGCGAAAATGTCGCGTCACGGTCCCGTGCGCCGCCTCGGCTTCGACGGTCTTGCCGTCGGGCGATAGCAGCACCGAGGTCATCAGCCCGAGCGAGCCGAAGCCCTGCGCCACGGTGTCCGACTGCACGTCGCCGTCGTAGTTCTTGCAGGCCCACACATAACCGCCCGACCACTTCAACGCCGAGGCTACCATGTCGTCGATCAGGCGGTGCTCGTAAGTGGTGCCGGCCGCGTCCATCTTGCCCTTGAATTCCTTCTCGTAGATCTCCTGGAACAGATCCTTGAACCGTCCGTCATAGGCCTTGAGGATCGTGTTCTTGGTCGACAAATAGACCGGCCACTTCTTGGCGAGCCCGTAATTGAAGCAGGCGCGCGCGAAGCCGACGATCGATTCGTCGAGGTTGTACATCCCCATCGCCACGCCCGAGGTGGGAAAGTCGAACACGTCGTAGGTGGTCGGCTGGCCGCCGCCCTTGGGCGTGAAGGTCATCGTCAGCTTGCCCGCTCCGGGCACCCGGAAATCGGTGGCGCGGTACTGGTCGCCGAACGCGTGACGACCGATCACGATCGGCTGGGTCCAGCCTGGCACCAGCCGGGGAACGTTCTTGCAGATGATCGGCTCGCGGAACACCGTGCCGTCGAGAATGTTGCGGATCGTGCCGTTGGGCGACTTCCACATCTTCTTGAGGCCGAACTCCTTGACCCGCGCCTCGTCGGGCGTGATCGTCGCGCACTTCACGCCGACGCCGAATTGTCTGATGGCGTTGGCGGCATCGACGGTGATGCGATCCTCGGTGCGGTCGCGCGACTCGATCCCCAAATCGTAGTATTTAAGATCGACGTCGAGGTACGGAAGGATCAGCTTGTCCTTGATGAAGGACCAGATCACCCGCGTCATTTCGTCGCCGTCGAGTTCGACGATCGGTTTGGCGACCTTGATCTTGGACATTGCGACCTTCCCCCTCTGGGCCCCTCCGGGCGGCACAAAGGTGGCACCTTAGCACCGTGATTCGAAGGCCGCAAAGCGGCGGGGAAAGCCGCGTTCCCGGTGCATACAAGGTGCCGCTCCGGACCTTCTCGCTATTGCGGCCAAGCCGACGGTCGTGTACCAGAGTCGTTGTGGGGGCGGTCCATTAACCCAATACATCGGAGGGGCCTATGCGCCTGATTCACGCTATCGCCGCAGGCATTGTGGCTGGTTCGGTCCTGGCCGCGCCCGTGTTCGCGCAGCAAATGAAGCCGGAAGAACTGCTCAAGGCCCGCCAAGGGCTGATGGAGGCGGTACGGATGCAGCTTGGACCCATCTTCGGGGCGGCCAAGGGCGCGGCGCCCCTGTCGGCCGCGGCCGATTCGGCCGACATCGTGGTCGGCCTCGCCCACGCCCTGAAAACTGCCTATGCCAAGGGGACGGAGGATCTGCCGGGGTCGAACGCCAAGCCCGAGGCGTTCAGCGATCCCAAGTTCCTGGCCGGATATGACAAGTTGGCCGATGCCGCGGCCAAGGTCGCGGCCGACGCCAAGGCCAACAACGCCGATGCGCTCAAGGCCGATGTCGGCGCGATCGGCGATGCGTGCAAGGGATGTCACGACAACTTCCGCAAGAAGTCCTGATCGGAATTCCTGCCGGGCTCGCGCTGTCGCGCCGTGGTCGATAGCGGGCACGGCGCGATACTCGATGCGCTGAGACGCGGCGATATCGGCGCCGCCGAGACGTCGTGCGAAAATTATCTTCGCGATGGTGGCGGCGCCGAGGGCATCTACCTGATGGGGGCCGTCCAGTCGCTCAAGGGCGACAAGGCGGCGGCCCTCCGCCTGATCGGGCGCGCCGCCGAATTGCTGCCGAACCGCGCCGATATCGCCTACAACCACGGCGTCGCGTTGCGCGAAACCGGCCTCGTAGCCGAGTCCGCCGCGGAATGGAAACGGACGATCGCGCTCGATCCCAAACATCGCGACGCCATTGCCAATCTCGCGCTGGCGTTCGACCAGATGGGCGACGCGCAGGCGGCGTTCGATCGGTACCGGGATCTGCTCGAACTCTGGCCGGACGACCGTGACGGCCTCTACAATTTGGCCAATCTGTGCCAGCGCGCCATGCAATTCGACGCCGCGCGGCCGCTCTATGCCCGCCTCGTCGACAAGCATGCCGGCTTCGTCGCCGGATGGATCAATTTCGGGATGCTGCAAAAGCGGCAGCGCGATTGGGAGGGCGCCGAGGCCAGCTACCGGCGCGCGGTCGCGCTCGATCCGGGCTCAGCCGCGGCGCACTTCAACCTCGCCAACCTGCTGCTCCAGCAGCAGCGCTGGGGTGAGGGATGGGCGGAATACGAATGGCGCCTGCGGCTGCCGGATCAGCCGCCGCCGCGCTTTCCCTTGCCCGTGTGGACCGGGGCCGAACCGACCGGGACCCGCGTTCTGCTGTGGGGCGACCAGGGCTACGGCGACGCCATTCAATTCCTGCGCTTCGCCGCCGCCGTGGCGGCACGGGGCCATCGGGCATTTGCCGTGGTCAAGACCGAGCTGCGCGATCTGGCGGCCACGGCTCCGGGCATCGAGCAGGCCTTCGGGCCAGCCGATGCGCTCCCCGAGGCCGACACGCAGATCGCGCTGGCCAGCCTGCCCAGGGCGCTCGCCATCACCGACTCGGGCGGGCTATGGAGCGCGCCCTATTTTCGGGCGGCGGCACCGGCCGCGGGCTCATCGGGCGCGCGCCGGATCGGGCTGGTCTGGGCCGGGGATCCTCGCCATCCCAATGACGCTCACCGCAGCGTCCGGCTCGACGAATTGTCGCCGCTGCTCGATGTGCCGGACGTCGCATGGCACAGCCTGCAATTGGGACCCGCGCGCGAGCAGATCGCGGCGTCGTCCTGGGCTGGCCGCATCGTCGACGATGCGCCGCGCATGAACGACTTCGCGGCGACCGCCGCGATCGTCGCCGAGTTGGATTCGGTCCTCACCGTCGACACCTCGATGGCGCATCTGGTGGGCGCAATGGGATGGCCGGGAATCGTGATGCTGCCGGCGATCGACTGCGATTGGCGTTGGCTCCCGGACGGCGATCGCACGCCCTGGTATCCCACCCTCACGCTGGTCAGGCAGGAACGACCGCGTGACTGGAACGGGGTCGCGGGCGCCGTCGCCGACTTGCTGACGGCTAAATCGAAATGATCGCCCAGACGATGGCGGCGGCCAGGACCAACAGGCCCAGGGCCAGCGACGAATTGACGAACGGGAACTCGATTCCGGTTGCGTCGGCCGGCACGCGTTTGCGTCCGGTGATGAGCGGCAGGATCAGGTTCTCGCGGACGCGCAGAAGATAAAACAACGCGGCGGCCACATGGATCGCAACCAGCGTCGGGATCAGCCAGCCGTCGATCGAATGGATCCGGTCCAGCCAGTGCGCGGTGGCGCTGCCGACGAGATGATTGAGCGGTCCGTCGGTGACGATTTCGTCGCTGGCGAACAGGCCGGTGCCGGTTTGGACCGCAAGGGCCAGAAGCATGGCGACCACCATCCATCCGCCCAGCGCGGTGTGGCCGACCTGCGCGCTCAAACGGGCGGTGGCCGCGCCCCGGCGGACCTCGGCCCAGAGTTGGCGCGCGTGGTCGATCGCCTTCCGCGGGCCAACCAGGAACCGGCCGAACCGGGAATATCGGCTGCCCACCAGGCCCCAGGCGATGCGAAACAGGACCAGCGCCAAGATCGCCTCGCCTATCTTCATATGCACATCGAGGCGGCCGAGCTTGCCCGTGATCCAGCCGGCGCAGACCAGGGCCACCAGCGCCCAATGAAAGACGCGGGTGGGAAGGTCCCAAACGGCGACCGGACGGCCGGCGGCCTCGACGCGACCGTTCCGGGCCTCCCCAGCATCGACCTGATCCTTTTCGCGCTGCGTCATGCGTGCGAGGATGAGCGAATTGCCCGACAGCGGTCAATTGAATGCGCTAAACGTGCCGGACCAGATGCTTAAGGCGAGTTGCGCGCGCCTGACTGACGCGGTATGAGGGTGGATGGCAGAGGCTGATCCCCTAGAAGATCGCGGTAGCCAGAAGGAACCGTCTGATAGGCGCCTGTCACGGCCCGTGATTTTCGCGCTGGCCGGGGCCGTGGTGATCGCCATTGCCATTGGCATGAGCGTCTGGAGCAAGCGGCGTGAAGAAGCGCCACAGGCTCCGCAAGCCTCGACCAGTGCGCCGGCGCCGACGACGCCTTCCGCGTCCGCGAAATCCCCCGCCACGGCTACGGCGCCGTCGACCCCGAATGCCGCCGCCAACGCGCCGAGTCCGGCGCCGGCGCCTCCGCCGACCGCCGAATCCGCACCCAGCTTCGACGTCGTGCGCATCGCCCGTGACGGGCGTGCGGTCATGGCTGGAAGAGCCGCGCCCGGCGCCACCGTCATCATCATGGACGGCGACCGTGAAGTGGGCCGCGTCAAAGCCGATCCGCGCGGCGAGTGGGTGTTCACGCTCGACAAGCCGTTGGACCCCGGCAGCCGCGAATTGTCGCTGCGCGCCAATAATCCCGGCGGCGTGGAAAAGGCCGGCGACGCGCCGGTCGTCCTGGTCGTGCCCGAACGGACCCAGGAGGCACCCGGAAAATCGACCGCGAGCGCCGCCGGTTCGAACGAAGCGCTGGCGATCAAGGTCAATCCGGGCGGCGCGGTACAATTGCTTCAGGTGCCGACTTCGTCGACCGGCTCGGGGCCCGTCTCGGTCGAAGTGATCAATTTCGACGGCAAGGGGAACCTGTCGGTCGCGGGTCGCGCCGCGCCGCAAACCAATATCCAGGTCTACCTCGACAACGAATTGCTCGGATCGACCACCAGCGATGCCAAGGGGGCGTGGTCGCTCTCGGTCGCGCATCCGATGGACCCAGGCGACCACACGGTGCGGGCCGACCAGGTCGGCGGCGACGGCAAGGTGACCGCGCGCGCCGAGATTTCGTTCCCGTCGGGCGCCGGCGGATCTAATGCCGGCAATGTCACCGTGGCGTTCGGCAATAGCCTATGGCGAATCGCGAAGCGCGCCTATGGCAAAGGCTTCGACTATGTGGTGATCTATAACGCCAACAAGCAACAGATTCGCGATCCGGATCTGATCTATCCCGGACAGGTGTTTAAGCTGCCGACCAAGGGTTGAGGCCCTGACCCGCGGATCGCGTTTCGCGATACGCCCCCGCAAGCCGGAGTGAGGAACCATGGACCAAATCGCGCTCGGCCGGACTGGTCTCAAGGTTACGCGCTTGTGCCTCGGCATGATGACCTATGGCAGCAAGAATTGGCGGCCATGGGTGCTCAACGAGGAGGAAGGGCGGCCGATCATCGCCCGCGCGGTCGAGCTCGGCATCAATTTCTTCGATACCGCGAACGTCTATTCGCGCGGCGTCAGCGAGGAGATTCTGGGGCGCGCGCTCAAGGCCCTCAAGGTCGCACGCGAGCAGGTGGTGGTTGCCACCAAGGTCCACGGCGCGATGGGCGAAACGCCCAACGAGAAGGGTTTGTCGCGCAAGCACATCATGCATCAGATCGATGCCAGCTTGCGCCGCCTCGACATGGACTATGTCGATCTCTACCAAATTCACCGTTTCGATCCGACCGTGCCGATCGACGAGACCATCGACGCGCTCGACGCTGTGGTTCGCGCCGGCAAGGCGCTGCATATCGGCGCGTCCTCGATGTATGCGTGGCAGTTCGCGCAATACCTGAATCGACAGGAGCGGGGTGGCAAGGCCCGGTTCGTTTCGATGCAGAATCATTACAATCTCGTGTATCGCGAAGAAGAGCGGGAAATGATCCCATTCTGCCTCGCCGAAGGGATCGCCGTCATCCCGTGGAGCCCGATGGCGCGCGGGTTCCTGATGGGCAATCGTGGCCGCGGCGGTGTGGGCGAAACCCTGCGCGGCAAGACCGACGAGTTCGGCCGCGGCCTGTATAGCGACGACGATTACAACGTGGTCGACGCCGTGACCAAGGTC
>Ga0181519_10004931_pt1 | contig 10731 bp, 16 predicted proteins | sample PEATcosm2014_Bin_26_FD_121102 | JGI IMG/M metagenome (GOLD analysis project Ga0181519, IMG submission 121102) | Peatland microbial communities from MTU Mesocosm Facility, Houghton, MI, USA - PEATcosm2014_Bin02_10_metaG | ecosystem: Environmental > Terrestrial > Soil > Wetlands > Peat | place... | reverse complement strand
GGTCGTGATGGCGAGCATCTCCGGCATGGAATCTCCCGCGATAAAATAGGCGTAAGGGAGGTTATCTGTTCAACCAAGCGGTTACGAGACGGCCGCAGTGGTGGGTGCTACATTAGGCCGGATATTTATGATTTCGGGCACCCCCTCTGGACGCTCAAACCACACTGCTCTTTGCGGTGACAGCGCCGACAATTCACTCACCAACGAGAGCACACGAACACGAAGCAGCCCAAACTTATTGACTCGCAACGCCGCAGCGATGACTATCGTGCCTTATTTCTTAGGCTCAGACTCAATCAGATCCAGAAGGCGACAACGGTGGCGAGTGCGACGGCGGAGAGATAATTCACCGCGAGTTTGTCGTAACGGGTGGCGATGCGTCGTAAATCCTTGAGGCGGCAGAAAGCGGCTTCGACGCGCCAACGGTCGCGGTATCTTCCCTTATCATGTTTGATCTTGCGCTTTCGGTGAACACGGCCGGGAATGATCGGCTTGGTTCCGGCTTCGCGAAGCGAGCGTCGAGAGCGATCCGAGTCGTAGGCGCGGTCGGCGGCTAGTTTCTTGAAACGGCGGCTGACTTCGATCAACCACTCGGCGGCGCGGACGGCCGACCTGTCGCCCGGTGTGAGGGCGACGGGTCGACCGAGGAGATCGCAAACGGCATGGATTTTGCTGGTCTGCCCACCGCGAGAGAGGCCAATCGCCTGCGCCTGCGCCCCCTTTTTCGCCCTGAGCGGAGCGCTGGGTGTTCGCGACCGAAGGATATGATCGGGATCAATCCGAAACCGCTCCAATGCGCCAGCCAAATCGTGGATGCGGACGCGCATGTCTGCCATCACAACCCGGAAGTCTCGCCAAACCCCGTCAGGCCCGCAGTTCTTCCCAGAAGCTTTCGGGGATGTTGGCTTGGGCAAGTCCCAGGGTCTGCTCGATTCGCTCCGGAGCAGAAAGCCCGACGATCGTAGAGGCGACGCGGGCATCCCGCATTGAGAACTGGAGCGCAGCCACCGCGAGCGGCGTCCCATAGCGCCGACAGAGGGCTTCTATCTCTCTGGCGCGCGCCAGAATTGCTTCGCTCGCCGGCGCGTAACAGTACTTCGGGTCCCGGTCCGGGCCCCTGACCAGGCTGCCGCCGCCGAACGGCGCCGCGTTGACGAATGCGACGCCGCGCCTCTGAGTCTCCGCGATGAGCGGTTCGGCGGAAGCATCCAGCGGCGTGTAACGATTGTGGCTGATGACCGCCTCGAACACGCCGGTTTCAACGTAGCGCAGCATGAGATCGATCGGGCCGCCGGCGACTCCGACATGCTCAATGACGCCTTCGCGCTGCAGCGCGACTAGCGCCTCCACAGGGCCGCCCTTCGCCACGCCCTCCTCGAACGTGATCTTTTCGGGATCGTGCAGGTAGACAAGCTGGAGCCGATTGAGACCGAGACGCTCCAGGCTCTCCTCGACGGAGGCGCGCACGCGAGCGCCGGAAAAGTCGCTGGAGCCCGGCCGTGGATCCACCTTCGTTGCGAGCACGACGCCGGGCGGCAGGCCGCCAGCCTCCTTGAGCGCCGCGCCGAAGCGACGTTCGCTGTCGCCGCCGCTGCCGTATTCGTTCGAGGTATCGATGAAGTTGAATGGGCTTTTCAGCACCTTGCGCAGCGTCGCCAACGCTTGGTCGGCGCCGACTTCGTAGCCGTACTGCGCGGAGAAGCTTCCGAGCGCGCTCGTCCCGACGCAAATGGGCGTGACGTGAAGCCCGGTCTTTCCGAGCGGTCGCTGTTGCATTGGATTCTCCATGTTTGAGGGTCGACGAGACGAATTCGGGGGCGGCGCGCCCTGCGCTCCACACTCTGAGACGGTTGGGGTTTCGTCAGCGGGAGGGCGGCGCGGTGCTTGCCCTTACGATCAGTTCCGGGGCCGGCAGCGGCCCCGCGTCCGCCGCCCGCGCGCCCATCAACTCCATCCGCATCGCAATGCAAGCGCGGCCGACCGCATCAAAATCGAGTCGCACCGTCGTCAGCGCAGGCTGAAAGAAAGCGGCCTCGGGAATGTCGTCGAATCCGACGACGCTCACGTCTCTTGGCGTCTCGCGGCCAGCTTCCCGGAGGGCATGGACGAGCCCGAGCGCCATCTGGTCGTTGGCGACGAATACGGCTTTCGCGTCGCGTTCGGCCGCGACGCGCCGGCCCGCGCGATAGCCGGCCGCTGCGCTCCAATCCTCCGCGACAAAGACCTCGTGCGCGACCCATCGAGCCGCCGCCAGTTCTTCGCGCCAACCGCGAATTCTCGCCTCGGGGCCGAGCCAGCTCGTAGGTCCGCTGAGGTGCCAGACGGTGTCGTGACCGATGTCCAGCAGGTGTCGGTCGTCATGCGGGCGGCGCGAACCTCGTCCAGGGGCAGGTCTCCTGCGAGGTTTCGGATCATGTCATCGGCGCCCGCCACCGTGGCCACGACAATCACTCCGTCGACGGCGACCTCGCGCAGATGATCGAAAGCGTCGCGTAACGTGTCGCGCGTGACGTCCGCGAGAGTGATGAGGCTGCTTGTGTAGTCGAGTTGCCGCGCCGCGTCGGCGACGCCAAACAGCGTCAGCGACGGTCAGTAGAGCGAGACGCCAAAGGTGATTACGCCCAAGTTCATCGAGCGCCGCGAGGCGAGCGTGCGGTCGGCCGGGTTGCGGCGACAGCCCAGAAGCTGGATCGCCTGTTGAACGCGCAACGTGACTTCCGGCCGCACGGCGCGGCTAACATTGAGCACACGCGACACTGTCTGGTGCGAAACGCCCGCCAGCTTTGCGACGTCGATCATGCGAGTGCTCCGCGGCGGAGGTTTGCGTTCGATCCGCTCATTCGTCATGCTGCGTCTATGTTCCCCGGCTGCGCCGCCACATTATCGCGCCGCCTGCGGCCGCGTGCAATGGCTGCCGAGATCCGCACCGAGCCGCCGGCGGCGATGATTACGTCCCGCTTAGCTAGCGACGGCGGCTCGGATGAGGTTCCCGCCAGATCTATGATGTTCTCGATCGTCGCCAGCACGAAGACGCCGCTAGCGGAGCTGAGCGCGTCGCCGGCCTCCCCGAACACCGAGGCGCCGCGCACCACGACCGCCGCAATCGCGTCCCGCTCAGATCCGCGCCAGATCACCGAACTCCCTTGCATTAGCTGCGCCGCCGCTAGCAGCCCCGCCAGACCGGCAAGCAATCCTGGTCGCGTGTAGGTGACGAGAAGGTCGTCGTTGACCGGGCCCGAGAGGCGCGCCGACCCGCGGTTTTCGCCGATGGTGTAGACTTGGCCGCCAAAGGTCGTTTCCGTTCACTTATCGTCATGATTGTGGATGGCGAAGCGGTTGCCCGCTTCGCCGTACGCCGTCAGTTCGACGGGAGAGTGAAGACGCCGCGAGCGACGAGCCGCTCGATGGCGTCGGCGCGGGTCTTCTCCTCGCGCTTCAACCAGCCTTCGCTCGGCGCCGCCTTCGCGTACTGGTTCTTCGGATAGATTGGCTTTTCGTAGATCGCCGCATACTGCTTCGTGCGCAGGTCTTTAAACTGGTTGTAGAGGCCGTTCGCCATGCGGATTCGGCGTAGGTGCTAGATGTCGATCACCATTGTCACGAAACTGTCGCCGGAAGTCCAACCCTGCTGCTTGGCGACGATCTGGCCGCGGTTGTTGACGATCATCGACTGCCCGCCGAACAGGTCGACGACGCCGCCGTCTTCCTGGATATCAGGACCGGGATTGGGGGCGACGACATAACACTGGTTGAACATGGCGTGGGCGCGATTCTGCAGCTCCCACATGCCGGCCATCACGGCCGGCTCGATCAGCGTCGGACGAATGATGATTTCGGCGCCGTTCATCGCGAGCCCGCGCACGATTTCCGGATAGACCCCCTCGTGGCAGATGCAGTTGCCGATGTTGCCGATTTCCGTGCGGGCGATCGGGAAGATCGCCTCCATCTTGTCGCCCTTGCCTTTCCTCTCAACCCATTCGTCCCACACGTCGTGCGGGTTGGAATTGCCGAGCATGCCGCCTTCGTAGGCGTCGCTCGTCGCCTTATAGCGCTTTTAGACGATCTCCCCCTTCGGACTGACGATGAAGGCGACGTTGTCGTAGCGGTCCGGAAAATCGTCGTCTTTCACCATGTAGAGCTCCGCGGCGGTGAAGGCGTTTATCTCCTTCGCCTTCCGGCAGGGTTCGTCGGTCTCGGGTCCGGGAATAGTCATCGCGAACTCCTTTTCCCGCGCGCGATTTCCCGGCGTGTTCGCGATCATGCCCCGAATCGCCATTTCGGGAATAACGACCAGCCGTGCCGGAAAGCCTTCCCAGGCGCCAACCATGATCGCCGTATCCATGAACCGGCAGATGGGTTTGGTGTTCTCCAGCGCGTACTCGCGACGCTTCATTTGGAAAGTTCGGGGGGAAAGCGCCACGACGGTATTGCGTTCAATCACATTTTTCTCCTCTGACAGTTGTTGACTTCTTGGCAGCAATGTGCGCGCTAACATAGTCGCCCGTCAACAGTTAAGTTCCTGGTTGACGACGCCTTCTCTACTTATCACTCAAGCGCGAAGATCTACAAAACATTGTTTGTTTTATCCTTCGAAGTGCGCCTGGACGCGCACGCGGTCTCTTGAGCAGGAACGCTCCGACCGCGCATCGCGCGAGCCAGATTGAATAGGGCCCGACGCTCGTCGTCGAAGTTGCCGAGCAGTCCGGGATAAGGCGTCAGCGACAGAGGTGACTACTGCTTGATTGATCATCGGTTGCGTGAAGTTCGCCACGGGCCGCTACGCTCGACAAGCATGGAAGGCAGCGATGGCTGCATTGACGACGGCCACGTCCTGTTCACTCGACCCGCCGCTGACGCCGACGCCGCCGTGCAGCGTGGAGCCCTCGCGCAGCGGAACACCGCCGCCCAGCGCCACGTAACGCCCGCCGGCCGCCGCCAGCAATGGATAGAGGTCTTTTCCGGGCTGCGCCAAAGGCGTGATCGCGACCGTCTCCATGTCAAGCGCGGCGGCGGTGAAAGCTTTCCGTTCTGACATGTCGATGGATACGAGGAGCGCACCGTCCATTCGCTGCTTCAGCACAACGTTGCCGTGCCGATCAACGACGCAGACCGTCACAGCCAAGCCGATTCGCCGCGCCTCTTCTTCGGCCAGGCCGGCGATGCGTCGCGCTGTGTCGAGAAGATTCATATCCTGCCTTTCCGGTTTCCAAGGTCTCAGAGGGTCGCCAGACGGCGGCGGACGAACAGATCGAGCGCCACCGCGCCGACCACCAGAACACCGTTAGCAGCGAGTTGCAGCGCCGACGAGACCTCCAGCAACTGCAGACCGTTGTTGAGGGCGGCTAGCACCAAGGTGCCCCCGGTCGAACTGACGACATTGCCCTGGCTGCCGAACAACGCCGTGCCGCCAATGACTGCTGCCCCGAGCGCGTCGAGGTCGTATCCCTTGCCGAGCTGCGAATATCCGGCCTGGAAAAGTCCGGCGGTGAGAACGCCGGCGAAGCTCGCAAGCGAGCCGCTCGCCGTCATCACGAGAATCTTGGTGCGCTTGACGTCGACCCCGACAAACTGCGCGGCCCGCCGATTGGCGCCGAGCGCCTCGACATGGTAGCCGTACTTGGTGCGCCGTAAGACGAGGTGCAATGCAAGCACGACGAGCAGCGCATAAATCAGCAGCACGGGCGCGCCATACGATAGGCCGATAACCGCCGCGAAAGCGTAGCTGCGAATCGCGATGGCTTGTTTGGAGGGGGGCAGCGCCTCGGCAAGGCCTGTCGCCAGCGCGGTCGTGGCGAGCGTGGGAAAGAACGAGGGAAAGAACGGCATCACCGCGACGAGCTCACTGGTGAGCAGGCCGTTGATCAATCCGACTGCGCTGCCGGAAAGAACGCCGGCCAGCACGGCTAAGGGCCAGGGTAGCCCGAGATTCAAGAGCAGCGCGACAATCGTGCTCGACAGGCCAATGACGCCGACAATGGAGAGATCGACTTCGGCGCAGATCAGGCACATGATCATTGCGGCCGCTGCCACTATCAGCGGCGCGCTGCTGCCGGCGATTGTGAGCAGCGTGGAGGGGGAGACGAGATTGCTGTTCGCAAGGCCGAAGCCGACGACCAGGATCGCGAGGCAGAGCAGCGCGCCTGCGCTGGCGAAGATCTGGAGCACGCCCCGCTGCAAACGAGACGAAGTTGCAACCTACATAGACATCACGCACTCCGTCATTTGCGCATCAAGACGATGACGATCACCGGGATCGAGCCCTTGATTAGCAACTGCCAAACCGCGTTGAGGCCCATGTCGGCGATGCCGCTGAAAAACATGGTCAGCAGCAAGGCGCCGACGAATGCGCCGATAAGGCTCGCCTTGCCGCCGCCGAGCCGGTCGCCGCCAAGGATCACGGCGGCGATGGCGTTAAGCTCTAGTCCATCCGCCCCCCGTGGCGAGGCCGGTCGACGTGCGCCCGATCAGCAGCAGCGCGCCAGCTGCAGAGAACATCCCGCGAGCACAAACACGAGGAACTTGATGCGCTGCGTCGGAAGGCCGGCAAAATTCGCGCTTTGCAGGCTCGATCCTACTGCGCGCAGGCGCAGTCCGAACCGGGAATAGCGCCAGGCCAGCCGCGTCAACGCGACCAGGCCGAAAGAATAGACAATCGCCGGCGGAACGCCACCGAAGTCGCCGCCAAATAGGCTCGCGAACGTATCGTCGAGGATCTGGCGCGGCTGATCGGAAACTAAGATGGCGACACCCCGCAGGATCGCCATCATGCCGAGCGTCGCAAAGAACGAAGGCACCCGCAGTCCCAGCGTCACGAAGCCGTTGGCCGCGCCGGCCACCCCGCCAAGGCCAAGCGCCAGCGGGATCACCACAGCGGCAGGAAGATTGTAATCGAAGAAGGTTGCGACGGCGACGGAAACAAGGCCGACGACCGCCCCAACCGAAAGATCGATCTCTTCGGCTACGATGACCAGCGTAGCGCCGATGGACGCAGCGACCAGCAGCGACGCCTGTCGGCCCATGTCGAAGAAATGAGCAACCGTCAAATAGTAGGGGTTGAGGGATCCGAAGAAGATCGACACCCCCGCCATGGCTACGAGCAGCGTCGGGATGCGCCAGTCGATCGTGCGGCGGAAGGCTGGAGGTAAAGACGTGCCAACCATTGCTTGGGCGAGCCCGCTTACAGTGCTCATGGCTTGATACCGCTCGTTGCGTCCTTGACCGAGGCGGCGTGAACCAGCTCCGCTTCCGTGCAGATTTGCGGGTCCATTTCGCCCACCAGCGCGCCGCCGCGTATAACTAGAATGCGATGGCACAGATCAATCAACTCGGAAAACTCAGAGGAGCTTACGACCACGCTCATTCCGCGGGCAGCCAGTTCGCGCACGACGGCGTGAATCTCGCCTTTGCCGCCGACGTCAATCCCCGCCGTGGGATCGTCGAGCAGCAGCGCCGCCGGGGAGCGCATGAGCCAGCGCGCCAGGACGCCCTTCTGCTGATTGCCCCCGCTCAGCTGTTCAATCTTCGCTGCGATCGTTGCGGTCTTGATGCCAAAGCGCTCGACGTCGCGCCGCGTCGCGGCTTGGGCCTCGCGCTGCCGAACCCATCCTGCGGCGCTGCCGAACAGATCGCCGCAGGCGGCCAGCGCCGCGTTCTTCCACACCGGGAGACCGGGAAAGATGCCTTGATTGCGCCGGTCCTCGGGCACGAGGGCGACGCCGGCGGTCGTGGCGCTGGCCGGCGACCGCAACCGAACCGGGCAACCGTGAACGCGGATTTCGCCGCTGTCGATCCTATGCATTCCGAACAGCGTCTCGAACAATTCGCTGCGCCCGCTGCCGAGCAAGCCGGCGAGGCCGACGATCTCGCCCCGGCGGACCGCGAATGTGACTTTGCAAACTTTGGCCGCTGCGGACGAGAGATCGCTGACCTGCAAGCCGATCGCGCCGCTAGCGGGAGACGCCGCAGAAGCCGTCGCATGGATGCGCCCGACCATCATCTCGACCATCTCGCCATGGTCTACCGCCGCCGTCGGCACAGTCGCCACGCGTCGTCCGTCGCGCATCACGGTCAGCGTGTCCGAAAGCTGGCGCACCTCGTCGAGCTTGTGAGATATGTAGAGAATGCCGATGCGGCGGGTCTTCAGCCGTTCGATCAGTTGATAAAGCCGACTTTGTTCGGTTTCGCTAAGCGCGCTGGTCGATTCGTCGAGGATGAGCACCTTGCAGTCGGCGGAAACCGCGCGCGCAATCTCGACCATCTTCCGGACGCCGACGCTTAGTTCGGTTCAGCGGGTGCGTGCCGAGATGGACAGCTCGAGTTCGGATAGGATCTGCTCGGAGCGGCTGTAAAGCGCTGCTCGGGGGACCGAACCGAGGCGCGTGAGCGGCTCGCGCCCGATGAAGATGTCTTCCGTTATATCGAGGTCGGGAATGATCGAAAGTTCCTGATGCACCATCGATACGCCACCCTCGATCGCCGCCCGCGGCGAGTTGAAGGGAACGGGTTCGCCGTCAATCAGCATTGCGCCGCCGCTTGGTTCATAGACCCCGCTCAGCACGTTCATCAACGTGGATTTGCCGGCGCCGTTGTGCCCGATGACGGCATGTATGCTGTCCGCCTGAAGCATTAGGTCGTCATCCTGCAAGGCGCGAACGGCGCCGAAGCTGCGGGACAGGCCGGTGACTTACAGGAGGACGTCAGACAAACGAGGATTCCAGTACCGGGATTGAGAGCGCCGGCCCGCCGGAGCGGCGGACCGGGTTAAGCCACGGACGGATGCTACTTGAAAGGAATGGCGGTGCCGCCCCAATCCTTGGCGTAGGCTTTCTTGGCGTTTTCAGGCGTGGTCACCGTACCCTGGCTGGAGATGATGAGCGGCGGCTTCTTGCCGAGCAGAATCTTGCCCATGACGTTCGCATCGGCGAGGCCCGCTCCCGAGATCGGCGGGCTGTAGGTAATCATCACAGGCCAGCCGCCGTGTAACAGTCTGGTCGCCGTTCCCTCATCCAGATCCGAAGCGGCGACCCAGACGTCGCGTCGGCCGGCGCCGCGAACCGCCGCGGCGGCGCCGACATACTGATGCGCCAGCATGATGAACAGATGCAAGCTCGGATGCTGCTGCAGCGCCGCCTCGGCGATGGCCTGGGCGTCGTCGTTCTTAAGCACCGGATTGGTGTCCACAACTTTGATCTTGGAGACTTCCTGAACCGCGGGATCGTCAAGCCCGGCCTGAAAGCCCTTCTGGCGCGAAATGCTGAACCAGGAGGGGTGCACCTCCAGGAGCCACACCGCTTCGACTTCCTTATAGCCTTTCTTGCGGAAGAACTGTGCGATGGGCATGGCCAACTTCTTGAACTCCGCGACGTCGTCGCCCATGCACACCGACGTCGGCGGGTAGTAGGCCGACGGTGAAGCGGCCACGCTAGTGGTAGCCACTTTGGCCTCGTGGAACCGCTTCATCGACTCCCCGAAGAGGACCCAGTCGAACGCGAGGGAACCGGCCACGTGGACATTCTGATTGATCAGGAATTCCGTGCCGAGCAGCATCCGCTCGGGCTTGGATTGGGTATCGTAGACGAGCACGTCGCCGGCCCATTGCGAGACGCCCTTCTTCCAGAAAGTGTTCCATCGAGCGATCGCCGGCACCGCCAGGTCATACCGGGAGTGGCCGACCTTGGGCTTCAGCGCTTTCAGTTGTTCGATCGCATCCGATGTGAGTTTCGCCTCCGGCGCGCTGTTCGGGACAGCGCTGTCCTTCATGCGCGCAAGCCACCAGTCAATCGCCGCGTCTGGCGAGCATGCGATGGGGTTTACGCCCAGGAGAATGGATAGGGGTTCCAATTGGGCGGCAGGGCGTAAGTCTCGGCCGCCTGGGCAATGGGCGTCGCCGACAACACTTCGGTGACGGTCGTGAGCGACACTCCAAGCAGAGCGGCGCAGCGGAAAAAGTCCCGCCGGTTGACACTCCCGCTTTGCAAGCCGGCAACCATGCGGTCGAAATGCTTTTCCGTTTCGTCCACCACTTCTTCCCTGGGAAGTAACCATCCCCCGGCAAAGCCGGGGGCCTTCATTATGAGGGCCGCTCAAAGCGGCAGTGGGGGCGCTGACGCGACCCCGGTTGGTTGTCACCTGAAGGTGGCGAGACGGGGACGCTGGCGCGGCCCCGATTTCTTGGCCACCTAAAGGTGGCGGGCTAACGCCACAGAGTCATTTGCTCCAACTTTTGGTCTTCGCTGTCTTGGTTCTTGATGTAGTCCCGGACGACCGCTTCGTCTCGCCCGACGGTCGAGACGAAATATCCTCGCGCCAAAAACGGTTTGACCGACGAAGCCGCGCTTTCGCTCGCCATCGACCCGGGCAAGATGGATCGCGCTCTTCCCTTTGATATACCCGATAACTTGGCTGACCGCGCATTTCGGCGGAATGGACAGGAGCATGTGGACATGGTCCGGCATTAAATGCCCCTCCTCGATCCGGCTCTCGCGCTGCTCAGCAAGTTGACGAAACACCGGTCCAAGATATTTCTTCAGTTCGCCATACAGCACCTTGCGGCGGTATTTCGGAATGAAGACGACGTGATATTTGCACTCCCACTTGGTGTGACTTAAGTTCTCGAACTCGTCCATCGTGATTTGACCCTTCGTGTGCTTGGCGGCTCACGACGGAAAAAATCACGGTGGACCCCCGTAAAAGTCAAACTTCTACGGCCACCCCGGCAAAGCCGGGGGATCT
>Ga0181519_10004926_pt1 | contig 10734 bp, 8 predicted proteins | sample PEATcosm2014_Bin_26_FD_121102 | JGI IMG/M metagenome (GOLD analysis project Ga0181519, IMG submission 121102) | Peatland microbial communities from MTU Mesocosm Facility, Houghton, MI, USA - PEATcosm2014_Bin02_10_metaG | ecosystem: Environmental > Terrestrial > Soil > Wetlands > Peat | place... | reverse complement strand
GAGGCAGGTTCGTGAGCGATCGGAAACCGCCCTCACGAGGCCCACGGTTCGGAACGTCACGGCATGGGCACTAACCAGGATTTCCGTCTTTGCGCCCAAGTCAAGGGGGGAACTTGCATCAACGCAGATTCCGCCCACGCTCAGGTTTCGCAGCTTTCCGGAGACCAGCGCTCCTTCGGATGGTAACCGGACAATCCGAGCGTCGCCGCCGCAGACGAAGCGCGGACTTCTCCGGCGGTCGTCATCCTCGAGTAGCGCGGCCATCAACTATATCATCGTGCAACGCGTCCGAAGACTTTAGGATGTGGGCTGTACGCTGCGAATTGAAACAGCGCGGTGAAAGGCTGGCATCATCAGCGGAGCAGAATTTAGTTTAGGATCGACTCGAAGTAACCATGAGTCCGGGACCGAAGTAACGCGCCGAACCGCATCACTCGAATAACGTCATGAACCCAGCCGCTCTGAGATCGGGAGCGAGAAATCTGGCCGCGTTGCCGCCAAACCCCGCCACCGCCTCCGCCGCGAGATAGCCGCTGCGGACGGCTCCCTCCATGGTTGCCGGCCAACCCGTCGCCGTCGAATCACCTGCCAGAAAGACGCGCGGCCAGGCTGTCACCGAGTGCGGGCGGTACTGGTCGACTCCGGGACTTGGCGAGTAGGTTGCATTCACTTCCTTAATCACGGTCGATTTCAAAACAGTCGCGTCCCGCGCCTGGGGAAAGAACTCGCGGAGTTCCTTCACCGCGATCTCAACAATTTCTGGCTTCGACTTCTCAACCAGGCTTCGCGAGCAACTGACGACCAGTTCGACATAACTGCCGCTTCCCTTCTCCCGCGCTTCGATGAACCGCGATTTGTGAAACATCCACTGGATTGTGCGGTCGAGCAAAATGGCGTGATCGAGTTCGCTGATTTCGCGGTCGAACCAGAGATGGATACCGGTAATCGGCGAACTGGTGAACTGGCCGAGCATGGCGGCCAGAGGAGCGGCTTCGGGGCTCTCGGGCAGCATCTTCGCCAGAACATCGAACGACACGGCGAGAACCAGATAGTCGAACTTCTGCTCCTGTCCGTTCGCAACAATGCTCACCCCGGAGCCTAGGCCCGCAAACGAATCAAGGCCGGCGCGGAACTTTATCTCTCCACCGCGCGCTCGAATGTAATCTCCAGCCGCTCCGTACAGTTCGGTGAGGGGAACGGTGGGAAGTCCCATGCTTCCCGCGGCAGCCGATTTCATAAACGACTCACGCACCACCTGCGCGGCATAGGGCACTGACACGCGGTCCAGATCCTCGTTTAACGCACTCACCAGAATGGTTCGCCAGAAACGCTCGATGGCCCGCGCCGTTTGTCCGTGCCGCTTCAGCCAGTCGAGGAACGACTCGCCTCGATCCGCGGGGGTGGCCGGAGCAAGCGCCATCAGAGCCCGGCTGATCGCCAGCTTGTCGGAAAAGTCGAGGCAGGCGGCGCGCAGGAATGAGGGAGCCGTGTGCAGAGGCGCAGGCAGCAGCGAGGGGCCAATCACCGACGCACGGCCGCCCGGCTCCAGAAAAGTGAGGTTTTGGTACCAGCGAATTTTGTTTTCGACGCCGGTGCGCCGATAAAAATCGATGAGATTCGTGCAGCAGCCCAGCAGCACATGCTGGCAATTGTCGACGATCTCGCCTGTGCCGGGATGCTGGTAGGAAGAGGCGCGTCCGCCCAGATAGGGACGACGCTCAAACACGGTCACGCGGAATCCGGCGTCGGAGAGCGCGCACCCGGCGGCCAGTCCCGCTAATCCGCCTCCGGCGATCGCAACTGTGCCTGGAGACGCGGTCGTCGGTGTTTCTGTTCTTGGAGTGAAAGACGATTGCATGGGGGCGCGCTCACAGCAGACGCTTCAGCATCCCCCTGCCTAGCACGCGAAGCTTTTCAGGCACCGTCAAACGGATGCGGCCCTTGAATACGTCGTAATCATTGGCGGCAATTTTCTCGAGCAGACGATGATATATCTCGATCAATACCCACAGACCGGGCTGGCTGTCTTCATTCACCAGAGGAATCAGCTCTTCGCCTGCGCGGTAGCATTCACGGGCCCGATCCGCCTCCATCGCCAACAGTGGGCGGATACGGGAAAGCTGCGGCGCCACCAGATCGCCCGCCTGGAGGCCAAACTGGAGCAAGTCTTCCTTGGGCAAGTAAACTCTGCCCATGGCAGCGTCTTCTTTCACATCGCGAATAATATTCGTGAGCTGGAAGGCCAGGCCGCAGCGCTCCGCCAGGGGCTCTGCCGAGGGGTCGCGGTATCCGAAGATACGAATACATACCAGACCCACCACCGACGCCACTCCGTAGCAATACTGCCGCAAGTCGTCGAAGGTTTTGTAGCGCGCGACCAAAGCGAAGTCGGCACGATGGGAATCCTCTGGCGTCCCCTGATCCAGATCGGCGGCCGTGCCGAAGGCCAGCTGATCCAGAAGCCCGATCGGAATCTGGTAACGCCGCTGCGCGTCGGTGAGCGCCATCAGCACCGGGTCGTCAGTGGGCTGGCCGGCGAGTGCGCGATGAACTTTGTCCAGCCAGTCGGAAAGTCTGTTTTGGCGATTTGCAATGCTCAGCGCATTGTCATCGGCGATGTCATCGCAACGCCTCATGAAGGCGTAGACCGCGGCGAGGGCATTGCGCTTTCGGGGAGGAAACACCACGAAGCCATAATAGAAATTCCTGGCCGCCGAGCGCGCGATGCTCCGGCACACAGAATAGGCCATCTTGAGTTGCGAACGGGTCGGCGCAAACTGCACTGGAGGACTTCCCAGGGCCGCGCTCATCGCAGTTTTCCCAGCGCGGCACGAGCCACCAGCGCCATTTTTCGCGCCTTTGAGATGGCCGGACGCCGTCCCAACACCGCGTATCCCTGCCGCTCGATGGCGTTCAGAATCTCCTGCCCCCCGCGACTGAATAGATCAAGATCAACAGCCAATTCCCGATTGACCTTCTTCACGAGCGGCAATCCCTGCGCGAACCATTGCCGCGCGCGTTCGACTTCAAAACGCATCATTTCGCAGAACGCGTCGGAATTGTCGGCAGTGCGAATGGTGTGCTCAACGACTTCAAAGCGCCGCAGATCCTCGAGCGGAAGATAAATCCTTCCCCTCTGAAAGTCCGCGCTCACATCCTGCCAGAAGTTCGCCAGTTGCAGCGCGGTGCAGGTGTAGTCGGAAAGCTGTTGCCGCTCGGGGTCGCGATACCCGCACAAATACAGCACCAGGTGACCTACGGGATTCGCTGAATAATGGCAGTAGCCAAGCAGATCATTGAAAGTTTCGTAACGTCCAACACTTTGATCCTGGCGGAATGCTATCAGCAGGTCCGCAAACTCCTGTTTTGGAATCTCGAACTCCTGCACGGTCTCCGCTAGCGCTACAAATACGGGATGGCGGGGATGGCCATCGTAGCAAGCATTCAGTTCCCCTTCCCACTGGTCGAGAAGTTGCAGAGATGCCGCCGCATCACCGACTTCGTCTCCGAGATCGTCGGAGACACGGCAATACGCGTAGACGTTGAAAAAATGTTGACGCAACCGCTCCGGTAGGAACCACGAGGCGACCGAGAAATTCTCGTAGTGAGAGCGGGCCAGGCGCTGACAATACGCGCGCGCGTCGGCCAGCGTCGGAGCTACCTCGGGAATCGCATACTCTGGCGGCAGACTCGCCCAGCCCGCGACGCGCGTCACAACTTCCTCGGAATCGTCTCTGGCAATCGTCGACATATATCCTTAGTTACAGTGCTACCGATGGCGTGTGGAAGAACGACCCTCAGGAGAAATACGTTTTAAACAGAATTGAGAGGGCACGGCTGCGCCGTTCCGGCTCTGCACGATCAGCACACCGGACGACCAGCGCCTCCGGACGTTCAGTGCCCAGGAATGATCGCCGTTTTGATATCCCCGTTGCGGTTCAGCATGTGGCGCAGAACATCATGCAACCGCGAAAGCGGCGCCTCACCGGTAATGTAATCCGTGCCGCGAACTTTCTTTTCCGCGATCAGGCCAAATGCACGCCGCACTGTCTCCGGCGTGTGATGGAAAGTCGCCTTCAACGTGATCTCGGAATAGTGCAGCCGGTTGGTATCCAGTTGAACTTTCGTGCCGGCGGCACAACCACCAAAGAAGTTCACCGTCCCGCCCTTGCGGACCATTTGTACCGCCCACTCCCACGCCTCGGGGCGTCCGACGGCTTCAATCACGACATCCGCGCCGCGCCGTTCCGGGCTCAGTTCGCGCACGGCTTCCACCGGATCTTTGACCTGCGTGATCTGCACCACTTCATGGGCGCCCTTGCGCCGCGCCAGCGAAACCTGGGAGTCGCGTTTTACGACCGCAATCACATTGCATCCAATCGCTTTCGCGACCTGCACAAACATGAGCCCAATGGGCCCGCCGCCAAGCACGGCCACTGTGTCTCCGATTTCGACATTCGTTTCATGAAGCCCGCGCAATACGCAAGCCAGCGGTTCAGTCATCGCCGCATCTTCGAAACTTACGTGCGAGGGAACGACCAACATATTGGTTTCAACGATGCGCCGCGGCACGCGGATGTATTCGGCGTACGCGCCGTTGTTAAAGAGCAGATCCTCACAAAGATTTCCCTGGTGTTTGGAACAGTAGAAGCACATCCCGCAGGGAGCGGAATTGAGCGCGACCACGCGCATTCCCTTCTTGAAGCCGCGTACGCCTTCGCCCACATGCTCGACAGTCCCAGCCAGTTCGTGCCCGAAGAGCGCGGGCGGGACAATCATGCGGGCATGGTATCCGCGCTGATACACTTTCAAATCGGTTCCGCAGGTCAGCGCTACATGCACTTTCACCAGGACTTCGCCGTCGCCTACGCGCGGAATCGGCACTCGCTCGATCTTGATATCTTCTTTGCCGTACAGGACGGCCGCCGTCATCTTGCCAGTCACAGTTGATGTCCTTCCTACGCCCTCGACCCCGCTACGTCAGAACCGGACGGGCTCGGGATCCGCGCGCCGCCCGGTTGGATTACGATCTTCATTGAGTCCGGCTGAGGATGAGCAGCCAGTTTCAGCGCTTCGACGCAACGATCAAGCGGGAAGCGATGGCTGATCAGCCGTTCCATATCCATTTCGCGGCTCATCACAAAACGCACCGACTCGTCCTGCAATTCCACCGACGCACTGTAGGAACCGAGGAGTGTTTTTTCATCGACACACACGGCCGCCGGATCGATAGTGGCTTCGCCGCGGGTGGTCTGCGCAAACAGCAAAACGCGTCCTCCCGGACGCGCTGCCTCCATTGCCGGACGAATCAGACTGCTCCCGCCGACGGCTAGAATTACGGCGTCGGCGCCGCGGCCTTCGGTCATTGCACGCACCGCCTGCACGGCATCAGCTTCTGCAGCATCAAGTGTCAGGTTGAGCCCAAAGCTCTTAGCTATTGTAAGCCTCGCAGGATACAAATCGGAAGTAATCACCCGTGCCCCGGTACGCTTCGCCAACATCGCCAGGATCACGCCAATCGGCCCTTGTCCGATGACGAACACTGTTTCGTCCGGTTCCAGACAGAGCGTATCGATCCCCTTCAGGCAGGTATTTACCGGCTCGACAAAACAGGCTTGTTCAAACGACACTTCGTCGGGAATTCGGACCGTGCCCTTTTCCACGATCCAATCCATGACGCGCACGTATTCGGCAAAGCCTCCGCCGGAGGGCTCAAAGCCCGCCGTGCAGCCTACCTTCTTGTAGGTCGCGCACTGCGCAAACGTCTTGTGGCGGCAGTAATAGCACTCGCGGCATGGGATGTGGTGGAATACCATCACCCGATCGCCGACGGAAAACTGCCGCACTCCCTCGCCGACCTTGGCGACGACGCCCGAAGTCTCATGGCCAAAGATGCGGGGCGTGGAGTGCGATCCGGTCGCAATCTTCTTCAGGTCGGTCCCACAGATTCCGCAGGTATGCACGCGTACAAGGATCTCACCCTGGCCGATTTCAGGGACCGGAACTTCCTCCAGCCGGACATCGTTGACGCCGCGATAGACCGCGGCCTTCATCGTGGTGGGGATCACGACCGCTTCGTTTTCAACGGCCAGAGGCCGCGCAATCGACATGATTTACCGCATCTCCAAGACTAGGCCCGCCCTGCGAGGTCGGGGCTGAAGGTGTTTTGATTAAGATCGGCCGCAAAAGACTCACGACGGATGTATGACTCAATCGCCGCGCATAAGCTCTTGCTGGCTCGCGCGCTATTCCGCGCCAAAGCAACAGTCCTTCCCCACAGCCAGGGACGCATTGCGACGTGCAGCGCAAATCGCGCGGAATGAAATTGTCCATCGCCGGAAACAAAACGCTCTACGGGCGGCATATCAAAATCGGCGGCATCCGAAATCGCCTTCAGGGCCGCGAATTCGATACCGCGAGCCTGCGCTCCCTGCGCAACAGAGGCAGCTTCCATATCGACGGCGACCGCTCCATACGACTTCGCGAGACGCTGCTTCTGATCCCGATCGCTCACGGCCGCGTAGCTCACCAGGGTTTCTTTTCCCGACGCCATTTGTCCCGATTCCATTGGTTCCAGTACTGTTACTGTTTGGATGCGCGCACCGTCGGCGGCGTTAATTACGGTGTGGGGCTCAAGTACATCCGCAATTTTCGTGGTCGCGTCCAGTGCGCCGGCAAATCCCACCGAGAGCACCCGGTCCGGATGCGACTGCTGAATCACTGCCTCGGTCGCCCGGCGGGCGGCCTCGGCGCCTATGCCGCCGCAAATCAACACCGTGCCGCCGTATTCCCCGGCATGGCTCTCAAAGAGCCGGTAGTGCCGCCCTCCGTGCTCGATCTGCCGCACGTTCCATGATCGGATCAGCGGCGCAACTTCCCTCTCCATGGCCGCCACGATCGCGAGCTTAGACATATCCGTTCGCCCGAAACCAGTCAACCGACCGCCGCAGCGCCCCATCGACCGGGACCGACTGCCAGCCCAGATCCCGCTCTGCCTTCGTAGAGGTAACGAACATCATTTTACGTCCCATACGGACGGCATCGATGGTCGCGCGGGGCTCGCGTCCCAGAAGGCGGCCGGTGACCATCTCGTCCACGACGCCTGTGGCGAGCGCGAAGATGTAGGGGAGTTTCACGGTGGGCGACTTCAATCCCGCAATCGCTGCCAGCCGGTCGAGAATCTGTTTCAGCGTCAAATTCTCGCCGCCCAGAATATACCTCTCTCCGGACTTCCCTTTTTCGAGCGCCTGCATGTGGCCACGGGCACATTCGGTGGCATCTACCAGATTCAGGCCTGTTTCGACGTAGGCGGGAAATTTGCGTTTTAGAAAGTCGAGCACGATCCGCCCGGTCGGGGTCGGCTTGATATCGCGTTCCCCTACAGGGGTCGTCGGATTCACAATCACGACATCGACTCCCGCTTTTGCCGCCTCGAACGCAACCTGTTCCGCCATGAACTTCGACCGCTTGTACGGTCCGATCATGTCGCACAGCGAAACCGGACTGTCTTCATCCGTCAACTGCGCGTCGGTCGTAGGACCGCCGCCATTATCATTCGACCCGAAGCCCATGGTGGCCACGCTTGACGTGTAGACAACGCGGCGCACACCCTGCTTCCGGACGGCTTCGAGGAGCGTCCTTGTACCCTCGACATTCGACCGGTACATCTCGGCGGGATCGCGTACCCAAAGCCGGTAGTCGGCCGCCACGTGAAACACGACCTCGCAGCCGGAAATCGCCTTCTCAATCGAAACAGGGTCGCGCAAATCGCCGACCACGCGCTCGGCATTCAGGTCTACGATGTTCCGCAGATCGCTGGTCGGTCGCACGAGCAGCCGCAAATCGGCTTTTTGCGCGGCCAGTACGCGAGCCACATGACTGCCCAGGAATCCCGTTGCGCCAGTGACAAGAGCTTTCAAAAACAGTTCCCAGTTCTCAGTTCTCAGTTCCCAGTAGTCAGTAAGAACCTCATTGTCCGCGCCCTTGGTCCCACTGAGAACCGAGAACTGACAACTGAGAACTAGTTTTTCTCCCCCATCACTTTCGCGTACGTCGTCAGCGCGATCAGCGGGAAGTACTGGCGGTAGAGGTGGTACTTGAGGTAGAAAACGCGCGGGAATCCTGTGCCGGTAAAGAATGCTTCGTCCCACGCTCCATCTTTCTTCTGCGTTTTCAACAGATACGCGATCCCTCTGGCGACGCACTCGCTCCGTGTGTCGCCGACGGCCAGCAATCCCATGATCGCCCAGGCGGTCTGCGAGGCGGTGCTTTCTCCCTGGCCACGCAGGTTTGGATCGTCGTAGGAACCAACCGTTTCGCCCCAGCCTCCGTCGGAGTTCTGCACCATGCGCAGCCACTCGGCGGCCTGTTGGATCATGGGCTCGTTGCGGTCCATGCCCATGGCCTCCAGACCCCGCAACACGAGCGCAGTCCCGTAGATGTAGTTCACGCCCCAGCGCCCGAACCAGCTTCCATCGGGCTCCTGCTCATCGCAAATGAACTTGACGGCCTTTTTGACCGCGGGATGATTCTTGTCGTAGCCATAGTTCGCCAGGCATTCGAGGATGCGTCCGGTGATGTCAACCGTTGGCGGATCGAGCATGGCGTTGTGATCGGCAAACGGCACATACTGAAACACCATGCGGTCATTGTCTTTATCGAAGGAGGCCCAGCCTCCGTTCTTGCATTGCATGGAGAGGACCCAGTCAAGGGCGCGCTGGACCGATTCCGACTGGTAGCGACCGTTGGGATGCTCGACGCGGCTCAAGCCGAGGCAAACCATAGCCGTATCATCGACATCGGGATAAAACTCATTATTGAACTCGAAGTACCATCCGCCCGGTTCTCCTTTTGGATTCTTGACTTTCCAGTCGCCGGGTTTGCGCACCTGTTTCTGAAGGATCCAATCGGCGCACTGCACGAGGCGCGGGTCGTTGGCCGGGACTCCGGACTCGCCCAGGGCAAACAGGGCATAGGCTGCGTCCCACACGGGAGACATGCAGGGCTGCATGCGGAAGGTATCGCCCTCTTCGATGCCGAGCTTTTCGAACTCATCGAGCGCTCGGATGACCTGGGGATCGTCGAGCGAATATCCGAGACAGCGCAGCGCAATGATTGCGTTCATCATCGAGGGGTAGATTGCGCCCAAGCCATCGCTCATCTCGAAGCGCTCGAGCATCCATTTTTCGGCTTTTCTTAGCGCGATGGAGCGCAGGGGGCGAACGTGGACAGCCTCGAACCAGTGGACCACGCGGTCGATGACGAGGAAGAAATTGCGCCAGGAGATCTTTTTTTTCTTGTCCCAGTGCAGGTGCATGCGGGACTTGTCGCGGCCACCGACGAAGAGCTCTTCCACGCCCATTTCATCGGGGATCTTCTTGAACGGCTTCTTGGCGTAGCAGATGGAGAGTGGAACCAGGATGGCCCGGGACCAGGAAGAAATCTCGTAGATATTGAACCAGAACCAGTTGGGAAACAGCACGATCTCGGGAGGCACAGCCGGAACCGCGTCGTAGTCGTACTGTCCGAAGAAACAGAGATAGATTTTAGTGAAGGTGTTGACTTCGGTGACACCGCCCATTTCGAGAATCTTCTTACGCGCGCGGGCGAGAGCGGGGTGGTCGGCGGTAAATCCGGCGAGTTTCAAGCCGAAATACGCTTTCACGGAGGCGGAGATGTTGGAGGGGCCAGCGGCATAGATGCCCCAGCCTCCGTCTTCGTTCTGGTGGTTGAGAATGTACTGGGCAGCCTTCTTGAAGCGCTCCTCATTACCGGTGCCGAGCAGGGTGTGGAGCAGGATATAATCCGATTCTAGGGTGGTATCGGCCTCAAGCTCACCGCACCAGTAGCCTTCTTCATGCTGCTGGGAGAAGAGAAACTTGCGGGCGCCGTCGATCGCGACGGCGACCCGGCTGACAAGGTCGTCGATTTTGCCGAATCGCATCTGTGGGGCCGAAGCCGGACTCGATGAATCGTCCATTCAAACTCCTGTCGATTGAAGCTAACTTTAGCGCCTGGCCTGTGCCGGGTTATGCGGGAACGAGACGCCTCCGCGAGCGCCTGCGAGTCGCCGGCGCTACGGTCATGCCGAAGTTGCGTTTTATGCTCCCACTCCTGCGGTGTCGGGAGCGGCCGCTATGGTCTCTACTATCTCGGGAGGCAGGCCAAATCTAACGTTTTCGGGCATGATCTCCAGTTCCTGCACGTCCGCGAAGCCCTTGCCACCGAGGAACTCGACCACTTCCTGGACCAGGTGTTCGGGGGCGGAGGCTCCGGCCGTGAGCGCCACCGTCTTAACGCTCCTTAACCACTCTGGCTTGATGTTGCTGTAATTATCGATTAGATGCGCCTCGGTACCCAAACTTCGCGCGACTTCAACCAAGCGCTTGGAATTTGAACTGTTGTCTGAGCCGACTACCAGGAGCAAGTCTGCGTCGGAAGCCACGTGCTTGACCGCAACCTGCCTGTTTTCAGTGGCGTAGCAAATATCCTGCGCGGCGGGCCCCTTGATGTTTGGGAAGCGCTGGCGGAGGGCGGCGATGATGTCGCGGGTCTCGTCCAGGCTAAGGGTGGTCTGGGTAAGGTAGGCTACGCGACCGGGATCGGGCACGGTGACCGATGCCACTTCCGCTGGCGAACCGACCACCTGGGTGACGGTGGGCGCCTCGCCTAGGGTTCCGATGACCTCGTCGTGATCGCGGTGACCGATGAGGATCAGCGAATAGCCTTCCTTGG
>Ga0181519_10004925_pt1 | contig 10735 bp, 5 predicted proteins | sample PEATcosm2014_Bin_26_FD_121102 | JGI IMG/M metagenome (GOLD analysis project Ga0181519, IMG submission 121102) | Peatland microbial communities from MTU Mesocosm Facility, Houghton, MI, USA - PEATcosm2014_Bin02_10_metaG | ecosystem: Environmental > Terrestrial > Soil > Wetlands > Peat | place... | reverse complement strand
CCGGTGAATCCGGCGCCGAAGTTCACCCCGGTGCGTCCCAGCACGCAAACGACGCCGCCGGTCATGTACTCGCAGCAGTGATCGCCCGTGCCCTCGACCACCGCGAGCGCGCCGGAGTTGCGCACCGCGAAACGCTCGCCCGCGGTTCCGGCGGCATACAGCTCACCCCCGGTCGCCCCGTAGAGGCAGGTGTTTCCCATGATCACCGTGTCGCGGGCCACGAAGCTCGAGGCCGCATGCGGCTTCAGCACGATCCTGCCGCCGGCCATGCCCTTGCCGACGTAATCGTTCGCCTCCCCTTCGAGAAGGAGATGCAGGCCGCCCGCATTCCACACGCCGAAGCTCTGGCCGGCGGAGCCCTTGAGATGGACGATCAAGGGCGCCGGGCTCATGCCGGCATTGCCCCAGCGCTTGGCGATCTCGCCGGACACGCGCGCGCCGATCGAGCGATGGTAGTTGCTGACCGAATAGGTGAACTCGCCGCCGGACTTGGTCTCGATCGCGCGCCGCATGTCCAGGACCATCTGCTCGCCGAGCACGCCCTTGTCGAAGGGTGCATTGCGGCTGTCGGTGCAGTACTGCGGCTCGGCCGAAACCAGCGCCGAGTTCGCGAGCAGCGGCGTGAGGTCGAGCTTCTTCTGCTTGGAGGTTTCGCCCGGCAGTATCTCGAGGAGCTGCGTGCTGCCGATGAGCTCGGCGATGCTGCGCACGCCGATCGAGGCCATGATCTCGCGGCATTCCCGCGCCACGAACCTGAAATAGTTCATCACCATCTCGGGCAGCCCGATGAAATACTTGGCCCGCAGGATGTTGTGCTGGGTGGCGACGCCGGTCGCGCAATTGTTGAGGTGACAGATGCGCAGGTACTTGCAGCCGAGGGCGACCATCGGCGCCGTGCCGAAGCCGAAGCTCTCGGCCCCGATGATGGCCGCCTTGATCACATCGAGGCCGGTCTTCAGGCCGCCGTCGGTCTGCAGCCGCACGCGATGCCGCAGCTCGTTGGCGCGCAGCGTCTGATGCGTTTCGGCGAGCCCGAGCTCCCACGGCGTGCCGGCGTACTTGATCGAGGACAGCGGGCTTGCGCCGGTGCCGCCGTCGTAGCCCGAGACCGTGATCAGGTCGGCGTAGGCCTTGGCGACGCCGGCCGCCACCGTGCCGACGCCCGGCTCGGCCACCAGCTTCACCGAGACGAGCGCCTGCGGGTTGATCTGCTTCAAGTCGAAGATCAGCTGCGCGAGGTCCTCGATGGAATAGATGTCATGGTGCGGCGGCGGGGAGATGAGGCCGACGCCGGGCCGCGCGAAGCGCAGCCGCGCGATCATCTCGTTCACCTTGTGGCCGGGAAGCTGCCCGCCCTCGCCGGGCTTCGCCCCCTGCGCGATCTTGATCTGCAGCACTTCGGCGTTGATCAGGTATTCCGGCGTGACGCCGAATCGGCCGGACGCCACCTGCTTGATCTTGGAATTCTTCTCGGTGCCGTAGCGCGCCGGATCCTCGCCGCCTTCGCCGGAGTTGGAGCGGGCGCCCAACCGGTTCATGGCGATGGCGAGCGCCTCGTGCGCCTCGGGAGACAGGGCGCCCAAGGACATGCCGGCGCTGTCGAATCGCTTCAGAATGGCGCTCTCCGACTCGACCTCCTCCAGCGGAATCGGCGGGCGGCCCGAGCTCAGCTTGAGCAGGTCCCGGATGCAGGACACCGGACGCCCGTTCACGAGCGCGGCGTACTCCCGGTATTGCTCGTAGTCCCCGCTCATCACCGCCGACTGGAGCGTCGCGATCACGTCCGGGTTGTACATGTGGTACTCGCCGCCATGCATGAACTTGAGCAGCCCCCCCTGGCTCACGCCTTCCGTCGGATCCCACGCGCGTTCCGCCAGGTAGTCGGCGTCCGCCTTGAGATCCGAAAAATCCGCGCCTTCGATGCGGCTGTCGGAACCCTCGAAGCAAAGCGACACGACCTCGGAATTGAGGCCCACGATCTCGAACAGCTGGGCGCTTCGGTAGCTGGCGATGGTCGAGATGCCCATCTTGGACATGATCTTGAACAGACCCTTGCGGATGCCGCGGCGATAGCTCCGGCCCAGTTCCTGACGCGCATCGGAGTCGGTGATGGCGCCCTTGCGCATCAGGTCGAACAGCGTCTGATACGCGAGATACGGATACACCGCCGTCGCGCCGTAGCCGAGAAGACAGGCGAAGTGATGCGAGTCGCGCGCGGTGCCCGTTTCGACCAGGATGTTGCACTTGCAACGCAGTCCCGTCTTGACCAATCGATGATGCACGGCGCCCGTGGCGAGCAGCGCATGGATCGGCACCTTGCCCTTCACGAGATAGCGGTCCGACAGGAGCAGCACGAGCTTCCCGGCGCGCACCGCGGCCTCCGCTTGATCGCAGACCGCGAGTATGGCGCTTTTCAGATCGACGGTCGGATCCGCCTGAAGGTCGATGAATTCGTGCGGAACGCCCGCATCCTCGAGGCCCATGATCTGGCGAAGCTTGCGCTGCGAGAGCACGGGCGAGGAGAGCACGATCTGCTCGGCGTGCTGCTGCAGCGGCACGAAGATGTTGCACTCCTGACCGATCTGGGTCTGCAGCGACATCACGATGCTTTCGCGCAGGCTGTCGATGGGGGGATTGGTGACCTGCGCGAACGCCTGGCGGAAATAGTCGTATAGCGAGCGCACCTTGGTGGACAACACGGGCATGGGCGTGTCGTCGCCCATCGAGCCCACCGCCTCGCTCTCGTCCTCGGCGAGCACGCGGATGATGTCGTCGCGCTCTTCCACCGAGACGTTGAACATCTTTTGAAACACGGCCAGCGTATCCCGATCGAACGGCTCGGCGGCGAGCCGCGGGTCGATCAGATCGGTCTGCAGATAGCGCACGCCCTTTTTGAGCCAGACCTTGTAGGGATGCCGGCTCTTCAAGAGGTCGTCCACCTGCTTGGTGTCCATCAGCTCGGAGGTCTGCAGATCGAGCGCGAGAATCTCGCCGGGCCCGAGCTTGCCCTTCTTGACGACATCCTCCGGCTTGTAATCCCACACGCCCGCTTCGGAGGCGATGGTGATGTGGCGGTTCTTGGTGATCACCCAGCGCGCCGGGCGCAGGCCGTTGCGATCGAGGGTGCAGCAGGCGAACCTTCCGTCGGTGAGCACGATGCCCGCGGGGCCGTCCCAGGGCTCCATGTGGGTCGCGTAGTACTCGTAGAAGGCCTTGAGATCCGGATCGATCATGTCGCCCGATTGCCAGGCCGGCGGAATCAGCATGCGCATCGCATGCATCGGATCGAGGCCGCCGACCAGCAACAGCTCCAGCATGTTGTCGAGCGAGCAGGAGTCCGACCCCGTGAGCGACACCACCGGCAGCACATCGGAGAGGTCGGGCAGGAGCGGCGAGCGAAACAGGGGGCCGCGAGCCACCGCCCAGGAGCGATTTCCCTGCACGGTGTTGATCTCGCCATTGTGGGCGAGGTAGCGATACGGGTGCGCGAGCCGCCACTGGGGCAGCGTGTTGGTGGAAAAGCGCTGATGAAACACCGCCACCGAGGCCTCCATGCGCGGATCGGCGAGGTCCGGGTAGAACTCCACCAGGTGCTGAGGCATCACCATGCCCTTGTAGACGATGGTGCTCGCCGACAGCGACGGGACGTAGAACGCCGGGTCGGCCTCCTCGAGGACTTTCTCGGACCGCCGGCGCGCCATGTAGAGCTGGCGGTTGAAGGTCGCCTCGTCGATATCGGCGCCCGAATTCACGAAAATCTGTTCGATGTGCGGCAGCGACTTGAGCGCCTCGTCCCCGCAGGCGCTCGGGTCGATGTTCACCACGCGGAACCCCGCGACTTGCATCTTTTCCCGCTCGATCTCGGCCGTGAGCACGCGCCGCGCCTCGGCCGCCCTGGCCGGGTCGCGGTTGAGAAACACCAGGCCCGCCGCGAACTGCGAACGCAGCGTAAAGCCTGCCTCCTGAGCGACCGCGCGCAAGAAGCGCGTCGGCGTCTTGATGAGCAGACCGCAGCCGTCACCGGTCTTGCCGTCGGTCGCAATGGCGCCCCGGTGGGTCAGGCGGTTCAAGGAGGTGATGGCGGTCTGCACCACCCAATGGCTGGCGTGATCGTCGAGACTCGCGATCAATCCAAAACCGCAGGAATCCCGCTCGTACCCGCGGCGGTACAGGCCCCAATCCTGGTCGCGCGGATCCACCACTGCATTTGCCTCATTCGCCATATCACACGCCCGTAGAACGCCGTACCCCTGCGCTTCAGCTCAGAGATGTCCGTAAAACAATCACTTAACGCCGGCTCACACCGGATTCGGGGCAGGGTCCTGACGCTCGCGCCGGTCGGGGCAAGCGCCTTCAGGCGCGCCTATGTATGGCACCATGATACGGCGCGCGGGGTGCCGTCAACAAGTCGCTCAGCCGGCGATGTAGCGCTCGAGCTGTTCGATTTGCGCGCTTTGTTCCTCCATCACGGCCTTGACCAGATCGCCGATTGACAGCATGCCGATCACCCGGCCGGAGTCCACGACCGGCAGATGCCGGAACCGGCCCTCGGTCATTATCTGCATGCAGTGATGCACGGTGTCCTTGGGGCCCACGGTGGTCGCCGGCGCGGTCATGATCTCGCTCACGGGTGTGTCGTGGGAAGATCGGTTCTTGAGGATGACCTTTCGCGCGTAATCTCGCTCGGAGATGATACCGGCGAGAGTCCCTTGGTTCATGACCAGAAGCGCACCGATATGGCGCGTCGCCATGATTTCGATCGCCCGGAGCACCGAATCGGTCGGCGCCACCGAGTAGATCTGGTTTCCTTTGCCGAGCAGCAACTGACTCACGGTTTGCATGACACACCCCCCTCGATGACTATACTCCCGCGCCGGGCCAGGACAAGATCGCGACATGCCAGACGATAGAGAAACCGAGCCCGTCACGTCTCTCGGGGAACCACCCCGAGCCGCCGTCAGGCCTCACGTTGTCGCATCGCCGCATGGCGAGCGGAACGACCCCTATTATTGGCTCAGGGACGACGAGCGCCGGGACCCGGAGGTGCTCGCCTACCTGAACGCCGAGAACGCTTACAAGGAACGGGCGCTGGCCCCCGCCGCGGGTTTGCGGGAGAAGCTCTACGGGGAGATCATCGCGCGCCTGAAACCGGATGATGCCAGTGTCCCCTACTTCAAGAACGGCTACTGGTACGCGACCCGCTTCGAGCCGGGCAAGGAGCACCCCATCCTGGTGCGGCATCGGGGCACGCGGGACGCCCCGGAGGAGATCGTCCTGGACTGCAATGAGCGGGCTGCGGCCGGACGCGCCGCGGGACGGGACTACTATCAGATCGGCGCGCTGGACATCTCTCCGAGCTCGGAATGGGCGGCGTTTTGCGAGGATTTCGTCGGCCGCCGCCAGTACGAATTGCGCTTCAAGCATTTGCCGAGCGGACGCATCCTCGAGGATGCCATCGTCAACGTCGAATCGGATATCGCCTGGGCCAACGACAACGAGACGGTCCTGTACGTCGAGAAGGATTCGGAGACCCTGCTCGGCCTGTACGTGAAGCGCCATCGCGTGGGGCAGGATCCGCAATTCGATCCCACGGTGTTCACCCAAACGGATACCAGCTTTTACACCGGGGTCGACAAGTCCAAGTCCGACCGGTTCATCTTCATCCGCATGGAGAGCACCGTCTCTTCGGAATGGCGCTACGCGCACGCGGACGATCCGGCGCTCGCGTTCACGGTTTTTCTTCCCCACGAGCGCGACCACGAGTACCAGATCGATCATCTGGGCGACGGTTTCATCATCCGCACCAACTGGCAGGCGCGCAATTTCCGCCTGATGGAGGCTCCGATCGGCAGGACGGCCGATCGCTCGGCATGGCGCGATGTGGTCCCGCATCGCGACGACACGTTCATCCAGGATTTCGATGTGTTCGAGCGGTTCCTCGCAGTGTCGGTACGCTCGGGCGGCCTCTCGAAGATCAGCATTCACCCGCTCGGGCGGGAGGCGGTCCCCGAGTTCTTCATCGCGAGCGACGAACCGGCCTACACCATGGGCCTTTCCGTGAACCCCCGGATCGACACCCACGTGCTGCGCTACGTTTACTCCTCGCTCACCACGCCGGCGACGGTGTACGACTACGACATCATCACCGGCGAGAGGACGCTCTTGAAGCGCGACCCGGTCCTCGGGCGCTTCGATCCGGCGGAGTATGCGACGGAATTCATTTTCGTGGCGGCTCGCGACGGCGCGCGGGTGCCGGTGTCGATCGTGTATCGCAAGGAGGTCGCGCGCAACGGCACCGCGCCGCTCCTGCAATACGCCTATGGCGCGTACGGCCTGTCCATGGATCCGTACTTTTCAGCGTCGCGATTGAGCCTTCTCGACCGCGGCTTCGTATTCGCCATCGCGCATGTCCGCGGCGGCCAGGAAATGGGCAGAGCCTGGTACGACGACGGGCGCCTGCTCAACAAACGGCACTCCTTCACCGATTTCATCGACGTGACCCACGAGCTCGTGGCGCGCGGCTTTGCGCACCCCGCCAAGGTGTTCGCCATGGGGGGCAGCGCCGGAGGAATGTTGATGGGGGCGGTCGCCAACATGAGCGGCGATGACTATCGCGCCATCGTCGCGCAGGTGCCGTTCGTCGATGTGGTCACGACCATGCTCGACGACAGCATCCCGCTCACCAGCAACGAATACGACGAGTGGGGCGATCCGGGCAAGGCGGAGTATTACCGCTACATGCTGTCCTATTCGCCCTATGACAACGTGCTTGCGCAGCGCTATCCCACGCTGCTCGTGACCACGGGCTTGTGGGACAGTCAGGTGCAGTATTACGAACCGGCCAAATGGGTGGCGAAGCTCCGCGCACAAAAGACCGACGGGAATCTGTTGGTGCTGCACGTCGAAATGGACGCGGGGCACGGCGGAAAATCGGGACGCTTCGAGCGCTACCGCGAGACCGCGATGGAGTATGCGTTCATCCTGTGGCAGGCCGCCATTTTCGATTGAACAACAAGGCTCGATTGAAAAAAAAGGCGCCGCGAGCGGGGAAGCTTAATCGCGGCGCCTAAGTTACAACCAAAGGGAGAACACAAACATCAAGACATCGGCAACGTCATTTCGAGCCCCGTCGACTGGACCCAAGCATCCGCGTCGGCTGCGCCTTTGCTCGACCACCTAGCGGCGGCGCGCGCGGCACAGGCTACTCGCACGTCGATTCTTTCGACCGCAAATTGACCGTCGGAGCGGCGGACCAGCAAAGCAGCTCCTGAGCTGCCTTCAGGCATCAACATCCCGATCACCACCGATTGCATCCTAGTTCCAACGTCCTGCGAGCAAGCTCGACAAGAGCAATGTAGCAATCGGCGTGCCAGCCGCCGGACCCCAATAGATTCAGCTACTTAGGGAATCAGACCCGCGTCCGACTGACAAGAATTGTCAGTCGCGTGACGAACTGCGACCGTGGCCCGGGCGGATGATGACGCAAGGCGGTGACTTGGCCTTCAACGCCTTGCAGATCTTGTGCGCATGGGATTCGCTCAAGTCGACCACCTGCAGACGGTACAGGGTCCCGCCTCCGGTTTTCTTGGGAAGCACCTTCGAGGACAGGCCCGCGAACAGTTTGGGGTATTCCCTTTGCAGGTGTTCCCAACGTTTCTTGGCCGCCGCGTGACCGGTTTTGAACGCGCCGAGCTGCACGGCGTACCTGCCCGATTCACCCGGAACCTGCGTCGAGGACGCCGGCGGAGGGACGCCATGCTGCTTGTGGCTCGCCGACGGTGCCGAGGGGGGAGCCTCGTTTTCCTCATCCGCGGCGCCGGGCGCCGGGCCACCGGTCATGGCGGGGCCGTTGGGTGGCGGGCCGCCCTTCATCGCCGGACCGTTCGGAGGCGGACCCCCGGTCATGGCGGGACCGCTCGCGGCCGAACCACCGGCGGCGCCGGGCGCCGCACCGGAGCCCGCGGGCGTCTGGGCCAGGGTGAAATTCTCCACCCGGATCCGGGCCTCCTCGGTCCATTTTCCTTCGGGGTATTGCTTCAAGAAGGCCTGATAAGCCTCCGGCGTGTCCGCATCGCGCGCCTTTTCCCAATCGCGCTGCTCGTACATCTCCTTCAGCCGGGCCTGCGCCTGGGCGCTGAATTCCCCGCTCGGATATTTCTTCAGGAATTGCTCATAGGCGTCCGTGCTATTCGCTTCGCGGGTCTTCTGCCAATCGCTCTGCTGCCGACTGCAGCCCCCGATCCCAATCAATACCGCGCAACAGATCGCAAGAACAGTTTTGTTGATGAGCATTTTCCCTTCTCGGAATGGACGATTCGCCGAAACAGCCATTCTACTTCGATTTGCGGCGTCTGTCGGCGACGCCAAGCTCGTCACATCAGCTCACGGCTGGTTAGGATAAAACCCGAATCATGAGCGAGCCCAAGCGCCGTTTCTTCGATCTGCATTCGGCGGCCCCCACGGTGATCGGCGCGGGATCGGTCATCATCGGGGACCTGCGGGGCGACGGCGAGTACGTGATCTCGGGCGAGGTCCACGGCGATGGAGAGCTCGGCGGCGGATTGAATCTCGCGGCCACCGGCGTATGGAACGGCCACATTCAAGCCCTCGAGGCCGTGGTCGCCGGCAGGATCACGGGCGGGCTCGCGGTCAAAGGCAAACTCGAGATCGGCTATACCGCCGTGATCCGCGGCAGCGTCAGCGCTCGCACGATCGCGATCGCCAAAGGCGCGATCGTCGATGGCGACATCGTGGTGACGTCGGGCGAGCCGCCGCTGGAATTCGAAGAAAAGCGCAACAACGACCCTTGAGAGAGCGCCTTCGGGGCTGCGCGCGTCCGCGCCGCGGCCCGGCGCTTCCAAGCTGTTAGCGAATGGCGACACAGATGCGATATTTTGTGTGTTCGCGTGCATTACCTCATCCTTGTCCAAACGCCACACGAGTTACATGAAAGAATACGACGTCATCATCGTCGGCGGGGGCATCCACGGCGCCGGCGTCTTGCAGGCCGCCGCGGCGGCCGGGCACAGCGGCCTGCTCATCGAGAAGGGCGCTCTTGCCAGCGGCACCTCGAGCCGATCCAGCAAATTGATCCACGGAGGGCTGCGCTATCTCGAATCCGGCCAGTTCTCCCTGGTGCGCGAGAGTCTGCGCGAGCGCACCGTGCACCTGCGCATCGCGCCCGATCTCGTTGAGCTCAAGTCCTTCTTCATTCCCGTCTATGCCGATACCCGCCGGCGCCCGTGGCAGCTCAAGATCGGGCTCGCGCTCTATGCCCTGCTCGGCGGATTCGGACGCGGCACCGGTTTCGGCAGCGTTCCGAAGCGCGACTGGCCGCAACTCGATGGACTTCAAACGCGCAACCTCGATGCGGTGATCCGCTACTACGACGCGCAAACGGACGATGCGGCGCTCACCCGCGCGGTGGTCGATTCCGCGCGCTCGCTCGGCGGGGAGCTGGCCATGCCGGCGACCTTCCTCGGAGCGAGCCTCGACGACGAGGGCGTCGAGGTTCAATTCGATCAGGGCGGCGCGAGAGCCGCGTGCCGCGCGCGGGTTCTCGTGAACGCGGCCGGCCCCTGGGCGACCCAGGTCGCGCGCGCCGTGACGCCGGCCATCCAGGTCCCCGCCGTGGATCTGGTCCAGGGCACCCACATCGTCCTGCCGATGCGGGTCAGCGCCGGCATCTACTACGTCGAAAGCCCCGCCGACGGCCGTGCCATCTTCATCATGCCGTGGAAGGGCGAGACGCTGATCGGCACGACCGAGACGCCCTACCAGGGAGATCCGGACCAGGTGCGGCCCCTGCCGGAGGAAGAGGAGTACCTGCTCAACGTCGCACGGCACTACTTCTCCTCGGCGGCCTGCATGACCCGGGCCGACATCCGCGAGCGCTTCGCGGGCCTTCGGGTGCTCCCCGCGGCCTCCGAAAAGGCCTTCGACCGGTCGCGGGAGACGATTTTTACCACCGACCGTGATCCGCATCCGCGCGTTCTCGGCATCTACGGCGGCAAACTCACCGGTTGGCGCGCCGCTGCGGCGCAAGTTCTGAAACTAATCGGACCATCGCTGGCCGCGAAACCCCGGCGTGCCGCCACGGATGAGCTGGTATTGAGGAGAGCCACATGATCAAGTCCGTCATGCCCGTGCTGGGACTCGCGCTGCTCGCGAGCGCCGCGCACGCCGACGGGGACTATTTCAGTCCGACCGACGATCGGGTGCGCGTGACTCTGGGGGCGATGCACCTGTCATCCTCGACCACGATGCGGGTCGACTCGAGCACCGGCGTGCAAGGAACGACGATCGACGGCGAAAATCAGTTCGGGCTCGATCCGTCGGACTTCGAGCCCAAATTCCAAGTCATGGTGCGGGCCGGAGAGCGCAACCGCCTCTGGCTCGATTACTTCACGCTCGATCGGACGGGGAGCGCGGTCATCACCGAACCGATCGTGTTCCGCGACGTGGTGATCCAGCCCGGCGATCCGCTCCAGTCGGAGCTCGACCTGCGACTGCTCACCCTGACCTACGGCTATTCTTTCTGGCATGGCGAGAAGCTGGAGCTTGCCGCCACATTGGGCATCTCCGCGGTGCAGATCCAGCCAACCGCCAAGGTCACGACCGACGCCGTGCACCTCGATCAAAGCGAGGACGAGGCGGGCCCCATTCCGACGCCCGGCATTGCGGCCACCTGGGCGGTGAGCAAGCATTTCTATTTCGACGGCCGGGTGCAGTACCT
>Ga0181519_10004923_pt1 | contig 10738 bp, 10 predicted proteins | sample PEATcosm2014_Bin_26_FD_121102 | JGI IMG/M metagenome (GOLD analysis project Ga0181519, IMG submission 121102) | Peatland microbial communities from MTU Mesocosm Facility, Houghton, MI, USA - PEATcosm2014_Bin02_10_metaG | ecosystem: Environmental > Terrestrial > Soil > Wetlands > Peat | place... | reverse complement strand
TCGAGCATGATTGGATCCTCAACGAAACCGCGGCGCCAGACGCGCCGCACTTTCATTGACGATCCTCGGGCCTGCAATTTAAGGGGTCTGCGCGGATGATTGCGGTTTTTCTGCATTCGCCTCGGCGCCCGGCGTCGGACTGAGCGCAACGACCGGCTCCGCATCGGCGATCAACTGACCGTTCTCCATCTTCACCAGCCGATCGGCCAGCCCGAAATAGCGGTCGTCGTGCGAGATCACGAGGACCGTTTTGCCCTGCGCCTTCAGCTCAGGCAGGATCTCGCGATAGAAGACTTCCTTGAACACCGGATCCTGATCGGCCGCCCATTCGTCGAACACGAGGAACGGCCTGTCTTCCACACAGGCGGCCACGAGCGCAAGACGCTTGCGCTGCCCCTGCGAAAGATCGCGCGTGGAGAACGCGCCGTTCGTCACGCTCACCTTGTGTTGCAAGTGCAGCCGCGCCAGCCAGCGTGCCGCAAACGCATCGATGCGTGCCGGATCGGTCTGCGCGTCGTCGGCGCCGAGCAGGGTCTCGAACAGATGGAAGTCGAAGAAGATCGCCGAGAACAGTTGCCGGTAGCGATCCCGGTTGTGAATCCCGACCGGCTGGCCGTTCCACACGATTTCGCCGCTCTCGGGCACATAAAGCCCCGTGAGCAACTTCGCCAACGACGTCTTGCCGCTGCCGTTCCCCCCGATCAGGAAGGTGATTTCACCGGGACGGAACGTCAGGTCGATGGGCCCCATGCGGAAGATCTCGTCCTGCTGCTCGTGATAGTAGCTATGCGTGATGCCGTGCAGGCGCACCAGCGGCGCGCCTGAGTCCGTGACGTCAGACGCCGTCGACTCCTCGCTGCGCATGGCTTCGGTGACTTTCTGAATGCGCTCGCTCGCCACCCGCGCCATGGTCAGCAGCGGGATGTTGTTGAGCATGGCTTCGAGCGGCGTCACCATGTACAGAAACACGATGGCATAGCCGGTCGCCACATGCGTGCCGCCGGACGTGGCGCCGACCAGCACGAACAGCACCAGCCCGATGAGCGCGAAGAACAGAAAGCGCACCCAACTGACGGAGAAGATGAACAGCGTGAGGCCGCGCGAGCGGTTTTCGCGAACGGCCTCGATGGCAGAGCCGAGTACACGCGCAAGAAACGCATCGGCGCGGCGGCGATTGAGCTTGAGCTCCTTCGCACCGGAGGCCAGCGTCTGGAAATGCCCGAAGAGTTCGTCCTGCCGTTGGCCGGCGGTGCGCAGATAGCGAATCACTTTGGTATGACTGACGTGATAGCCGAGCGCGCCAAGGCCGATCGCCACACAGGCCATCAGGAAGATGGGCCACGAGAGAATCGCCAGGTACAGGAAACAACCTGTGACGATCGCGCCGTTCATCACCAGCGTTGGCAAACCGATGAAGAAGTTGGCGACGTGGTTGGCATCGTCGGCGAGCACCGATTGCACGCGCGCACCGCCGGTCGACTCCACCACACGCAGCGGGGCGTTCACGATGATGCGCGAGACGTGGCGACGCAGTTCCGCCAGCGTGCGCTGCCCAAGGCGAGTGAAAAGCGCGCCCGCACACATCTGGGCAAGCATCGACAGGACCGCGAGCGCCGCGAAGCGCCATGCGAGCGCGCCAAGTTCCGCCGCCGGCGCGCCCAGCGCGCGGTTGATCGAAGCAATCAGCATGACGTTCGCCACGCCGCAAGCCAGCGAGGCGGCCACCGCGGCGGCAAGCAGCCAGCGCGAGGCACGTAACAGGAACAGAAACAGGAACACGACGCTCTCCGCTGCGATCCGCCGCCACTGGCGCACCAGCGCCGCGCGACCGATCTCGATGAAGGAACCAAGGAGCCACGGCCGCGCCCGGCGGCGCATTCCCGGCTCCACCGCTCAAAGACGATTCAGGACACCGAAAATTTGGGCCACCGCGTCTCACGATGCCCCCGCCCCACCCGAGGGGTAAATTTCGGCACGGGACTCTCGTCTCTCGGGAAACGGATGCCCTGTGCGCATTCCCCCCGATTCCGGGTCCGGGTGAACTCACCGGATGACCTTGCCGAGGCCCTCATGCACGCAAGTACCGAACCGTCCACAACGTCCCACGTTTGTCTTACCCATGATCTGATCGGCGTCGGCTTCGGCCCGTCCAATCTCGCGCTGGCCATCGCATTGGAAGAGCACTGCGGCCAGCGGCTGGGACCTGCCCGCTTCCTCTTTCTCGAGAAGCAGCCCGAATTTACGTGGCACGGCAACATGCTGCTCTCGAACAGCCGCATGCAGATCGCCTATCTCAAAGATCTGGCGACGTTGCGCAATCCGCGCAGCCGCTTCACTTTCATCAACTATCTGCACGAGAAAGCACGCCTGTCCGCCTTCATCAACCTCCAGAGCCACTACCCGACACGGCGCGAGTACAACGACTACTTGCGCTGGGCCGCGGCCCACTTCCATGGTCAATGCGCCTATGGCGAGACAGTGACCGGCATCGAGCCCGTGCTGGAGCGTGATCAGGTCGTGGCCCTACAGGTGCATTCGCGCAACGCACAAGGCGAAACGGACTCGCGACGCACGCGCAACGTGATTCTCGGTGCGGGCGGCACACCGCATATTCCGCCCGTGTTTGCGCCGCTGCATGCGGCCGGCCACGCGCGCACGTTCCACTCGTCGCAATATCTTGCGCGTGTGGCGTCGCTTGGCGACACACAGCCACGCCGCGTAGCGGTCGTTGGCGGCGGGCAAAGCGCGGCTGAGATCTTCCTCGATCTCGCGGAACAGTGGCCGCAGGCGCAAGTCGATCTCGTCATGCGCGGGCGAGCGCTCAAACCGGCGGACAGCAGCCCGTTCGTCAACGAAATCTTCGATCCGCAATTTACCGACTTCATCTACGCGCAACCCGTCGAGCAGCGCGAACGCATTCTCGACGAGTTCCGCAATACGAACTACGCCGTGGTCGACGACGACCTGATCGCCCGCATCTACGACGTGCTGTATCAGCAGCGCGTGGGCGGTCACGGTCATCACGCGCTGCTGTCCTGCCACGACATTCAGGAAGCGCACGCCGACGGCGAGCGTGTCACGTTGCATATGCACGAGCGCCTCACCGGCCGCGCAGTGGTACATCACTACGACGTGGTGGTGCTCGCCACCGGCTACGAGCGCCGCACGCACGAGCATCTGCTCGCTGGCGTGCAGCCCTGGCTCGACGGCTTCGAGGGCGAGCGCGACTACCGCCTTCGCACCCGTGCCAACTTCCAGCCCGGCATCTATCTGCAAGGCTATTGCGAACCCACGCATGGCCTGTCGGATACGTTGCTCTCGATTCTGGCGACCCGCTCGGCCGAAATCGCCACGTCGCTGCTTGCCCGTGCGCCGGAACAGACCAAGTCACCCAACCCACCCACCCCGACGTCGCGCATCGCCGCCCTGGCGGGATGAGCAGCATTCGTCCAAGGAAAAACGGCACCGTCTGCCTGACGGTGCCGTCTCGCCAGGCGGACGCGACATGACGAGCGATCGTCGCTATCCGGCGATGCGAGTTACTGCGGCGCGCCGCCCGCCTGTAACGCCAACTGCCGCTGCAATTGCGCCGGGGTCATCGTCAGCAACAAGGGACATGCACCGCACAGCAGCGCCTCATCGCATCGGGTGCCTTTACCGGCCAACTGATAGCGCAGACAGCACACACGCCGCGCGCGCATTGGCGTGGGCATGACCGGTGACGGCGGCGAGACGTAACGCACGGTGTGAAATAGCGGATTGTCGGCGGTTCGGCCGAAACCGGCGTCTGCCTCGAAGAGCCACGCGTAGTCTTCGGCCGCCCGCGCGGCCAGCGACGGCACCTGCCGCACCTGCCGCATCTGTCCGACAATGAATTCCAGCAAGTTTCCCGCATTGCTCCAAAGCACACGTGCCGAGACACCGGCAGCACGATGCATCGCGGCAATCGCTGCCGGCAGATGCGCATGGATCAATGAGGACAGGCGTACCGAGGCGGGTGGCGACACGAATGCATCGCCATCGTGCGGCCCCGGGGCGCACCAGCTATCGACGGGAAAGCGCACCTGCACGGGCAATCCGCCGCGCAGCACCACGCCGCAGGCGGCGGGATCGAGTGTCAGCTTGCGGCCGTGCACGATGGTAATGGCCAGCGCCGCTGGCACGACGGCGCGGAAGTAGAACTTGCCCCACTGCGACATGAGCGCGCGCGGCTCCACGCCGGGCACGATCCGGCGCACGCCGTCGAACATGGCGGGCAGATGGACGTCGAGATCCGTCAGGCCGATGACGACATCGCCCGCACGCAAGTCGGCAGGTATTCGCGCACCGAACGCCAGTCCGGCGCACAGCGGCCCCAACTCCCCTCGCACGATGTCCGGCAGACTTGCCGCCAGATCGAAAGATTCGGCATTCACTTGATCTGACGCTCCCGTTCGCCCTGCCCGAGCGCGCTCATCGAGCCGCCGCCAGCGTGCGCGGCGCATGCATCGCAGATGCCAGCCGGTTGGCAATCACAGCGAGCAAATGGGCCGGGTCGTCCCGCACGAAGAAATGATCGCCGTCGAAATCGGTACGTGTGTAGGCATCGCTCGTCTCACAACGCCAGTCATCGAGCATTTCCGGGGCGAAGGTATCGCGTTTGCCCGCCAGCGCGTGAATCGGCACCGGCAACGATGCGCGCGGCTGACGGCGGTAATGCCCGCACAACTGGAAGTCGGCCTTGATGACGGGCAGCACCATCGCCATCAGCTCAGGCTCGGCGAGCAGCGCCTCCGGCGTGCCGCCCAGTGCACGCATCTCGGCCAGCACCTCGGCATCGTCACGCAGCGCCGCATAGCGGCTGTCGTCTCGCGCGGACGGCGCACGGCTCGCCGCCACGAACAGCGCCACGGGTGCACACCCGCGCGCATGCAACCGATGCGCGATCTCGAACGCGAGCAGCCCGCCCAGGCTGTGGCCAAACAAGGCGAAGCGCGTGCCCGGCCCGATGTGCTGCGACAGGCACTCGTCACTCAACTGGTCCGCCAGCAGGTGCGGGTCGTGTTGCAACGGCTCGTGGTGACGCGTGCCGCGCCCCGGCAGCTCGAGCGGGCGCACCGCCAGCCATGACGGCGCGGCCTGCGCCCAGCGCGAGTAGACCGTTGCACTGCCCCCCGCGCAAGGCAGGCACAGCAGGCGGCAGGCCTCAAACGCCATTGCGCCCGTCGCCCTGAGCCGCCAGATGCTCGCGCAGACTGCGCGGACGCATGTCCGTCCAGACCGTCTCGATATGGGCCAGACACGTTGCCTTGTTGCCGCTCACGCCGACTTCACGCCAGCCTGCGGGCACCGGCCGGTAGTCCGGCCAGATGGCGTATTGCTCTTCGTCGTTGATGACCACACGGAACACGCCATTCTCGTCGTCGAAACTCATCGATCGCTCCTCTAAGCATCTTGCGGCGGGACAGCGCGGTCTGCGCCCCCTCCTGGCTGACAGACGGACCAGCGTCCGGGCAATTTACCCCCTCGGCAGCCACGCCAGCGCCGCCCCGTATCCCGGTGGCGCAGGCAGGGGTCTCAACTCCAGCCCCCGCAACGCTTGCGCCAGCCCGGCGTCGTGGGCGTGCCACGCAATGGCGGACGGCGGCACAGACAGCCTTCGGGTCGCGTCGAAGTCGATGCCGTGGTCCGCCACCGCACGCGCGAGCGCCGCCACATCGAGACTCAGCGACGTCAGACCGTCCTGCAAGCCCGTGCCGAGCGCCTTGAACGCGGATTCCTTCAGGCACCAGAGCCAGTGAAACAACGGCCGCATTCCAGCGTTCCGCCCTGTCGGCTGGGCCGCCAGCCCCATGAGCCCCTCCTTTTCGTCCGCGTGAAGGCAGACATCCCACACGGCACGGGGATCGGCCACGGCATCGAGCCGTTCTATGTCGACGCCGACCTGCATGCCAAAGGCATACGCGAGCAGGCCCCACCGGCCTGCGTGGCTCACATTGAAATCCAGCCGCCCGCCCCCGGCCAGACGTGGCCGCCCATGGGCGTCGACCTCCAGGGCGATGCTGCCCGGCGGCAATCCCAGTTCGCGTCCCAACGCGTCGCGCAATGCGCTGCGCACGGTGGCAAACCGTGCACGGTCGTCCTCCCTTAGCAGCCGGGCCATCCTGGCCTGTTCATCTGGGCTTAGCCGCGCCACAAGCGCAGCGAGGGATGCGGCTTGCGCCGCAGTTCGCGAGGTATCGGCAATCCTGATGAATTGCAAAGCAAGGCTCATTGGCATAACGAAATAAACGACGCATCAATCGGGGATCGTCTTGCGACTCAAAATATTAATTGCAAACAGTTCTCATTTTCACTATCGTTTACATCAAATTTGCTGCTGACCCTACGTGAATTGATAGGCGTGCCCCTTGCTATGGGCGCCACGCCGTGGGGCGGCGCGGCAGACGATCTGCATTCCTGTCTTTTCTCCCTGCACCGTTGTGTCGGAATACGCCAAGCGCGTTGTTCCCGGCAGCGTTCGTCCGTCACTTTGTCATCGGCTGTGTTCGCGCCCCTTGCGGGGCTCGCCAGTGTGGTCGCAAAGCGACAGTTGCACACTTAGCCACACAGCCGTGCCTTCGATGCCGATTTGGAGGCAAAAGCATGAGCGAGCAGTTGAGTTACGCCGGATATCCCGGCTGGATGCCTGCGGGTACCGATGCGCCGGAAGACGGCGTCGTCGGGCAGGTCTTCGTGACACACCGGCGCGCATTGGTCGGTCTGGCCATGCGCATTCTCGGCTGTCCGTGCCGAGCCGAAGATGTCGTTCAAGATGCCTACATCAAACTCTGCGATGCGCGCAGCCCGTGCCCCGTGCGCCATCCCGCCAGCTATGTGATGCAGGTCGTGCGCAATCTCGCGCTCGATGGCTACCGCCGCCAGCAGATTGAAAACCGGGTGTTCACGGTGGAGGAGGAAGCCATCGACATGCCCGATCGTGGCGCCTCGCCTGAGGCGCAGGTCACCGCCCGGCAGATGATCGGCGGCATGCTCGACCGCCTCAAGACACTGCCCGAGCGCACGCGCACCGTATTCGAGATGTATTACTTCCAGGACTGTACCCAGCGTGAGATCGCCCAGTCGCTCGGGGTGTCGACGACGCTGGTCAACTTCATGATGCAGGACGCGCGTCAGGCGCTCACGCCGTGGATCAGCGGCACCGACGACGAGGCGGTCTGACGGCGCACCAGGCAGCGCCTCGTTACCGCAACACCACGCCTTCGAAATCGCCACTGGCGGGTGCGATCACGATCTGGTTCTTCCCTGAGCGCTTGGCCGAGTAAAGGGCGCCGTCGGCCAGCGCCAGCCACGATGTCGGCGAGACCAGGTCCGCGTCGAAATCGGCAACGCCAACACTCAGTGTGACGCTGCCCGATGCATCGAGGCCCCGCGTGGCCTCGGCCAGTACCGCGCACACCGTCTCCAGTTTCTTGCGGGCCTTCTCGGCCGGTTGTCCGTCGAACAGGACACAGAACTCGTCGCCACCGTAGCGGCCGATCACACCATGGCTGCCCAACTCGTTCGACAGCACGTCGGAGAGCATCCGGATCAGCGAATCGCCCTGGAGATGGCCATGGATGTCGTTGATCTCCTTGAATCCGTCGATATCGATGAGCGCAATGCTCGCGGTGCCCGACCGGCCGGTGCGCTTTTCCGCATGGCAGTTCGTCAGCGCACGCATCCATGAACGGCGGTTGAGCAGCGACGTCAGATCGTCCTGATCGCTGATCCTGCGCAACGCGCGCTCACTTTTCGAGAGTCGTTTCGCCAGACGAAAACTCGTGAGCCCGACGAGCGTCGGATAGATCATGAGCAGCGGCAAGCTCGCCAGCAACTCGGAGAATTCGATATCGGTCTTGAACACGAAACCGAGCACCGTGCCCGTAAGGGCGCCACCGACGATCATGGCCAGTGTGCCGTCGCGCAGCAGCCGGTAGCCGCCCGCCGACGCGTTGTGCATGAGCAACATCGAGATCAATACGGTCGACGGCACGCCGCTGAAGTGCATTGCCACGACCCAGCCCCCGCCGAAGGCCGAATCGCACACCAGATTGCGACGCTCGGCCGAGACCGGATCGAGCGCCGACATGGCAATCGCGTGGGCGAGAGCCGGCCAGAGGAATGCGTTGAGCGCCCACACGCCATAGGCGAGGTGAGACGCTCCCGTGTGTTGAAACACCGTGAAAACGGCAATGGCACTCAGCGCGCAACCCAGACTGCGCAAGCCCAGCACGCGACGAGAGAAGTCTCGTCCTCTTTGCGATTTGGCGCGGATAGCCTGGTCTGTCGATTGGTCCGTCATTTCGGCAACGTCAAAGGCGTCATCGGTTTAAGAAAGTGGCGTTGCCTCGCGGCCTGCGCATTATGCCTGCGCTTCGCTCTTTCCCACGACAAAGCGCAACCGTCAACGAATCGATTCCATTCACCGGTGCATGTACCCGAGCCTTTGCACGCCGCCCGGACACGCCCCATGAAAAAGGCCCGCGAATCGTCGCGGGCCCCGAATGCCGACAGCGTACGGTTTCGCCGATTACTTCGCAGCAGCGATCACGGCAATCTCGACGAGCAGGTCAGCGGCCGCGAGACGCGACTCGACGGTGGCGCGCGTCGGCGTGTTGCCCGGGCTCGTCCACGCGTCCCACACGGCGTTCATGCCGGCGAAGTCCGACTCGATGTCCTTGAGCCAGACTTGCGCCGAGAGCAGACGCGACTTGTCGATACCGGCGTCCTTCAGATAACCGTCGATCTTCGCGAGCACTTGCTGCGTCTGCCCGGTGATGTCCTGCGTGCGGTCGTCGGCCGTCTGACCGCCGATGTACACCGTTGCGTTATGCACCACGACACGGCTCATCCGTGCGTTCGTGTGATGGCGTTGAATATCGCTCATTAACCACGTCTCCAAAAGGAATAAAAAGCGTAGATGAGAGGCGCGAGCCATCTCACCTACTTGGGGAAGCCTGCTCGCTCACTCAGAAAATCCGGGGTCTCGACCGCCGTGGCCAACTCGCCCAGCGTGACCGGCTTGATCGGCGGACGAATGCGGTAGTACCCGACTTCCGGCACCGCGCAGCCCTGCGCCTGTGCCAGCAGCTCCGCCACCGTCATGCCACAGAACCGGCCCTGACACGGGCCCATGCCGCAACGCGAAAACGTCTTCGTCTGGTTCGGGCCGACACAGCCCAGCCCCGCCATGCGACGCACATCTCCGGCCGTGACCTCTTCGCAGCGGCACACGATGGTGCTGTCGTCGGCGGGTGCGCGAAACGCCTCGGCTGGCCGGTACAGCGCATCGAGGAACGGGCGAATCGCCGTGTGCGCCGCCAGTTCACGGCGCAGGGAAAGCGCGCGCGAGTCGCGCTTCGCCTCGTCGAGCTTGCCGAGCTTCACGGCGGCCTGCGCCGCCGCGAGCCGTCCCGACGGCTCGGCGGCCAACGCACCGGCGATCCCCGCGCCATCCCCGGCCACGAAGATGCCGGACAAACTCGTCTCGCCCCACGCGTCGGTCTTCGGGCGCCAGCACAACTGCGCCTCGTCCCACGCATGCTCGCAGCCGATCGAGCGCGTGACCTGCGTGTTGGGAATCACGCCCTGATGCAGCAACACGAGCGCCGTGTCGATGCGCGCCGTGCGACCGAGCGCGACATACTCGATGCCCTCGGCCCGCTGGCTTCCGAGCACGCGCAACGATGTCACATGCTTCACGTGCTGCACGCCCGCCGCGCGAATGGCGCGCAGCAGCTTGAAGCCCTTCATCAGATAGGACGGCGCCCGCAAGGCCCCGCCCGCGTGACGCAAGGCTTCACGCCGTGCGCCCGGCTCGGCCGTATCGAGAATGGCGCGCACCGGCACGCCGGCATTGATGAGTTGCCACGCGAACAGATAGAGCAACGGGCCACAACCGGCCAGCACTGCGGGCGAATCGGGCACCAGTGCCGACGCCTTGAGCAGCGTTTGCGCCGCGCCCACGCCCATCACACCGGGCAGCGTCCAGCCGGGAATCGGAAACGGCCGCTCCTGCGCGCCGCTCGCAAGCACAATGGCGCCCGCTTCGATTTGCAGCGTGCCGCCGCCCGCGCCCTGCCGCGTGATCGACACGCGTCGGTCTGCGCCGATCTGCCATGCGAGCGTCTGCGGCCAATAGTCGATGCCGGCAGCCACGAACGCGTCGACGAGCGCACGTCCGCGCAGGTAGTCCGGCCCGAGCACCGCCGGGTCGGCCAGCGGCGAGCGGCTCACGCTGCGATAGATCTGGCCGCCGGGCAGCACGTTTTCGTCGACGACCAGCGGCGCGAGCCCGTGACGCTTCGCCTCCAGCGCCGCCGCCAATCCGGCCGGACCCGCGCCGATCACCAGCAAATCCACGATTTTCGTGCTCATGCCACACTCCTCGCGCCATCCATGCGGCGCACCTGCATGCCCTCGCGCACGGGCGTCATGCACCCTTGCCGGTTCGGCACACCGTCGATCTCCACGAGGCAGTCGAAGCACACGCCCATCATGCAGAACGGCGCGCGCGCGCTGCCCGTCACGGGCGTGGTGCGGCACGCCGTCACTCCCGCGAAGAGCAAGGCAGCGGCCACATTCATGTCGGTCGGCACGTCGACCGGCGCACCCTCGATAAACATTCGCACCGTCGCGCCATCCTGGCGCGCCAGCGACTTAAGCAGCGAAACGTTTGGCATAGAAATGATCCAGAAGCGCGGGACGCGGGCCGCCG
>Ga0181519_10004922_pt1 | contig 10739 bp, 8 predicted proteins | sample PEATcosm2014_Bin_26_FD_121102 | JGI IMG/M metagenome (GOLD analysis project Ga0181519, IMG submission 121102) | Peatland microbial communities from MTU Mesocosm Facility, Houghton, MI, USA - PEATcosm2014_Bin02_10_metaG | ecosystem: Environmental > Terrestrial > Soil > Wetlands > Peat | place... | reverse complement strand
TCCTGGCGGGCTCAACGTGCGGGCTACTGGTGCCGTGGCGATCCGGCCGGGACCCGCCGCGCCAGCGCCCGCAGCGCATTCTCGGGCGTGCCGCGCAGCGCGTCCAGCGCGCCCGTCGGCCCTCGTCAGTGCGCGAGGGGCAGCCGAGGGTTCCGCGTGGCAGAGCGGGCGCGCGCGGCGCCGTCAACCGCACCGGCGGGCGCGTGGGCTCAGGGCGAGCGCGGCCTGGCGCTCGTTCCGTCGCGCGTGAATTCCTCGCCCATCCATTCCTCGAATGCCTGCAGGCTCTGGGGGCGACCGAGGAAGTTCTTCACGAGATCGTTCGCCGACATCGAACCGCCGGGCTCGAGCACGACCCGTCGGTAGCGCATCGGCGTCTCGCCGGCGAGCAGGTCGGCCTGGTCGAACTGCTGGAAAAAGTCGGCGGCGATCACGAGGTCCCACATGTAGGTGTAGTACATCGAGGAATAGCCGGCGAGGTGTCCGAACGCCGCGAACACCTGGGCGTCGCTCGGCACCGTGACGAGCCCGGAGAAGCGGCGCGTGTCGGCCAGCGTCATCGCTTCGAGGTCGACGCTCTGCGGTGCCGCCTTGTAGACGTCGTAAGACATTGCGGCGTATGAAGTCTGGAACGCCACCCAGCTCGCACGGCCGAAGGCTGTGGCACGGTTCATGCGCGCCACCAGATCAGCGGGAATCACCTCGCCCGTCTGGTAGTGGCGCGCAAACGACGCCAGCACCTGCGGGCTAGCGATGAAGCGCTCGAGCATCTGCGACGGGGCTTCGGCAAAATCCGCTTCCATGCTGATGCCGGCGATGCCTGCCCAGCGCTGGCGCCCGCCGAGGATGTGGTGCACGAGGTGACCGAACTCGTGGAAGAACGTCGTCACGTCCCCGAAGGTCATGAGCCCGGGATCGGTCGCGGTCGGCGCCGGAAAGTTACACACCAGCACGGCCTCGGGCAGTTGCACGCCGCGGATTCCGTCCAGCACCGCGGCCATCTCTGCGTGGCTGTACTTCCCCGGCCGGGGATGCATGTCGAGGTAGAAGCGGCCGATCATGCGACCGTTCTCGATGACGTCCCACGTCTCGACCATCGGGTCCCATCCCGGCGCGCCGGCCTCCTGGCGGAAGCTGACGTGGAACAGTGAGGCGGCCGTGCGCAGGATGCCGTCCTTGACTCGCTCGTAGGGAAAATACGGGCGCACGCTCTGCGAGTCGAAATCGAACTGCGAGCGGCGCACGAGTTCGGTGAGACGCCGGTACTCGTAGCTCACGACCGCGGTTGCGCCCGGATCGGCCTTGCGCTTCTCCGCGAGCAGCATTGCGAGCTCGCGGTCCGCCAGCGGACGCGACGTCTGCCCGAGCTGCTCGATGAATGCCGCGATGTGGCGGCCGTTGCCGATCATCTTGTCGGCGGCGTTGTAGTCCGCCCACGAGTCGTACCCGAGCAGCTGCGCAATCTCGAAGCGCGTCTGCATCATCTCCCTGAGTACGTCGCCGTTCTTCGGGTAGGCGCGGGACTGGAAGGCGTCGTACAGCTCGCGGCGCAGCCTGTCGCTCTTGGCGAAGCTGGTGACTGGCCCATAGTCCGGGTACGTCGTCGTGATGCGGATCCTGCCGTCGGCGCCCGGCTTGTGGGCGTCGATGTAGTCCGGCGGCAGGCCATCGAGCTCTGCCGGGTCGCTGACGATGACGGTGCGCACGTCGTCGGAGATGTTGCGGTCGAACGTCGACTGTTCGGTTGTGAGCTGATCCTGAAGCGTCTTCAGCTTCGCGCGGGTCGCGTCGTCCTTGTTCACGCCGGCGAGGCGGAACTCGAGCAGCGTCCGCTCGACGTAGTATCGGGTAGCGGCATCCGCCCGCGACACGTCGAGTCTTGCCAGTGCCGCATAGACCTTGTGGTTGAGCGACAGCGTCGTGGCCTCGCCGCTGGCCTTCGTCGTCATCGCCGTCGCGTGGTCGCGGAAGGCGGCATCGGGATGCACCTGTAGCATCAGCTGCGCGAAGTAGTAGGCAGAATTGAGCTGCTGTATCGCCCTGTCGTACGGCACGAGCGTGTTCGCAATCGTCCGCGGCCCGCGGACTGCAAGCAGTCTGCCGACCGCATGACGGGCAGCGTCGAGACGCCGGTTCTCGAGCGTCTCGAATGCAGCGACGTCCGGCCGGTCGGCCCAGAGCGTCGGTTGTACGGCTGGCGCGCGCGCAGCCGTCGCCGCGGTGGCGGCCAAGATCAGCAGCGCACCGCTGCATAGTTGTCGTGCGATCAGTGGCATGGCGGCAGGACTCCGCGTGGCGGGCGCGACCGGATGGCGCTCCGGTGCACTCGCGTGGAAACCACGGCGGCCAGCTCGGCCGCCGGCCGGTCGGTCAGTGATGGACGCTCGCCTTGTAGACGTTGCCCTTGTTGTCCTCGGCGACGCCCTGGGTCTGTCCGCGCGGATTGCTCTCGCTGGCGAACTCGGCGGTGCCTGTCGAACCGATGCTTCCAGTCAGCAGGGCCCGTGCATTGAGTTTGGTGCCAAGTACGTGGGCCACGTGGCAGCCGGGCCCATGCACGGTATCCCGGTCGGGCCCCATGTGGCTGAGGAGCGGGCAGCCGGCGAGCAGGCTGGCGGGGAGCTGCGCGATCTGGGATGCGGTATTCAAGTCTGTCACTCACGTCCCTGTCGGTCGGATGCAGCTGAGTCCAGGGTTCACGGTGCTCTGGGCGAATCCTACCGCGCCGCGTGCCCGCGGGGCGATCCGCGCGCGCGACGGCTCGGAGCGGGCGGGGACCGATGCGGGCGGCAGTCGTCCGCGCCTGGAAACCGCCATCACGTCAGCCGACGGAGCGCCGGCCGGCCCCCGGGCGCGAGTCGCGCTGCGTTCGCGCGCAAAAAAAAAGGGCGAACCGAAGTCCGCCCCGAGGGGGTTCTGTAGGCGCCGCTTTGCGGCACCGGTGGACGCACTCTAGGACCCGTCCGAAATGGCGACAAACGACTATTTTGCAATGCACAAGTGAATGGCATTCATGCGTCGCCGCTGGGAATTCCGTGCGGGTCAGCGCATGGTCAGGACGGCTTTGCCGGTCACCTCGCGTGCGACCACCGCGCGGAGGGCGTCGGCGAACCTCTCGAGCGGGTAGCTGGCGGACACGTGCGGCTTCAATTCACCCCGCTCGTACCAGCGGAGCATGGTCGCCATGTTCGCCGCACTGCGCCCCGGGTTCGCGCGCGCCCAGGCGCCGAAGAAGACGCCGACGATCGCCGCCTGCTTGAGGAGCAGCAGGTTGAGCGGAATGCGAGGGATCTCGCCCGCGGCGAAGCCGATGACGAGGTACCGTCCTCCGACCGCAAGCCCACGCACCATGGGTTCGGCGTAGCTGGCGCCGACGGGATCGTAGACGACGTCCGCGCCGCGACCAGCCGTCAGGGTACGGACGCGCTCCCGCAGGTCCTCACGTGCGTAGTTGATGGTGTCATCGGCGCCGTAGCGGCGGCAGAGTGCCAGTTTCTCGTCGCTCGAGGCCGCCGCAATGACGCGGGCACCCAGGCGCTTGCCGAGCTCGACCGCAGTGAGGCCGACGCCGCCGGCGGCGCCGAGTACGACGAGCGTCTCGCCCGGCCGGAGTGCCGCCCGGTCGACGAGCGCGTGGTAGGAGGTTCCATAGACGATCGCAAAGCCCGCTGCCTCGGCCTCGCTCATCGTCGCGGGGATCGGAAAGGCCTGCGCGGCCGGCACCGCCAGCTGCTCGGCGTAGCCGCCGTAACTGGCAAACGCGAGCACCCGGGTTCCAGGCGCCGGACCCGCGGTCCCGGGGCCGAGTGCGCGGACGGTACCGGCGACTTCGGTACCGGGCGAGAACGGCAGCGTCGGTTTCGTCTGGTACTTGCCCTCAACGATCAGCGAATCGAGGAAGTTGACGCCTGCCGCACCAACCTCGAGCAGCAGCTCACCCGCCGCCGCGACCGGATCGGGAACAGTCTCGAGTGTGAGCTCGGTGTACGGAGCGAATGCCCGGCAGATGACTGCGCGCAAGATCGTGCCTCCCGGAGCACTGGTGTGGATGGCCTCCCGGCGACGGTACACTTGCGCTGCCCGCGGCACCACTGCGCGGGATATTCAGTGTGCGGCGTCCGCGGCTGCCGAGGAGGCGGGGCCCCGCCCGGCAGCGGCCAGCGGGCGTGACTTGCCGAGCAGGAACACGAGCGGTACGCAAAGCCCCGCCGCGAAGGCGAGCAGGTAGAAGTCGTTGCTGTAGGCGATCGCGAGCGCCTGGCGGCCGATCTCGCCGAGCAGTTCGCCCGTCCCGGCATTGGCACCGGGCAGCGTGCCGAGTGCCTGCCAGCGCTCGGTCGAGTACGGCGTGAAGTGTTCGGCGAGGTAGCTCTGGTTGACTTTTGCCGAGTGCGACAGTAGCGCGACGGCCGCCGAGATGCCGGCCGAGCCACCGATGTTGCGCATCAGGGTGAGCAGTACGCCGGCCTCGGTGCGGCTGCGATCGGGGATGGTTGCGAAGGCAACGAACGTGAGCGGCATGAAGGTCAGCGGAATCCCGAGTCCCTGCACGAGCCCGATGGCGAGGACGTCCTTGGCCGGTGTGTCGACGTTGAACGACGCCATCATCCACAGTGAGCTGCTGACGAGCGTCAGGCCCCCGAGCAGGGTGACGCGCGGGTCGAATCGGGTCGCGAGCCGGCCGGAGAGGAACATCGCGAAGATCGAGGCCACGCCCCGTGATGCCATCAGCACGCCCGCCTGCGTCGGCGTGTAGCCCTGCAGCTGCTGCAGGAACCCGGGCGTCAGCACCGACGGCGATAGCACGAACGCGCCGATGCCGAGCTGCACCACCAGCGACACGGTGAAATTCCGGTCCTTGAACAGGTGGATGTCGACGAACGGGTGCCGCGAGGTCAGCGAGTGCACCACGAACATGTAGAGCGTCACGGCCGCGAAGAAACACTCCGCGACGACCTCGGGCGACTCGAACCAGTCGTTGGTTTCGCCGCGATCCAGCATCATCTGGAAGAGCCCGACGGCGAGGGACAGGAGTATGAAGCCCTCGATGTCGAACGGCCGGTGCTGCGCATCATGGTGCTTCGGCATCGAGGCGACGATGCCGAGCCACGCGAGCACGCCGATGGGCAGGTTGATGTAGAAGGCCCAGCGCCACGAGTAGGCATCCGTCAGCCAGCCGCCGAGCGTCGGTCCGAGGATCGGACCGACCATCACGCCGATGCCCCACAGCGCCATCACGCGACCATGGCTCTCGCGCGGGAACTCCTGCAGCAGGATCACTTGCGACAGCGGCACGAGCGCGGCTCCGAACAGCCCCTGCAGCATGCGGAACACGACCATCTCGGCCAGATCGCCGGCGATGCCGCACAGTCCCGAGCACGCCGTGAAACCGGCGATCGAGACGAGCAGTACGCGCCTGAGTCCGTAGCGCGCGCCGAGCCAGCCGGCGAGCGGTGTCGCAATCGCCGCCATCACGATGTAGGCCGTGACGATCCATGCCGCCTGGTCCTGGGTTGCCTGCAGGCTGCCCTGCATGTGCGGCAGCGCGACGTTCACGATCGTGCTGTCGATCGCATACAGCATCGTCGCGAGCACGGTCGACGCGGCCAGCAGCCAGCGTGACGATGCGGCGGCCGGGCTCATGGCGCGCCCGGCGTCAGCGGCCGCGACCGAACCAGCGGTCGAAGCGCGTATGCGGGCCGGTGTCGATCTCGACGCCGGCGCTCATGCCGTCTCGCAGCGGCGGGTCGCTGGCGCTGCGGTCGAGGGCGATGCGCACCGGGATGCGCTGCACGACCTTGACCCAGTTGCCGGAGGCGTTCTGCGGCGGCAGCAGCGAGAATTCGGCGCCGGTCGCCTGCGCGATGCTCTCGACGTGCCCATGCCAGGTGTGGTGCGAGTAGGTATCGATGTCGACGTCGACCGACTGGCCGGGGCGCACCCATTCGAGGTCGGTTTCCTTGAAGTTCGCTTCCACCCAGATGCTCTTGTCGGTGACGATTGCGAATGCCGCGCGTCCCACCTCGACGCGGTTGCCGACCTTGGGCAGGTGGCTCGCGATCCCCGACTGCGCCGCGCTGATGAGCGTGTGTGACAGGTCGAGCCGTGCCCGGGCGAGTTCCGCGATCGCGGTGCGCACCGGCGCATAGGCGTCGACTGGCAGGTTGGCGTTGCCGCCGATCCGCGCCGCGATCTGCTTGAGCTGCAGGTCGAGTACGTCGATGCTACCGACCGAAATCTCATAAGTGCGGTCGGCCGCGTCGAGCGCCGAGGCAGAAATGAGCTTGCGTTCGGCCAGTTCCTGCTGGCGGTGGAAATCGCGGGTCGCGAGTTCGCCGGCGCGCCTCGCGACCAGGATCTCGCCCTGCTTCTCGCGGTAGCTCGCCTGTACGCCCTCGATCTCGGCGCGCGCCGAGGCGAGTCGCGACTCGGCGACATTGACCGCGATGCGGAACACCGAGTCGTCGAGCTGGAGGATCGGCTGGCCGGCGACGACGTGCGTATTCTCGGCGACCAGCACCTCACTGACGTTGCCCGATACCTGCGGCACCACGTCGACGCGATCCTGCTGCAGGTAGGCATTGTCTGTAGAGACGTAGCGGCCAGCGGAACCGTACAGGTACACCGCGACCGAGACGACGGCGAGCGGCAGCAGCCACAAGAGCACGATCCGCATCCACGAGCGCTTCTCGCCATTCGTCACGTCGTCAGCAGTCACGGCGGCCATCTCAGGCTCCACTGTCGGCAAGGTTGGAGCGCAGACGGGCGAGCTGCGCGATGAAGAGCGTGCGCTCGGACTCAGTCAGCCCGTCGCAGGCACGCGCCTCGGTGAGCTTGCCGATCCGGCTCATCTCGCCGAGCAGCGGCTCCGCGGCACAATCCAGGTAGACGCGGAACGCACGCCGGTCGCCGCTGTCGGCGATGCGCTTCAGATAGCCGCGCTCCACCAGTCGGTCGACCATGCGGCCAAGCGTCGCGGCCGTCACCTCGAGGCGCGCGGCGAGTTCGCTCTGGTGCGAGCCCGGGTCGCGAGCGACGTAGAAGAGCAGACGAGCGAGCGCCGGCGTCAGCTTGAGGGCGTGTGCGCGAGCGGCGAAGTCGCGGCGCATCAGTCGCACCGTGTCTGCGAGCAGGTAGCCGAGGGTGTGGTCGTCGGCCGCGTTGTGCGCGACCGTCGCAGTGGCCGTCATGGAAATAACCATTGCATATAGTATGCATAGGTTATCAGTTGATGCGACGCCTTCGCCAGCCCGATAGTGGATTGGAAAACTTGTTTATTATCAGTGCTTTGCAATCTCTCCCGCGGCCGCTAGCCCCGGACGAGCGCTGCCCAGTTGCGGCCGGCGTCGCCTGAGGCGACGAAGAACGGATTCCTGAGATCGGCCTTGGTGTTGTACCGGAGCGGCTCGCCGTCAAGCGTGACGACCTGGCCACCCGCGGCTACCAGCACCGCCTGTGCCGCCGCCGTGTCCCATTCCGATGTGGGCCCGAGCCGCGGGTAGACATCCGCCCCGCCCTCCGCGACGAGGCAGAACTTGAGCGCGCTCCCGACCGGCACCAGCTGGTGCGGTCCGAGGCGGCTGAGGAATGCATCGAGCGAGTCGCCGCGGTGCGAGCGGCTGCCGACTACGCGCACGGGATCCGCCGCGGGGACGCGCACGCCGACCGGAACGGGCGCCTCGCCCGCGCCCGATCGCGTCGCACCGCGGCCCGGGATCCCGCTGTAGATGATGCCGTGCGCCGGCACCCCGACGACGCCGAGTACCGGATCATTGCCGCTGATGAGCGCGACGTTGACCGTGAACTCGCCGTTCCTCGCGAGAAACTCCTTGGTACCGTCGAGCGGATCGACGAGCCAGTATGTCGTCCAGCGGCGCCGCTCCTCGAAGCTCCGCGTGGCCGATTCCTCGGACAACACCGGGATGTCCGGAGTGAGCGCGGCGAGCGCGGCCGTGATCAGCCGGTGCGCGGCGAGATCGGCGAGCGTGAGCGGCGAGTCGTCGGCCTTCGCAGTCGTTCCGAAGTCTTCCGAGCGATAGACCGTGAGGATCGCCTCGCCCGCGCGCCGCACGACCTCGACGACCGCCGCCTCGATGGCCGCCGGGTCGGGAGTCGCCATCAACCGTCCGCACCCGGGTCGCGCCGCCGCGGCGCGAGCATGCCGGCCGCCGCCAGGCGCTCGACGATCGCCTCTGCCGCCTCCTCGGGCGACAGCGCGGTCGTGTCGAGGTGGATCTCCGCGTGCTCGGGCGCCTCGTACGGCGAGTCGATACCTGTGAAATTTCTGAGCTCGCCGCGCCGCGCCTTCCGGTAGAGCCCCTTCACGTCGCGCGCCTCGGCGACGACGAGCGGCGTGTCGACGAATACCTCGAAGAACTCCCCGCGCGGCAGCAGCTCCCGCGCCATGCGCCGCTCGGAACGGAACGGCGAGATGAACGATACGAGCGTGATGAGGCCGGCATCCGCCATCAGTCGCGCCACCTCGGCAACACGGCGTATGTTCTCGACGCGGTCCTGCGAAGTGAAGCCGAGGTCCTTGTTGAGGCCGTGACGCACGTTGTCGCCGTCGAGGAGATAGGTGTGCCGTCCGAGCGCCACCAGGCGCTTGTCGACGAGGTTCGCGATCGTCGATTTGCCGGCGCCCGACAGCCCCGTCAGCCACAGCACGCAGCCGCGCTGTCCCTTCTGCGCGGCCCGGACGCTGCGGTCGACGTCGAGCGCCTGCCAGTGGACGTTCTGCGAGCGACGCAGCGCGAAGTGCAGCAGCCCCGCGCCAACCGTGTTGTTGCTGAGCCGGTCGATGAGGATGAAGCCGCCGAGCGTGCGGCTCTCGGAATACGGCTCGAATGCGACGGGACGATCGAATTCGAGCTCGCACACGCCGATGTCGTTGAGCTCGAGCCGCTCCGCCGGCAGCTGCTCAAGCGTATTGACGTTCACCTTGTACTTGAGGGGCGCGACGGTCGCGAGCACGGTCTGCGTGCCGAGCTTCAGCAGATATTCGCGACCCTGCAGCAGCGGATCTTCGTGCATCCAGATCACGGTTGCCTCGAACTGCGAGGCGCGCTTCACCGGCGCATCGAATGCACCGATCACGTCGCCGCGGCTGACGTCGACCTCGGTCGCGAGCGTGACCGTGACCGACTGGCCGGCGAGCGCCTCGTCGAGGTCGCCGCGCGTTCCGACGATGCGCGCGATGGTACTGTCGCGTCCCGACGGCGCGATGCGCACCCGATCCCCGGGTGCGATCCGTCCGCTCGCCACGAGCCCTGCGAAGCCGCGAAATTCCGCGTTCGGCCGGTTTACCCACTGTACCGGCAGGCGGAAGGGACGGTCGCGCTCCGCCTCGCCCACCGGTACCGCGTCGAGGTGCCCTATCAGCGATGGGCCTGCATACCAGGGCATGTGGCTCCCCGGGACGACGACGTTGTCGCCGTCCACCGCGACCACCGGGATCGCCGTGACGTCGGCAAGGCCGACGAGGCTCGCGAAGCCGCGGAACTCCGCCTCGATCCGGCGGAACGCGGCCTCGTCGTAGTCCACGAGATCCATCTTGTTGACGGCGAGAACGACGCGACGGATGCCGAGCAGCGCAACGAGGTAGCTGTGGCGCCGCGTCTGGGTGAGCACGCCCTTGCGTGCGTCCACGAGGATGACGGCGAGCTCGGCGGTCGAGGCACCGGTGACCATGTTGCGCGTGTACTGCTCGTGGCCCGGCGTGTCTGCGACGATGTACTTCCTGCAGTCGGTCGCGAAGTAGCGGTAGGCCACGTCGATGGTGATGCCCTGCTCGCGTTCGGCGGCCAGTCCGTCGACCAGCAGTGCGAAGTCGAGCTCGCCGCCGCGCGTGCCGATGCGCCGTGAATCCGACTCGAGCGCGGCGAGCTGATCGTCGAAGATCATCCGCGTCTCGTACAGGAGCCGCCCGATCAGCGTCGACTTGCCGTCGTCGACCGAGCCGCAGGTGATGAAGCGGAGCAGCGTGCGGCGCTCCTGCGCCTCGAGAGCGGCCTCAAGGTCGTGAGTCGTGCTCGTGGGTGGGGTGGCGGCGCGCATCTCAGAAGTAGCCCTCCTGCTTCTTCTTCTCCATCGAGCCGGCGGCGTCGTGGTCGATCACCCGCCCCTCGCGCTCCGAAGTCGTCGCGGCCTGCATCTCGCTGATGATCTGCGGCAGGGTCGTCGCCGCGCTTTCGATCGCGCCGGTGAGCGGATAACAGCCGAGCGTGCGAAAGCGCACGCGGCGCAGCGTCGGCCGTTCACCGGGCCGCAGCGCCATGCGCTCGTCGTCCACCATGATGAGCGTGCCTTCACGCTCGACCACGGGGCGCTCGGCGGCGAAATACAGCGGCACGATCGGGATCTGCTCGAGGTGGATGTACTGCCAGACGTCGAGCTCCGTCCAGTTCGATAGCGGAAACACCCGCAGCGACTCGCCCTTGCGCTTGCGCGTGTTGTAGAGCGACCAGAGTTCCGGCCGTTGCTGCTTCGGATCCCAGCGGTGCGCGCTCGAGCGGAACGAAAAGATGCGTTCCTTGGCGCGGCTCTTCTCCTCGTCGCGGCGGGCACCGCCGAAGGCTGCGTCGAAGCCGTGGCGGTCGAGCGCCTGCTTGAGCGCCTGTGTCTTCATCACGTCGGTGTGCAGCTGCGAGCCGTGCGTGAACGGGCCGATGCCCTGCGCAAGGCCCTCGGCGTTGACGTGCACGATCAGCTCGAGCCCGAGGCGCTTGACGAGCGCGTCG
>Ga0181519_10004919_pt1 | contig 10743 bp, 7 predicted proteins | sample PEATcosm2014_Bin_26_FD_121102 | JGI IMG/M metagenome (GOLD analysis project Ga0181519, IMG submission 121102) | Peatland microbial communities from MTU Mesocosm Facility, Houghton, MI, USA - PEATcosm2014_Bin02_10_metaG | ecosystem: Environmental > Terrestrial > Soil > Wetlands > Peat | place... | reverse complement strand
GGTTGAAGACCGCGCGCCCGGCTGGACCGGCACGAGTGTCGCGGCGCCCAAACGTACGAAGGCCCTCCAGCTTGCGCCGGAGGGCCTTCAGTCAACAGCCTCCAACCTACGCTGTTACTGTCCGCGTCGGCTTGGAGCCCCACAACCCGTAATAGGCGATGTAGAGATAGCAGATGACCGGTACGACCAACGCCCATTGATAACCGGTGTTGTCGACCAGCCACCCGATGAAGACCGGGATCAGCGCACCGCCCCACACTGCGGTCATGATCAGCCCCGAGCCTTTGCTGGTCATTGGACCCAGCCCGACAATGCCGAGGGTAAAGATGTTCGGGAACATGATGGAGTTAAAGAAGCCGGCCAGAATGAGGCATCCGATGGCGACGTAGCCTGAGGTGAAGATGGACACCACCACCAGCGCAGCCGCGATCCCGCCAAAGATCCCCAGCAGCTTGCCAGATTTGATTTTGGTCAGCATCCAGGAGCCCAGCAGGCGGCCGACCAGCGCCCCAAGCCAGTAAAAGAGCACGAGCTTCTGGGCCTCGGGAGCCGCCAAGGCGTGGAGTCCGCCATGCTTGGAATCGCTAAAGTAGAGCACCATGGTGGTGGCCAGGCCAACTTCAACGCCCACATAAAAAAAGATTCCCAATGCGCCCAGCACCGTGTGGCGATAGCTCCAGATGCTCCGGCTCAAGAGCGGATCGCCCTCTTTCGCGGGACGGAACTGCTGGGTAGCCTCAACGTGGGGCAGCCGGGTGAATGCAACAGCGATGCCCAGGATGACCAGTGCAAACGCGATGACCAGGTATGGCAGCCGCACAGTATCCGCGATTGTCAACTGGTAGGCATGCTGCTCAGCCGCGCTCTCGGTGGCAACCTGCGCCGGATTGAGCACCGCGGTAGTGAGAATGAATGTCCCGGCCACCCAGGGCGCAAACGTCCCGCCAAGCGAGTTGAGGGCCTGCGCCAGATTCAGGCGGATGGGAGCGCTGTGTTCCGGTCCAAGAATCGAGATATACGGATTCGCCGCGGTCTGAAGCGCGGTTACGCCCGCGCCTACCACGAAGATCGCTAAGAGGAAGAGCGGAAACGAAACATTTTGAGCTGCCGGAAGAAAAAGCAACGCTCCCAATACTTGGATGAACAGGCTCACCACCATCGTGCGCTTGTAGCCGATGGCCTCAATCAGGCGGCCCGTCGGTGACGCAAACACAAAATAGGCAGTGAAGAACGCACCATTGGCGAGCATCGCTTCCCAGGTCGCCAGCCCCTGTATCTCGAAGATCTTCTTTAGATGAGGCACTAATCCCATGTTCAGGTTGGTGATGAACCCGAAGATGAAGAACAGCGCGGTCACCGTGATGAACGGGACAAGATATCCCGGCGACGTGAGCGCCGACGATTGTTTCGTTTGTGTTGCCATAATGCGTTGTTCCCCGTTTCCTGAGAAAAATTTAGCCCGGTTTGGGCTCTTGTTTGCATCCCGGACACGCGACCCTTCCAGGACGGCCTGCCGAAGTCGCAATCGGTTGGTTTACCGTTGCTCCGGAAGTCCCGGTTTTTGCTGCACACAACACTATACGGGAAACCCCTCGATGGGGAAGTGGCCGGCAGGAATGTCGCCTTTGAAACCCTCGCAGCCAATCGTATGGCTACCGTGCAAAGCTGGTGTTCCGGTATCCTGAATTGAAGAGCAAGGAGAACGAAGTGGCCACTACAGCGTTGAGCGGCGCCAGGCTGAAGAAAGTACTGGCGGCCTTGGAAGAAAACTGGCACGCCGAAGTGGAGGCCCACCACACCTACATGGCGCTGGCAGAGCGCGATACCGACCCGGTGCGCGCCCAGGTGCTGCGTCACCTGGCCAGCGCGGAATGGGAGCACGCCGCTTTGTGGCACGGCCGCATCCTCGAGCTGGGAGGCGCCGAGCCCGTCTACCACGGCAAACCCGGCGGCGAGGCCGACTCGCTTGCCAACCGCGCCGGCGGCGTCCGCATGGCGCTGCGGCGGCTGGAAATTGAAGAGAGCCGCCACATTGCGACCTATGGCGAGCAACTCAAGGCTCTGGGCGACGACGGTTCCATCGCTATCCTTGACCACGTCATTGAAGACGAGAAAGACCACTACCGCGAGCTGGGCTCGCTGCTGCGCGGCCACTACGCGGCTCCTGCGGGAGCGCCCAAGATCGACCCCAAAGCCGTCCTGGAAGAGATGCTGGCCAAACGCAACCAGGGGCGCAAGCAGCCCGGCGCATGGATCGGCGACGCGATCTACGGCGTCAACGATGGCCTGGGAGCCATCTTCGGCATCGTCTCGGGTGTCTCCGGCGCTACCGCGGGGGACAGCAAGTACGTTCTGCTGGCCGGCCTCTCCGGCATGATCGCCTCGGCTCTCAGCATGGGCTCCGGCGCTTACCTGGCTGCCAAGAGCAACCGCGAGATCTACCAGGCTGAAGTTGCCCGCGAACGCGAAGCCATTCAGATGAACGGCCCCGAAGCGCGCGAACTGCTCTCGCTCTATTACCAGGTGAAGGGCCTGCCCGAGGCGGACGCGTTGCATATGGTGAATCACATTGCCAGCGATCCCGAGCAGTTGCTTCGCGCATTAACAACGGAGCGGCTTGGTTCGTCTGAGGAATCATTGAGCAATCCCCTGGTTTCAGCCAGCTCCGGCGCTCTTTCGACAGCCCTGGGCGCGATGATCCCCATCATTCCGTTCTTCTTCATGCAGGGAGTTCCGGCGGTGATTGCGGCGGCTGTCGTCTCTCTCGCGGCGCACTTCGCCGTTGGAGCAGCGAAGAGCCTCATTACGGTGCGGTCGTGGTGGTCCTCCGGCTTCGAGATGACCGTTGTGGGTGCGGTGGAAGGCGCGGTCACCTACGGCATCGGAATTCTACTGGGCAAAGGCGGCATGTAATGGGCGGAATGATCCCCCTCGGCGTTGCGTCGCGCCGGCCGGGACGGTCTGCAACCATCACCATTCTGCTCATCGTCATCAACGTCTTCGTGTTCTTCCAGGAGCTTGGCGGCGGACGGCACTTCCTACTGCAGTGGTCCGCGATTCCTGCCCGTCTTGCTCACGGCCACCACGCCATTACGCTGTTGACCTCGATGTTCATGCATGCCGGCTGGCTCCACATCATCGGCAACATGATCTACCTGTGGGCCTTCGGTCCGGAGATGGAAGATGCGATGGGATCGTTCCGGTTCCTGCTCTTTTATCTTGGCGGCGGCCTGGTGGCCATGCTGGCCCAGGTGGCCAGAGACCCGCAATCGCACATCCCGGTTCTAGGAGCCAGCGGCGCCATCGCCGCGGTGATGGGCGCATTCCTCGTCACCTATCCGCGCGACCGCATCCGCACGGTGCTGTTTTTTCTCTTCTTCGTGCGCATCGCCTTTATACCCGCAGCCATCCTCATCGGCTTCTGGTTCCTCATCCAGGTGCTGAACTTCGGTGCGGTAACCGAGGTGAGGAGCGGCGGCGTGGCCTACCTTGCGCACATTGCGGGCTTTCTGTTTGGCGTGCTCACGGCCCGGTTCATCGAGGACCCTCGCCGCGTCGCCAATCGCCGCAGCTTCGATTAACCTCTTAGGTCCGGCTCAGTGGGTAGAATGGAGTCGCTTCGATTCCGAGGGGATATGCCTGCCATGTTGAAGACTTTCCTGCACTCATTTCTTTTTGCAGCCGCGCTGCCTCTACTGGCGCAAACCACCCCGCCGATTGTCGTCGATCACGGGGTTGAAATGAAGACCCGCGATGGGGTGACGCTGCGCGCGGACTTATACAGGCCGGCGGGAGACGGGAAATATCCGACGCTGCTGCAGCGCACGCCCTATAACAAGGCCAATACAGCCGACTTTGCCCGCACAGCAGCGGCGCGCGGCTACCTGGTGGTGGTGCAGGACGTCCGCGGCCGCTACAGCTCAGAGGGCGAGTGGTACACCTTCAAGCACGAGTCCGAGGACGGCTACGACACGGTGGAGTGGGCCGCGGCGCTGCACAATTCGAACGGCAAGGTGGGCATGTTCGGCGGTTCCTACGTAGGCGCCACTCAGATGCTGGCGGCCATCGCCCATCCGCCGCACCTCAAGGGCATTTGCCCGGTTGTAACTGCCAGCAACTACCACGAGAACTGGACCTACCAGGGCGGAGCGTTCGAGCAGTGGTTCAACGAGTCATGGACCTCGGGGCTGGCGCAGGACACGTTGGATCGGGTGATCCGCGACAACACCAATGCGCGCGTGGGCGCGACGGTGCTGCCGCTGAACCAGTACCCGGTGTTTAACGTGCCCACTCCTCAGAACGCGGCCGCATTGACGGACAAGCTGGCTCCCTATTTTCTGGATTGGCTGGCGCACCCGACGTATGACGACTACTGGAAGCAGTGGTCGATCGAAGAGAACTTTCAGAACATCCAGGTGCCGGCGCTCACGATTGCCGCCTGGTACGACATCTTCCAGGGCGGCTCGCTGCGGAATTATTTGGGGATGAAGGAGCACGGCGGGACAGAAGCGGCGCGCAACGGCCAGCGCCTGCTGGTGAGGATTGGCGGGCACGCGGGCGGTGGGCGTCACATAGGCGACGTCGATTTTGGCCCGGCGGCCGAGAAGTTGGACGCAGACGAAGCCACCCTGGAGTGGTACGACTACCTGCTGCAGGGCAAGCAGAGCGAGTTTGCGGACGCGGCCAGGCCGGTGCGGATTTTTGTGATGGGGAAGAACGAGTGGCGGGATGAAGAGAGCTGGCCGCTGGAACGGGCCAAATCCACCAGCTACTTCCTGCACTCAGCCGGAAAGGCCAACAGCGCCTCTGGCGACGGTGCTCTTCTGGTAGCCGGCCCACGCGCTGAAGCAGCCGACAGCTTCGTCTACGACCCCGCCGACCCCGTTCCGACTGTAGGAGGGCCACTCTGCTGCGATAGCCAGCACCTCGCTCCAGGTCCACGCGACCAGGAGGAGGTCGAGGCGCGGCCGGATGTGCTGGTTTACTCAACGCAGCCGCTCGAACAGGATCTGGAAGTCACTGGCCCGGTGACCCTGGATCTGTTTGCGAAATCCTCCGTCGTCGATACCGACTTCACCGCCAAGCTCGTGGATGTTGCGCCGGACGGGAAGGCGATCAATCTGACGGAGGGAATTCTGCGCGCGCGGTATCGCGAGTCAACCGTGGGCGCGCCGAAGCCCATCAAACCCGGCGAGGCGTACGAGTACAAGATCGATCTCTGGTCGACGAGCAACGTGTTCCTGAAGGGGCACAGGATTCGGCTCGAGGTCAGCAGCAGCAACTTCCCGCGCTTCGACCGGAATTTGAATACGGGTAAAGATGCAGCGACGAGTGCGGAGATGGTGAAGGCGACAAATACCGTTCTGCACGACGCGGCGCATCTCAGCGCGCTCATTTTGCCGGTGGTGGGGAAGTAGGGAGCAGTGGTCTCCCAGCTCTCAAAATCGAGACCTGGGGCACCCGGCGGGTCACCGGAGCGCAGTTTAGCCGTTTCGCTGACTCGCCGGCTCGCCGACTTGCCGACTTGCCAACAGCTCCTTGGCCGCCTTGCGTCCCAACCGGATGCAATCCGGAATGCCTATGCCGTCATACGCATTGCCTGCGAGCTTGAGTCCCGGCAACGCAGCCAGGTGTTCCGCCACTCTCTTGGCGCGCTTCTGGTGACCCACGGCGTATTGCGCCATGGCGCGCCGCCAGCGGGAGACCTGCGTGTGTTCGGGCTCCGCCTCAATGCCCAGAATCTCCTTGAGCTCGCTGCGGACGGTTGCTACCAGGACTTCGTCGGGCTCGGCCAGGAGCGCTTCGTTCTTCATTCCGCCAAGAAACGCGCGCAACACGGCCTTCCCCGGCGGGGTGCGTCCTAGAAACTTGCGATGGACAAAGGTGCAGGCCAGCATGGCTCGGCCTTCGCTGGCTGGAACAAGGAAGCCGAAGCCATCGGGCATCTTGCCCAGAGCGGCTTCGTCGTACAACAGGTTCACCGTAATCGAAGAAGAGTAGGGGATCGCGCCCAGATCTTCGCCCAGCGTGGCGTCCACCGGGTTCAGCAGCACTCCGGCAGCCCAGGCGGGCGAGCAGACAATCACCGCATCGTAGGCTTCCTCGACGCCGCCCGATTCGACCATCCACCCCTCCGCGACCTGCTTGAGTGCGCTCACCGGAGTCGATGTGCGCACCCAGGCCGGGTTCAGCTTTGCCTCGATCGCATCGATCAGTTGCTGCATTCCGCGCCGCAGGGTGGTGAAAATCGGCCGCGGCGCAGGCTGTGACTTGCCGCCGTTTCCGTTGGACTTGCCGCTCTTCTTTGCCGCTTCCTTGGCCTTCGCCCTCATCTTGCGGTGCGCGGCGAGCATTCCAAGCGTGAGAGAGCCGAACTCGCTCTCCATCTCCACCAGGCGCGGCAACACCGTGCGGGCGCTCAGCTGAGTAGCGTCACCCCCGTAGATGCCGCTCAGCAATGGATCCGCCAGCCGATCCACGGCCTCGGCGCCAAAATGGCGCGCAACCAGCGTGGCCACCGCCTCATCTTCTTCCCCGCTAGGCCGGGGTGGGTGCAGCAACTCCATTCCCATCTTCAACTTGGTGGGAATGCTGAACAGCCTCGTCATTGCGGTGGGAATCAGCTTCGTGGGAACCAGGAACATCAACCCGTCAGGCAGCGGCACCAGCTTGTTCTTTACCAGGATGTAGGTCTTGCGGTCGGCGTCGTTGGAGGGGACGAGGTCAGTCCCCAACCCAAGTTCCCGGCACAGCTCGGTCGCCGCGGGCTTTTCGGTCAGGAAGGAGTCCGGCCCGCGTTCCAGCACGGCTCCGTTCACAATCTCCGAAGCCAGCGAGCCGCCCAGACGCTTCCGTGACTCGAACAGGGTGTATTCAACGGCCTCGCCGGCCGCCCGCGCCTTTTCCAGCTCATAGGCAGCTGCCAGCCCTGCAATGCCTCCGCCGATGATCGCCGTTCTCATGCTTCAACCCCACATCATCTTAGAGCAGTTGCGCTCAATGCAGCATCCTCGCCTTGAATCGTTCGCTTCGGGGAAGACCGATGTCTGCAGGAATAGAATCAACGCCCGAGGCGTGAATTTGGTGTGATCCAGATCACCTGATTTCTCCCCCTCGGACACCGGCCTTGAAGCGGCCAATACGCCTATAATCGCTTTTGCTCGTGACCGCAGGTCCCTGGAAGCATCTTTCCCTTTGTGACTGCGCAGCCGCGCAGTTTCCCGCAATCGCCCTGAAACCGGAGGCACTGAATGACTGCCGAGTTGATTCACCGCCTGCACTTCGCCTTTACCATTACCTTTCACTATCTCTTCCCGCAGCTCACTATGGGTTTGGCTCTCCTGATTGTGGTGCTCAAATCGGTTGCACTCAAAACCGGGAGCGAGCAGTGGGACCGGGCTGCCCGCTTCTGGGGCCGCATCTTCGGCATCAACTTTGTCTTCGGCGTGGTTACCGGCATCCCCATGGAGTTCGAATTCGGCACCAACTGGGCTCGTTTTTCGCAATTGTCCGGAGGCGTGATCGGCCAGCCGCTGGCCATGGAAGGCGTATTCAGCTTCTTTCTGGAGTCCGCCTTCCTGGGCCTGTTCCTCTACGGAGAAAATCGAATCTCCAAGCTCATGCATTGGTTTTCCGCCGTCATGATCTTTGTGGGATCCTGGGTTTCGGGGTTCTTCATTATCGTTACAGATGCATGGATGCAGCATCCGGTGGCCTACGACAGGCTCCCCAACGGTCAATTTGAAGTCCTGAGCTTCTGGCAACTGCTGTTCAACCCCTGGGCGCTGCTCCAGTACTGCCACAACATGATGGGCGCCGTAGTCACCGGTTCCTTTGTAATGAGCGCTGTGGGCGCCTTTTACCTGCTGGAAGGCCACCGCGCCCATTCCGCTCGCATCTTCCTCAAAGTCGGTGTCATCGCGGGCCTGGCGAGCTCGATTCTTATCATCTTTCCCACCGGTGACCTGGCCGGTAAATACGTGGCTCACCATCAGCCCATCACGATCGCCGGAATGGAGGGCCTGTTCAAGACCGAGGCCGGCGCTGGAATGGTGCTCATCGGGCAGCCAAACCCGGACACCGGGCAGATCGACAACCCGATCGTGGTCAACGACCTGCTGAGCTTTCTGATCTACGGAACCACCAAGGCGGAAGTGAAAGGCCTGGACCAGTTTCCCCGCGACCAATGGCCCACGGCCCTGCCGCTGCTCTTCTACGCCTACCACATCATGGCCGGCCTCGGAACCTGGTTTGTATTCCTGATGTTCGTCTCCGCATTTCTGTTGTGGCGCAGGCGTCTCTACCATTCGCGCTGGGCCCTGTGGGCGCTGCTGCTGAGTTTTCCTCTGCCTTACATTGCCAACACGGCCGGCTGGATGACGGCCGAACTGGGCCGGCAACCATGGCTCATCTACGGGTTGCTGCGCACCAGCGAGGGCTACTCAAGCACGGTTTCTGCCAGCAACGGCCTGTTCACGCTGCTGGGCTTCATGGGGCTTTATGCGCTCTTGGGCCTTCTGTTTACCGTCCTCATCTACCGCGAAATCAGCCACGGCCCGGAGCCGAAGGCAAAGGTCCCTGAGATCACACACGCAGCCTGAGGGCTGCCGAAATCCCCGCGAAGGCCTGGATACGCGAAGGCCTCGAGAAAAGAGGTTTCCTGATGATGGGCTTTATCTGGTTCTGGCTGGTTGCCATCATGATCGTCGCCTATGTCGTCCTGGACGGGTTCGATCTCGGCGTGGGCGTGCTGCATCTGTTCCTGGTCCGCACCGAAACCGAGCGCCGCACCACCCTGGCCAGCATCGGCCCGGTGTGGGACGGCAATGAGGTCTGGCTGCTGGCCGGCGGCGGCACGCTCTATTTTGCATTTCCGCTGCTCTATGCTTCGGCCTTCAGCGGCTTCTATCTGCCGCTGATGATCGTGCTCTGGCTGCTGGTGCTGCGTGGTGTGAGCCTGGAACTGCGCAACCACGTTGACGTCGGCGTGTGGCGCGCATTGCTGGACGGTGTCTTCGGACTGGCGAGCGCCCTGCTCACCATTTTCTTCGGCGCTGCGCTGGCCAACGTGCTGCGCGGGGTCCCACTCGCAGACGACGGGTTCTTCTTCCTGCCCCTCTGGACCAACTGGCACCCCGGTCCGCAGCCGGGCATTCTCGATTGGTACACGGTCATCGGCGGCGTCGTCGCGCTGGTGGCGCTCACGCTGCATGGCGCTCTCTGGATCATTCTCAAAACCTCGGGCGATCTGGCGGATCGCGCAAGCCGCATGGTCAAACCGCTGTGCGTGCAGTTGATTGCCCTGACAGTCATCAGCCTCGGGGCGACGATCCACGTGCGTCCTGCGTGCATGGACAACTACTTCAACTACCCATTCACCTTCATTATTCCGGTGGGGGTGGTCGCCTCGTTGGCGGCTATATGGGTTTTCAACCGCAAAGGTCAGCCACTCAAGGCGTTTCTCTCTTCGTGCCTCTATCTCTTCTTCATGCTGGCAGGGGCTTGTTGGGGACTTTACCCCACGCTGCTGCCTGCGAGCACTGGCGCGGAGCGCGATATCACGCTGGCGCGCGCGATCTCCGGTCCGCATACGCTGGCCGTGGGACTGGCCTGGTGGGCGGTCGGAATGACGCTGGCGGTGGGGTACGTGGTGTTTGTTTACGCGAAGTTCAAGGGGAAGGTGGATCTCGCGTCGCCCGGACATTAGATCGTCCCGGCAATCCCGATTTCATTCCCAAGAGATGTTCGGGCGGGATACAATTCGGAAAAATCCGGGCGGAAGCGGGAGACTCCCATTCAGAATCCCAACCTCCAGAATGCCAATCGGAGCAACCAGCGGATCGGCTCCATCGACTTCGTCCGCGGGCTGGCGATGGTCGTAATGGCCCTGGATCACACGCGCGATTTTATCTGCAACATCCCCTTCGAACCCGAAGACATCGACAAAACCTGGACGTTCTACTTCCTCGTCCGCTGGGTCACCCACTTCTGCGCGCCGGCATTCTTCCTTCTCGTAGGAGTGGGCGCATACCTCTATGGAACGAAGCATGCCCCGGCGAATCTGCAGCGTTTTCTGGTGGTTCGCGGCCTATGGCTGGTGGTGTTGGAATTCACGGTGATTGGCTTTGCATGGACGTTCCATCCCGGTTGGGGCATGTTCGGGGTGATCTGTTGCCTGGGATTGTCCATGATCCTGCTGGCTGCATTTGTTCGACTGCCGCGCTGGGCCGTGATGGCCGTGGCGTTGATTGTGATCGCGACCCACGACCTGTTCGACAAACTCAAGCCCGCCGACTTCCACGCGCACCAGTGGCTGTTATTTGTGTTGCATCGTACCGGACGCGCGCACCTCGGCGAAATCTCCCTGTTTGTTCTGTTCCCGTTGATTCCCTGGTGTGCGGTCACCTTGCTTGGCTTTACCCTTGGCCCGCTCTTTCAAGGCAATGCTGCCTCGGCTCGGCGCACTCTCCTGTGGGCAGGCGCGGGCGCCTTGGCGCTCTTCGCCGTGCTGCGCGCGACCAACGCTTACGGCAACCCGGACGCGCAGATTGCGCACTCGACGCCGGGTGACTGGCACCCTCTGCCGGCCCTGCCCAGGACCATCATTCTCTTTTTCGACGTGGAGAAGTATCCGCCGTCGCTCCAGTATCTGTTGATGACGCTGGGCCCGATCCTTATCCTCCTTGCCATTGGAGGAACTGCATTCTGGGGCCGTTTTGGCCGCGTGCTCGAAACCTACGGCCG
>Ga0181519_10004917_pt1 | contig 10744 bp, 10 predicted proteins | sample PEATcosm2014_Bin_26_FD_121102 | JGI IMG/M metagenome (GOLD analysis project Ga0181519, IMG submission 121102) | Peatland microbial communities from MTU Mesocosm Facility, Houghton, MI, USA - PEATcosm2014_Bin02_10_metaG | ecosystem: Environmental > Terrestrial > Soil > Wetlands > Peat | place... | reverse complement strand
GAGCACGATCCCGACGCGGTGGTGGTGTTGATTACCACGAAGCCGGCCCTGGCAAAGAGCGTGCAATCGGCAATTGTTGTTGCCAGCCTCGGGAACATCATCGCGCGGCAGGCGATCCGCCGAAATGGATACTTGCTGATTGCAGCCTCGCCACAGCAAGCTACCGAATGGATCAACCGCATCGCTCCGGAACACCTGACGGTTGACGATAACGATCTTACTGAGGTCCGTAGTGCAGGCTCAATTTTCGTCGGCGATTACTCACCGCAATCTGCCGGAGACTATGCTGCCGGACCAAATCACGTTCTGCCTACCGCCGGCGCAGCACGCTTTCGCGGAGGCCTGAGCGTGTACGATTTCGTCAAAATCATCACGGTGCAGCGCTTCCATCCGGCTGGCCTGAACAAGATTGCGCCCATCATCACCACCCTTGCCGAGGCAGAGGGCCTGCGGGCTCACGCCGCATCGGTGCGCGCGAGGAGCACCCATGCTTAGCGCGAGGAAAGCGGTCCGGAATCTTCAGGAATATCATCCCCCGCTGGCACGTCGCGACGGGTTGCGCCTGGACTTCAACGAAAACGTCGAAGGATGTTCGCCGCGAGTACTGGAGCGGCTACAAAGTATTACAGCAGACGATCTCGCACGTTATTCCGAGCGCGGGCCGGTGGAGGCCGTGGTCGCCGTGCATCTTGGATTGGCGCCGGAACAAGTGCTGCTCACCAACGGCGTCGATGAAGCTATTCATCTGCTGTGCGAGACCTTTCTCGAGCCGGCCGACGACGTCCTGGTGGTGACGCCCACCTTCAGCATGTACGAAATCTATGCCGGCGCAACCGGGGCGAAGGTGATTCGCGTGCAGTGTGACGCCGACTTTCGGTTCCCCCTGGCAAAGGTACTAGCCGGCATTACTCCAGCGACCCGCCTGATCGCGCTTGCCAGTCCGAATAACCCGACCGGCACGGCTGCACCTCGCGAAGAACTACTGGCAATCGCCGTAGCCGCGCCTGACGCCGCGCTTCTAGTGGATGAGGCTTATTTCGAGTTTCACGGCGAGACGGTCATCCGCGATGTCGAAAGGCTTCAAAATCTATTTGTGACCCGAACGTTTTCGAAGGCCTACGGACTGGCTGGACTTCGCGTCGGCATTCTGGCCGGCCCCGGCGCGCTGATGCCAGGCGTGCGCCGCGTATCTTCCCCCTATAGCGTCAACGCCGTGGCGTTGGCGGTGTTGCCCGCCGCACTGGAAGACAACGGCCACATCAGTCGCTACGTCGCGCAAGTCAAGAACGGCCGCGAGCGACTTGCAGCCGAATTGCGCGCTCTGGGGCTTTACAGCTGGCCCAGTCACGCGAACTTTCTTCTGGTGCGGATTGGAGCAAAGCACCACCAGTTCGTGATGGCCATGCGGCAGCGCGGCATCCTGGTTCGCGACCGCTCTGCCGATCCGGGCTGCGAAGGCTGCGTACGCATCACCATAGGGAACGACGTCCAGACTTCCCGGCTCCTTGCCGCCCTGCGAGAGATCGCGTGCGAACTCGAACTGGGGCGCGAGGTGACAGCATGAGACGCGGGCGCATAGATCGCAAAACCAACGAGACTAACATCCGCGTCGCGCTCACCCTGGAAGGTCATGGTCGCGCCAAGGTCAGCACCGGCATCCGCTTCCTGGACCACATGCTGGAACTGGTGGCTCGGCATGGCGCGTTCGATCTTGAGTTGCAGGCGAAGGGCGATCTTGACGTCGATCAGCACCACACCGTCGAAGACGTCGGCATCGCCTTGGGCGAGGCGTTTGCGCAGGCGCTGGGCAGCAAACGCGGCATTCTGCGCGCCGGATACTTCGTGATGCCCATGGACGAAACCCTGGGAGTCGTCGCAGTCGACTTCGGCGGACGCAGCGCGGCGGTGGTTGACACCAAAGTACGGACGCGACTGGTTGGCGATTTGCAGACAGAACTGGTTGCCGACTTCTTCGATGGATTCGCCCGCGGCGCCAAGGCCAACGTGCACGCGAAGGTGCTCTACGGACGGTCGAACCATCACAAAATCGAAGCCCTATTCAAGGCGTTCGCGCGCGCGTTGCGCGTGGCCTGCTCGAAAGATCGCCAACTCGGGCGCATGCTGCCCAGCACCAAAGGACTGCTGTGATTGCCATCGTCGATTACGGTGCCGGCAACCTGGCCTCGGTGTTGAAGGCCGTCAGGCACCTGGGGCGCGAGTGTGTAGTGACGGATAATGCTGACGTTGTGTCTGCCGCGGACCGGTTGATCATTCCGGGCGTCGGCAATTTCCGGGCGACACTGCCCTTGACGGGCGGCTGTCTCGGCACTGCGCTGCGGGAAGCAGTCGCCAACGAGAAACCGGTGCTTGGTATTTGCCTGGGCTTGCAATGGATGTTCGAGGGCAGCGACGAAGCCACGGAACTGCGCAGTCTGGGGGTCTTTCCCGGCAATTGCACGCGCTTTTCCGACCGTGTGAAATCGCCGCACGTGGGCTGGAACCGAATCGCGATTGCACCGCGCTCGCGGTTGCTGAGGAATATTCCGTCTGACTCCTATGTTTACTTCACGCATTCGTATTGGGCCCCGCTGTGTGCTGACACGGTTGCCACCTGTGTCTATGAAGCGCCGTTCACGGCTGCGGCGGAACGCGGCAATCTGTTCGGAGTGCAATTCCATCCGGAAAAATCCGGGGATGTCGGAATCAGTATCCTGGAGAACTTCTGTGCCATCTGAATCCCTGGCCAAGCGCATCATCGCGTGTCTCGACGTGAACGCCGGCAGAGTGGTGAAAGGCATTCAGTTTGTGCAGCTGCACGATGCGGGTGATCCCGCCGAATTAGCAGCCGCCCACAGCGCGGCTGGCGCCGACGAGATCGTCTTGCTTGACATCACGGCAACCGCTGAATCGCGCACTACCCTGCTCGACACCGTGCGGCGCACTGCGAACCAGCTCTTTATCCCGTTCGCCGTGGGCGGCGGTATTCGTTCGTTGGACGATGCGGCTTCGGTCCTGGATTGCGGCGCAGACAAAGTCACCATCAACTCCGCCGCAGTTGCCGACCCGGCACTGATCACTAGGATTGCGGAACGGTATGGCTCACAAGCGGTGGTGGTAGCAATCGACGCTCGCCGCAACCGCGACGCCTGGGAGGTCTACGTGTGGGGTGGACGAAAGCCGGCGGGCAAGGACGCTCGAGCTTGGGCGATCGAGGCCGAGCAACGTGGGGCAGGCGAAATCATGCTGACCTCGATGGATCGCGATGGCACCAAGTCGGGATTCGATTGCGAACTGACTCGAAGTATCGCCACCAGCGTGAACATTCCCGTGATCGCCTCGGGAGGGGCGGGCGAGCCGCGCCACTTCGTGGAAGTCTTCCAGCAGGGTGCTGCCGATGCGGCCCTGGCAGCGTCCGTCTTTCACTTCGGACTGGAGTCGGTCCACGCCATCAAGCAGGAGTTGCGCGCGGCCGGGATCTCCGTGAGGCTCGCATGCTGATTCCCTCCATTGACCTGATGGGCGGCAGGATTGTGCAGCTTGTCCAAGGTGAGAAGAAGGCTCTGGAGTTCGAGAATTTCGGCGAGTGGGTAACGCGCTTCTCGCGCTATCCGCTGGTGCAGCTGGTTGATCTGGATGCGGCCATGGGCAGCGGCTCGAATCGCCCGCTGGTCGCCGAATTTTGCCGCAAGCTGCCCTGCCAGGTAGGTGGAGGCATTCGTTCCCTGGACGATGCGCAAGCCATGCTTGATTGCGGCGCGAAACGAGTAATCATCGGTTCCTCTTTGGTTCACCTGTCCCCACAAGCGAACGAAGGTCGTGCCGGAAACCCTCGCACAACGATTAACGCGACCTTCGCCCAAGCCTTGAGTGAGCGATTCGGCATCGAGCGCCTTGTCTTTGCCGTCGATGCACGCGGCGGGCGAGTTGCCATTCACGGCTGGAAGACCATCACGGACATCGAGCCCGCAGCCATGATGCAACAGCTCGAGCCATTCTGTTCCGCCTTCCTCTACACGCACATTGATACCGAGGGACTGCTGAAGGGAATCCCGATGGATGTGGTCCGCAGCCTGCGCCAGAAGACGTCGCGCCAGCTGATCGCGGCAGGCGGGATTTGCCGCAACGACGAGATCGAAGCGCTCAACAATATCGGCGTCGACGCCGTCGTGGGCATGGCGATTTACTCAGGCCTGCTGGCAGTGTGATCCGGCCTTAGGTCGCCGCTACCTATCCTTTGCGTTGGCGTTGCCGGCCCGGCTCGACAGAAGCTGCATCCGCACACCGAGCCCAGACAGCCTGGCGTCCGCTGACAGGCCAACATGTATCAAATTTAGATGGGCCGGCGAGGGTAGCCGTTTTGCGTGATTATTTGGGAAGACTTGGTGACAAACCTCAGGCGCAACCACGCAATCCATCGCACCAGGATGTAATACCAGTGCGACTCCAGCGCGCAAGGAGGGCCTTCAGGATGATGATTAAATCCGAAGTTACTGCACATACTGTCTCTGGCCTGCCATGTTACACCAATAACCCAGCAGTGATCACTTTCCGGTCCAGCACGCGGGGCGTTTCTCCAGGAACGCCGATATCCCCTCCTGCGCGTCGGCAGCGAGCGAATTCATGCTCATCACCTCTTTGGCATAGGCATAGGCTTTCGGCTGATCGAGATCAATCTGGGTGTAGAAGGCCTGCTTGCCCAGCGCCACCGTAAAAGAGCTGGCGTCGGCAATGCGCGTCGCCAGCTTGCGGCTCTGCTCCGCCAGTTCAGCGGCGGGAACCACGCTGTTGATCAGTCCCCACTCCGCTGCCGTCACCGCGTCGATCATCTCGCCGGTCAGCAGCATCTGCATCGCTCGCTTGCGCCCGATTGCCCGGCCAAGCGCCACCATCGGCGTAGTACAGAAGAGTCCAATCTTCACCCCCGGGGTTGCAAAAGCGGCCTCATCGGAGGCCACGGCCAAGTCACAGGTCGCCACCAGTTGGCATCCGGCCGCCGTGGCGATACCTTGCACTTCTGCGATCACGGGCTGCGGAATCGACTGCACGCGCGTCATCAACTCGGTACAGACCTCGAACACCTCGCGGTACTCGTTGATATCGCGTCCCACCATCTCGCTCAAATCGTGGCCGGAGGAAAAGACTTTGCCGGCGGCACGCAACACGACGACCCGCATCGCACGATCGCGCCCAATTTCGTTCAGGCAGTCGATCAGCTCGGTCATTAACTCCAGCGACAGCGCATTGCGTCGCTGCGGCCGGTTCAATGTCACAATCGCTATCGGCCGCTCGGCCTCGAACAGGATGTGCTGGTATTTGGCACTGGTGGCAACGGTTTGCAGATCAGACATCACAACGCTCCTTCGACTGCGGCGCGCGCTTGTTGGCGCAGCACGTTCTTGCGGATCTTGCCGGTTGAGGTCTTGGGCAATGCACCAAAGTGTACCGCCTTCGGGCATTTGAAGTGAGCCAAACGTTCGCGACAGAAGGCGATCAACTCCTGTTCGCTGACCACGGCGTCTTCCCTGAGTAGCACGTAGGCGTGCGGCACCTCACCCCACTTCTCATCGTGTTGGGCGACAATCGCAGCCTCCAGTACAGCAGGATGCTCATACAACACGCGCTCCACCTCAAGCGAGGAAATATTCTCTCCTCCAGAGATGATGATGTCCTTCGAGCGGTCACGCACTTCCATATAGCCATCCGGATGCATCACGGCCAGGTCCCCGGAGTGGAACCAGCCGCCGCGGAAGGCGGTTGCAGTTGCCTCAGGATCGCGGTAGTAGCCCAGCATCACATTGTTACCGCGCATCACGACCTCTCCAACGCTGCGTGCGTCAGCAGGAACATCTCGCATGTCTTCATCCACAACTCGCATATCGGTTCCAAAAACTAAATACGGAACACCCTGCCGCGCCTTCAGCAGCGCGCGTTCTTCCAGCGGTGCGTCATCCCAGTCCGAATGCCAGGCACAGACCGAGTGCGGCCCATAGGTCTCGGTGAGCCCATAGACGTGGGTCAAATGGATACCAACCTCTTCGGCAGCCCGAATCACTGCGGGCGGCGGAGGCGCAGCCGCGATCACCATCTTCAGCCCGGAGCGGAAACGAATCCCATGGCGCGAGCAGTATTCCGTTAGCGTCCGTACCACGATGGGCGCACCGCAGAGATGAGTAACACCTTCCCTTTCGATCAGCTTGACGGCACGTTCCGCGTTCACTTCAGGCAAACATATCTGACGCCCTCCGACGGCCGTGACTGCCCAGGGGAAGCACCAGCCATTGCAGTGGAACATGGGCAGCGTCCACAGATAAACCGACCGGTACGACAGCCCGTGTTCAACCACTTCACCAATGGCGTTGAGAAATGCTCCGCGGTGCGTGTACATCACGCCTTTGGGAACGCCGGTCGTGCCACTCGTATAGTTAATGGAGATCACGTCCTCTTCCTCCGGCAAGTGCGGCAAAACGGGGCTGCGGCTCTCGCTGAGAAAAGATTCGTAATCGGAGACGATTCGCTCGACTTGCGGAGTCTCCGCGCGCGCTGTCAACAGAGGTGCGAGGAGGTCAGCATCTCCCAGCAGGATTCTGGCGCCGCTGTGGTTCAGGATCGTGGCCAACTCACCGCTTTGCAGCCGAATATTGAGCGGGACCAGCACTGCGCCGATCAGAGGGACAGCGAAGTGCGCTTCCAGCGGCAGGATTCCGTTGCGTGCCAACACAGCAACCCGGTCTCCGGGCGCAATGCCAGACTGCTGCAACGCGGCGCCGAAAGAATGTACGCGATGCTGCAATTCGGAGTACGTGAAGCGCCGGTCGCCGTCGACGGCGGCCGTGCAGTCGCGGTAGGCGCTGGCGTTGCGAGCAAGAAACTCCAGCGGAGTGAGCGTCGATATCATAAACGCCACCTTGGATTGTGAAAGTCGGCGGCGATTATATCTCACAGACTGCGGGAGGGTCTGTGATGCGCAACTTGAAGGCCGCGCGATTCGCTCCAGGGCTTACGGCCAGCAACCGGAAACGGCTTGCCACTGCGGGGTATTACACCTCCCCGATTTCTGTGACGCGATACCGGGACTTTGTGACATGAATCACTTTTGACCTGCGGGCGGTGGTGCCACTATAAACACAAGTATCGGGCGCCGTTGCGTTATCAGCACTTGCTGCAATCGCGACCCAGGTGTTTCTTAGGCTGGATTTCTGTTCGGCAATGGGGTTTCGGACTCTAGTGTCGTAGTCTGCTATTCGCCTCGGCGGAACAAGCACGCCTGGTTTGACGCAACCCGAATATTGGCTCAGAAGGAACGTCACATGGCACGAACCGTGGAAGTCACCGAATTGCTGTTGCGCGAAGCCCAGCAGAGCCTTCTGAAAACCAGCATGGCCCTCGAGGATGTCGCACCCGTCTTTGAAGACCTGGACAACGCGGGTTATTGGTCGCTGGAGTGTTGGGGCGGAACGGCTTTTCATTCCAGCATCCGCTTCCTGAATGAAGATCCTTGGGAGAGGCTACGGACCTATCGCAAGCTGCTACCCAAGACCAGACTGCAAATGCTGCTGCGTGGGCAGAACCTGGTCGCGCATCGGAACTTTGACGACTCTATTGTCAGCCGCTTTGTGGAGAAGGCGGCGCTGAATGGCGTCGATGTCTTCCGCATTTACGACGCATTGAACGACGTGCGTAACTTGCAGGCCAGCGTTGAGGCCGTGAAAAAAGCCGGCAAGCATGCTCAGGGCGCGATCTGCTACAGCCCAAGTCCAGTGCACACGGTCCCGGCGTTTCTCGACATTGCGCAGCAGATTAAAGAGTTGGGATGCGACTCTATTTGCGTGCAGGACGTTGATGGTCTGCTCAAGCCGCAGGCGGCCTACGACCTGGTTAAGGGAATCAAACAAAGATGTGGAAGCGACACCCTGGTTAGCGTCCATACTCATTCAACGACGGGCGTGACCATGGTTTCGCTGATGAAGGCGATCGAAGCCGGATGCGACATTGTAGATACGGCAATCAGCGCCCTGGCGCTGGGCCACGGCCACAACCCGACCGAGAGTCTGGTTGCGATGCTGGAGGGTACCGGATTCGACTCACGCCTCGACATCAAACGCCTGCATCGCGTGAAGCAACATATCGCCACAGTGCGGCCAGGATACGACGAATTTTATGCTCAGCACGTCGCGGTTGAGCCGGAGACCTTCCAGCATCAGATACCGGCAGCCCTCCTGTTGAACATGGAATATCAACTGAAGGGCCAGGGTACGCCTCAGTTGCTCGATCAGGTGGCAGAAGAAATCCAAAATGTTCGCCGGGACGCTGGTTATCCTGCGCTGGCCATCCCAGCGAGTGAAATCCTCGGGACCCAGGCAATGTTCAATGTTCTGCAAGGTAAATACAACACGGTCACCAGTGAGTTCGCCGACCTGATGCTCGGCTATTACGGGACGACTCCAGGGGCAAAAGACGAAGAAGTCATGCGCAAGGCAGCGATCCGCCAGAACAAGGCCGCGATCACCTGCCGTCCGGCTGACTTGCTGGAGCCATCATGGGAAAACCGGCGAACCGAGGCGTCAGCGGCCGGCAGTAACGGCAGCGACGAAGATGTGCTGACTTACGCCATGTTTCCGAATGCCGCAGCACGGTTCTTCCAGGCGCGAACCGCAGCGTCGAAGGATGCACCGGCGTTATCGAGGGAAGCGCGAGGCATCCCCGAATCTCACCAGGAAACAGCCGTCAGCGGCGAGGCTGCACCGGCAGAATCCCGAACCTACATCGTCAAAGTTGGCGGCGAGGAACACAGCGTCACGGTCCGACCGGTGCAGTAAGCCTGGTCTTGAATCAAGGCTCCGATTTCGAATCCGACCCAGGAGGTCCAACATGGCGACAGCAACACCCAAGCCGGCAAGCGCTACCATGACCGAGCGCATCGCTGAGCTTCGCGGGAAGCGCGCGAAGATAGAAGAGGGTGGAGGCGCAAAGCGTATCCAGAAGCAACACGAGGGTGGAAAGCTCACCGCACGCGAGCGCATCGACAAACTGGTCGACGGCGAAAGCTTCCAGGAGATCGGGCTATTCGCCAAGCATCGGGCCACTTTGTTTGGCATGGCTGACAAGGACATTCCTGCTGACGGCGTCGTCACCGGATGCGCGACCATTGACGGCCGTCTGGTTCACCTGGCCTCGCAGGATTTCACGGTAGCCGGCGGAGCGGCCGGCGAAGTGCACTGCGCCAAAATTGTCGAGATGATGAAGCTTTCCCTGAAGACCGGGAGTCCGTTCATCTTCGTGAACGATTCCGGGGGGGCGCGCGTGCAGGAAGGCATCGACAGCCTGGCCGGCTATGCGAGTGTGTTCTACAACAATGTCATGCTTTCTGGGATTGTGCCGCAAATTTCCATCATTTGCGGACCGTGTGCCGGGGGCGCAGCCTACAGTCCGGCGCTGACCGACTTCATCATTCAGACCAAGCGGGCGCAGATATTCATCACCGGTCCGCAAGTCATCAAACAAGTAACCGGCGAGACCGTAACCGCTGATGCATTGGGCGGTCCGGCGGCCCAGATGAACCGCTCTGGCGTCATTCATCTGATTGCCGAAGACGATGAAGGAGCGCTCGCACTCGGGCGCCGTCTGCTGAGTTTTCTGCCCTCGAACAACCTGGAAGACCCTCCGCGGCTCCCCTACACCCAGGACCTGGAGGACGATCTGAGCCTGAATGACCTGGTGCCAACGGAATCTAAAATCGCTTACGACATCCGTACCGTGCTCAAGCCATTGCTTGACCATCAGGACTTCTTCGAGATCCAGCCCGGCTTCGCGGCAAATGCGGTGATCGGCTTCGGGCGTATCCAGGGACGCACGGTGGGAATCGTCTCCAATCAGCCTAGCGTACTGGCGGGAGCGCTGGATATCGACGCTTCCAGCAAGATTGCCCGGTTCATTCGATTCTGCAACGCCTTCAATATCCCCTTGCTGACCTTCGTCGATGTGCCCGGATTTCTGCCTGGGGTTGAACAGGAATACGGCGGCATTATCCGCCATGGAGCGAAGATCCTGTTCGCCTACTCAGCGGCAACCGTGCCAAAAATAACGGTTGTATTGCGTAAGGCGTATGGTGGAGCTTACATCGGCATGTGCTGCAAAGACCTGGGAGCAGACCGCGTGGTGGCCTGGCCAACCGCGGAAATCGCCGTCATGGGCGCCGAAGGCGCCGCGGAAATCGTGTTTCGGCATGAGATTGACGCCGCCGATGACAAGGTGCAAAAGCGGGATGAGTTGATCGAACTCTATCGCAAGACATTTGCGAACCCGTATGTGTCCGCCGGCCGGCGCCTGGTGGATGACGTTATCGAGCCCTCCCAGACCAGGCGATATCTGGCCCGGGCGTTAGAGGCGCTGCACACGAAGCGGGAGCTTCGTCCAGCCAAGAAACACGGGCTGATTCCCCTGTAACGGAGCTGGGAGCAAACATGGATTCGAAGTCAAACTCGTCTGTTGAGGTTACGCCCCGGACGGTATCGATTATCGCCGCCGCTGTCACGGAATATCTCGGCAAGAAGGTCCGCATTCGTTCGGTGAAGGCCTTGCCGGATTCGGATGCGGTCAGCCGCTGGGTTCGCCAGGGGCGGACAATGGTCCAGGGTTCGCACAATCTTGGCCCCACCCGACGCTGAACAACCCGAGTCACGAAGCGAAGCAAGCTTACGACTGGAACAGTCCATGAAACTGCAAATCTCGATTGACGCGAAGATCT
>Ga0181519_10004915_pt1 | contig 10745 bp, 6 predicted proteins | sample PEATcosm2014_Bin_26_FD_121102 | JGI IMG/M metagenome (GOLD analysis project Ga0181519, IMG submission 121102) | Peatland microbial communities from MTU Mesocosm Facility, Houghton, MI, USA - PEATcosm2014_Bin02_10_metaG | ecosystem: Environmental > Terrestrial > Soil > Wetlands > Peat | place... | reverse complement strand
CGCAGTGACGGCCACCGATTACCGAGTTGAGTATGTCACCTACGACTGGCACCTCAACGACCAGGCATCGAAGCCATCCGCTCGACGTTAGCGGCCACTGGCAACTGCCAAATCGGCAGGGCCAGTCGCGTGCCTGCGTTTCCGTGCAGCCACCGGCGAACGGCTAAAGAACGGCGCAAGTATAGTCTGGCCATCTACTTGCGGAAGAGTGACGGCACCGGCCGCAATCTGCGGCACGCGGTCTGCGTTCGGAACCCTTTCGACGTCGTTAGCTGTCGAATCCCGCGCGCCCGTCGCGCTCGTTCCCCCGAAGCGGATCCATTCACGATGGCCACCACCGAACACGCCCACGCCCAGACTCATGAGTTCAAGGCCGAGATCAAGCAACTTCTCGATTTGCTGATCCACTCGGTCTACACGTCGAAAGATATCTTCGTTCGCGAATTGATCTCGAACGCGGCCGATGCCCTCGAGAAGGTCCGATTCCTGAAGGCCTCGGGGCAGCCGATCCATTCGCCCGACGAACCGCTCGAAATTCGGCTCGAGACGCGCGGCGAGGACGATGCCAAGGTGCTGGTGATCTCCGACACGGGCATCGGCATGAGCGAAGCGGAAGTCCATGCTAACATCGGCACGATCGCCCACAGCGGCGCCACGGCCTTTCTCGAGCGGCTCGCCAAGGAAAAGCCGGCGGACGAAAAGCAAAGCCTGAGCCTGATCGGGCGTTTCGGCGTGGGCTTCTACAGCGTGTTCATGGCGGCCGAGAAGGTCGTGTTGACCACGCGCTCCGCCGATCCGCAAGGCCAAGCCGTGGTCTGGACCAGCGACGGCCTGGGTAGCTATTCGTTGGAGCCTGGTCCGGCCGACGCGCCGCGTGGCACGCGCATCGAGATCCATCTGCGCAAGGACGACTCGCGATTCGCCGACGACTTCACCCTCAAGGCGACCATAAAACGCTATTCGAACTTCGTCCCGTTTCCGATTCTCGTCAACGGCGAGCAGGTCAACCAGACCGCCGCGCTGTGGCGCGAGCCGGCATCCCAGATCAAGGACGAGCAATACTCCGAGTTCTTCAAGCTGATCAGTCATGACGTGCAGGATCCGCTCGCGCGGTTGCATTTCGCGGCCGATGCGCCGATCCAGTATTCGGCCCTGCTGTTCGTGCCGTCGAGCAATCCCGAGTCGCTCGGCTTCGGTCGCAGCGAAGTCAGTTTGCAACTTTACGTCAAGCGGGTGCTGATCGACGGCGAAAACAAGAACTTGCTCCCCAACTACCTGCGGTTCGTGAAGGGCGTGGTCGAGTCCGACGACTTGCCGCTGAACGTTTCGCGCGAGACGCTGCAAGAAAACCGGCTGGTCGCCAAGATCCGCGACGGCCTGACGCGCAAGCTGCTCGATCTGCTGGCCGAGATGGCCAACGACCGGCCCGACGACTACCGCAAGTTCTGGGAAACGTTCGGCCGGATCTTCAAGGAAGGCTACAACGAGTTCGCGCATCGCGACAAGTTCCAGGACCTGCTGCGGTTCGATTCCTCGCGCCATGCCGATGACAAATCGCTCGTCAGCTTGAGCGAATACGTGACGGCAATGCCCGAGGCCCAGAAGGCGATCTACTATCTCACCGGCGCAAGCCGCGAGGCCTTGCAGCGCGATTCGCGGCTCGAGCTGTTGCGCAAGAAGGGGATCGAAGTGCTGTACTTGCACGAGTTGGCCGACGAGTTCGTGCTGGCGAACATCGGCACCTACAAGGACAAGCCCTTGGTCTCGGCCGATCAAGTGAAGCCGTCGGACCTGGCCGACCTGGGCGCCAAGGATACCGACAAGCCAGCCGAGGGCGAGGCCAGCGACATCTCCACGCTCGTAGCCCGCTTCAAGGAAATCCTCGGCGCGCGGGTGATCGACGTTCGCTCCAGTGAGCGGCTGGTCGATTCGCCGGCCTGCCTCGTGGCCGAAGAAAGCGGCATGTCGGTCCACATGGACAAGGTGATGCGGATGGTGAACAAGACGACCGAATTGCCGCAGCGCGTGTTGGAGATCAATCCCCGCCACGCGCTGATTCGCAACCTCGCGCGGCTGGTCGACAAGGACCGCGACGACCCCTTCGTCGAGCGTGCTTGTCGGCAATTGTTCGAAGGGGCGATGCTCGTCGATGGCTACCTGACCGATCCGCATGAGCTGCTGGAGCGGATGAACCAGATCCTCGGTGAAGCGGCCGAACTGAAGTCGCAACAGCTCGCGGCCCCTGCGGCCGACACGCCGCCTGCCAAGTAGAAGTCGAATAAGGAGACGAAGTCATGACCACTGCGGCGTCATCCACCAAGGCCACATTCGCGGCCGGTTGTTTCTGGGGCATCGAACACGCATTCGCCAATGTGCCAGGCGTCAAGGCCACGGCCGTCGGTTACGAAGGAGGCAAGCTCGACAATCCCAGCTACGAGCAAGTCTGCACCGACCGAACCGGCCACGCCGAAGTCGTCGAACTCGACTTCGATCCAGCCGAGGTGAGCTACGAGCAATTGCTCGACGTGTTCTGGAAGATCCACGATCCGACGACGCTCAACCGCCAGGGTCCTGACCGCGGGAGCCAGTATCGCTCGGCCATCTTCTACCACGATGATGCGCAACGCGCGGCAGCCGAGGCCTCGAAGCAGGCTGCCGACACGAGCGGCCGGTTCCCGCGCCCGATCGTCACGCTGATCGTCCCGGCCGCGACGTTTTATCGAGCCGAAGACTATCACCAACAGTACTTGGACAAGCGCGGGCTGGGCTCCTGCCATTTGCCATGAGATTCTCACAAACGGGGTGAGCTGCGGCACTTCTTCGATGACAGCACTTCAAGGTCGGACCAACAATCGGCCAGGTTGGTCCTTGTTTGCCGCCCTGGAGGGTGATACGATACGTTCGTTATCGGAAGCAGGTGGCAGCGAACGGCAGGTTCGGCCACTTCGATCTCTCCCGACGTTCCTCCGCTGGGCATGGTGACCGGTCGAGGCTCGCGGCTGGCGGCCGGGTTCTTCGGAACCGGTGGCCGTCAGGACCGGCAAAAAGTCTTGATCGTAGCTGATTTCGTCGAAATCAGTCGCCAAACGGTCGAAGACTACAAGGAAGAAGTGTCGCCCGACGTCAACGCGTCGCGGTGCCAATCGAGCTTTGCATCTCGCGGCGCCGGCTGGCAGACACGTCTCTTCCTCTTGAACGGGTCGAGAAGTCGACCGCTTCATTGACTGGTGGCTTCGCCCGGCGGAGCCCAGCACGCCAGCGGGCAATTGCCCGAGCCAAAGCCGACCACTACCGGCGACTTTCACGGGCTCGATTGCACGCGACAGAGCTGCATTTTCGCGACCGAAAACCGAGACATCATGGATCCGACGCTACCGAAATCGATGACTGATCCCAAGCCGCGCTCGCGGCGTACCACGAAGTCGACGCCGGCCACTCCTCCGCGCCGGCGCGCAACCCGAAAGTCCGAAACGATGACGCGCGAGCCGCTTCAGCCGCCCCCGGCCCCGACGATGAACGTCCACTTCGACCACCAAACCGACACCACGCGCCATTGGGACGGTAACGTCACCGTGATGCGGCTGGTCGGCAATTCGGTTCGCGGTCCACAAGACCGCGAGGTCGCCCAATACTTCGCCGGCACCTGGCGCACGCCCGAGGATCGCTTCCGGTTTCTCGAAATCAGTTGCCCGGTGCGGGTCGAACTGGTGGACGCCGACGGCGCCTCGACCTACTGGGGCATCGTCGAGCACCTGCGAATCGCCGACGGCGTCATTCGCGCCGGTCGTGATTTTTGCGAGCAAGTCGCCCGCTTCGATCAGGCCTCGCGCTCCTGGCGGCTCCAGAAAGAGCAGACACTCTGGCCGTCGATCGTCTTCTCGCCGGTGCCGCCCGACGCCTGAGCCCCGCACGCGCTCCCCGGCGTTTCGCGCCGTTGCTTTCGATGCTCCGGCCAAATGCCTATGATGCAGTGGTCCGAGCGGTGAACCGTTTGCCGCCCGGGCGATTCAGCACCCGGGGAACAACGCCATGCGTTGGGCCTGCCGTTCGTCCCTTGTGGGCATCGTCTTCTTCGTACTCGGCTCGTCGGCCTTTGGGCAGGCAGACATCAATCCAACAGGCGACCCGGCGCTTGCGCCGCAGCGCCTTCTCGCGCTCGACTCCGGTGGGCATACGGCAAGCGTCTACCGGCTCTTGCAAAATGCCTACGGCGACCAACTGATCAGCGTCAGCCACGACAAGACCATTCGCATTTGGGATCTGCGGACCGGCGAGCCGCTGCGGGTACTTCGTCCGCCAGTCGACCGCGGCGTGCTCGGATATCTGTACAGCGCAGCGCTCTCGCCTGCTGGCGACATGCTGGCCGTTGGCGGCTACCGAGCGCTCACCCCGATCTACGACCATCGCATCCGCCTGATCTCACTCCCCGATGGCCGGTCGGTTCGCACGCTCAAGGGCCATGTTTATGCCGTCTACGGACTGGCCTTCTCGCCCGATGGCAAGCAACTCGCCTCGGTCAGCCTCGACAGCAACGGCCGGATCTGGAACGTCGAGACCGGTGAAACCGTCCAGGTGCTGAAGGGCCACACCAACGGCATTCGCGCCGTCGCCTGGAGCCCCAGTGGCAAGCAACTGGTCACCGCCTCGCTCGACGGGACCGGACGGATCTGGGACGCCGCCACCGGCGAGACCTTGCACGTCCTCTCCGGGAGTGTCTCGCCGATGCAATCCTGTGCCTGGAGTCCGGACGGACGAACGATCGCATGCGGCTCGGACGATCACCAGGTCCGATTGTTCGGCTGGGACGGCAAGAAATTCTACTCCTGGACCGTAGACAACGAAGTCGAGTCGCTCGACTTCTCGCCCGACTCGTCGCGCATCCTGTACACCTACGCCAGCAACAGCGGGCCGCCCAAGGGAGCTGGCGTGTTGAACATGCTCGACGGACGGGCCGGGCCACGCTACGACGATCATCCCAACGGCGTGATCGCATCGCTCGTGCTGCGCGATGGACGCAGCGCCGCGACCGCTGACTCGCTCGGCAACATCCACATCTGGGACATGTCGACCGGACGTACGATTCGCCGGCTCGAAGGCCAGGGCCGAGCGATCTTCGCCGCGGCCTTCAGCCCCGACGGAATGAGCGTCGGCTGGGGCAACACCAACGGTTACGACAACGCCACGAACCAGTCGGCGCTGGAGCGCAGCTTCTCGTTCCGCACGCTCGACTTCGGCCCCCGCCCCGACAGCACGTGGTATCGCGAGCGTCGCGAGATCGATGGCGTGGTGCTCGACATCCAGCAGCCGCGGATCGCCACGGCCCGCCGCTTCGGAACGCCCATCGCCAGCGTCACCGTTCCCGATCCCTACGCTCATCTCTACTCGTGGTCGCTGCTGCCGGGCAACCGGGCCGGTCTGGGAACACACAGCGAACTGTATGTGTTCGATCTGAACACCGCCACGCTCCAGAAAGCGCTCACCGAGAGCGCTCAAATGGTCGGCTGCATGGCCGTCTCCGCCGACAACCGCTACCTGATGGCCGGCGCCGGCGACCAAATGCTGACGATCTGGAACCTGCAAACGCTCCAAGCCATCCTGCAACTGTTCGTCGCCGGCGACGAGTGGATCGCATGGACGCCCGAAGGCTACTACGCCGCGTCGCTGGGCGGCGAGAGCCTGATGGGCTGGCACGTCAACCGTGGGCTCGAATCGATGGCCGACTTCTATCCGGCGGCCAGTTTTCACGATTCGCTCTATCGGCCCGACATCATCCGCCACGTGCTCGAGACCGGCAGCGGTCCGAAAGCTCAGCAACTCGCCTCGGTCGATGACGTGCGACGGCGAACGCCGATCGTGCTCGAAGCGGCCATGCCACCGACCGTGACGATCGAAATCAAGCAGCTCAGTTCGACAGCCGAGACGGTCGAGCTGAAGGTCGAGTCGAGCGCCAAGGCTGCGAGCGTGGAGCAGGTCGAACAGCTCTCGCTGCTGGTCGACGGCCGGCCCTACGGCAACTCGCAAACTCCGGCAACGACGGCCGCTGCCTCTCCCGCTACCGCGTCATGGGATGTGAAGCTGCCTGCCGGCCCCCACTCGCTCGCCGTGCGCGCCGACTCGCCCCATAGCTATGGCTTGAGCCCGACCAAAACGATCGAGTCCGATGTCCAACCCCAGCAGCCTGCATTGGCCGTACTGGCGATCGGGATCGGCGGCTATGCCGACCAGGCGTTGCGGCTATCGACGGCGGCAGCCGATGCCCGAACCGTCTCGGAGCAGTTCGAGACGCGCGCTCGAAGTGCCTTCGCGGTGGTCCGCTCGAAGGTCGTCGTCGACGCCGACGCCACGCGCGCCGGCCTTGTCGATGCGCTGGACTGGCTGCGCAGCACCGTACGGGTCGGCGATGTCGGCGTTGTCTTCATCTCCTGCCAGGCTCGAGAAGAAGCCGACGAAACGTTGCGACTGCTGTCGATCGATGCCACTCCTACCCAGCGTGCGACCGGAATATCGGAAGCCGACTTGCGACACGCTCTGACAACCGTTTCCGGCAACCTGCTGGTGCTGCTCGACGTCCACGCGCCTCCTCCCACATCACCACAGACTCATCCTCATGCCCCGGCCGATCACTTGCTCCGCAGCCTGGCAGCGACCGATTGCGGCGCGTTCGTGTTGAGTGCGACCAGCCGCGACGAACAACCGCGGCCAGCAGCGGCAGGCCAGGACGCCTTCACGCAGGCCATCGTCGAGGGGCTGGCACCAGCGGCGGACGCCGATCAAGATGGAACGCGATACGTCCACGAGTTGGGAGAGTTCGTCACGACGCGCGTGCCGCGGATGACGGGCGACGCTCAGCATCCGCGATTCCTCCGCCCGACGCTCGTGCGCTCGTTCCCGCTCGTCAAAACGAAGTAGTTCCTCCCTGCAACTGACCGGAGTTTCTCGCAATGCAATGGCAACGCTGGTTCGCATCGTGTGCTCTGGTGGCTTGGCTGGCAACGACGGTCGGTGCGGCGGAATTCCCGACCGCCGAGTTCCCGCTCTGGACCGGCGACGCCCCTGGAGCCTTGGGCAAGGCCGAGACCGACATCCCGACGCTGGTCCCCTTCCGTGCGGAGAACTCGACGACCGCGGCCACGATCATCGTCTGCCCCGGCGGCGGCTACAACACGCTGGCCGCGCACGAGGGCGAACCCTTCGCTCGCTACTTGAACCAGCTCGGCGTCAACGCCTTCGTGCTCAAGTACCGGCTGGTGAAGAACGGCTACCACCTGCCCGAGATCCTCGGCGACGCGGCCCGGGCCATGCGCACCGTGCGCTACCACGCGGCCGAGTGGAAGCTCGATCCGGCCAAGATCGGCATCATGGGCTCGTCGGCCGGCGGCCATCTGTCGGCGACGCTGCTGACGCAGAACGACGACGGCAACACCGGCGCCACCGACCCGATCGAGCAGGTCAGCTCGAAGCCCGACTTGGGCGTGCTCTGCTATGCCTTCATCCTGTTCGACCGGCCCGACCCGAAGGGGAACCGGCAGGAACGGTTCCTCGGCGCCAATCCTGCGGCCGACCAGATCCGCAAGTTCTCGCCGGCCTTGAACGTGAGCGATCGCACCGCGCCGACTTTCGTTTGGCAAACGGTCGAAGACCCCGGCGTGATTGTCGACAATGCCTTGGTCTTCTCTCATGCGCTCGCCGCCGCCAAGGTGCCCTTCGAGCTGCATCTCTACGAGAAGGGGCGGCACGGCATTGGTCTGGGAGCGACCAAGGCCGAACCCGACAAGCGCCACCCTTGGACCGACGAGCTGGCCCGCTGGCTCGTCGAGCGAGGGTTCGCGGCGGGGAAATAGTCGGCAATGTCCAGTTGTAGGGCAGGGTCCTCCCTGCCTTCCCGATGCATCGATTCGATGCTCAATGCCTGGCCGGTTAGGAAGGCTACAGTTGCTGTCGGACTCCCCAGTATTCGGGCGCATCCACATCAAACGCGCGAAGCAGTACACCGGTGTCGATGAGGAAAGCCATCAATCATGATCGCTATAAAGTTCGGCTCGGGAGAACGTGCCAGTGGGCGATGGCCCAGGGGACGCCTCCTCGTCTAACAGACGCTCCAATTCCTCGACGGATATCCGCGGCGCGGATTGGGCTGGGCGCTGAAGCAGCGTCTTTTCGAGATAGGCTCCTACCGTAAGGCCGTGGGCGGCCGCCCGAGCAGCCAACGCCGCCGCAACAGCTTCGCTAAGTTGTAGATTCGTCATGGCGCAGTCTCCCGGAGACATTTTCCATGATCAGGCGTAACCTGTCGATCGTCATCCGGAAACGTCAGTGCCGCAGTTGGTAGCTGTCCCGCTCAGCGCGGCCGGGCCGGTGGCAAGGGGCCGTCCGATTCGCTCCATGCACCCTCGGGCACTGGCCCGCGCTTGCGACCGACGGCGATCAGCGATAGCCCCGGAACCGGCGTGAACCGCTCGAAGAGCTTGACCAGCGGCATCAGCCGGTCGAACCAGATCATCTGCCGGGCACTCAGCTCGCGCCGTCCCCAGAGGCGAGCCCACAGCCAGCCGAGGGTTCCGAAGCGATTGAAGGGGCGAACGAGTGTGACCTCGAACCCGGCCGCGGCGAGCTTCGCTTGCAGCTCGTCGGCCTCGTAGCGGCGATGATGCCCCAGCGCGTCGTCCAGCCCGTGGTGCAAGCGCCTGCCGGCCGGCACGACCAGCACGCAATGCCCGCCGGGCACGAGCGCGTCGTGGAAGCCGCGGAGCACGGCCTCGTCGTCGGCGATGTGCTCGAGCACGTTCGAGCACCAGACCGTGTCGAGCCGTTCCTCGTCGAGCTCGCCGTACAGCGCCGGGTCGGTCAGATCGGCCTCGACGACACGCACGTTACGCCGCCCGTCGAAACGTCGAGCCAGTCGCGTGGCATAGATCGGCTCATGGTCGCACAGCACCAGCCGCTCGCGATCGAGCAGCAGCACGCTCAAGTTGCCGATCCCGGCCCCGGCTTCGAGCACCCGCTGGCCCATGTACGGCTGGACCTGCTCCAACAGCCAGCGATTGAAGCGCGTGGCCTTCGAAACGCTGGTGAGCACGTGAAAGCCGACGTGCGTCGTGAACTGCGTGTCGAGCAGATGGCAGCGCAGCAGCTCGCCGATCGCCAGCAGCCCGTCGCGGGCTCGGATCTTCTTCCCCTCGTGGTACGTCCGGCCGCTGTAGCTGATCGGCACCTCGTAGATCCGCGCGCCCCATTGGGCCAGCCGGCTGGTCAGCTCGGGCTCGAAGGTGAACGTGTCGGCGGAGAGGCGAAGCTGGCCAAGCACGTCGGCCCGCACCATCTTGTAGCCGGTCTCCATGTCGGTCAGGTTCAGGTCGGTGAGCATGTTGGCGAAGAGCGTCAGCAGCTTGTTGCCGACGCTATGCCAGAAGAAGAGCACGCGACGAGCCCGACCGCTGAACCGCGAACCGAACACCGCGTCGGCCCGCCCGGCGGCAATCGGCTCCAGCAGCGTGCCGAACTCGGCCGGGTCGTACTCCAGGTCGGCATCTTGCACCACGGCCACGTCGCCGGTCATGCTGGCGATCGCCGTGCGAATGGCAGCTCCTTTGCCGCGATTGCAAGCGTGGCGGATGAACACGATCCGGGCATCGTCCGCAGCCAGCCGCTCGATAACTTCGGCCGAGCCGTCGGTCGAGCCGTCGTCGACGACGACCAGCTCGATGGCCAGCGGCAGGCTGACCGCCAGCACACGGCGCACGATCTCCTCGATCGTCCAGCGTTCGTTGAACACCGGCATCAGGATCGAGAGCTTGGCGAGGGCTCGCGGGGCCTTGTCGTCGATCGCCGCGGGGCGGCGCGTTGCCAAGAGCGTGGTTCCATCCGACATCGAGGCTCTCCTTGCCTGCTCGTACGCAGCCTGCTAGCACACCGGGCGCGGACCGCTCCTCGGCCGACGAATCGTCCCATAGCTCCCCCCGCCGCGCCAAGCCCTTTTAAGCGGCCGAGGCACTCTGCTCTCAGTCGCCGGAGCACTTCGGCTCGGTCGCGGCGTACATCGCCTCGATCCGCTCGGCATAACGGGCGGCGATTCGCCCGCGGCACAGCTTGAGCGTCGGCGTCAGCTCGCCCGTGGCCACGGCAAATGGTTCGGCCAGGAGGGCGAAATTGCCGATCTGCTCGTAGCGCGAAACTTCGGCCAGCCGGCAGTCGAGCAACCCGCGATACAGCGAGCGCACGCGCGGGTCGCCGAGCGATTCCTCGATGCTTTCGGCCGCCAACCCCTCGGCTGCTAGCCGCGCCTTCAATGCTTCCAGGTTGACCACGATCAAGGCCGTCAGGTAGTTCCGGCGGTCGCCGATCACCAGCGACTGCCGCACCAGCGGGTCAGCTCCGATCAGTGCTTCGAGCACCGTCGGCGCGATGTTCTTGCCTCCCGAAGTGACGATCAGCTCCTTGGCCCGCCCGGTGATCCGCAGAAAGCCGTCGGCATCGACCTGCCCCAAGTCGCCCGTCTTCAGCCATCCGTCGTCGATCATGGCTTCCGTAGCTTCGGGATCGTTCCAATAGCCGAGCATCACGTGCGGCCCGCGAGTCTGGATCTCGCCCGAGTCGGAAATGCGCAATTCGACGCCAGGGATCGGCGGGCCAACCGTGCCGAGCCGCTGCGCGTTCTGGGTCTCGGTCGTGATGACCGGCGAGCTTTCGGTCATGCCGTAGCCTTGAAGCAGCATCAGCCCGCGGTCGTTGAAGAACCTCGCGACATG
>Ga0181519_10004914_pt1 | contig 10750 bp, 8 predicted proteins | sample PEATcosm2014_Bin_26_FD_121102 | JGI IMG/M metagenome (GOLD analysis project Ga0181519, IMG submission 121102) | Peatland microbial communities from MTU Mesocosm Facility, Houghton, MI, USA - PEATcosm2014_Bin02_10_metaG | ecosystem: Environmental > Terrestrial > Soil > Wetlands > Peat | place... | reverse complement strand
ATCGCCGCCGACTGGGGGCACAAGGAGGTGGAGGACCTGCTGGCCGGCGCCGACCACCTGGTCGCCCGCGGCATCGCCGATCCGTCGCGCCTCGGCATCGGTGGCTGGAGCTACGGCGGCATACTGACCGACTACACCATCGCGTCCGACGCGCGCTTCAAGGCGGCCGTCAGCGGCGCCGGCAGCGGCAATCAGCTGTCGATGTACGGCAGCGACGAGTACGTCCTGCAGTACAACAACGAGCTGGGCCCGCCGTGGCGCAGCACCGCGCGGTGGCTCAGGCTGTCCTACCCGTTCTTCCACGCCGACCGGATCCGCACGCCGACACTCTTCATGGGCGGCGACAAGGACTTCAACGTGCCGATCGCCGGCGGCGAGCAGATGTACGAGGCGCTGCGGACGCTGGGCGTGCCGACGGCGCTCGTCGTTTACCCCGGCCAGTATCATGAGTTCACGCGGCCGAGCTTCCTCAAGGATCGCGCCGAGCGGGTCAGCGCCTGGTTCGGCCGCTACCTGCGGCCGACGCAGTGACGGCGCAGGGGCGGTACCGGGCTGCGGGGCGATCGGGGGGCGTATGACGGCGGCACACCTTCGCATGGCTTGGCTGGCGCTGGGGCTGAGCGTCGCCGGGGCGGCAAGCGCGTCGCCGGCGGCGCAGCCGGTCCCGCCCGCCGCGCTCGGGTTCACTCCCGAGCACGCGGCGGCCGAGCAGCGGATCGAAGACCGCTTCAAGGGCATACCGAGTTCCGCCGAGGAGCGCGTCGTGCTGCGCTACCTGACGGCCGAACCGCACCCGGCCGGCTCGGCGCGCAACCACGAGCTCGCCGAGTACGTCGCCGATACGTGGCGCCGGCAGGGCCTCGAGAACGTCGAGATCCGCCGCTACAACGTGCTCAATTCCTCGCCGCGCTCGATCTCGCTCGAGATGCTGCGCCCGGTCCGCTACGTGGCGAGCCTGCATGAGGCGGCCTACGACGCCGATCCCGACACCAAGAACCCGCACGTCCGCGGCGGCTGGGTATCGATGTCCGCCTCCGGCGATGTCACGGCGCCGATCGTCTACGCGCACGGGGGCAATCCGGAGGACTACGACGTCCTGCAGAGGAACGGCATCGACGTGCGCGGCAAGATCGTGCTGGTGCGCTACTCGAACCCGTACAGCTACCGCGGCTTCAAGGCGCTCACGGCCGAACGGCGCGGCGCGGCGGGACTCATCATCTACTCCGATCCGGCCGAGGACGGTTATCGCCCCGAGTACGCGTTCCCGAACGGACCGCGCGGCCCGGAGACCCATATCCAGCGCGGCTCGATCACCTACGACTTCATGGTGCCCGGTGACCCGCTGACGCCGGGCTGGGCGTCGGTCGACGGGGCGCGGCGCCTGAGCCCGCAGCAGGCGCAGTCGCTGCCGAAGATCATGGCCACCGTGATCTCCTGGCACGACGCGCGGCCGCTGCTCGAGCACATGGGCGGCCCCGCCGCGCCGGCGGACTGGCAGGGCGGCCTGCCGATCACCTACCGGCTGGGCGGCGAGGCGGTGGTGCACTTCAAGGCGGACATGGACACGAGCGTCCAGCCGATCTACGTCGTCGAGGCGCGGATCGTCGGCGCGGAGCTTCCCGACGAATGGATCGTGCTCGGCAACCACCGCGACGCCTGGGAATACGGCGCCGTCGACCCGTCGAGCGGCACGGCGGCGCTGCTCGGCGTGTCGCACGCGCTCGGCGAGCTGCTGCGCAGCGGCGTGCGCCCGCGCCGGACGCTGATCCTGTGCAGCTGGGACGCGGAGGAAGTCGCCCTCACCGGGTCGACCGAGTGGGGCGAACAGTTCGCCGACGATCTGCGGCACAAGCTCGTCGCCTATCTCAACGTCGACGAGGGCGTTTCCGGGCCGCGTTTCGAGGTCAGCGCCGTGCCGTCGCTCGCGCCGCTGCTGGTCGAGGTGAGCCGCACGCTCGATGATCCGTCCGGTCGCACCCTGTACGAGGCGTGGCGCGAGGGGGCGCGCCTGACGCGCGCCGCCAACCACATCCACGTGCCGGTGAACGACGCGAACCTGGTCGAGACGCGGATCCCGGGCAGCTCCGACGACACGGTCTTTCTGAGCTTCCTGGTCCGGCCGACGATGACCGCGGGTTTCGTCGGCGACGACTACTACCCGGGCATCTACCACTCGGTCTACGACGACTTCTACTGGATGGAACACTTCGGCGACCCGAGCTTCCGCTATCACCTGCTGATGTCGCAGTTCTGGGGCGTCACGGCGCTGCGGCTCGCGAACGCCGACGTGCTGCCGCTCGACTTCGAGCTCTACGGGCGCAACATCCAGACCTTCGTCGACGAGTTGGCGAAGCGGACGCCGCCCGGCGGGCACCTCGACCTCGCGTCGCTGCGGCAAGCGGCCGTCGAGTTCGAGCGGGCCGGGGCGCGGCTCAAGCGTACGGTGCGCGCGGCGCTCGCCGGCCGCGGCCTCGATGCGCGGCTGTCGCAGCGCATCAACGCCGGCCTGCTCGCCGTCGAGGGCAATTGGGCCATTCCGGCGGGTATCCCGCAGCGGCCGTGGTACAAGCACATGATCTACGCCAAGCGCTTCAACTACGATCCGCTGCAGCTGCCGGGCATCACCGAGGCGGCCGAGGCCGCCGACTGGGACACGGCCGAGCAGCAGGCGACCGCCCTGCGCCAGGCGCTGCGCAAGAGCGCGGCGCTGCTGCGCGGGCTGGCCGACGACATCGGGCGGGCGACCGCGGCCGGCTGACCCCGGCGCCGATCGGACCGCGGCGCCGCGCGCGACGAAGGAACACCGTGGAGACGGCCGACAACGCGACCGAGCAGGCGACCGACTATCCCGCGCTGATCGCGGCCGCGGCGTCGGACCAGGCGCGCGTGATCCTCACCGCGGACTGGATCCGCAGCGTCTTCGACGGCTTCTATGCCGAGTTCCTGCGCCTGACGTGGCTCGCCAAGTCCGAGTTCGAGAGCCGCGACCACCCGGCGGCCGTGGCCTCGGCCAAGCGCCGGCTCGGGCTCTACAACGCGACCGTGTACGCGCTCGCCGACGAACTGCGCTACGCATTTCCGGCGCTCGCCCGGCGCGAGGCGCTGTGGGCCGACGTCGAGGCGGCGTACTTCGCCGGGACCGAGGGTCGCTACGAGGCGGACCTGGCGCTCGCCTACATCCACTCGACGCGGCGCCGCCTGTACCACGGTGAATGGACGCCGGTCGAGTACGGCTTCGGCGAGCAGCGCGACCACGCGCCGGCGTGGGACGAGGTGTACGCGACCTTCACCTGCGGCTGGCCGCTCGACCAGCGCATCGTGCAGCGCGTGCTCAAGGTCGGTGACATCGCCGTGCCGTTTCGCGACCTGGCCGGCGACGCCGAGCGAGTCGCACGGCGGCTCAACGACCTGCTCGCCGAGCGGGCCGGCGCCGGCCTGCGCGCGATCGAGATGATCCGCGGCGGCTTTTTCCGCAACCGCGGCGCCTACCTCGTCGGCCGGCTGGTCGTGGCGGACGGCGAGTTCCGCCCGCTCGTGCTCGCGCTGCTCAACGAGCCGGGCGGTCTGCGCGCGGAGGCGCTGCTGCACTCGGCGCCGCACATCCACAACCTGTTCAGCTCGACCGAGGCGCCGTTCCAGGTCACGAACCGCAATTATCACGAGCTCAGCGACTTCCTGCACAGCCTCATGCCGCGCCGGCCGCTCGGCCTGCACTACTCGACGATCGGCTACTACCACGTCACCAAGGTCGCGGTGATGGACGACGTGCGCCAGCAGCTGATCCGCGATCAGGAGCAGCTCGACTTCGCACCCGGCCACCGCGGCACGGTCGCGATCGCGTTCACGGCGCCGAATTCGGACTACGTGCTGAAGGTGATCCGCGACCGGCCGACGGCCGGCTACAAGTGGGACACCTTCGGGGGTGTCGAGGCGGTGCTCGAGAAGTACAAGCGCGTGCACGAGATCAACCGCACCGGCAGCATGCTCGACAACATCGTGTACTACAACCTGAGGCTCGAGCGCTCCTGGTTCGGCGCCGACGTGCTAGCGGAGCTGGTCAGCGCGGCGGGCAACGCCGTGCAGCAGCAGGACGACGCCGTGGTGTTCCGCTACCTCGTGGTGCAGCGCAAACTCACGCCGCTCAACATCTTCCTCGCCACGGCGCCGCCGGCGCGCGCGGCGCGCGCGATCGCCAATCTTGGCTACTGCATCCGCAACAACGCCGCCGCCAACGTCTTCAATCGCGACTTCGACGCGCGCAACTACGGCGTCAGCCGCTATCTCAAGGTGTATCTGTACGACTACGACGCGGTCGAGCCACTGACGGACGTCAAGGTCCGCACCAACACCGACCGCTGCGAAGGCGAGGAGGACGTTCCCGGCTGGTTCTTCGAGGACGGCGTCGTGTTCCTGCCGGAGGAGATTCTCGCCGGGCTGCGCGTCGACGACCGCGCCTTGCGCCGGGCGTTCTGCGCGGCGCACGGCGAGCTGCTCACGGTCGGCTACTGGGAGGCGCTGCAGAAGGTGCTGCGCGCCGGGCAGGTCCCGGGCATCCACACGTTCCCGGAGTCCTGTCACCTCGGCGAGCAGGGGCTCCAGACCATCGCCAACGAATAGCGGCCGGCGGGCGGGCGCCCAGGCTCCCCGCCGGGTTGGCGCGGGGCGCGATCGCGTCTAGGATCGGGGCCGCCCGTGGCGCCGGATCGGGCGTCGACGAGGGGGGTACCAAGTGAGCCGACCGACCGCGCCTTCGGTCCTGGCGCTCGCCGTCGCCGTGGTCGGCCTGGCGGGTGCGGCGGGCGGGGCCGCGCCGCGCGCGGTCGCCGCCGGGCAGGACGGGCTTGTGCCGGTGATCAACGCCGGCGACCGCGTGCTCCGCTTCGACTGGCCGGCAATCCGGATCGGCACGGGCGAGTACGAGGAGGGGCCGACCGGCGTCACGGTGTTCCAGTTCGCGCACCGCGCCAGCGCCGCCGTCGACGTCCGCGGCGGCAGCCCCGGGACGGTCAACACCGACTACCTGCGCCAGGGCTACGAAGGGCCGCAGGTCGATGCGGTCGTGTTGGCCGGTGGTTCCGCGTACGGCCTCGAGGCCACGACCGCGGTCGCGAGCGCGATGAAGGACGACGGCGTGCGCGGCGGGGCCTGGGACAATATTGGCTTCGCGACCGGCGCGATCATCTACGACCTCGGCGATCGGCGGCTCAACGAGATCTACCCGGACGGGCGGCTCGCGCAGGCGGCGTATCGCGCCGCGCGGTCCGGCGCCTTCCCGCTAGGCGCGCAGGGCGCCGGACGCTTCGCGATGAACGGCCGCCTGTTCGGTTGCAACGTCTATTCCGGCCAGGGAGGCGCTTTCCGGCAGGTCGGCGACCTCAAGATCGCGGCCTTCGTCGTCGTCAATGCGGTCGGCGTCGTGACGACCCGTGACGGGCGGGTCGCGGCGTGCTACCGCGATCCGAAATGGCCCGCCGAGCTGCGCACCGCCGACCTGTTCGCCCGCTATCCGGCGACGAGCCGCGGCGAGTGGCCGGCCGTCCCCGCCGAGCCGCGTGGCAATACGACGATCAGCCTGATCGTCACCAACCGCAAGCTGCACCCGGCGCAGCTGCAGCGCCTGGCGGCCCAGGTCCATACGTCGATGGCGCGCGCCGTGCAGCCGTTCGCGACGGAATTCGACGGCGACGCCCTCTTCGCGGTCTCGACGGCGGAGCTCGATCCGCCGCCGAACCCGCTCGAGGCGCTCGAACTCAACGTGCTGGCCGCGGAGGTCATGTGGGACGCGGTCCTCGCCTCCGTGCCGGTGCAGCCCGCGCAGCCGGCGCCGGCCGCGGGCGCACCGGCGCCGACCGCGGACGATCTGCGCCGCTTTGCCGGCGATTACGTCTTCAGCCCCGCGGCCTGCCTGCGGGTCTCGGTCGAGGGATCGCGCTTGCGCGCGGTCGCGGCCGGCGCGCGGCCGGTGTACGCGATCGGTCGCGCGGCGACGGTTGAGCTGCAGCCACTCGCGCGGGGCGACTTCACGGTGCCCGGTCGCTACCCGCTGACGGTGCACTTTGACGGTGGCGCACGCGTGATCGTCAATCCCGGGCACTGGCAGCAGGTTGGCGTGCGCGGGCCGCCTTGCGCGGCGGCGGCTGCGGCGGCCGCGAACTAGCTGAGGGGCATGGGCCCACGGAGACTCGCTCCATGACGTCAATTGCAGCACCCGCTTCGCCGCACAACCCGGTCGCGTATCGCGATCGCAAGCGCTACCTGTGGCTCGCGTCCCTGTTCTATCCGCTGGTCGCGCTCAGCGGCATCGGCCTGTACGAGCTGACCGGCAGCGAATGGGCGCTGCTGGCGCCGGTCGTATCGATCTACGGCGGCGTCAGCCTGCTCGACTGGCTGCTGGGGGAGGACCGCAGCAACCCGCCGGAAGCGGCCGTCGAGCAGCTCGAGGCCGACGCCTATTACCGCTGGCTGCCGATCCTGACGGTGCCGATGCACTTTCTCGTGCTGATCGTCATCGCGGTGTTCGCGGCGACGAGCGGCGTGTCGCTCGGCGGAGTGCTCGTCCTCGCGCTGACGGCTGGCCTCTACAGCGGGCTCGGCATCAACACCGCACACGAGCTGGGCCACAAGAAGACGGCCCTCGAGCGGCGGATGGCGCGGATCGTGCTGGCGGTGCCGGCGTATGGCCATTTCTGCGTCGAACACAACCGCGGCCACCACCGCTACGTCGCCACACCGGACGATCCGGCCAGTGCGCGGATGGGCGAGAGCATCTACCGCTTCGCCGCCCGCGAGATCCCCGGCGGCTTCCGCCGCGGCTGGGCCGCCGAGCGCGAGCGGCTGGCGCGCCTCGGGAAGCCCGCCTGGCACGTCGACAACGAGGTGCTGCAGTCCTACGCGCTGTCGGCGGTACTGCAGCTCGCGCTGCTCGCCGCGCTCGGCTGGATCATGGTTCCGTTCCTCGCGATCCATAACGTCTACGCCTGGTGGCAGCTGACGAGCGCCAACTACGTCGAGCACTACGGACTGCTCCGTCAGCAGAAACCCAACGGCGTCTTCGAGCACTGCCAGCCGCATCACAGCTGGAACGCGGACTACGTGGCGTCCAACGTGCTGCTCTACCATCTCGAGCGGCACTCCGACCACCACGCCCACCCGACGCGGCGCTACCAGAGCCTGCGCAGCTTCCCGGAGTTGCCGACGCTGCCGAACGGCTACTTCGGCATGTTCCTGGTCGCGCTCGTGCCACCGCTGTGGTACGCGTTGATGGACAAGCGTCTGCTGGCGCTGCCGCACGTCGGCGGCGACCTCGCGCAGGTGAACGTCGAGCCGTCGCGGCGTCCGCGGCTCGAGGCGCGGTACGGTCCGGCGCGCGGCGGCACCGCCACCGGCGCGCAGGCATGAGCCGGTATCGTTGCCCGGACTGCGGCTACGTCTACGACGAAAGCGCGGGTGACGACCACGAGGGCTACGCGGCGGGCACGCCGTTTGCGGCGTTGCCGGCGGATTTCGTCTGTCCGGACTGTGCCGTGCGCACCAAGGAAGACTTCGTCCGCGACGACCCGCGCGCGGATTGACCCCAGGGCAGGGGCGCCGTCGTCAGGGCGTGGGTGAGGCGCTGGCGATGCTACCGCCGCGGCGACTTCGGCAACGCCCGCAGAGCATGCGACGCGGTCAGCTCTGCGCGGACGGCGCGAGAAGGGTCGCCGCCGCCGCGCGTGCCTGGCTGGCCGGTCGCCCGCCGGCCTTGCGCGGCGACCGGTCGGTGGGCGCTACCGCGACCACCGGCGCTGCAGATTGGCGATCACGAACTCAAGGCGGGTCCGATTCTGCCAGTCCATCTTCAGGCCCTCGAGGGCGCGCACCTCGTCGAGCGAATAGATCAGGTCGCGCTCCAGCTGGTCGGGGATCTGGCTCTCGATGAACGTGATGATGACGAGCCGCTCGCCCGCAGTGACCGGCGCGACCTGATGGAGCGTCGTCGACGGGTACAGAATCGCGGTGCCCGGCCGGCCCTTGACGACCACCTGCTCCGTGCCGAGGTGGATGACGAGCTCGCCGCCCTGATAGCTGGCAGGATCGTTGATGAAGATTGTGCATGACACGTCTGAACGCAGCGGTTCCGGCGCGGTTGGCAGGAACGCGACGTCGGTGTGGACGCCGTACTTCATGCCGGCGCCGTAGCGGCACAACGTCGGTGTGGCGATACGCCTTGGAATGCAGAAGCCGCGCGCCTGGTCACTCCGCTGCAGGGCGGCCACGGCGATCTGCGCGGCCCTCTGTGCGCCCGCGTCGGCCGGGTCGCTGATGAGGTTAACCTTCGTGACGTTGTGCGGATTCGAACGCCTGCCGTCGATGAAGCTGGCCTGGCGGGCGATGTCCGACACGGCCTGCACCTCTGCAGCGGTCAGGAGATCGTCGATCTGAAGAAACATACTTCACCTTGGCGCTTCGGCGGGTCGCGAGTCGCTGGCCGGCGGGTCGCGAACGCGCCGGCGCTGTCGAGTGGACATAGGTGCGGTAGCGCGGGCTGCGACCGGGAAGCCGCCGCAGGGCCCGGCCGCAACGATGTCGTGTCCAAAATTGGATGTCAACCAGTCGCAGGAGCTGCGCCAGGACGTGCTTCTCGCACTTCGCTGCGGCATCAGCGGGCTTGCGGCGTCGCGCGGCTGCGCGCCGCCGCCCACGCGATCGCTCCACCCGATTCCGGCGCCGATGCCGACCGACTCCGGCGACCGACCGGAGCGGGCGCCGCCGCTGTTGCTGCCGTACCGGCAACCCGAATAGAATTACTCGGTCGGGCGGGCGTAGTTCAATGGTAGAACTGTAGCTTCCCAAGCTACTAACGTGGGTTCGATTCCCATCGCCCGCTCCAATCCCGCGTCCGATAGGCGCGACGTCGGCGAGGGGAGTTCGCTCGCTGGGGCGGACATCTGCGATCATTCACGCGCAGCGCTCGGACGGTGCCGGCCGACGCATCCGCGCGTGACGGCCCGGGTTGCCAGCGAACTTGCCGCGCATCACTGACCGTGAGCAGTCGCTCGAACGGTCTGCCATGGACAACCGGCCAACTTGACAGCGCTGTGATGCGGCTGTGTTCCTATCGCCGGCACGAGCGCACTCACCGCGATGAGGGGAGGGGCGGATGGCAACACTGGGCTATTGCTGTGTCGGTTCGAACCGCCTGCAGGACGCGAGAGCCTTCTATGACGCGCTCCTCGGTTCGGCCGGGATCACTCCTATGTTTGAGCATCCTTCCGGAGGCCGCGTCTACGGCAAGGACGGTAATCACTGCTTCGTCGTGCTCGGCCCCTATGACGGGAAGCTAGCGACGGTCGGCAACGGATCGATGTTCGGATTCCGGTTCGCTACGCGGGAGGAAGTGGATGCCTTTCATGCGAAGGCGCTGGCGCTCGGTGGCGCTGACGAGGGCGCTCCCGGAGAACGTGCCCCGAAGTTCTATATGTCGTACTTTCGCGACCTCGATGGCAACAAGCTATGCGCCTACTGCACCGCCTGACCGCCGCGAGCGTACTGGCATACCGGATATGACAGAACCGTGCACGCCCTCGTGGTTGTTCCCCGATAAAGCGCGTTCACACGCCATTCACACGCAGACAATTTCGATTCCCTCAAGCCCCTAACGGAGCTCGGATTTGCGGGTGCGCTCGCTTGGGTTCGATTCCCATCGCCCGCTCCACCCATCCGTGTCGACGCGAACCCAGCGGTGCCGACGTGTGGCGCGGCGGCCGACAGGGCGATTCCGCAGATACCCGCCCAGTCGCAGTGAGCCGCCCTAATCGGCGCGAACGTGTTTCGGGATCTCTTCCGCCTGGCTCGTCAGGTGACGACAGTCATTGAGAAGCGTCTCATCATCGTAGAGGGCGGATTGGATGGAGTGCTCCAGTTGTTCTATCTGGGCCGCAGTCAGCCGGGCAATCTGGGACACGCCAGAAGACCGCAGGGAAAGGGCCTCCTCCGCTGCGCCATCGCCCTTCTCGCCAAAGTAGACACGCCTCTCCACCGGTGGCAGAGCGGCATTCCTGTCGAGTACATCGACGTTTATGACCATGGCCGCCCGGCCGATGGCTCCGGTCGCCGCAACGTTGTCGGCGTTGAAGGACTCGGCATCCCAGTTTGCGAGTTCGAATGTCGCTTGATCAGCCGCGGACAGATACCCCGCCGCTCCGTTGTCGCGCGCGATCTTCCATGCCGCCACCCCAACCGGAGTCCAAGGGCGCGCGGTGATGATGTGATCCGTGGGCAGTAGGGCGTGACTGCGGGCCCTCTCGAGTACCTGTAGAGCCTCCCGTAGGTGCTTCTCGTGCGCGCGGGCGGCATAGGCATCACTCCTGGCGGTCTCGCCGTTAGTCTTGACCTCGTCGAGCAGCCGCTTGAGTGCCTCATGGGCCAGGTGACGATGGTGGATGCCCTCTACGATCTGTTCGAGGCCTATAGCAATCAATAGTCCGATCACGATTGTGGCGATATGGATGAGAAAGCTCTTCCACGTGTGGACGGATTCGTGCGGTGGGTGAACGTCGAGCATGGGCCAAGACCCTCGCAGGAACTTAACAAGCGAGAGCGATTGTCGCCGATCGCGGATGGCGGTGCGCGCGCGGAGCCGCGAACCACCACCGGCAAGCCGGCGTCCTTCCCGGTCGCTACTGCCGAATCGCACTGCATAGCTCTGATTACGGCCAAAACCAGCCTCTTTACACGCAGATCACACGCAGCGCTACAGCCGGAAGTCCCT
>Ga0181519_10004912_pt1 | contig 10752 bp, 11 predicted proteins | sample PEATcosm2014_Bin_26_FD_121102 | JGI IMG/M metagenome (GOLD analysis project Ga0181519, IMG submission 121102) | Peatland microbial communities from MTU Mesocosm Facility, Houghton, MI, USA - PEATcosm2014_Bin02_10_metaG | ecosystem: Environmental > Terrestrial > Soil > Wetlands > Peat | place... | reverse complement strand
TCACGCCAACAACGTGGTGGACGTGCTTGGCCGCTTCCTCAACATGGGCGTTGAGGCCTACAACTTCGTCTCCGCGCTTAACTGCATCCTGGCGCAGCGCCTGGTGCGCACCATCTGCGAGTACTGCGCGCACACCGTTCATCACGACGAGGAACTTTTGATTTCGAGCGGCATGGATCCCGCCGAATGGCGCGATTTTGATTTCCGTGAGGGCACGGGCTGCATCGAGTGCGGCGGCACGGGCTATCGCGGCCGAACGGCCATCCACGAACTGCTCGACCTCACCGACACCATTCGCGAGATCATTCTCGCCAAAAAGCCCACGTCGGAGATTCGCAGGCAAGCGCAAAAGGAAGGCATGAGTTTCCTGCGCGAGTCGGCCATCGAGCGCGTCCGCCGCGGAATCACTACACTCAAAGAGATCAACAAGGTGACATTCATTGAGGCTTCACGGTAGGACAGGGACCAGGGATTAGCGACTAAGGGAAAACGAAAGATGAGTTCGATCTTTAAGAAAAATGCGACGGGAAATCAGGCGAGCGGCCGTCCGCCGGCTGCGGTCGAACTCTCTCCCGAGGGGGTTCTTGCCGCCGGGCTTGCAGCCGCGCATTCGCGCCGCGGTTCATCCGCGGCCGAGAAAGGCTGCGTCTACGCCTTCGTTCCGCTCCCGCCCGGCGCTTTGGTTCCCAGCCTGGACGAACCCAACTTGCGCGCGCCCGAAGCCGTGGCGTCGGCCATTCGTTCGGCGCTCTCCCAGGTTGCGCCGCGCACGCGCGCCGTCACATTGGTTCTGCCCGACACGCTGGTCCGCGTCTTCGTGCTCGACTTCGATTCCATGCCCGCCAAAGCCTCTGAAGCCGTCTCCGTGGTGCGCTTCCGCCTGCGCAAAATGGTCCCCTTCGATGTGGAACCCGCCGGTGTCAGTTGCCAGGTGCTGACGCAGAATGAGGCGGAGTGCAAAGTGCTGGCTGCCGTTGTGCCCGGACCCATCCTCGCCGAATACGAAGCCGCCGTTCGTGACGCGGGCTACGAACCCGGCGCGGTTCTCTCCTCCAGCTTAGCCGCGCTGGAAGCGGCGGATGCCACTGAAGGCGTACTCGCCGCCAACCTCAGCGCCCACTCCATGACCACCGTGGTCACCAGCGGCCAGGATCTGCTTCTCTACCGCACGCTCGACCTGCCTCTGGATTCCGCATTGCGCGCCGCGGAGATCGGGCGCGCGATCGCCGTCGCCGCCGCGTATTTTGAAGACAAGCTGGGCGCACCCCCGCGACGTTTGTATTACGCGGGCATCGAGAGTTTCGAGGGATTTGCGGCGTCGATCGGCAATCCCGACATTGCGATCGCCGCATGGGCCGAACGGCCTGAAGAAGGCGCTCTCACGGCGTTGCCCCAAACCAGTTTTGCCGGCGTCGCAGGCGCGCTGGCGGGAGCGAGCTAGAGCGATGAAAATCACACTCAATCTCGCCACGCGACCCTTTGCCGATCTCGGCCCGGCCATCAAGCGCCTGCGCATCGGCATGGCCGTACTCGCCGTGCTTTGCCTGCTCTTCATTCTGGGCCTGCATTTCTTCGACAGCCAGGCGGCGGAAGCTCGCGCCCGCGAGCACTCCCTCGACGGCGCTATCGCGCGTATCCAGGCCGAGCGCCTACAAGCGCAGACCTTCATGCAGCGTCCCGACAACGCGCAACTTCTCACGCAGGCCGAATTCCTCAACGAGCAATTCGATGAGAAGGCCTTCTCCTGGACCCTCGCCATGGAAGCCATGGAAACCGTCCTTCCCGCCGGCGTTCAAGTCACTTCCATCGAGCCTCAGCGCGGCAAAGACGGTCACATCACCGTGGAACTCCGTGTCGTTGGCCCGCACGACCGTTCCGTAGACCTGGTGCGCAACCTCGAGCACTCCCGCCGCTTCCTTGAGCCGCGCATTGAGAGCGAAAGCGCCGAGAACAGCACCAACGCAAATCAGCAGTTGGGGCCCATCAGCGCATCCAATCGTTTCGAGTTCGAGATCTTTGCGGATTACAATCCGCCCGCGCCCGGAGAACGCGTGAGCGGGAAATCCACGGCGGGCACTGCTACGTCGCATACGCCCGCTTCCGCTACTCCGCAGAAACGTGGACGCGGACCCTACATCGGGTCCACGCAGATGCCGTCGCATCCCGCGCCTGCCGCGAAGGGAGGCCCGCAATGAGCGAGACGAATCCCACTACGTCGTGGCGTGAGCGCCTTGCCTCCCCGCTTACATGGCACGTGGCCGGCTTCGTTCTGCTGCTCGTGCTGGCAGTTGCGCTGGCCATTCGTCTCGGTCTTGACTGGGCTGTCATGGACAGCCATTCCACCGAGATCCTGGCCAGTAAGCAGATTCAACTAAAAGCTCTCGAAATTCAAACCGCTCCTCTTCGCGGCCTCGATCAACGCGTGGAGAAAACCCGCGAGCAATTAGACGACTTTTACCGGAGGCGCGTCCCGCCCAATTATTCCTCCATTGACGCGCGCATCGTGGAATTGTACGTCGCTTCGGGCGTGCGTCTCACCCGCGTGCAGTACACGCAAGGTGAGCCTGGCCCCGGCCTCACGGAAATCACCATGGACGCCAGCATCAGCGGCAACTATCCCGCCATCATGCGTTTCGTCAACAGCATGGAGCGCGATCCCATGTTCTTCATCATCCGCGCCATGGCTCTCACCGGCCAGCAAGGCGGTCTCGTGAATCTGCGTATGCGCGTCTCCACCTGGCTACGCCCCTCTGACGTTCCGAGCGAACTTCCCTTTACGCAACCGCCGGGCAGCGCGCCCGCACCTGAGCAGCCCGCCGCCAAGGAGGGAATGTAGCCATGGCCCTCGCTCTCGGTCTTGAAAACAAGCGCAACGTCGCAATCGTGATCGTGCTCTTCGCTGCTCTCTTCGGCTACGGCGGATATCTGATCTATCAAACGATCTCCGGCCCCTCCGTGCCGTCGCAAACTTCGTCGGCGCAAACCGAAAGCCCGAACATCCCCGCCGCGCCCGGCAAACCGGCTGCAGGTGGCGCGGAAGCGCAACGGCTTTCGAACGCGGGCATCGATCCTTCGCTGCACTTTGACAAGCTGGCTCAAAGCGAAGACGTGCGCTACGAGGGCACCGGCCGCAACATCTTCTCGTCCGAGTCCGCACCGGAGTTCATCCCAACTCCGCTCAAGAGCGCGCGCAACACGCCCATCGTTCCCGCGGTCGCGCCCGGTCCACCAAAACCGCCGGCGATCGACCTCAAATACTTCGGCTACGAGCAGGACCGGGACAAATCGCTGCGCGCCTTCTTCGTTCATGGCGACGACATCTTCATCGCCCGCACCGGAGAGATCGTCGACCATCGCTACAAGGTCGGCGTCATCCAGCCCCTCAACGTCGAGGTCACGGATCTCTCCTACAACAACACGCAGTCGCTCAGGTTGTCGTCCTTCTGAGACTCATGACAAATCAATCTCCAATGCGCCGGCCTGTTCCCCCCTCCGAGCAGGGGTACATCATGCTCATCGCCATTTTTCTTATGGCGCTTGTCGTCATCTCGCTGGCCATCGCCGCGCCCCAGGTTGCCAAATCCATCCAACGCGACCGCGATCTGGAAACCTATCATCGCGGCATGCAATACCGTCGCGCCATTCAACTCTATTACCGAAAGTTCAAAGCCTATCCGCCGAACGTCGACGCCCTGGTCGAAACCAACCAGGTCCGCTTTCTGCGCAAGAAGTACCTCGACCCCATTACCGGCAAGGCCGATTGGAAGCCGGTCCTGTTCGGCCAGAACAAAACGCCCACAGCGATGGGTTTCTTCGGACAGCCGCTCGCGGGCGGTGCCACATCGATCGCCGGCATCGGACCCGGCGGCGGCAACGGCGGCGGCGGCACCCTGCCCAGCCCAATCAGCCAGCTTTTTGGCGGCAGCCCTACCAGCAGTACCTCAGGGGCGGCTCCAACTAACCCCGCTTCCACAGGCAGCCCGACCGACACTTCGGGGGCAACCAATGGGAGCGGAAGCTCGACGTCGACCACCACATCGGGAACGACATCCAGCGGAGGCACTGCTTCCTCCACCAGTTCCGATCAGTCCGGGCAAACCTTTGGCGGCGGAGGCATCATCGGCTTCTCGCCCGGCAGCCCCAAACAATCCATCCGCATTTACAAGAAAAAGAACCATTACAACGAGTGGGAATTCACCTACGACCCCATCTCCGACGCGCAAACCATCAGCGGCGGCAACGGCGCAGGCATCGGCCAGAACTCGAACAGCAATACCTCCGGGGCGTCCGGCAACACCAATTCCAACTCGAATAACACGAACTCCAACAGTACTGTCACCAACCCACCCAGCCCGAGTCCGAGTCCGAGTTCAAACACGACTCAGCAGCAACAGTAGCTCCTCGTCCTGCATTGCAGGTTCAGTTGCAACCAAAACACAAAAGGCCCGCCCCGGGGGCGAGCCTTTGCATTTGTTTTCTATTCCCTACTCCCTGTTCCCTGTCTTCTTACACCTGGAACGATGAACCGCAACCGCACGTAGACTTCACCTGGGGATTCTCGAACTTGAAGCCTGCAGCCTCCAGGGTTTCCACGTAGTCCACGATGCAGCCGTTCAGGTACATCAGTGACGTGGCGTCGACATACACCTTCAGGTCGTCAAAACTGAAAACCTTGTCCATCATGCCGGGCTGGTTCTCGAAGGCCATCGAGTATTGGAAGCCGGAGCAGCCTCCGCCCACCACGCCGATGCGCAATCCGGCGGGAAGCGGATCCTGGGTGGCCATAATCTCGCGCACCTTCGCGATCGCCGGAGCGGTCAGCACAAGTGGCGGTTTCTTCTGGGTTTCCTGGATCGGTTCGACGGTGGTAGTGGTTGTCGCCATGATTTCTCCCCTGTTTGGCTTAAATTGCCTAGCGCGGTCTTCCTTCTATCACTTTATCGTTCCGCGAACTCCGGCACAAGTCCCGCCTGAAGCACGCTCTTTAATAGATGCACCCGGGGGAAGGATGGTCGCATTGTCTCGGAACCCAAGTCCTTCATTCTGCGGCGCCTCTTCGGCCCATCCAACCGCCTTGTTTTCAGTCTTTGGCGGCTACCATGGCCTCGGAATTCCCGCCTCATCGCGCCCTGTGACTCAAAAGTAACGCCGGGACGGGACGCATCGATCATGACAATGAATATCTGGTGACGTGGTTCACAGCGCTACCAGTTTGGAGCTATCATGATCAACCGTACGGCCCTCTGGCCGCGAGACCGCGATTCCCCACGACCCCGTGGTCCCTGAGACCGCAGTTCGTTGGGAGGTGCAGTATGACGGTAGCCTCGATGGTGTTGTGGAGCGTGTGGGGTGCGTTTGCGCTCTTGATGGCTGGGCTGTATATCTATCGCTCCAGCCTTACCCGCGATGAGGAAGACCAGATCTTCCTTGACGATTCTTTCGATCACGAGAAGGTTCACCAGGCGGCGATTGTGGCGAAAGTCGCCAAAGTCGAGCCGCTCGTGCGCGCTGCTCGCTGGCTGGTCGTGGCGATGACGGCTGTGGTGGTCGTCTATTACGTCCGCGACATCATGGTGCAGTTGAACGTCATTCACTGAGGCAGTCGGGCCGCGGCATAACCCGCGTCGGCCGCATGGAACCTCAGCACAGTCCCCAGCGGATGAAGGTCCGCCGGGGACCGCGCAACACTGCGCGGAGACTCTCTGCCTCCTGCAGTTCGCCCCGATCGTAATCGCGTGAACAGCCTCTAGAACTGGTGGAACACGTCATATACGAAATACACCGCCACCGCTAAAGTCATCACGCCGGCAAGAATCATCACCGACCGCTTGAGGGGCAGCAGCTTGCCTACGCGCGCCGCAATCTCATCCTGCTCGCTCTTCACATGGTTCGACGATTCGGCCAGGAAAATCTGCGCCTCTTCGTTCCTGCCCACTCGTGCCACATAAATGCTCACGCCCAACATCAAAGCCAGCGAAACTCCCCACACTGACAACAGAACCGGAACCAATGGCATCCTCTTCTCCATGCATCAGGAATTATGTGGCCCCGCGGCTGATGCGATCGCGTGGTACAACACGCTCGCGAGCATCAAGGCCTCACGGGGCTCATCATAATTTCGAGGAGAAGGTGTCGAGGGTGACAGCAGTCACGTCTGCGCTCAGAAAAGCTCAAATCGGACCACATTCCGAAATGGATTGCTGAAATCTACTCCACTTCCTGCTGCGCGCGATAGCCGTCCCGCGCGATGATGTCGTATTTTAGCGGCTTTTTCTTCTCGTCCTGCATGCGCAGCGGCTGGCCTTCGTCGTCTACCAGTTCCACGCGCACCTTGCGCCAGGTACCATCCTGCTTGGCATTCGACGGGTGGTAGACGAGCTCGTATTTCGCGCGGATGTTCATGTTGATTTCTTTCACAATGTCCGGCAGTTCGCCGACAAACCGAGGCGCATAGTGCAAGCCTCCGGTCCAATCGGAAAAGCCCTTCATTTCGTTGTCGGCCTGCAGATACGTCATATCGCGCATGCCGCCCCCCATGCCGCCCCTGCCCTCGGTCAGCGCCTCAAAAAGCCCGTCCGTCGAGATGCTGAAGATGGTGATATCGCGCGAAGCCTTCACCTTCTTCTCAATCTTGTCGAACGTGAGCTTGGAAAAGGTATCGACGCCGCTGGCAATCAGAATGATGTACTTCGGACCTTGAATCCGCGACAGCCGGTCCAGCGATTCATTCAGCGCATCGAAGATGTCGGTCTCCGAAAATGCCGCAGGCATGTAGACCTCGTTGGCCAGGATGTTCATGCCTTCCTGGATCTGCTGCTTGTCCTGCGTGAAATCGGTCACGATGTGGGTATTCAGGTCGAAGGTCATCATGGCCACGTAATCCTGCGGCCGCAACTGCTGCGCAAACGCCCACGCCGTATTCAGCGCCTGGATTCTGAAGCTAAAGCCCCGGGCCGCATACTCCATCAGGATCAGGGCCGTGATCGGCGTCTCCGTGCGTTTGAAGCCTTCAACCTTCTGCTCTACGCCGTCTTCATAGACGCGGAAGTTCGAGGGCTTCAATCCCGGCACGAACGCATGCGTCTTTTCCAACTGGACGCCCACGTCGATCGTCACCTCGGGAAAATTCACGCGCAGGGTCACGTTGCCCAGCCCCTCGGGATTCTTGAATTGGGGCGCGGCAGGCGCGGGCGGCGGCGGTGGCTGCGTCGCGTCGGGGTTTTTCTTCGGCACCGCGATCACTCCGGTGTCGCCGCTGGGACCGCCGGCATCGGGCGTGTTCTGGTCCGGCTGCTGCGCCGCGGGTTGCTGGTTCTGCTGCCCCGATGGGGCGGACTGACCCGCCGCCCGCATCCACGGCGCGCCGGCCACAGCCACAACAACCACCAGCAGCAAATCGAGCGAGAAACGTTGTGAAAAAGTAAGTTTCAGGCGCGGCATGGTCATATACATCCCCTTGTGCTCACAAGCATACGCGATCCGCATCGCCGCTGGCGTAGGCGCTGGCCATGCGGCCCGCTGTACTCTAATAGACGTGGAAACCTGCCTAAAAGGAACCAAACGGGAGCTCTCGGCTCCTGCCTTTTTCACCGTCGCCTCTTACGCCGTTCTGGCCTTGGCGGCAGCTTCTGGGTCTACGCTGCCCGCACAGACCGCTGCTGCACCCCGGTCCTCCGCGCAACAAGGAGCTCCTCCGCCAGTGGGCCCTCCGCGCAACCCCGCATTCTTCCCGCTCAACCAGGTCCGCCCCGGCCTGACGGGCACCGCCTGGACTGTTTTTCAGGGAAACTCGCCCGAACCCATGCAGGTTGAAATCCTCGGCGTGCTGCGCGGCGCCCGCGGCCCCGGCCAGGACCTCATCCTCGCCAAGCTCCATGGTGCCAAAGCCGAGTACACCGGCGTGGTCGACGGCATGAGCGGCAGTCCCGTTTACATCGACGGCAAGCTGCTGGGCGCGCTTTCGTACCGCATCGGGCAATTCACCAAGGAACCCATCGCCGGCATTACGCCCATCGGGCAGATGCTCCAGGTGCGGGATCTGTCCGCTTCTGATCTCGCCGCGGCCCCATCGCAGACGGCTCTCGACTCTCCTCTGTTGGCAAACTCGTCGCCCGACGCCGCTGCCTCACCGTCCGACGCGAAAATGATCTTTCAGCCCATGGAGACGCCGCTCGTCCTCAGCGGATTCAGCCCGGAAGCCATTCATTTCTGGAAGCAGCAAACTGCCGGCACCGCGCTGGAAACCGTCGCCGCGGGCGGATCCAATTCCGGTTCGGGCTCGGGTTTGGGCAGCTCCTCCGCGTTCGGCGATTCTTCCGCAGCCCCTGCGCCGTCCTCCCTCCAGCCGGGGTCGTCCGTCAGCATGCAACTTGTTCGCGGCGACGTTGAAGTAGCCGCCACCTGCACCGTCACTTATATGGATTCCACGCAACTGCTCGCCTGTGGCCATCCTGTTCTCGGCGCTGGGCCGGTCTCGCTGCCTATGACCACGGCCGATGTGATCACTACCGTGGCATCGCCGCTCGACGCCTTCAAGATCATCAACACCGGCGCCACCATCGGCGCGTTCACCCAGGATCGCGAATCCGCCCTGCGCGGCGTCTTTGGCGCGCAGGCGCACATGATCCCCTTGCATATCACCGTGGATGCCCCCACCGGCCAGCGCCAGGTTAACGTGGAGATTCTCGATCTGCCTTCCATCACGCCGGTCGCCATGCAGGTGGTTCTTCTCGATTCCCTCACGGAAACCAATGGGAGTAGCGAAGCTCTCAGCTATCACCTCACCGGCAGCGTCGATCTCTCCGGATATCCCTCCATGCCGCTCGACCTGTGGGCCCCGGCGTCTGGCGTGCCGGCTTCCATGCAAACCGCTCTCCTGGCCGGCCAGCAGTTCACGCGCCTCTACACGAATGGTGCTCGCCAGGGCGTGATCCGCCAGATCGATCTCCATGTGCAAGCAGTTCCGCGGCGGGTTCTGGTCACGCTCGATCAGGTGCATTTCATCTCCAGCGATATCGCCCACGCCGGCGACACCGTGGAAATCGAGGCCACTCTGCGCCTCTGGCAGCAGCCCGAGCGCAACGTGCGCATCGCCTTCCAACTCCCGGCGCGCCTCGCCCCCGGCAATCTGCGCCTGCTCGTCTCCGACGGCGCTACGCTCGACCGCACGCTCTTGCAGCCCCACCTCAATGCCCCTCCGGCCGATCTCACCACGGTCCTGGCTGAAGCCCGCGATCGGCACCCCGCCGACCGCATCTACGTCAGCCTCCTCGCTCCCGAAGCCCAGGGCGCGCTTGAGGGCCAAACCCTTACCGGCCTGCCGCTTTCCATGGCCAATGCTTTAGAGCCCCTTCGCAATACCGAGAATGCCAACCTGAATGGTGAATCGGCCGAACTCGCTGCCGAGGCGCCCGCAGGCGGCGTGCTCTCCGGTTTCCAGATCCTCAATATCCACATTGAGCCGGGCGGGGGGTTAAACTAGGGGAGTTAGTTTTTCAACTCTCCTCCAGATCGGCGCGGCACTTTGGGGAAATTGCCGGACCGACAACCATGCAACGAGGCTTCCGGAGCACAAGATGGCTCAAATTCAAGGACTTGCAGTTCATGCCGCAGGAGCCGAACTCCTGTCATACCGTTATGATCCAGGCAAGCTCGGCGCGCACGAAGTCGAGATTGCTATTACGCACTGCGGCATCTGCCACAGCGATTTGCACCTTATCGCCAACGATTGGGGCATCAGCCAGTACCCCTTCATTCCCGGCCACGAAATTATCGGCAAAGTCTCCGCCATCGGCTCCGAAGTTAAAGCCCTCGAGGTCGGGCAGCGCGTGGGCCTCGGCTGGCAGTCCAACTCTTGCGGCTATTGTGAATGGTGCATGAAGGGGCAGGAAAACCTTTGCCCTGAGTCGGAAGCCACCTGCGTGCACCGCAACGGTGGTTACGCCGATCGCGTCCGCGCCAATGATCGTTTCGTCGTTCCCATCCCCGACGCCCTCAACAGCGAACAAGCTGCGCCGCTGCTCTGCGGCGGCATCACCGTCTACAATCCCATGCGCATCAACGGGGTCAACCCCTCGTCCCGCGTCGGTGTGGTTGGCATCGGCGGTCTCGGCCATCTTGCCATCCAGTTCGCCCGCGTCTTCGGCGCTGAAGTCACCGCATTCTCCACTTCCCCGGTCAAGGAAAAAGAGGCCCGTGCTCTCGGCGCAAATCAATTCGTCAACAGCCTCGAATCCAAGAACATGAAGGACGCCGTAGGCTCCCTGGACTTCATCATCACCACGATCAATGCGAATCAGGACTGGAACGCCTACATCCAGTGCCTGCGGCCCAACGGAACCCTGTGGTTCGTCGGCGTTCCGCCCGCGCCCATCTCGGTACAGGCCTTCCCGCTCATCTCCGGCCTTCGCACGATCGGCGGCAGCCCCGTCGGCAGTCCCTCGCGCCTGCGCGAGATGCTCGACGTCGCCGCCCGCCACGGCGTCAAAGCCACCACCGAGCTTTTCCCCATGGCCAAAGCCAACGAGGCCATCGAAAAGGTCAAGAAGAGCAAGGTCCGCTACCGCGCAGTGCTGGCGAACTAGGACCATCGCCCCTCAGATCAGGCACGATACTTGGGTGCCCCCGGTCTCGATTCTGAGACCGGGGATAGCACCGCAACCTGCCAACTGGCTTCCTCGCTCCTTAGTTCCCTAGTTCCCTTGGTCCCTCGGTTCCTTGGTCCCTTGGTCCCTGTTTTCCACACCCATTTTC
>Ga0181519_10004909_pt1 | contig 10756 bp, 5 predicted proteins | sample PEATcosm2014_Bin_26_FD_121102 | JGI IMG/M metagenome (GOLD analysis project Ga0181519, IMG submission 121102) | Peatland microbial communities from MTU Mesocosm Facility, Houghton, MI, USA - PEATcosm2014_Bin02_10_metaG | ecosystem: Environmental > Terrestrial > Soil > Wetlands > Peat | place... | reverse complement strand
TGCTGGTGGTGGCTGATGCGCGATGTATTTACGGGGCCTTGGTGAGGGCTTCGTGGTAGAGCATGTCGCCGACGGCTTTATGGACGGCCATGGACGGATGGCCTTCGTGGTAGAAGAAGTGGGTATCGGGCGATGCACAGGGAGTGGTGTCTTCGTGGTGGATATTGCGGCCCGCGCAGGGATGGGTGATATCGGTGATGCCGTATTGGGTGGGGTTAGCGATGACCCGGTCCATAAAGACGCCCCAATCGGAGTTGGCGATGCGAATGTCAGGATGCCTAGCGATTTCTTCCGCAGGAATCTTTGCCAGCTCGGGATTGATCGAAATCCCGGCGGTGGCGAACTGCGGGATTTTAGTGGGCAGCAGGGCGACCATGAAGCGGCGCGCGCCAATGTCGTATAGCTCGTCGATCTCGGCTTCGATGTTGGTGCGGGTGTAACCCTCGGGTTTGCCGCGGTCGTTCAGTCCTCCGGCAAAGAAGAACATGGTATTTGCGGGATCGATCTTTGGGATGTCATTGGTTTTGCTGAAGGCGATGAACTGATCGACCTGATTCTTCATTCCGATGCCGAGCATCTCGCCGGTGGGATAGCGGCGGCCCGCACCCGCGCCGCTGCCCGCTCCGCTGATGGCGAAGTTGAGCCCCTGGGTTTTGGAGTACTTGGGGTCGCCGTACCAGGTGAAGGGAATATGAAGCTGCTGCGCGAGGTAGGCGACGGCGGTGAGGCCGTTGGTGTCGATATAGCCGGAGCCAGAGTCGGAGTAACTGTCGCCGAAGACGTAGAGCATGGTGTAGGGCGGCATTTTAGTCTGCGCGTTGAGGATTGTAACGGTGAGGAACAGGGTTGCGGCGGATAGAAAAAGGCGCTTCATCTCGGCCCCTCCAGGGCAGGTCTAAATCTTCGTGGCGGCTGGCGCGAATGTCAACCGCCGGGGTTACGGCGACCGACATGACGGCGAAGAGGCTGGAAGTAATGTCGAACCCAGTCCACTGGCAGGGACAAGGAAATACAATCGAGGGTGTGAAGATTCGGAAGATGATATTTGCGTTGGCGCTGGCGATCTTCGGTGTAACTGCCGGAGTGAATGCGCGCGCGCAGATTGCCGTGGTTGGCGACGGTGGCCCCGGTCCTGTGAATGCGCAGCATCTGACGGCAGAGCTGGTGGCGCTGAGTCCAGCGATTGCGCCTGGCGGAACCCAGCTTGTAGGCCTGGCGCTAACGCTCGACAGAGGCTGGCATGTGTACTGGATCAACCCAGGCGACTCCGGTGAGCCGCCCAAGATTGCATGGACGCTGCCCGCGGGGATCACTCCCGGACCGATGCAGTTTCCCATTCCGAAACGGTTGCCGCTTGGCCCTCTGATGGACTTCGGCTATGAAGACAAGGTCGCGTTTCCGGTGACAATTGCGGCTGCTGCGACGATGAAGCCTGGGCCGGTGCATCTGGATGCGCAGGTGAGCTGGCTGGTGTGCGCGCAGGTGTGCATTCCGGGCAAAGCGCATTTGGGAATCAATCTGACGGTGCAGCCTGGAGCGAAGCAGGGGCCGCTGGTTGGCGCACTGGGCGAGGCATTGAGCTTGATCCCGAAGCCACTGCCGGAGGGCGCGAAGTTTACTGTCACTGGAGGCGCGCAGCAGTTTGCGCTGACGTTGATCGATGACAAGCGTGAGGAGCACGCGGAGTTCTATCCCTATCCCGCTGAGGCGACTGTGAACGAGGCGCAGCCACCCGATGCGATGGTGAACGCAGCGGCGCAGAAGATCGAACCACGACGCGATGGAGTGCGTCTGGTTGTGCAGCGTTCGCCCGACGCAGCAACTCTGCCGGCAACGTTGCACGGAGTTATCAAACTCTCCGACACGGAGGCGTACGAGGTGAGCGCGCCGGTGGTGCCGGGCGAAGTTACGCTTGTGGGTAACGATCCCGATGCAAGCACGACAGAGATGGGCGCGATTGGGTTGGCGTTTGTGGGCGGCACACTGCTGAACCTGATGCCGTGCGTTTTCCCGGTGCTGTTCTTGAAGGGGCTGGCGCTAATGAAGGCGGCAGGCGCGAGTGGGGGCCAGAGCCGCGCGCATCTGCTCCGCCATGGGCTGTTCTACACGATGGGAATTCTGCTCTCGTTCTGGGGGATTGTGGCTGCGCTGCTGGTTCTGCGCGCCACGGGCAGCCATGTAGGATGGGGATTCCAACTGCAGTCGCCGGTGTTTATCGCGCTGCTTGCGTCACTGATATTTCTACTTGCACTTTCGTTGGCGGGCCAGTTTGAGATTGGACTCTCGCTGACGAGCGTGGGTGGAGAACTTGCGCAGAAGCAGGGCTACGCCGGCAGCTTCTTTACCGGAGTGCTGGCCACGATCGTTGCGACTCCATGTGCAGCACCATTTATGGGCGCGGCGATCGGGTTTGCGTTGACCCAGTCCGCAGGGACCGTCTTCGCCGTGTTCACCTCGCTTGCGCTGGGACTGGCCGCGCCGTATCTATTGCTGAGCTGGCAGCCGGCATGGGTGCGCTTGCTGCCAAAGCCGGGTGCGTGGATGGAGGTCTTCAAACACATTACGGCTGCGATCTTTTTTGCCACCGCGATATGGCTGGCATGGGTGTATGGGCAGTTGTATGCTGCGGGCGTCGGCGTGAACCAGGTGGCATTGCTGCTGAGTTGTTTCCTGCTGCTGGCGATTGCGGGATGGGCGCTGGGCCGATGGCCGGCAAAGTGGGGCAGCACGATTGCTGCCGTGGTGCTGATCGCGTTGGGAGTGGCGATTCCGCTCTCGCAGACGCGCAGCGCGCGACGGGTGGGCGCGGAGACGGAACAGGGAACAGGGATCATGGATCAGGAATCAGCGAGCCTGCGGACGGCGAATGGTACAGAGATTGTGTGGCAGCCCTACTCGCAGCAGGCGCTGGATGCAGCCCGCGCGGCGGGTCATCCGGTGTTCATCGACTTTACAGCGGCGTGGTGCCTTAGCTGCCAGGTGAACGAGCGGCTGGTGTTGAAGTCGGCTAATGTAGAGAATGCTCTACTGAAGGACGGCGTAGTGACCATGAAGGCGGACTGGACGAACGAGGATCCGGTGATTACGGCGAAGCTGGCTTCGCTGGGACGGTCGAGCGTACCGACGTATGTGGTGTATCCAGCGGCAGCGGGTGGCGTGGCGGATGTGCTGCCGGAGCTGCTGAGCAAGGGCGTAGTGCTGAAAGCCATCGAGCGCGACGCGAAGTAAACTGTGCGTCTCTGGGTGAAAATATGGGAGTCCTCCCACCCATCGCATAAGACAATGGCGCGATGAATGGGGCACCCAGCGTGTAAATATTATTTCGGCTTGCGCTTGCTGTGGCGGATGCGGGCGATCTCGTCCATGCGTTGGGCGAGGAGTTTTTCGCGGCCTTCCTGGGTTGGGTGGTAGTAGCGGCGGCTGGCGAGCGACAGCGGCAGGCACTCCATGTCCGCCACGCGGCCTTCGACATTGTGCGCGTACTGGTAGTCCTTGCCGTAGTCCAGCGACTTCATCAGCTTAGTAGGCGCGTTGCGCAGATGCAGCGGGACAGGCTCCGCGGCGGTGGCTTCGATGTCGCCGAGGACAGCTCCGTAGGCGGTGTAGACGGCGTTCGACTTGGGCGCGAGCGCGAGGTAGACGATGGCCTCGGCCAGTGCGAGATCGCCTTCGGGCTGACCCAGGAAGTGCATCGCATCCTTGGCGGAGAGGCACAGGTTGAGCGCCTCGGGCGCGGCCAGCCCGATGTCTTCCACCGCCATGCGCACAATGCGGCGGGCAACGTACATGGGGTCTTCGCCGGCCTGCAACATGCGCGCCAGCCAGTAGAGCGATGCATCCACGTCGGAGTTGCGCACGGATTTATGCAGCGCGGAGATGATGTCGTAGTGCTGCTCGCCCTGCTTATCGTAGAGAAGAACGCGGCGCTGCAGCGCCTCGGCGGCGATCTCTTTGGTGATGCGCCGGGCTGGCTCTTCTGCGGCGAGGCTGGCGGCAACGTCCAGTGCGTTGAGCGCATTGCGCGCGTCGCCGCTGGCGTAGGATGCGATGGTGGCAAGCGCGTCTTCGTCGGCTGCAATTCCCGACGCGCCCAGGCCGCGGGCTTCGTCAGTAAGTGCGCGAAGAAGAAGCGACACTACCTGGGCTTCGGTCAGCGGCTGGAGCGTGTAGACGCGGCAGCGCGAAAGTAATGCGGCGTTCAGCTCGAACGAAGGATTTTCGGTGGTGGCGCCGATGAGGCGAATGGCGCCGCGTTCCACGTAGGGAAGGAACGCGTCCTGCTGCGCCTTGTTGAAGCGATGGATCTCGTCGACGAAGAGGATGGTGCGCGAACGGAATCCGGCGGCCTTCTCCGCGGCCACCATCACGGCCTTGATCTCCTTGATGCCGGACATGACGGCGGAAAATTCAATGAAGGTCGATTGCGTCATTGCGGCGATGATCTTGGCCAGCGTGGTTTTGCCGGTGCCGGGAGGCCCCCAAAAGATCATGGAGGTGGGATCGTCGTGGGCGATGGCGAGGGCCAGCGGCTTGCCGGGTCCGAGCAGATGCTCCTGCCCGACGAACTCTTCCAGGCTGCGCGGCCTCATGCGATCGGCCAACGGTGCATGGCTGGCTTGCGCGGCTGCGGCATCGGGGATTGGGTTGAAGAGGCTCATGGGAGCAGGTTCGAGGTGCGAGGTTCAAGGTTCGAGGTGATGGACGCGGCGCGCTGCCGCGAGGCTTCCTGCTGGCGCGAGGCTTCCCGCTGCCGGGAGGCTTCATAGAGCAGAAGTGAGCCGGCGACGGCGGCGTTGAGGCTTTCCACGCGACCGGGCATCGGGATGGCTATGCGCGCGTCGGCCAGCGCGAGCAGTTCAGGCGATAGGCCCGCGCCCTCGTTGCCGATCATCAGGATGCAGGGGCCGGTGAGGTCGATTTTGCCGGCCGCTTCGGAGCGGGAATCGAAATCGGAAGCAGGCGCTACGCCGGCAAGCAGGCGCAATCCCTGCGATTTCAGAGCGATGAGCTGTTCGGTGTCGATCTGCACCACGGGAACTCGGAAGACTGAACCGGCGGAGGCGCGCAGGGCCTTCTGGTTCCACTCGCTGACGGTGCCGGCGGTAGCAAGAACAGCCGTCGCGCCGAAGGCCTCCGCGGAGCGAATCAGCGTGCCCAGGTTGCCGGGGTCCTGCAAACCGGCCGCTAGCAGAAGCAGCGGCGCTGTATCGCCGGAACGCTTCGCGGGCAACACGGCTTCCAGCTTCCAGGTTGGAGGCACAAGCAGCGCTGCGATCCCTTGTGGGTGCTGTGTATCAGCCGCGCTGTTGAAGACTTCTTCGGAGAGAAGCAGCAACTCGACGCCGCGCGGAAGCCATGCGGGCGGAGCGATGCGCTCGCTGAGGAAGATCGTCTTCAACGGAAGTCCGCTGGTTATTGCCTCACGCAGAAGATTTTCGCCTTCCAGAGCGACCAGCCCGCCGCTAAGCCGAGTGTGGCCAGCGAAGGCAGCGCGAAGCTGTTTGACCCGCGCGTTGGCGTGGCTGGTGACGATACCGACGCTCGGCTGCGGAGTCATCTTCTGAAATCTTACTCTGGGTAGGAGTGAGCCTGTAGTTGGGTGAGGAAGAAGGACTGTGGGTGGGAGAAGAATCAGTTGCAGGTGAGCGCCGTCCACACGCCCCCCGGAGAGTTGTTCGCGCCGCTGACGATCAGGTCTACGAATCCACCTATGGGTACCGTGTCGCTACCGGTTGCGGAACACGAATTGCCTGTTGTTGCTGTACAGGTGAGATCCGTGCTGGACGCCATGCTCGAAGGAGACGAGCCGTAGCGCAGCTTCACCGTGATGGTTCCCCCCTGTTCGGAGAAGACATTCAGTGCAGTTGCGGTACATCCCGCCGGGACCCAGGTCAGCGCTGAATCCGGCGTTGACTCAGTGGTGCTTCCGTTGGAGTTGTTCACCGAGAAGTAGGGATAGTTGGAGTTGTTCACCACCGAATGGTAGACCGACGCGAACGGAATACCGCTGGTTCCACCACCACCACCTCCTCCACTGCCGGCCGGGCCGGTCGCGCCCTGCGGAATGGTAAAGTTCAGAATTGCCGCCGTGCTAGTTCCAGAGTTGATGATCTGTGCCGAACTGCCCGCCGCGCCGGTGGACACCGTGCCGACGGTCATAGTTGCCGCCGTGCCCTGTGCCCCGGTCGGCCCCACTCCGCCTGCTGCCGCCAGCAGCGTCCAGGGCCCTCCATCGCCGGAGTGGGTATCCGGCTCGGCCGAGTTGTTGCTCATCGTGGCGATGTAAGTCGCGGCCGGGCTGCCGAAGGTAACCGCATCGTTCACTGCATAACCGTAGCCGATGACCCACGCGTTTTTAAAAGTCATACCAACTGCTCCGGCTGCTCCGGTGGCACCATTGGCTCCATTGGTCCCGGGTATTCCGTTTGCGCCGGTCGCGCCCGCTGGGCCGGTCGCACCCATTGGTCCTATCGCGCCGGAGGGCCCCGCGATTCCGGTTGCGCCCGTTGGCCCAGCTGGTCCCGCAGGCCCTTGAGGGCCGACCGCTCCGGCCTGCCCCGCGTAGCCGCTGGGGCCCTGCAATCCCTGCGGCCCGGTGGCGCCCGTCGGTCCGGATGCACCCGCTGATGCCAACACTCCCCAGTACAGCGGACTCATATCCGGCTCACGGCCTACGTTTGCCAGTAATGAGGAGTAACTGGAGCCCCCATAGCTGACCGTATCGCCCACCGCGTAGGCGGTCCCAATCAGCCACTCGCCCCGGAAGGTGAGGGGAGGCCCCTGCGGCCCGGTTGCGCCGGTAGCACCCGCCGGGCCGGTCGCTCCATTGGAGCCATTCGTTCCCGGTGCACCAGTCGCTCCCTGCAAACCCTGCGCCCCCGCCTGCGCCAGCATCGACCATACGGTGGGATAGTTGTCCGGCCGGTTCGACGAGTTGCCTTCCGTGGCTATATAGGTAGATCCGTTGTAACTGACCGCATCATTCGCGCCATACCCTGCACCGTTAGCCCATTCGCCCTTAAAGGTAATCCCCGGCGGCCCAATCGGCCCCTGCATTCCCTGGTTCCCCTGAACTCCCTGTGATCCGATTGTCCCGGCTGGCCCGGTGGTTCCAGTCGTTCCCGCCGGCCCGGTCGCACCCGTTGCGCCATCCACCGCGAAGAGCTCCCAGTACGCCAGACTCTGGTCCGGAGTATTGCCGTGATTGCTTGCTTGCAGCGAGACATAGTCCGCGCCGTTGTAACGGACCCCATCGGCCAGCGCGTAGTTGACTACGGATGAGTAGACCCCTTGAAACGAAAGCCCCACCGGTCCGGCAGGCCCCTGCGGCCCTATCGGCCCGCTCAGTCCCTGCGCACCGGTTGCGCCGGGAATCCCCTGAGCACCTGCCTGACCGGCGATTCCCTGGATTCCCTGCGGCCCGATCGGCCCGTTCGGGCCCACACTTCCCGGTAGCCCCTGAGGTCCGGCAGTGCCGGTTGAGCCTACCGCGCCGGTCAACCCCTGCGGCCCTTGCGTCGTCAGAAGTCCCCACTGCTGCGGGCTAAGGCTCGGCGTATTGCCGTGGTTGCCGGCAATCAGCGAGGTGTAACTCGATCCTTGCCATAGCACAACATCACCCAGCGCATAGTTTGCGACCGAGCTGTAGCTACCTTGATACACAAATCCCGGAGGCCCCTGCGGCCCGGTAGCCCCGGCTGGTCCCGCCGGTCCGACGCTCGTACTGCCCTCGGCCAGAAGTCCCCAATCCGCCGGACTGAGTGCAGGGGTGTTGCTATCGTTCCCCGCAATCAGGGAGATATAACTCGAGGCCCCATAGAGCACGATGTCATTTAGCGCATAATTGACCGTCGAAAGATAGACTCCCTGGTAGGAGACCGCGACGGACGGCGATCCACTGCTGCCGCTCGTGCCATTTGCCCCTGCGGCCGCTAACAATCCCCACTCCGCCGGCGTCGACCCCGGAGTGTTTCCATAGTTAGCTGCAATCAGAGAGAGGTAGCTCGACCCCTGAAAGACAACCACATCGCCCAGTGCGTAGCTGACGTTCGAAGCGTATGTGCCTTGGTAATTCAATGCTGTGCTACTGCCAGCCAGCCCGGCCGGTCCCTGTGGCCCAATTGCCCCTGAAGGCCCGGCTGGACCGATCGGCCCTTGCGATCCTGTTGCGCCGTTGGCACCTGTCGCGCCAGTCGGCCCTGTCGCACCAGCCAGCCCGGATGTTCCGATCGGCCCTTGCGGCCCGGCCGGCCCAGCCGCGCCCGCAACTCCCGCGGGCCCCACATCCACCAACTCCACATCGAGCGTCGCGGTGTGTGAGCTAAGGTCGTTCTCCTTGCTGTCGAACTGCACTATTGCGGTCCCGGCGGAGAGCGCAACTCCGTTGTTCGACGCGGGATTGCCGATCCAGCCCTGCACCAGCGCCGTTACGTCCAGCGCGACGAACGCACCCGCTTGGCTCACTGAAAAGACTCCGGACGCGCTACCGATCGCAGGTTCGGTGGCATAGGTCACGCTGTACTCACCCCACGCTCCGTCGATGGGTGCAAAGCTGACCAGCCCCGGTGTGGTCACCCGATTGCAATAGAGCCGCAGCACAGCGCGCGAGACCTGTGCCGCGGTTGTCCCCGCCGGCAACAGCGACAGGTCGAACTGGAGAAGAGTGGTATAGCCGCCTCCCACATCCAGATTGGAGATTGCCCCGCTATTGACGGTTGGTAGCGCGCTGTTGACATGCGCATCTGCCAGTAGGGTTGCCTGGGCAGCCCACACAGGCGCAGCCGTAAATAAACCCAGCAACGCCCCCAAGCTCACCCACGGAGCTACTCTCAGGCAACGGTTAAATCCATGCCCAGCCTGCCCGCCCATTCTGGCCCGCGGCCACTCCTGTTGCGGGTTAACCCTGTTCCGGCCAGTCCGAAGACTGGCTGGGGAGATTCGCACCCACATCAGCGATCCCTGCTCGACGATTCACGCTGCCACCGATTATGTGTAAAACGTGCGAATCCGTGGCCCAATACAGACAAGAAAGTATTCCCGTTTTAGGCCACCCCAGGCCGATTAGCAAGCCATTTCGTCGTAACCGGGCATATTTCCCGCCGCAAATTCCCAAGGAATGCCTGCGAATCGTGTCTATTTCCCTTCTTAGACGCATCCCATTAGACTGCAAGGGCCGATGTAATCCGCGCGGAGAAAGCCACGATCATGCCCACCAAAATGCCCATCCAGCCAAAGCCCAACCAGCCCGGCACTCGCCCCGCCCTCGACACTCTGGTCAACATTCCACGCCTCGTCACCGCGTTCTACTCCCTCCACCCCGACCCCGCCGTTCCCGCACAGCGCGTGGCGTTCGGGACGTCAGGGCATCGCGGCTCCTCCTTTACCACCTCCTTCAACGAGGACCACATCGCCGCCATCAGCCAGGCCAGGGCAGATTACCGCCGCGCTAACAACATCAACGCCCCGATCTTCCTGGCCAAGGACACGCATGCTCTCTCCGAGCCGGCGTTTGCAACCGCGCTGGAGGTGCTGGCCGCCAACGATATCGACGTGATGGTGGACGACCAGCTTGCCTATACGCCCACACCGGCGCTCTCCCACGCCATCCTGACCTGCAACGCTAAACTCAACGGCGGCAAGACACCTTCGCAGGAAGCACTCAACAAGGGAGTCAGCGATGGATCGAAGCAGTGGGTGGATGGCATCGTGATTACGCCCTCGCACAACCCGCCCGACGACGGCGGCTTCAAGTACAACCCTCCCAATGGTGGCCCAGCCGATACAACCGTCACCAAGTGGATTCAGGATCGCGCCAATGAGCTGCTTGGCAAGAAGCTGGATGGCGTGAAGCGCATCCCCTATGCGCGTGCGCTGGCTGCGGGGACAACGCACCGGCATGACTACATCACGGCGTATGTGAACGATCTGGGCAACGTGATCGACTTCGCTCCGCTGGCTGGAACTACGCTGAAGCTGGCCGTGGATCCGCTGGGCGGGGCGGGCGTGTACTACTGGCCGCGCATCGCGGAGAAGTACAAGCTCGACTTTCAGGTGCTCAACCCGTACGTCGATCCCACCTTCCGCTTTATGACGCTGGACTGGGACGGCAAGATTCGCATGGACTGCTCCTCGCCGTTTGCCATGGCGAGCATGATTGCGAACAAAGACAAATTCGACGTGGCGTGGGCCTGCGATACCGACCATGACCGGCACGGCATTGTGACGCGCAGCAGCGGCCTGCTGAACCCCAACCACTACCTCGCGGTGGCCATCCAGTACCTGTTCACGCACAGGCCGCAGTGGGGACAACATGTCGGTATCGGCAAGACGCTGGTGTCGTCGTCGATGATCGACCGTGTGGCCAAGGGACTAGGGAGGCCAATGCTCGAAGTACCAGTTGGTTTTAAATGGTTTGTCGATGGGCTGATCGACGGGACGCTGGGCTTTGTGGGCGAAGAGAGCGCCGGCGCCAGCTTCCTGCGCCGCGACGGCTCTGTCTGGACAACAGATAAAGATGGCCTCATCATGGGTCTGCTCGCGGCGGAGATGACCGCGGTGACGGGCAAAGATCCCGGCCTGCTCTACAACGAGCTGACGGCAAAGTACGGCAATCCTATCTATCAGCGCATCGATGCCGAGGCCACGCCGGAGCAGAAGGCCAAGCTGGGCAAGCTATCCGCTGCGCAGGTTACCGCGAAGACGCTGGCGGGCGAGCCGATCACATCGATCCTGACGGAGGCACCCGGCAACCACGCTG
>Ga0181519_10004908_pt1 | contig 10757 bp, 6 predicted proteins | sample PEATcosm2014_Bin_26_FD_121102 | JGI IMG/M metagenome (GOLD analysis project Ga0181519, IMG submission 121102) | Peatland microbial communities from MTU Mesocosm Facility, Houghton, MI, USA - PEATcosm2014_Bin02_10_metaG | ecosystem: Environmental > Terrestrial > Soil > Wetlands > Peat | place... | reverse complement strand
GCGCCACGCGCGGAGCGCGTACCGGTCGCGGCCGAGCGGCAAGAGTGGCGCTTGCGCCGGCGGCAGTGCGGCGACCGGAGTGCCGGCCGGCGCGCTGCCGTGCGGCAGCGTCCACGCCGGCTGGGGCTCGAGCAGGCCGCGCCACGCATGCTCCTGCCACGGCCAGCCGACGCCGACCTGATGGAACGCGATGAGAGTGAAATCGGGCCTGGTGGCAAAGCGCGCGGCGAGCTCCGCGGCGGACAGCGCCCGTGCCTCGACCGTAAACAGTGCAACCGCGCCGCCGAAGTGGTGCGCGCCGGCCGGATCGGCGATGGACTCGGGCGCGAGCTCGAGGCTCGGCTCCGCTCGCCGCGTCGCGGCCGGGCGTGCGATGGCATCCGCGCCGTCGACGAAGAGGTGTGCTTCGCTGCCGTCGAAGGTGGCGGCGACGGCGTGCCACGTGCCGGCGGTGAGGGTCCGGTCCGAATGCAGCCGTCCGCTGCCATCCAGTTGCAGCGCGATCTGTCCGCCATCCGTGATGAGGCAGCGGCAGTCGTGCGCCTCCGGTTCACCGAGCGCCGCGATCACGAGGGCGCCGCCATCGAGGCGGTCGACGCGCACCCAGCCGCTCATCGACCACGGGGAGCCGGCCGCGAGCAGCGACGAGTCCGGTGCAAGCGCGGCCCTGATGCCGACGCCACCGGCGAGGAACACGGCGTTGTAGGGACCGACCGGCGTGCGCAGCGGACCGGGCTCGCCGCCGGCTCCGGCCGCGACTGCCAACAGCAGCAGGGCGCCGGTCCACGCGGACCGCATGCGTCGGCCGCTGTGCACCCCGCTCAGCTTCACCGGTCACCCCCTCTGCCGCGCCATTGTCAGCGCTGACATTCATCATAAGCGCAGCGGCCCGCGGAATGAAAGCCGCGCGCTCACGCGAATCCCCGAGGCTGCGCGCGACTCGATGCACCCGTGCGTAGCGCGGGCGCCGGAGCGCGCGTTCGCGCACGGCGCTCGCTGCGAGCCAAGCGCGCGCAAGCCGATGCTGTCGTGGTGGCGGTGCGCCGCCGCAGGGACGTGCGTGCCGCCGCTGTGCAGGACGAGCCACGCGGACGGACCGGACGTGACGTCGCGCGCGCTGGCGCCGGCCGCCGCGTCGGCGGCGCGCCCCGCGCATCCAAGACGCAGTTAACACTTGTTTTCCGCAGGCCGTGGGCGACAGCCTGCGCGCAGCAGGCATCCGATCTACGTCCGCGGGGAACGCCCATCGGGCCTGCAGCCAGCTTGCGTCGTCGCGATCGCGGCTGGCGCCGCCGCGCGACGGCGCGGTATCCGGGCCTGCGACGCGACGACCCGGATTGCGCTGCGGCAGTGCACTTTCTCTTTGAATTCCGATTGTTCCCGCAATGCAGCAGCGAGCGGTTGCGCTCTGACTGCACGCTGCAGGCGCCAGTTGAGCGGGTTCAGGGCGTGGCGGGAATACGACAAAATGATTTAAATATTCATTGACAGCGCTGTCGTCTGCATTTAGGTTTGCGCCGACGCCCACGCTGAGTCGATGCAGCCCAGATGGCTGCGCCAATCGTCGGTCAGCGCGCGGAGCGGGACACAGAACAAAGGCGGCCGAGCGCCGCGACCGGTTTTGAGACAGGCTTCGAATCATCTTGGGGGGTAAGCGAGATGTCACATCGTAGGGAAAAGCGCGCCCGGCGCGCGGCTCGGGCCACAAACGCGGCGCTGATCACGGCTGCGTCGCTGGAAGCGTTGTGCATCTTCACTCCGGTGACGGCATACGCACAGGCGCAAGGCACGACCACGGCCTCGCCGAGCACCGCCGCGAGCGGCGCGCTCGAAGAAGTGGTCGTCACGGGCTTCCGCTACTCGCTGCAGTCGGCGCTCGACGCAAAGCGCGAGTCGGATCTGCAGATTGAGTCGGTCGCGCCGGAAGACATCGGCAAGATGCCGGACCAGAACGTCGCCGAGGCGCTGCAGCGCCTGCCTGGCGTGCAGATCGACCGCTCGCAGGGCTTTGGCACGGCGGTGCTGATCGATGGCCTGCGCCAGAACCTGACGACACTGAACGGCGACACCTTCCTGACCGGGCGCGAGTACTACGTGTCCGGCGAGGCGTCGGGCGGCGGCTCGGGCTCGAATGCCCAGTACGCCTCGCTCGAGGGCGTGCCCAGCGAGGAAATCTCCGGCATCGACGTCTACAAGAACCCGAAGGCCTCGATGACCGAGGGCGGCCTCGGCGGCACGATTGACCTCAAGACACGCGATCCGCTCGCGCAGCCGGACGGCCTGTCGCTCGCCGGCAATTATCGCGAAGCCGATGCGCAGCGCGGTACGGGCTGGACGCCTAATGGCACCCTGGTCGGTGCGTTCAAGGTCAACGACAGGCTCGGCTTTACGGCCAGCGTCTCCTACGACAAGGAAGACACGCACACGCACGAGTTCCAGGCAGAGAACCGCAGCGAGTGGATCATCACCAACTCGGCAACCGGGCCCTACACCGGGGCGCTCACGCCGGCCGGTATTTCGACGCTGCCGTCGAGCGCGGCGAACGGTGGCTACTACATCCAGCCGCAGCTCGCGTACTTCAGCGACATACTCGACGACCGCAAGACGACAGGCGCGTCGTTCGGCGCCGCCTTCAAGTGGTCGGATTCGGTGAAGACCAATCTCAACTACTTCTACTCGCGGGAAGACGACACCAACACGACCTTCTCCGACAAGCTCTGGTTCAACGGCCAGGGCGCGCAGCCGTGGAAGGCGGGCAATTACTACCCCGGCATTGATCCGTCGCAGCCCTATTCCATCGACGGCAATGGTGTCGTGCAAAGCGGCACATTCAACGCGAACGGTGCCGAAACGGCGACCCTGTACCAGCACACGCTGGCGCAGGCAAACAACTTTCAGCTGATCACGCGCTTCGACAACGGCGGTCCGGTACGCGCCGTGCTCGACGCCTCACTGTCGCATGCGACGTCGGACCTCGAGGCCGCGCAGGCGGACGTCGAGCACGGGCTCTATACCACCAGCGGCGGCACAGCAACCTCGCCAGCGGCGCCCGGCTGCAACAACGGCGGTTCGACCTGCACCAACGCGACCGGCAGTCATGGCTACGAGTTCACGTACGCAAACGGCGGAACCTCCGGCCTGCCGTCGTTCTCCTACGTCGCGCCGTACGCCGACATCCTCAGCAATCCCGCCTATACGACGTTCAAGTCCAACTGGGCGTGGGCGAATCTCACGGATGAGAAGACCTGGGCGATCAAGCTCGACGTGCAGTATGACCCTGGCTTCATTCAGGGGATCGCGTCGACGCTCTCGGCCGGTGTGCGCTATTCCAATACGGACCTCGACCAGACCTTTGGCCGCTACCTGATCAATGGCACTGAGGGCAACGGTCAGGTCGCCGGCAGCGGTCCGAGCGTGTGCGGTGCCGGCAACGTTTGCGGGCCGTGGCTGTACTACCAGGATCCGGGCTACGGCACGCCGAACATTCCGTATTCGACGGCGACGTCGAACCCGGGACTCGCGCTGACCTACAACAACTTTGCGGCCGGCAACATCATCGTCAAGAATCCGGCGACCTCCGGCATCACGAACCCTGCCACGTATCTCAACTCGGTGTGGACGGGCGCGGGAGTGCCGAACACGACCGAGGCGTTCTTCAAGGATGGACTCAGCTCCTTCGATGTCAGCGAGGGAACGACGGCGTTTTACCTGATGGGCGACCTCGGCGGCCCGGCCAACCACTTCCACCTGAACTACGGCGTCCGGGTGGTGGACACCGACATCACCATCAACGGCGGGCAGTCCGCCCTGGCCCCGGCGTACTACGGCACGGCTTCGTGGAACGGCGTGGACTCGAACGTCGTCCCGATCCAGACGAAGCGCAACTACATCGACGTGCTGCCGTCCTTCAACCTCGTGCTGGACGTCACCGACACGCAGAAGGTGCGGCTCGGCGCTGCACGCGTGATGTCGCCGACCGACCTGTTTCTGCTCGGCGTCGGTAACAGCTACGGCTACACGCGTTCGGGCAGCGGTGGCAACTTCGTGTTCGACGGCGGCTCGTCCGGCAACCCGAATCTCGATCCGTATCGGGCGACGCAGTTCGCGCTGTCGTACGAGAACTACTTCACGCCCGGTGGTCTCGTGTCGATCGCGCCGTTCTACAAGCAGGTCGACAACTTCATCGAGATCCAGAACGTGGCCGTCACCATCGGCGGTACGACCGCGGACGTATCCCAGCCCGTGAATGCCGGCAAGGGGCGCATCTACGGCATCGAGTTCGGCGCGCAGTACGCCTTCGGCGACGAATTTGCGGCTTGGCTCAAGGGCTTCGGCGTGGCCGCGAACTACACGCGCTCGAATTCAGAGAGCGACGAGGTGACGAGCTTCACGACGCGCGCCGGGATTCCCGGCGTGTCGAAGGACGCCGTCACCGGCCAGGTCTACTACGAGCGCTACGGCTTCTCGGCGCGTGCCTCGTATTCGTGGCGCGGCACCGCGATCAGCGACGGACTCGGCGGTTCGACGTTCAGCTTCGCTGACCAGAACGGCAACCAGAAGACATACCAGATCTTCCAGGCGCCGTACGGCCAGCTGGACGCGCAACTTGGCTACAACTTCAATGCACACATCGGCGTGTTCGCCTCCGTCCAGAACCTGACGGACGCGGCGCAGCACACCTACCTGCAGTGGCCGAACCAGCCGTTCCAGTACGATGATTCGGGGCGCCGGTACTTCATCGGCATCAAGGGTAAGCTCTGACGCCAGCAGATCCGGCCGCGCCGCACCGGGCGGTGGCGCGGCCGGGATTGCGACGATCGGGTCGAGCCCTGCGGCTCGGGTTCCGCGCAGCACAGGTAGCGGCGGCAAGCGCGGCGGGACCGCTGGCCGGCCGCCCTCGGGTCCGAAGGTCAGGAAGAAAATGGCGGGCAGCGAGTTGGGTCAGGCCGCATCGCCGGCGGCGCTGGTGCGCGGGGCCGGCGATCCGCGCATCAGGCGCATCGCGATCGTGGGCGGTGGCACGGCCGGATGGATCGCGGCCAGCGTGCTCGCGCGAACGCAGTCGACGCATGACTGCGCGATCACGGTCATCGAGTCCCCGGACATCGGTACGATCGGCGTCGGTGAGGCGACGATTCCCCCCATTCTGGACCTGCTGCGCTTTCTCGGCATCGACGAGGCGGACTTCGTGCGCCACACGCAGTCCACCTACAAGCTCGGGATCAAGTTTCGCGACTGGCGGCGGGTCGGCAGCAGCTACTGGCACCCGTTCGGGACTTTCGGCACGACCATCGGGCAGCGCCCGTTCTACCACTATTGGCAGCGTGCGGCCGCCCAGGGCGCGCCCCTCCAATTCAACGATTTCAGTCTCTGCGCCGCGCTCGGCGACGCCGGCAGGTTCCGCTTTCCCGACAGTCGGGCCACCGGTCCGGCGGCGGGTCTGCGCTACGCGCTCCATTTCGACGCCGGCCTCGTCGCCAAGTACCTGCGCGTCTACGCCGAACGGCTCGGCGTCGCGCAGCTCGAGCGGACGGTCGCGTCGACCACGCGGCGGGCGGACGGCTTCCTGGACGAGATCGTCTTTGCCGATGGCTCGCGCCTGGCCGCAGACCTCTATATAGACTGCAGTGGCTTCCGCGGCGTGCTGATCGAGCAGGCGCTCGGCACAGGCTACGTCGACTGGACCCATGTGCTGCCGTGCGACCGGGCCGTCGCAGTGCCCACCGAAATGCAATCTGCGCGGCCACCCTATACGCTGTCGACCGCGCGAGCCGCGGGCTGGCAATGGCGCATCCCGTTGCAGCACCGGGCCGGCAACGGTTACGTCTACGCAAGCGCGCACCTGTCCGACGATGCGGCGCGCGAGGATCTCGTCGCCATGGTCGGCGAGAAGACGCTCGCCGAGCCGCGCGTGCTGCGCTTCGTGACCGGACGGCGCAAGCTCTTCTGGAACCGCAACTGCGTTGCGCTCGGCCTCGCCTCCGGATTCCTCGAGCCGCTCGAGTCGACCAGCATCCACCTCGTCGTGAGCGGCATCTACAATCTGCTGGATCACTTCCCCGACCGGAACTTCGACCAGCGGAACATCGACTCCTACAATGCCGAGCTCTCCACCGAGCTGGAGTCGATCCGCGACTTCATCGTGCTGCACTACGCGGCCACCGAACGCGACGACACGCCGCTCTGGGCGTACTGTCGCGCCATGGCGCTGCCCGACACGCTCACCGAGCGCATTGAACTCTATCGCGGCACCGGGCGAATCCGCCCCAAGCCGCGCGAGCTGTTCACCGATCTCAGCTGGTTCTACATCTTCGAAGGCCTCGGTGTGCGGCCGCGCGGAGTCGACCCGCTCGTCGGCGGGCGGGCCTCGGCCCAGGTAGCGGAGGTCCTGCGCACCCTCCGCCAGCAGGTGGCGCAGGAACTGGGGGCGGCGCGCGCCCACGACAGCTTCTTCGCGGCGGAGCCAGGTGCCGCGCGCCGGGCCGTGCCGGCCCGTGGGTAGTGCAGCGGTGGACGACGTCACCAGAGCGGCGCGCGCGTATGTCGGTGTCGAGATGGGCGGCACCAAGTGCGTCTGCCTGAGGGGCACCGGGCCCGAGGACATCCGCGACCGTGCAACCATACCGACGGCGGATCCGCAGACGACGCTCGCGGCGATCGGCACCGTGCTCGACGGCTGGCGGGCCACACATGGCGCTCCCGCCGCGATCGGCGTCGCGTCCTTCGGGCCGCTGCACCTCGAACCCGGAGAGCCGCGATACGGGCAGATCGGCACCACCCCGAAGCCGGGCTGGGCCGGCGTCGATCTCGCATCCTTCTACCGTGCGCGGGCGCGCGCGCCGCTCGGGCTGACGACCGACGTCAACGGCGCGGCACTCGCCGAGGGTCGGTGGGGCAGCGCGCGCGGGCTCGCCGACTTCGCCTACGTGACGGTCGGCACCGGAGTTGGCGTCGGCCTCATCGTCGGCGGCCGCTATGCGCTCGGCGCGCGGCATCCCGAGCTCGGCCACGTGCGGATTGCGCGCCTGCCTGGCGACACGTGGCCTGGCGTCTGCCGCTTTCACGGCGACTGCGTCGAGGGGCTCGCCTCGGGACCGGCGATACAGGCGCGCAGCGGCGTCGACCCGGCCGAGCTGCCGCCGGACAGTCCGATCTGGAACCCGGTCGCCCACGCGCTCGCGCAGCTGGCGCACGTGCTCGTCGTGTCGATCGCACCCCGCCGGATCCTCATTGGCGGCGGCGTGGTCGCCGGCCAGCGCCACCTGTTCCAGCGCGTCCGCAGGCTGCTGACGCAGAGTCTCAACGGCTACATCGATTCCGCCGAGCTCGCTGCCGGGCTCGATGAGTTCATCGTGCCTCCCGGGCTCGGTACGCTGGCGGGCCCGCTGGGCGCGCTCGCGCTCGCCGCCGATGCCTACGCGACCGAGCCGGTGGACAAGGCGCAATGAAAGGCCGCTGCGCAGAACTGCGTTGCCGCGCTGGCGCGGCGGCGCGACCGACCGCGCTGCCATGACGCGACGCGCGCGTACGCAGCCGGCGGCCTCGGCAGCGGGCCCGCGTCGCAACCTGTCCGGCACCAACGTCGCACTCGCCGGCGACCACAACCAGCGCGTCACGCTGCAAGCGATTCGCGTCAGCGGCCCGGTCACGCGTGCGGAGCTCGCGCGCATGACCGGCCTCACGACCGCCGCGATCGCGAACATCACCAACCGCCTGCTCAAGGACCGGCTGATCCTCGAGGCCGGCACGACGCGCGGCCTGCGCGGCCAGCCGGCGACCAAGGTCGTCATCAATCCGGACGGCGCGTTCTCGATCGGCTTCAACGTCGATCGCGATCACGTGACGATCGTTATCGTCGACTTCTCGGGCACCGTGCGGGCGCGCGCTTCGCGCGAGATCATGTTCGCGCTGCCCGGCGCGGTGCGCACGTTCTTCCGCGCGGGCGTCAGGCAGCTGCTCGCCAGGTCGCGCGTCAATCCGGCGAAGCTGATCGGCATCGGCGTCGCCTTCCCGGACGACATCCAGCGCGCGGGGCTGCCGGAACAGCCGCCCGAATACGCCAGCTGGGGCGCAGTGTCGGTCGATTCGATGCTGTCCGGCGTGCTGCCGATACCCATCGTCGTCGAGAACGACGCCGCCGCCGCGGCGATCGGCGAGATGCAGTTCGGACTCGGTCAGAGATTCCAGAGTTTCTTCTACGTGCTCGTCACCGCCGCGCTCGGCGGCGGGCTCGTGGTCGATGGCCACTACTTCCGCGGCGCCAGCGGACGCAGCGGCGAGATCGGCTGGCTCGGCACCCGTGACCCGCAGGGCGTCGAACGGCAGTTGCAGAACGTCGTGTCGCTGTCGGCGCTATACAGCGCCCTGGCCACGGCGGGCTATGCGGTCACGGTGCCCGGTGCGCTGCTGAAGCTCGATGCACCCGGCCAGGCGATCATCACTGCCTGGATCGAGGCGTCGGCAACGGCGCTCGAGCCCGCCCTCGTGGCGGTGAACTGCCTCGTGAACCCCGAGGCGGTGTTGATCGGCGGGCGGCTGCCGGCGCCGCTGGTCGATCGCCTCGCGGCGCGCCTCGAGGAGCGCCTCGCGGCGCACGTCGGCCGCATTCCGTCGGTTGCGGCGATCACCCGTGCCGCGATGTCAGACGATGCACCGGCGGTCGGCGCGGCAATACTCGCCTTCAGCGCGCGCCTGCTGCCCGGGCGGTTTGCGTTGATGAAGACGAGCGCCTGAGCCGTGGGCGCCACCTGATGGCGGCGGCGGACGCGGCCGGCGCGGCGCACCGTTCGATCGAGCGCCTCAGGCGCTGGCTGCTCGACGACGCCTATCCGCGCTGGACGCGCTGCGCCCTCGACCGGGTCCACGGCGGCTTCCACGAGTCGATTGCCTGGCGCGGGCCGAACCCCGACGAACCACGGCGCGCGCGCGTACAACTCAGGCAGCTGTATTCGTTCGCGCAGGCCCCGGCCCTCGGCTGGCGGGATGACACCACCGCGCTCGTCGTGGACGGGCTGCGCTACTTCATGAGGCACTACCGGCGGCCGGACGGACTGTACCGCACGCTGGTCGCGCCGGGCGGTGCGCCGATCGACGAGCGCGCCCTGCTGTATGACCAGGCGTTCGTGCTGCTGGCGCTGGCCGCGTGCGAGCGCACCGCCGGGCTCGGCCCGGAGACCCTCGCCGCGGCGCGCGCCCTGCGCGGGACCCTGCATCGGCGGCTCGGCGATGCGCAGGGTGGCTTCCGCTCGGCGCTTCCGGATGAGCCGCTGCGGCTGTCGAACCCGCACATGCACCTCCTCGAGGCGGCGATCGCCTGGGCCGCGCAGAGCGATGATCCGGAGTGGCCGGCACTTGCCGACGCTGTGGTGGCGCTGCTGCTCGAGCGGCTGATGGACCCGGCCCGCGGCGTCGTGCGCGAGTACTTCGACGCCGAGTGGCGGCCGGCCGAGGGGCTTCAGGGGCGCGTCGTTGAGCCAGGCCACATGTTCGAGTGGGCCTCGCTGCTGCTGGCCTGGAGCGATCACGCAGCGACCGGCACCGGTGCAGGCGGCGCTGCGCGACGCCTGGCGGCGGTCGCTGAAGCGGGCGGGGTGCACGGTGGCATCGTCGTCGATGCGTTGCTCGATGACCTCGGCGTCCACGAGTCGAGCGCACGGCTCTGGCCGCAGACCGAGCGGCTCAAGGCGGCCGTCGCGATGGCCTGCGCGGGCGGCGATCCCGCGTGGTGGCTGCGTGCGGCGGAGGCGGTGCGGGCGATCGAGCGCTACTTCACGCCCGACCTGCCCGGCCTGTGGTACGACCAGCTGAGTGCGGACGGTCAGCGGCGGCCGCATGGCGTGACCTCGGCGAGCACCCTCTATCATCTCGTCGGCGCCGTCGCCTCGATCACGGTGGTGGCGCCTGCCGCGCGCGACGCCTGAGCGGCGCGTGCCGCCGACCATCAGGCGCGCACGACGCGCGCTGCATAGCAGCCGTGCTTTGCGTTGTGGATGTGCAGGTACTCGGCGCTGCCGTCTGCCAGCATGTCCGCGATCGCTGCCTCGAGCGCGGTTCCGGCCACGACATCGGCGGCGCGCATCATGCCTGCGGCATCGAAGGCGCGCACCGACAGCAGCCGCAGGCGCAGCATCGACGGCACTTCGTTTACCGCGAGCGCGGCGCCGGTCGCATCCTGACGCACGTAGATGGCGTGCCGCGACCGGTACGGGCTCGCGACGGGCAGGTGCTCGTAGTTGAGGAGCAGCACCGCATCGCCGGGTTCGGCATCGCGCAGGCTCACGCGACACGGGTCGCCAGGCTGCCGATCCGCCCGCATGCGTACGATCTGCCGGCGGGCGAGTTCGGCGTCTGAGAGCGCGAACAGCGGCCGGAATTCCGTGACGTCGAGGCCGTGGATCCGAAAGTCCATCGCGCTGCTCCAGGTGAAACCGACGCGTGCTAGATTCGCTCGAGGCCTGGGCGCAAGCACTCCGTTTCTTGCGCAGGCATCCGCCTGCCGCCCGGGCGCGCGAGCGTGCGGCCGGCTGGCGACCATCAGCAATGCGAGGGCCCGCGACACGGGCCCCGGGGGAACTGCAATGCGCTACATCCCGCTCATGGCGGCCGCGACGACGTTGTTGTCCGCTGGCCTCGCAGCCGGCGCCGCGGCGCCCGCCACGACGGCGCCGCACATCGATGCTGCTCGGCTACAGGCGAACATCGAGCATCTGTCGGGGATCGGGCGCGATCCCGCCGGCGGCATCACGCGACTCGGGCTG
>Ga0181519_10004905_pt1 | contig 10760 bp, 5 predicted proteins | sample PEATcosm2014_Bin_26_FD_121102 | JGI IMG/M metagenome (GOLD analysis project Ga0181519, IMG submission 121102) | Peatland microbial communities from MTU Mesocosm Facility, Houghton, MI, USA - PEATcosm2014_Bin02_10_metaG | ecosystem: Environmental > Terrestrial > Soil > Wetlands > Peat | place... | reverse complement strand
CGGCCCTGGGCTTCGAGGGCTTTGAGGACTTCATAGACGGCGCTAAATCCGCCGGGAACATTTTCCTGGGCGACGGTTTCGCGCGTGACGATGCCGTAGCGGTGCAGTAGCTGTTGGGCGATCGCGTGGGACCAGGCTGTCTGCGCCGCGGGAGTGGCGCGGTCAGGAGTGGGGACGAGGGTCCAGCGGCCCTGGGCGTTGGGCGGTGTGGTGCGGCGCGAGCGGAAAGTGGGTTGGTTGTGCTGGCGCTTGCTGGAGCGGGAGGGTTCCGGTTTAGCGATGTAGGCGCGGAGTGCGTGGAGCGTGTCGTTGGTGACGAGGCTGCGCCAGACGAGGGACCAGAGGGCCTCGACGGTTTCGCCGGGGAAACCTGCGCCGGTGGCGGCGTGAAGCTGGGCGAAGAACGTGGCCCCGCCCGCGGTGAGGGCGGCGAGGATGGATTCTTCACGGGGGGTGAAATCCTGCGTTCTGCGTTCAGCGTTCAGCGTTCCGGACGGTACTTGCGCCGGGGGCAGCAAGTCCGCTATGCGGTCGGAGAGGTAGAGGGCGATGCGGCCGTCGCGCTCTCCGATGGAATCGACGCCGCACCAGACGACTTCGCCGGCGGCGATGAGAGTGTCGAGGTCGGCGGCCGTGTAACGGGCAAGGCGGGCGGGAAGAATCTGCGATTCGAGGAGCGAGGCGGGAAGAGGCGCGCCCTGGAGCGATTCGATAGTGTCGAGGAGGGCGTCGAGCCCGCGTCTTTTCTGGAGGACGCCCTGCCAGTGAGTTTCAAAACGGGCGAAGAGGCGGGGTTCGGCGGGCTCGATCTCTTTACGTAACCGTGCCAGTGACTTATTACGGATGAGGCGGAGAGATTCGGCATCGCAGTACTCGCGATGCGTGCCTTCGGGGCGAAATCCGCCTTCGAGGATGCGTCCGTCGTGAACGAGGGTGCGGAGGGCGGTCTCGACGGGCTCGGGGTTGAGGCCGAAGCGAGCGGCTGCTTCATGGACGGTGAAGGGGCCGTGGGTGCGGGCGTAGCGTCGGGTGAGTTCGAGAACGGGCGCGGCGACCGGAGCGAGGAGTGCTTTGGGCAGGCCTGGGGGCAGCTTGAGGCGGAGAGCGTCACGATAGCGGGCGGCATCTTCGATGGCGATGAAGCGCCGCTGGCCTGCGATTTTGATTTGCAGGATGCGGCGGGCGTGGACGAGATGGTTGAGCGACTTCTGCAGAGCGGGGGTGGCGACACGGAGGGCGATTTCGTCGCGCGCGAGATCGCCGAGGCGGAGGAGGAGGTCGTGAACGCCGTCGGCAGTGCGGGCACGCTGGTTTTCGCCAAGGAGCTGGAGGTTCGCTTCGACCTCTGCGATCGCCGCTGGGTCGAGTAGTTCGCGAAGGTCGGCTTCGCCGAGGAGATCGGCGAGCTGGGACTGATCGATAGACAGAGCAGCGGCGCGGCGCTCGGCGAGGGGGGCGTCACCGTCGTAGATGAAGTTGCCCGTGTATCCGAACAACAGAGAGGCTGCGAAGGGCGACGCTTTCTGCGTGTCGACGACGTGGACCTGGATTTGCTGGTCCTTGATAGAGCGGAGAACATCGACGAGGGCCGGCATGTCGAAGGTGTCGCGCAGGCACTCGCGATGGGCTTCGAGAAGCATGGGGAAGTCCGGATATCGTGAGGCGACGGCAAGGAGATCGGAAGCGCGCTTGCGCTGTTGCCAGAGGGGGGCGCGGGTTTGGATGCGGCGGCGTGGCAGGAGCAGGGCGCGTGCCGAGGCTTCGCGAAATTTTGCGGCGAAGAGGGCGGTGGAGCTGAGTTGACGGACGACCAGGTCCTGGGCGGTTGCAGGATCGGGCAGCAGCAGGGCGGGGTCGGGGGGTCTGTCGACGTCAGGAAAGCGGAGGACGAAGCCGTCGTCGGTGGACATGGTTTCGACGTGGGGTCCGCCTGCATTTTGAATCTGCGAAGCGGCGGCCATGGCCCAGGGGGTGTGAATGCGATTGCCAAATGGGGTGAGGACGCAGACGCGCCAGTCGCCGAGCTCGTCGCGGACACGTTCGATGACGATGTTGCGGTCGTCGGGAACCACCGTGGTGGCGGCTGCCTGATCGTTGAGGAACTGGAGGAGGCCTTCGGCGGCTTCGGTGTGGAGGTCGTGCTCGCGGACGAGGCGGCTGATGGCGGCGTTCGGGGGAAGGGCGCGGAGTTCGCGGACGAGGGCGCCGATGCGACGGCCGAATTCAAGGGGGCGGCCAGCCTGGTCGCCGTGCCAGAAGGGCAGCTTGCCGGGCTGGCCGGGCGCCGGAGTGACAGTGACGCGGTCGTGGGAGATTTCGTCGATGCGCCAGGTAGAGGCGCCGAGCGAGAAGACGTCGCCGACACGGGATTCGAAGACCATTTCTTCATCCAGTTCGCCGACACGGATTGGTTTCTTGTGGTCGCCGGATAGGAAGACGCCGTAGAGGCCACGGTCGGGGATGGTTCCGGCGTTGAGGATGGCGAGCGACTTTGCGCCTTCGCGCGGTGTGAGGGTGTTTGCAATGCGGTCCCAGGTGATGCGGGGACGGAGCTCGGCGAATTCGTCTGAGGGGTATTTGCCTGCGAGCAGGTCGAGGACGTTGAAAAACGTGGGGCGGGTGAGGGTTGTGAAAGGGGCGGCTCCGCGGACGAGGTGGTAGAGGTCCTCGACCGCGATGATGGGTTCGCGTGGCGGCTGGCCTTTGGGGCGGGGGATCGAGAGCGTGGGCGGATTTGCGACGGTGGCGACGATTTGCTGTGCGAGAACGTCGAGGGGGTTGCGGAGGATGGAGGTGGATTCGACCAGGCCCTCGTGCATGGCGCGGGTGACGGCGGAACACGCGATGAGGTCGGCGCGGTATTTAGGGAAGATGATGCCTTCGCTGGTGACTCCCACTTTGTGGCCGGCGCGGCCTATGCGCTGCATGCCGGCCGCTACGGAGGGCGGCGACTCGATCTGAATGACGAGGTCGATGGCGCCCATGTCGATGCCCAGCTCGAGGGAAGACGTCGCGACGACGGCGCGGATCCGCCCGGTCTTGAGCTGGTCTTCGATCTCGGAGCGCTGGGCGGCGGCGAGGGAACCGTGGTGGGCGCGGGCGAGGGGTTCCTGTGCGAGGTCGTTGACGAGTGCGGCGAGGCGTTCGGCGGTGCGGCGGTTGTTGACGAAGATGAGGGTGGATTGGCGCTGACGGATGATGGCGAGGAGGCGGGGGGGGATTGTGGTCCAGATGGAAGCACGCTTCGCCGGGGAGTCAGGGGGTCGCGAGGGGTCCTGCTCAGGAGACTTGAGATCTTCAACCGGGACCTCAACCCTGAGGGCGAGGCGTTTGGGGGTGGTGGCGTTGATGATGGTCACAGGGCGCGAAGACAGGGGCTGCAGGGGGCCAGGAGGCATGGCCAAATGCTGGTCCCCATTCGATTCGTCGGCTTCGCCAACTCGCTCAGGGAAGGCTTTCGCCTCCGCTGCATCGTCGCCCCGCTGAGGATAACCGTGCTTTCCCTCGCTTTGGTTTCCGCCGAGAAAGCGGGCGACTTCTTCGAGGGGGCGCTGGGTGGCGGAGAGGCCGATGCGCTGGATGGGATGGGCAGCGATGGCGGCGAGACGTTCAAGCGAGAGGGCGAGGTGGGCGCCGCGCTTGGTGGGTACGAGGGCGTGAATCTCGTCGACGATGACGGTGGAGACGGTGCGGAGGGCGGTGGCGGATTCGGAGGTGAGCAGGAGGTAGAGGGATTCGGGTGTGGTGATGAGGATGTCGGCGGGATGGCGGCGAAAGCGGGCACGCTCGGCCTGCGGAGTGTCGCCGGTGCGGATGGCGATGTTCGGAGTGCGAAAGGGAGTGCCGGAGCTGGCGGCCATAGCGGCGATGCCCTGCAACGGAGCGCGGAGGTTGCGCTCGACGTCGACAGCGAGGGCTTTGAGGGGGCTGATGTAGACGACCTGGCAGGCCTCGCCTGCAGCGGACTCTGGATCTTGTGCGTTGGGCAGAGAGTGAAACATGAGGCGGTCGAGGCACCAGAGGAATGCGGTGAGGGTTTTTCCGGTGCCGGTGGGAGCGAGGATGAGGGTGCTTTCGCGGCGAGCGATGGCTGGCCAGCCGAGTAGCTGCGGGGTGGTGGGAGTGCCTAAGGCGGATCGGAACCACTCGCGAGTGACTGGATGAAAAAGAGCGAGTGGGCTGGGATCGGAGGCGGGTTCAGGGATGAGCATCGCCGGCGTGGAGACGGAGGAGGCCATACGGGCTCGTTTTCTGTTGGATCTTTTCTCGGCCATGCCTGGAAGCGAGGATAAATCCCGGGCCGCTCACCGCGGGGTGCACCGCTCAGCGGCCGGCAACGGGGCGATACCAGACGGTTTTTGGAGTGAGCATGGTTTGCCAGAGGGTATCCATGCGGGGCTGTTCGCTGATGCCGAGGAAGAGGACGCCATCGGGGGCGAGAGCGCGGTGCATGGTGGTCAGAACCTGGCGACGGGTTTCCTGGGGGAAGTAAATCATGACGTTGCGGAGGAAGATGACGTCGCAGGTTTCCGGCATCATGGCAGGCTGGCAGAGATTGCGTTGTTGAAATCGGCAGAGGCGCTTGATGTCCGGGGCGATCTCCCACTGGTCGCCGGAACGGACGAGGTACTTGACGAGGAGGCGGGCGGGGAGACCACGGTTGATTTCGATGCGCTGGTAACGGCCTGCGCTGGCACGTTCGACCATTTCGGCGGAGAGGTCGGTGCCGAGTATGTCGATTTTCCAGCCGCTGAGCAGAGGGAAATGCTCGCGCAGCATCATGGCGATGGAATAGGCTTCCTGACCGCTGGAGGAGGCGGCTGACCAGAAGCGGAGGGTACGGGCGTCGCGGCGGCTGGCGATGAGGGCGGGCAGGAGCTGCTCGCGGAGCAGGTCAAAAGTGGATGGGTCGCGAAAGAAGCTGGTCTCGTTGATGGTCATGGCTTCGGCGACGGAGCGTTGAAGGCAGGGGCCGGCTTCGGAGCGGAGGGCGGAGACGAGCTGGGAGAGAGAGTGAAGGCCCCGGTCGCGGAGAAGACGCTGGAGGCGGGACTCGAAGAGGTAATCGCGGGAAGGGTCGACGTGGTTGCCGGAATGGCGCATCACGACCGTACGCAGGTACTCGAAATCGATGGAAGATGAGCTCACAGGGCAACGGTCTCCGGACGCAGCGCAGGGGGGGCGGCGGCGGCGCAGCGCAGAATCTCCGCGGGGATGGCATCGAGGGGAAGAACTTTGCTGGCCAGGCCGGCATTGACTACAGCTCCGGGCATGCCCCAGACGATGCTGGTGGCGCTGTCCTGAGCAAGGACGGTTCCCCCCGCGGAGCGGATTGCGCGGCTACCGGCGAGACCGTCGGAACCCATGCCGGTGAGGACGACACCGAGGAGACGGCCAGAACAGGCGAAGGCAGCGGAACGAAAGAGGACATCGACGGAAGGGCGGCAGAAGTTTTCCGGTTGGTTTTGGTTGAGGCGCAGCCGCATATCGCGAGTAAGTTCGAGGTGCCAGTCTCCGCGGGCGATGTCGACAACTCCTGGTTCGGGGCGATAGCCGGAATCGGCCTCACGCACGCGCAGGGCGCAAAGCGCGTCGAGGCGTTCAGCGAGCAGGCCGGTAAACAGCCGCGGCATATGCTGCACAACGAGGATAGGCAGAGGGAAGTTGGCCGGGATTTTCGGAAGCAGGAGTTCGAGTGCGGCCGGGCCCCCGGTAGAGACCCCAATAACGACGAGCTTTGGCGGCAAAGATGGTGATTGGGGAAGGGCGGGGGCAAGTTGGGTAACCAGGGCAGCGGGTCTGGGATAATCTGCCGGAAAGAGGGAGAGGATCTTGGGCAGCAATTCGTTTGTGAGGGTTTGAACGCCCTGACGGACGCCATTTTGCGCGCTCGGCTTGCAGACGTAATCGGTGGCGCCGCGCGCAAGGGCTTCGATGGTGATGCGGGCACCGCGGGAGGTGAGGGTGCTGCACATGATGACGGCGGTGCGGTGATCACGGCGGCGGATGCTCGACAGGACTTCGAGCCCGTTCATGCCGGGCATTTCGATGTCGAGGACGACGAGATCGGGGCGGAGGCTCTCGAAGGCGGCCAGTGCTTCCTGGCCGCTGGAGGCGGTTCCGGCAATTTCGACGGAAGGTTGTGGTTCGAGGACCATGCGGAGCAGGCTCCGCATGACGGCCGAATCATCGACCAGCAGCACGCGCACTTTGCGCGAAGAGGATGGCCGAGCTGTGCGTTTCATGGCTCCTCGACTCCGGCCATGCGGAGTTTGCCAAAGAGGCCGGCTTCATCGAAAGGCTTGACGAGGTACTCGTCGGCGCCCGCTTCAAGAGCAGCTTCTATGTGGTCATTTTCGGCTTCAGTGGTGACCATGACGACTTTGGTGGAGTCGAAGGCAGGATCGGCTCGGACAGCACGGAGCAGATCAATGCCGGACATAACCGGCATGTTCCAGTCGACGAGGGCTACGGAAAAGGGCCCGGAGCGGCGGAGACAGAGGAGGCCCTCCTGGCCGTCGGCGGCCTCGACGCACTCGACGTCGCGCTCGGCAAAAAGAGAGTGGATATAGTTCCGGATAAAGCGCGAATCGTCAACGACCAGGGCGCGCATGAAAGTCCTTTCTGCTTCCGCTGAAGACTCAGGCCGAGAAGGCGCCGGCAAGGCGCACGGGTTCCAGGCGCGCGGGTTCGAGGCTGACGAGGAGGCGGTCTTTGAGCTTCCAGGCACCGTCAAAGAGAACCTGGCGGCGAGCTTCGAGGGTAGCGGGATTGGGCTCGTGATCGGCGGCGGAGACGTGCAGGACCTCGCCAACCGAGTCGACGAAGAGTCCGAAGAGACCGTCAGGAGTTTCGAAAACAAGAACGTCTTCGGGGGCCTTCGCCGGCTCCATATTGAGAAGACGGCGCAGAGAAACAGCGGTCAGCACCTCTCCCCGGTAGTGCACCAGGCCGCCCACGTAGTATGGGGCGAGAGGAACGGGCTGGGTGGCCGGTTTGCCAAGGATTTCGAGGACATGGGCGATGGGGACGCCGAAGAGAGTGTCGCCCACCTGGACGGAGCAGACTTCCTGGGTTGGATTGGCGCGATTGTCGCTCATCGTTTTTCCTTCGGAGGTGAAGCGAATTCGATCGCCGGGGCATCGGCGATGCATTGGAGGGAGGGGATGGCGGAGAGGCTGGCGATGCCGGTGACGCGGTCGTGAAGCAAGGTGATGCCGTCCGCAATTTCGCCATTCCCGGCTTGTTCGAGCTGAGTTCCGCCTGCGACGTCGAGAACCTGAGAGACGGTCATGCCGACGTGCCGGGCGCCATCGCGGCAAACCACTACGGTGGTCTGGGCTTCCGGATCGTCCCCGCCGGCAAGGAGTTCCGAGGCTGCGTCATCGAGGGGCAGCAGCGTGCCTTCAAAGCGGAGGACTGGGCGCGCCCCGGCGAGTTCGATGCGCGAGCGTGGAATCCGTTCAATACGCACGACCGATTCAAGGGGAAGAGCCGCGCGGCGGGCTCCCGTTTCGACCAGGAGAAATTCATGATGGCCGTCGCGCGTATTGTCGCGGGAGGCCTCCGCGGTTTCGGAGGTGAGACCGACGCCGGCATTCTGGGCAATGGCGCCGGGATTCAGGATCAGGGCCATCTCACCGTTGCCAAGAATGGTCGCTCCGGCGTAGAAGCCGATCGTGCGCAGGACGGCGGCCAGGGGTTTGACGACGATTTCCTCAGGGTCGGCGAGGCCGTCGACGACCAGACCGAGGCGGCGGCCGTCGGCGTTGAGGATGGCAATGTCGCATGGCGCATTGCGCTCGCGCGGGGACTGCTGGAGGAGGCGGTCGAGGAAGACGAGGGGCAGCAGATGGCCGCGCAGACGATAAAGAGGGGCGTTTTCGAGCCACTCGATGCGGCTGTCGGTTTCGCCCGCGCTGAGGTGGACGAGCTCGGTGAGGGAAGCCTGGGGCACGGCAAAGTTCTGGCCGCGGCTGCGGACGATGAGCGCAGGAATAATGGCGAGCGTGAGGGGGATGCGGAGGCGCAGGATGGTTCCTTTGCCGGTCTGACTGTCGACTTCCACTTTGCCGCCGATTTTTTCGACGTTGGTGCGCACCACATCCATGCCGACACCGCGTCCTGAGACGCTGGTGATGGCTTCGGCAGTGGAGAAGCCGGGAAGGAAGATGAGCTGGAGGATCTCGCGCGCATTCATCAGTTCGGCGCGCTGCGGGGGAACCAGCTGGCGCTCCACGGCCTTCTGCCGGATTCTCTCGATGCTCATGCCGGCGCCGTCGTCGTGAACCTCGACGATGACATGACTGCCTTCGTGACAGGCGCGCAGGCGAATGAGGCCCTCCGGGGGTTTGCCGTTGGCTACGCGCACGCCGGGCGGCTCGATGCCGTGATCGATGGCATTGCGGATGGAGTGGGTGAGAGGGTCGCGAATGGCTTCAAGGAGGCTCTTATCGAGCTCGGTTTCCTGGCCCTCCATTTCGAGGCGCACGCGCTTGTCGAGGGTAAGGGCGAGATCGCGGACGAGGCGGGGGAAGCGGGAAAAAACGTGGCTGACGGGCTGCATGCGCGCCTTCATGACGGATTCGCGGAGATCGGCGGTGACCATATCGAGGCGGCGACCGAGGAGAGCGAAGCCGGCGTCGGCGCTGGTGGCCTGGAGTATCTGATTGCGGGTGAGCACGAGTTCGCCGACCAGATTCATCATGCGGTTGAGCAACTCGACGTCGACGCGGAGGGTGGAGTCGGCGGCGCCGGAGGTGGCAGCGGCCTGGATTTCGGGGGCCCGCGGCAGGGGGGCGGTCATGGGCCGCGCGGGAATCGAGGGAGAGGCCGGAAAGGGTCCAGGTTGAGGTTCCGCGTTCCGCAGCGCTTGTTCAACTTCCCTGGGCGGCGGCCCTGCCTCTCCGGACTCAGCCTGAAGAGGCGCACTTTGGGTGTGGCTGCGCTTGCGTGGGGCGCACTGCTTGCGTGGCTTGCTCGGCCGTGCGGGGGCGTCAACGGTGGCCAGTTCGGGTTCGGCCACGGCAATGGAAGCATCGCCACGCTGCAATTGCTCGAGGCGGTCGATCATGGCGCGGTCCTGACGGCTTTCGCCCTCGGCGCCGGTGATTTCGATGGAGCGAAGGATGCCGCGCAAAATGTCCATCAGGGACAGCAAGCCGCTGATGATTTCAGGATTGGGCGCGAGCTGCCCTTCCCGCAGGAGGCCGAGGAGATTCTCTCCGGCGTGGGAAAGTGCTTCAAGGCGGCTGAAGCCGAGGAAGCCGGTCGTGCCTTTGATGGTATGCACGGCGCGGAAAATCTCGGCCAGCAGTTCGGAATCGCCCGGGCGTGTTTCGAGTTCGGTCAGGCACCGCTCCATGCGGTCCAGACCTTCCTGGCTTTCGAGAAGAAACTCGCGAGTAAGGTCGTCCACGAAAGGTTTATCGGACAGAACCGGGCTGGACTTGAAGGGCGGCCCGATAAGGGCATGCTTCGTCCCGGGTTTTGCGGTAGCCTCAGAGACGCCATGCCACCGATCGATTCTGTGACTCTGGACCGGCTGCGGACGGCGGCGTTGGAAGCCGCGACGCGCGCGTATGCTCCTTACTCGAAGTTTTGTGTCGGGGCGGCATTGCTTTTTGACGATGGGCAGGTCGTGACGGGCTGTAACGTCGAGAACGTTTCCTACGGGCTGACCAGTTGCGCGGAGCGGAATGCGTTGTTTCGGGCCATCAGCGAGCGCGGGGCGGCCCGGAAGATTCGTGCGATTGCAGTGGCGAATCGGAACGGCGCGGCGAGTCCGCCGTGCGGAGCGTGCCGGCAGGTAATGAGCGAATTTGTGACGCCGGACGCTGTGGTTTGTTTTCCTGGTGAGAGCGGGCCGGAAACGCGGCCGTTTGCGGAGATTTTTCCGTGGAGCTTTCGATTCGAGCCCGAAGGCGGGCGGCGATGAGCAGCGCGCTGCATGCTGTCGATCTGATCCGTAAGAAGCGGGACGGCGAGGAGCTGAACGGGGACGAGATTCGCTTTCTGGTGGAAGGCGCCTCGCGGGAGACGATTCCCGAGGAGCAGCTGTCGGCATGGCTGATGGCGGTGTTTCTGCGCGGGCTGTCGCTGGGCGAGTTGGACACGCTGACCACCGCGATGCGGTATTCCGGTGAGGTGCTGGATCTCAAAGGCCTGGGAAAAAAGACAGTCGATAAGCATTCGACGGGCGGGGTGGGGGACAAGACGTCGTTCTTAGTCGCGCCGATTGCGGCTGCGGCGGGGCTGGCCGATCCGATGATCAGCGGACGCGCGCTGGGGCATACGGGTGGAACGCTGGACAAGCTGGAGTCGATTCCTGGGTACAGGACGCAGCTGTCGCTCGCAGAGATGCGGAGAGTTCTGGAGAAATGCGGCGCGTCGATTGTGGGGCAGACGAAGAATCTGGTTCCGGCGGATCGGAAGCTATACAGCCTGCGGGATCGAACGGCGACCGTGGAGAGCCCGTACCTGATTTGCGCATCGATCATGAGCAAGAAGCTGGCGGCGGGATTAAATGCGCTGGTCATTGATGTGAAGACCGGTTCGGGAGCGTTCCTGCGGAATGAGGAGGACGCGCAGTATTTAGCGGCTCTCATGGTGGAGACGGGCGAGCGCGCGGAGACGCGGACAGTGGCGGTGCTAACGGACATGAGTCAGCCGCTGGGTCGGATGGCGGGGAACTGGGTGGAGATCGTGGAGTCGATGGAGTTGCTGCGGGGTGGTCGCGATCCGCTGAGCGAGGATTTGCG
>Ga0181519_10004903_pt1 | contig 10765 bp, 7 predicted proteins | sample PEATcosm2014_Bin_26_FD_121102 | JGI IMG/M metagenome (GOLD analysis project Ga0181519, IMG submission 121102) | Peatland microbial communities from MTU Mesocosm Facility, Houghton, MI, USA - PEATcosm2014_Bin02_10_metaG | ecosystem: Environmental > Terrestrial > Soil > Wetlands > Peat | place... | reverse complement strand
GGCGGGACCAGGTCCTTGTCGCATTCGACAGTGGCATCGCTCTTGTTGAAATAGCCGTCGCGCCAGCACAGTCCCGTGCCGCTGCGCACGACATTGCCCTGCGAATCGAGCAGGTAGGCCGAGGGCTTCTTGCCGACAATCGGCGCCACGTCCGCGGCGCTTGCCAGCCCGGCCGAAGCGCCAAGCAGTGCCGCAACCGCAATGGCGATTCTTTGTTGGTATTTCATGGGATTCCTTTCCATTGTCGGGGTTTGGCAGTCCCGCGCGCCGGGCAACTGCGCGCGCGAGCGATGCTTACCCCTTTTCGTGGGGAGACATTGTAGGTGGATTTGCGATCGGGCCGGAAACCGCCGACTGCCGCAGTTTTTGCCGGACCTGATTGTGCCACGGTGCCGCCGCCCGCATTATCTCCTCGCAAAGTCCCGGATTACCCAGTACGCGGGCATCCACGACGCTTGCCCCGGCCACCCAGACGTGTGTGACATGTTCGCGACCGGCGCTGTATAGGATCTGGGACAGGGGATCCTGGCCGCCCTGGACTTCGATCGCCGACAGATCGAGCGCCGCCAGGTCCGCCTCCTTGCCGGCCTCGATCGAGCCGATGCGCTCCTCCAGGCCCAGCGCCTGGGCCCCGGCCAGGGTGGCGCACTCCAGGGCCTGGGCCGCCGGCATCACGGTGGGGTCGGCCGATCGGCCCTTGGCAAGCAGCGCCGCCAGGCGCGCCTCGCCCAGCAGGTCGAGGCGGTTGTTGCCGGCGGCGCCATCGGTGCCGATGCCAACGCGCACGCCGGCGCGCAGCAGTTCGGCTATCGGGGCGATGCCGCTGCCCCGCTTGAGATTGGCGGTCGGGCAATGGGCCACCGCAGCGCCGCGGCGCGCCACCAGCTCGATCTCGGCGGGCAGCAGTTGCGTCATGTGCACGGCGATCAGCCGCTCGTTGACGAGCCCCAGGCGGTCCAGGCGTTCGAGCGGCCGGCAGCCGAGCTGCGCGACGGACCGGGCAATCTCGGCGGCGGTCTCGTGCACCGCGATATGCACGGGCAGGTCGAGCTCCTCGGCCAGGGTCGCGATCCGCTCGAGCGTCCTGTCCGTAACGGCATGGGGCGCATCGGGTGCCAGCGTGAAGCCGACCAGCGGGTCGTCCTTGAGGGCGTCGCGGGCGGCCAGGCCCTGGCGCAGGTAATCGTCGGCGTCGCTGGCGTAGCGGCTGGGATGCTCGGCCGTCACGATGCCCACGACCGCGCGCATGCCCACGCTGCGCAGGCCTTGCGCCGTTTGACCGGGATGGAAATAGGCGTCGTTGCAGGTGGTGACGCCGGCGCGCAGCATCTGGGCACCGGCCAGGCGGGCTCCATCGAAGACGAACTGCGCCGACACCAGGGCGCGCTCCAGCGGCCGGACAAGGTCGTGGAGCCAGCGATCCGGCGGCAGGTCGTCGCCGGCCCCGCGCAGCAGGCTCGTCGCGCAATGGCCGTGGGCGTTGACCAGTCCGGGAATCAGGGCATGGTGGTCGAGGACAAAGCGGCGCGACCCGGTGAACTGCTGGCGCAGCTGGGCGATGGGCAGGACGGCGCGGATGCGCCCCTGGTCCACGGCCACCCCGTGGTGCTCCAGCACCGCTGCGCGCGGGCGCACCGGCACCAGCCAGCGCGCCTCGATCACGGTGTCTACAGACTGCATAAGCGAGCTCTCCGGCTTGGGCGGCGCCGGCGCGGTCCACGGCGCGCCGCTTGCGCGTTATACCAAGATTGGCCGGCGGAATGCGGCCGCTTCGCGCGGGCCCGCACGCGGGCAGGTGCGCTGGTAAAATGGCCGGTGGCGTCTGCTGCATGGCCGGATGCCGTTTGCGCCCCGGGGTGCCGGCCGCACCGCCGTCCTTGTTCCGATCGCCAGCCGATCGCCCATCTTTTTTTGACTGCCGCCGCTCATGGATTCGTTCGCCAAGGAAACCCTGCCCATCTCCCTGGAAGAGGAGATGCGCCGCTCGTATCTCGACTACGCCATGAGCGTGATCGTGGGGCGCGCGCTGCCGGATGTGCGCGACGGCCTCAAGCCCGTGCACCGCCGCGTGCTCTTCGCGATGCACGAGGCCAACAACACCTGGAACCGTCCCTACGTGAAATGCGCCCGCGTGGTGGGCGAGGTGCTGGGCAAATACCACCCCCATGGCGACACCGCCACCTACGACGCCCTGGTGCGCATGGCCCAGGACTTCTCCTTGCGCTACCAGCTCATCGACGGCCAGGGCAACTTCGGCTCGGTCGACGGCGACAACGCGGCGGCCTACCGCTACACCGAGTGCCGCCTGAACAAGCTCGCCTCGGAACTGCTCGTCGACATCGAGAAGGAGACCGTCGATTTCGTCGCCAACTACGACGGCAAGGAGCAGGAACCCACGGTGCTGCCCGCCCGCGTTCCCAACCTGCTGATCAACGGCTCGGGCGGCATCGCCGTGGGCATGGCCACCAACATCCCGCCGCACAACCTGGGCGAGGTGGTCGACGGCTGCCTGCTGCTGCTGCGCAACCCCGATGCGACCATCGACGAGCTCATCGAGCTCATTCCCGCGCCCGATTTCCCCACGGCAGGCATCATCTACGGCCTCGAGGGCGTGCGCGAGGGCTACCGCACCGGCCGCGGCCGGTGCGTGATGCGCGCCAAGACCCATTTCGAGGAGATCGACAAGGGCGCGCGCAGCGCCATCATCGTCGACGAGCTGCCCTACCAGGTGAACAAGCGCGCGCTGCTCGAGCGCATCGCCGACATGGTCAACGAGAAGAAGCTCGAGGGCATATCGGACATCCGCGACGAATCCGACAAATCAGGCATGCGCGCCGTCTTCGAGTTGAAGCGCGGCGAGGTTCCCGAGGTGGTGCTCAACAACCTGTTCAAGCTCACCCAGCTGCAGGACACCTTCGGCATGAACCTCGTGGCCCTGGTCGACGGCCAGCCGCGCCTGCTCAACCTCAAGCAGATCATCGAGTCCTTCCTGTCGCACCGGCGCGAGGTCGTCACGCGGCGCACGGTATTCGAGCTGCGTGAGGCGCGCCGCCGCGGCCACGTGCTCGAGGGCCTGGCCGTGGCCCTGGCCAGCATCGACGATTTCATCGCCATCATCAAGGCGGCGCCGACGCCGCCCGTGGCCAAGGCCGAGCTGGTCGCGCGCAACTGGGATTCGCCGCTGGTGCGCGAGATGCTCCTGCGCGCGGCCGGTTCGGGCAGCGTTGCCCAGTTCCGGCCCGACGGCCTGGACGCCGCCCTGGGCCTGCAGGCCGACGGCACCTACCGCCTCTCCGAGGAGCAGGCCGAGCAGATCCTGCAGATGCGCCTGCAGCGCCTCACCGGGCTGGAGCAGGACAAGATCGTGGGCGAATACCGCGACGTCATGGCCCTGATCGGCGATCTCATCGACGTGCTGATGCGCCCCGAGCGCATCACCACCATCATCCACGACGAGCTCGTGGCCGTGCGCGACGCGTACGGCGCCAAGGCCGGCGACACGCGCCGCTCGGAGATCATCCGCACCACCGAGGAGCTGGCCACCGAAGACCTGATCACGCCCCAGGACATGGCCGTGACGCTCTCGCACACCGGCTACATCAAGAGCCAGCCCCTGGCCGACTACCGCGCGCAGAAGCGCGGCGGGCGCGGCAAGCAGGCGGCCGCGGCGCGCGAGGACGACTGGATCGACCAGCTCTTCATCGCCAACACCCACGACACCATCCTGTGCTTCTCCGACAAGGGGCGCATGTACTGGCTCAAGGTCTGGGAAGTGCCGCAGGGCTCGCGCACCTCGCGCGGCAAGCCCATCGTCAACATGTTCCCGCTGGCCGAGTCCGAGAAGATCACCGTCATCCTGCCGGTCAAGGCCTTCGATGCCGATCATTTCGTGTTCATGGCCACCGCCTTCGGCACGGTCAAGAAGACCCCGCTCGCCGATTTCTCCAATCCGCGCAAGGCCGGCATCATCGCGGTCGATCTCGAGGCCGACGACTACCTCATCGGCGCGGCCATCACCGACGGCCACCACGACGTCATGCTGTTTTCCGATTCGGGCAAGGCGGTGCGCTTCGACGAGAACGACGTGCGTCCCATGGGCCGCCAGGCGCGTGGCGTGCGCGGCATGCAGCTCGACGACACCGCCCGCGTCATCGCCCTGCTGGTGGCCGAGGACGAGCAGCAGAACGTCCTCACCGCAACGGCCAACGGCTACGGCAAGCGCACGCCCATCGTCGAATACACGCGCCACGGCCGCGGCACCAAGGGGATGATCGCCATCGCCACCTCGGAGCGCAACGGCAAGGTGGTGGCCGCCACCCTGGTCCACGAGCACGACGAAATCATGCTCATCACCACCGGCGGCGTGCTCATCCGCACCCGCGTGGCCGAGATCCGCAGCATGGGCCGTGCCACCCAGGGGGTGACCCTGATCGCCCTGGACCCGAACACCACGCTCTCGCGCCTGCAGCGCGTCGTCGAGACCGATGCCGAGCCCCGCGATGCCGAGCCGGGTTCCGCCATGGGAGGCTCGGCCGAGGCGGCGCCCGGCGCGCCCGGCGATGCACCGGACGGCGCAGGCGCGCCGCCCGATGCCGGCGATGCCGGCGATGCCGGCGATACCGGCGGCCAGGACGGCGAGTGAACGGCGGCGCTCCGGCACCCGGGCGGGCCTGCCATGCATGAGCGGCTGCAGCAGGTTCGCGACGCCATCGACGCGATCGACCTGCAGCTCGTCGAACGGCTCAACGAGCGCGCGCGCCTCGTCGCCGAGATAGGGCGCATCAAGCAGGGCTCCGGCGCGCCGATCTTCCAGCCCGAGCGCGAGGCCGAGGTGGTGCGCCGCGTGGTCGCGGCCAGCGCCGGGCCCCTGCCCACGTCCTCGCTCGAGGCGATCTACCGCGAGATCATGTCCGCGGCGCGCGCCATCCAGCGGCCGTTCACCGTGGCCTACCTGGGTCCCCAGGGCACCTTCTCGGAGCTGGCAACGCTCAAGCGCTTCGGCAACTCGGCGCAGCTCCAGTCGTGCGCCTCCATCGACGAGGTGTTCCGGGCCGCCGAGTCCGAGCGGGTGGATTTTGCCGTCGTGCCCGTCGAAAACTCCTCGGAGGGCGCCGTATCGCGATCGCTCGACCTGCTGCTGGGCACCTCCCTGCTGATCGTCGCCGAGGTCTCGGTGCCGGTGCACCTGCACCTGCTCACGCTCACGGGCGCGCTCGAGGGCGTCACCCGGGTGCTGGCCCATCCCCAGGCGCTCGGGCAGTGCGTGGCCTGGCTCAACCTGCACGCGCCGGGGCTCGAGCGCATCTCCGTGGCCAGCAATGCCGAGGCCGCGCGCCAGGCCAGCCTCGATCCGGCCCTGGCCGCCATCGCCGGCGACCAGGCCGGCGTGCGCTACGGCCTGCAGACCGTGGCGCCGCTCATCCAGGACGACGCCCACAACCGCACGCGCTTCGTGGTCCTGGGCCGCCACGCCGGTCGGCCCAGCGGCGCCGACAAGACCTCGCTCATCCTGTCGGTGGCCAATCGCGCCGGCGCCGTCCACGAGATGCTCGCGCCCCTGGCGCGCCATGGCGTCTCGATGACGCGCTTTGAATCGCGCCCCGCCCGCAACGGCGCCTGGGAATACCACTTCTTCGTCGATGTCGAAGGCCACGCCAGCGATCCGCCCATCGCCGGTGCGCTGCAGGAACTGCAGCAGACCTGCGCTTTTTTCCGTTGCCTGGGCTCCTATCCGAGGGATAACTGAGATGGCCTCCGTCGACCCGCCGGCGCAGGCTCCTGCGCCGCTCCCGGCCCTGCCCTACGTGCGCGCGATCTCGCCGTACCAGCCCGGCAAGCCCGTCGAGGAACTGGCCCGCGAGTTCGGCATTCCCGCGGCCGATATCGTCAAGCTCGCGTCCAATGAAAATCCGGCCGGCGCCCCCGCCTCCGCGCGCCGCGCCATCGCCGCGGCCGCCGACGTGGGGCGCTACCCCGACGGCAGTTCGTATGCGCTCAAGGCGCTGCTCTCGGAGCACCTGGGCGTGGCGGCCGACTGGATCACCATCGGCAACGGCAGCAACGACATCCTCGAGATGGCCGCCGCGGCGATGCTCGCGCCCGGGCGCAGCTGCGTCTACGCGCAGTATTCCTTCGGCGCCTACGCGCTGGCCGCCCAATCGCGCGGCGCGCGCGCCATCGTTGTCGACGCCCTCGACTACGGCCACGACCTGCCGGCCATGGCGCGCGCCATCGCCGCCGATACGCGCCTCGTATACCTGGCCAACCCGAACAATCCCACCGGCACCTTTGTCGGGGCCGCGGCGCTCGAGGATTTCCTCGCCCGCGTGCCGCCCGAGGTCGTCGTGGTCCTGGACGAGGCGTACAACGAATACCTGCCCCCCGAATTGCGCTACGACGCCCTCGCCTGGGTGCGGCGCTTTCCCAACCTGCTGGTGTCGCGCACCTTCTCCAAGGCCTATGGCCTGGCGGGCCTGCGGGTGGGCTATGGCATTGCCCAGCCCGAACTGGGCGGCCTGCTCAACCGCGTGCGCCTGCCCTTCAATGTGAGTTCGGTCGCCCAGGCTGCCGCGGGCGCTGCCCTCCAGGACAGCGGTTTCGTGCAGCAGAGCTATGTCGACAACCGTGCCGGCCTGCAGGCGCTGAGCGCGGCCCTGCGCGACCTCGGCCTCGAGATCATCCCGAGCTTCGCCAACTTCGTGCTCGTGCGCGTGGGGCCGGCCGCGCGCGTCTACGAGGAACTGCTGGCGCGCGGCGTGATCGTGCGCCCGGTCGGCAGCTACGGGCTGCCCGAATGGCTGCGCGTCTCGGTCGGGCTGCCGCGCGAGAACGCGCGCTTCCTGGCCGCGCTGCCGGCGGCCCTTGCCGCGGCCGGCGCGGCCCGCCGTCCGGCCGCCGCATGAGCGGCGCGCGATGAAGCTGGCCCTCATCGGCTGCGGGCTGCTGGGCGGCTCGCTGGCGGCCGCCTGGCGCCGGGCGGGCTGCGTCTCCACGGTGTTCGGCTTCGATGCGGACCCGCAACGGTCGGCCCGCGGCGTCGCGCTGGGCATCTGCGATCGGGCCGCGCCCAGCGCGGCCGAGGCGCTGCGCGACGCCGATGTCGTGGCCCTGGCCACGCCGGTGGGCGCCCTCGATGCCGCCTTTGCCGAAGTCGCCCGGCATGCGCCGGCGGGCGCCATCGTCACCGACGTGGGCAGCACCAAGGATGGCGTGATCGCCGGCGCGCGCGCCGCCCTGGGCGGCGGTTTTGCCCGCTTCGTCCCGGGCCACCCGATCGCCGGCGGTGCGCTGCCCGGCATCGAAAACGCCAGCGCCGACCTGTTCGCCGAGCGCTGGGTGATCACCACGCCGCAGGCCGAAACGGCGGCCGCGCCCTTGAAATGGGTCGAGGACGCCTGGCGCGCCAGCGGCGCCATGGTCGAGCGCATGAGCGCACCCGAGCACGACCGCATCTTCGCGGCGGTCAGCCACCTGCCGCACGTCCTGGCCTTTGCCCTGGTCGACCTGATCGCGGCCCAGCCCGACGGGCAACGCAAGCTGCAGTTCGCCGGCGCGGGTTTTCGCGATTTCAGCCGCATCGCGGCCAGCGACGCCATCATGTGGCGCGATATCGCGCTGGCCAATGGCGCGGCGCTGGGCGCCGAACTCGCGGCCCTGCGCCGCCAGCTCGATGACGTCCAGGCCGCCGTCGATGCCGGCGATGGCCCGGCCCTGCGGCAGATCTTCGAGCGCGCGAGCCGCGTGCGGCGCGAGCAGCGTTTCGGAGCGGCGATTGGGAATGGCTATGGCGACTGACGCGCCGGGCGCCTCGGCCAACGATGCGGCCTTCGCCCGTCCGGGCGACGGTGGGGCCGGCGATGCCGCCCGGGGCCCGCGCGCCTGGCCGCCGGTGCTCACGGTCGAGCCCATCGGCCACGCCCGCGGCGAGGTCCGCCTGCCCGGTTCCAAGAGCATGTCCAACCGGGCGCTGCTGCTCGCCGCCCTGGCCCAGGGCGATACGCAACTCGCCGGCATGCTCGAGGCCGACGACACGCGGGTGATGATGGCCGCCCTGCGGGCCCTGGGCGTGGCCATCGACCACGCCGGCGATGTCGTCCGCGTCAGCGGTTGCGCGGGCCGGTTCCCGGCGCGTTCGGCCGACCTGCACCTGGGCAATGCCGGGACAGCCATGCGCTCGCTGGCCGCGGCGCTGGCATTTGCCGGCGGCAGCTATCGGCTCGATGGGGTGGCGCGCATGCGCGAGCGGCCCATCGGCGACCTGGTCGATGCCCTCAATGCCATGGGCGCGCGCATCGCGTACCTGGGTGCGCGCGGCTTTCCGCCCTTGCAGATCGAGCCGGCGGCCGCGGCCGGCGGCCCGCAGGTGCGGGTGCGCGGCAACGTCTCGAGCCAGTTCCTGAGCGGCCTGCTCATGGCCGCGCCCGCGCTGGCGCCGGCCGATGGCCTGGAGATTCTCGTCGAGGGCGAGCTCATCTCCCAGCCGTACGTGGCCATGACGGTCAGCATGATGCGTTCCTTCGGCGCGCGCCTCGAAGGCGGCGCCGGCCGTTACCGCGTGTGGCCCGGTGTCTACCGTTCGCCGGGGCGCTACGCCATCGAAGGCGATGCCTCGGGCGCCTCGTATTTCCTGGCCCTGGGCGCGATTGCCGGCGGCCCGGTGTGCGTGCGCGGCGTCGGGCGCGACAGCCTGCAGGGCGACCTGGCCTTCACCCAGGTGCTCGCGGCCATGGGCGCGCAGGTCGACATGGGCGTCGACTGGATCTCGGTGCGCGCGCCGGCCCCTGGCGCTGGCGGCGCGGTGGCGCGCCTCAAGGCGATCAGCACCGATGCTACGGCGATTCCCGATGCCGCCATGACGGCCGCCGTCCTGGCGCTGTTTGCCGATGGCACGACGCGCATCGGCGGCATCGGCTCCTGGCGGGTCAAGGAAACCGATCGCATCGCCGCCATGGCCGCCGAGATCGGCAAGCTGGGCGCGAGCGTGCAAAGCGGCCCCGACTGGATCGCGGTGACCGCGCCGGAGCGGCTGCAGGAGGCCTGGATCGACACCTACGACGACCACCGCATGGCGATGTGCCTGGCACTGGCGGCGGCGCGCGGCGTGCGGGTGCATATCCGCGATCCGCAGTGCGTTTCCAAGACCTTTCCGGCATTCTTCGACGAACTCGAGCGCCTGCGCGCGCCGGGCGCGCCATGACCGGGCAGGCGCAGGCCGCCACGGCGCCGGTCATCGCGATCGACGGGCCCACGGCCTCGGGCAAGGGCACCGTGGCCCACCGGGTCGCGCGGGCGCTCGGTTTCACCTGCCTGGACAGCGGCGCCCTTTATCGCATCGTCGGTCTCCTGGCCATGGAGCAGGGCGTGGACCTCGATGGCGGCGAGGCACTGTGCGCGCTGGCCGCCGGGCTGTCGCCGGTTTTTGCCGATGGGCGGATCTGGGTGGGCGGGCGCGAGATCACCGATGACATCCGGCACGAGGACGTGGGCGCAGCGGCCTCGCGGGTGGCCGCCGTCGGACCTCTGCGGGTGGCCCTGCTCGACCTGCAACGGCGCCAGCGGCGGGCCCCGGGCCTCGTGGCCGACGGCCGCGACATGGGCACCGTGGTCTTCCCCGACGCGGCCCTGAAGGTGTTCCTCGTGGCCGACGTCCAGGTGCGCGCCGAGCGGCGCTTTAAGCAGTTGATCGAAAAGGGATATTCTGCTACGCTCCCCTCCCTCCTGCAGGCAATGCAGGAACGCGACCTGCGGGATCAATCGCGCAACGCCGCGCCCCTGGTGCCGGCACCCGATGCGCGGATTCTCGACAGCAGCGCACTGACGGCCGATGCCGTCGTGGCGCAGATCCTGCAGTGGTATCGCGGCGGCACCGGGCGGGGCTGAACGACCGGCGCCGAAGGCACGCAGCAGCTGTATCCGTTCTGGCAGTAAATGGCGCGTGGCGGAGGGATCTCCCCACGCATTTGATCAACTCCGCCCCGGTGCAAAACCTCGGCGAGAACCGAAAGACCGAAAGTCCTCATGTCCTCTGTTGCCACCCATAGCTCCGAAGCCGCCCCCGAATCCTTTGCCGCGCTCTTTGAAGAGAGCCTGACGCGCCATGAGATGCGCGCCGGCGAGGTGATCACGGCCGAAGTCGTCCGCGTCGACTTCAATTTCGTCGTCGTCAACGCCGGCCTCAAGTCCGAGGCCTACATCCCCCTCGAGGAATTCCGCAACGACCTGGGCGACCTCGACGTCAAGCCCGGCGATTTCGTCTCCGTCGCCATCGAGGCGCTGGAGAACGGCCACGGCGACACCATCCTGTCGCGCGACAAGGCCAAGCGCCTCGCCGCCTGGCTGAACCTGGAAAAAGCCCTGGACAGCGGCGAACTGGTTACCGGCACGATCAGCGGCAAGGTCAAGGGCGGCCTCACCGTCATGACCAACGGCATCCGCGCCTTCCTGCCCGGCTCGCTGGTCGACACGCGCCCGGTCAAGGACACCACCCCTTACGAGGGCAAGACGCTCGAGTTCAAGGTCATCAAGCTCGACCGCAAGCGCAACAACGTGGTCGTGTCGCGCCGTGCGGTGGTCGAAGCCAGCATGGGGGAAGAGCGCGCACGCCTGCTCGAGAACCTCAAGGAAGGCTCGATCGTCAAGGGCGTGGTCAAGAACATCACCGATTACGGCGCATTCGTCGACCTGGGTGGCATCGACGGCCTGCTGCACATCACCGACCTGGCATGGCGCCGCGTACGTCACCCGTCGGAAGTAATTTCAGTCGGTC
>Ga0181519_10004900_pt1 | contig 10769 bp, 9 predicted proteins | sample PEATcosm2014_Bin_26_FD_121102 | JGI IMG/M metagenome (GOLD analysis project Ga0181519, IMG submission 121102) | Peatland microbial communities from MTU Mesocosm Facility, Houghton, MI, USA - PEATcosm2014_Bin02_10_metaG | ecosystem: Environmental > Terrestrial > Soil > Wetlands > Peat | place... | reverse complement strand
TTCGCGCATCGATCACTCCGCTCAGGATGACATCCACGTCTAATTGAACTTTCCTGGAAACAGCGGTATGCCCGCCAGTCTACGCTAAACTGGTTTCATGCTGGCCGATTACGCTGTCCGGGTGGAGGAATCTCGCGGGCGGCGGCATCCCGAGGCTCCGCATCCTTACAGGAACGACTTCCAGCGGGATCGCGACCGGGTGGTGCATGCTCGGGCATTTCGGCGACTCGAAGCCAAGACGCAGGTTTTTACCCGGCGCTACTCGGATCATTTCCGCAACCGGCTCACCCACACGATTGAAGTCGCGCAAATCTCGCGGACGATCGCAGCGCAACTTGGTCTAAATTCCGACTTGGTGGAGGCGCTGGCGCTGGTGCACGATATCGGGCATCCTCCGTTTGGACATGCGGGAGAAAAGGCGCTGGATGCGGCTATGCGGCGGCATGGGCTGTCGTTCGATCACAACCTGCACGCGCTGCGGATTGCCGAGGATTTTGAGCTGCGCTACGCGTCGTTTCGCGGCCTCAACCTGACGTTCGAGGTGCGCGAAGGGATCATCAAGCACTCGCACGACTATGATGCGGTCGAGCATCCTGAGCTGTCGGAGTACATGCTGGATCTGCGGCCGCCGCTCGAAGCACAACTCATCGACCTGACGGACGAGATTGCCTACAACACGGCCGATCTGGACGACGGGTGCGAGGCTCACCTGTTGAGGGTGGAGCAGATCGCCGCGAGCGTGACAATCTTCGACCGTTGCTATCAGGAAGTGCGCGGACTTTACCCAGCGGCGCCCGAGAAGCTGCAATTCAATGAGACGCTCAAGCGCGTGTTTGACCTGCTAGTGACGGACCTGATCACGAATACTCGCGCGCGGGTCGCGGAGGCGGGCGCGCATTCGGTGGAAGCGATCCGGCGGCATCCGGAGCGGCTGGCGGCTTTCAGCCCGGCGGTCGAACAAGAGCGGCGGCAGTTGAAGGAGTTTCTCTACGAGAATCTTTATTTCAGTCCGGCGCTCGAGGGAGAGAAAGATGACGCGGAGCGCATCGTGGGGGAATTGTTTGCGCACTGGATGGAGGAACCGGACGACCTGCCGCGGAATTATCGCGAGAAGGCGGCTGAGGATCCTTTGCCGCGGGTGATTTGCGATTACATCGCGGGGATGACGGACCCGTTCATCTACCAGCAGTATGAGAAGTATTGCGGGGAGTAGCTGAGTCTGGATGGGCTAGCCTGGGGTTATGAGCTGATCGGGATGTTACGTCAATTGACTTAGCCACCAGGAGAAAGCCTCGTTCTCTTAACGCATTTGGGCTTCGGCGGCGGAGTTTCACCTATTCGCGTTAGCGCAAGCCGGATAGCCCCTGCCGATGTCAGGTCGCCTTCGAGACAATCCACCTTGCGTAACAGATTCAAAAGCGTTGGGACCGCAATCCTCGCGCGAGGTCCAAGATTTCCCAAGGATCCCGCTACCCAGAATCGTACCGAGTCGTCATTGGTATTTAGCAGAGATACTATCTCCCTTAAAGTCGTATCGTTCACCTTTTTAGGGTCAATGCTTCGCGTGAAATCGGCAAGATTTCGAGCGTTGTTTGCCCCGACTGTCGAATTTTCTTCCGTTCGCACTCTCTCTATCGTTTCCGCGAATTGTACCTCCGGCGCGGCGCTGGCCGTGGGCTGTGCCGCCGCGTATATCCCGCAAGTCAAAACAATCGTCTGGAGCCACAATGCAGTAGCCAGTTTCACAGATTGCGTCAAGGCTGCAACCTCCTGGACATCTTGCTCCAACCCCCGGATCTCCGATAGCGCTCGTTGACCTTTAGCCTCTACTTCCACGTGACGCGATAGATCACGCCGCCTGCGTCGTCGCTCAAATACATTGATCCATCCGCCGCAAAAGCAATACCGACGGGACGGCCCATCCAGCGGTCTTTTTTGGTTTCTCCGGGAGCGAGCCATCCGGTGATGAAGTCCTGCGCTCCACCCTGGGGTTGGCCTTTGTCGTCCAGCTTCACTCTCACAACCTTGTATCCCGTCGGGACGCTGCGGTTCCACGAGCCGTGAAAGGCCACGAAGATGTTGTTGCGATATTCGGGCGGGAACATCGAGCCTTCGTAAAAGGCCAAGCCTAGCGGCGCGGAATGGGCCTGCATCTGGACCTTGGGTTCAAGCACGCTCTGGCAGCGATTATCGCCCGGCTTGGTGAACTGTGAGTCGGGGACGCGGCCGCCGTAACAGTAGGGCCAGCCGGCATCGCCTCCGGATTTGCCGAGGTCGTAGATAGTTTCAGGCGGCAGGTCATCGCCGAGCATGTCGCGTCCGTTGACCGTGACCCAGACGGTATCGGTTTTGGGATTCACGGCCAGGCCGACGGCATTGCGCAATCCTTTGGCGAAAATCTTCTGACCGCTGCCATCGGGATTGAACTCCATGACGGTGGCGCGGCGCGGGTCTTTTTCGATGCAGACGTTGCAACTCGATCCGGCCGAGACGTACATTTTTCCGCCGTGGAACAGGAGGCTGCGCGTGGAGTGGCCTCCTCCGGTCGGCAGGTCGGTGAGGGTCTTAGGATTGGTCGCGCGCACGTTTGCCTCGTCCCAGTCATAGCGGAGGACCTTGTCATTCTCGGCGACATAGAGTTTGCCCTGGTAGAAGGCGATGCCATGCGGCTCGTTCAGGCCGGAGAGAACGTCGACGGTCCGGTCTGCTTTGCCTGTGTGTTTGGGATCCGGGAGAGCGACGACTTTGCCTTCTCCCGATTCGCTCACCAGCAGCGCTCCGCCGGGAGTAAAGGTCAGCATGCGGGCGCCGTCGATGTTGTCGGCAAAGACTGCGATGTGAAAGCCATCGGGCAGTTTGAGCTGCTTGAGGTCGAAGGGAGTCTTCTCGGCGTGAGCGAACACGGCCGAGCAAGCCAACAGGAGGGAAGCCAGAGAAGTACTTAGTAAGGATCGCTTCATACGTGATAATGGATGGATGATGGCTTTGAGGCGCAGGATGCTTTGATTGAACGAGATGGTCGTCGCGTTCATAAGCGTTTCTGTCGTTTCCATTGTTAAAGATCCGGGCTCACGCAGTTTTTATACCGGCTCCGGCCAAAATTACCGCTGGCGCTGTGGTTGAACGTCAGGGACGATTCAGGATATCACTGAAAATAAAGTACTTGCGAGACAATATTGGCGTCCGGTGTTTGGCATCCAAACTGTTAATACGAAGGGTGAGCAGGAACGGCCTAGATATGAGGCAACAGCTGCGTCGGTTGTTGCTTCTGAGTTTTGTGGATTTGAGGACGCAATTAAAAGCGCCGCAAGGCGCATCGAGTGGAATCGCCACTCCTTAATGGAGGAAGTCTAAAATGAAGAACCGAACTCTCCCTGGTCTGTTGTTGAGCTTGACGCTGGCGGTGTCATTGTTCGCGCAAGACAATTCAAGCTCCCAGACTTCTACTTCTGCCAACTCCACCTCGCAGACTTCGATGTCCCCCGCCAACCAGAGCGGCACGAAGGCGGACTCGGCTACGGGTAAGGATCCGTTGCAGCCCGCGACCCGCGAAGGTTTCTGGGGACACATGAATCCTTTCGCGCGCAAGAAATACGTGGCGCGGCAGACGGAACCGATCCGCGATCGCGTGAACGAGCTCGATGAGCTGACAGCCGCCAACACGAAGGCGATCAAGGACACGGACACGCGCGCGCAGCAAGGGATCCAGATGGCATCGGCAAAGGCCAATGAAGCCGACCAGCACGCAATCGACGCCGGGAACAAGGCGCAAGCCGCACAGCAGACGGCCGACCAGGCACGCACGCGGCTGACTACCGTTGAGTCGGTGGTGACGAACATCGATCAGTACCAGCCGGCCACGCAGACCGAAATTCTTTTCAAGTCCGGGCAGACTGTGCTGAGCAAGAACGCGAAGGAAGCGCTGGATGAGATGGCGACCCCGCTGAAGAGCCAGCGCGGCTACGTTGTCGAAGTGCAGGGTTTCTCGTCCGGTCACGGACAAATGGCGATTGCCAACTCGCAGAAGATGGCCGAGTCGGTGGTGCGCTACTTAGTACTCAACCATGATATTCCGGTGTACCGGATCTACCTTGTTGGAATGGGCAACGCCCCGACCCCGGCTACCGCAGCCGAGGGGAATGCCAAACCAAAGCGAATCAACGGCGGCCGCGTTGAAGTCAGCCTCCTGAAGAACAATCTCGAGCAACTGGCCTCAGCGGATTCGACTTCCAACCAACAGCAACAGAAATAGCCCTCCCCTTGGATAAAAAGCCTCCCGTGCAAGCGGGAGGCTTTTTTTGTGCGCGAGAACGGGGGCTTGCGTCGCAGGGGAATCCCGCGGTGCGTGCTATGCTTCTGCGCGCAGGCTTGGGTGGGAGCTTTCGACTCCGCACTGGAACGGTTCGTTGCTGCGGAGGATGAGCGCTTGAAACGGGAGACGTAGAGTGACCAGCTTCGAGAAGCTATTTTTTTATCGTACGACTTCGCCCGTGGGACCACTATTTCTCGCGGCCTCGGAGAAGGGCCTGGTGCGCCTGGAGTTTGAAGCGCGGGTGATGAAGATCGACGCCGAGAGAATTCAGCTCTGCGAGTCCAAACAAAAGCTTGCACCTTACGTTGGTGAACTCAACGAATACTTCTCAGGGGCGCGCCACGAATTCACGATCCCTCTCGATCTCCGCGGGACTGCTTTCCAGCTGGCTTGCTGGCAGGCGCTGCTCTCCATTCCTTACGGCGAGACCTGCAGCTACGGCGATATTGCCCGCGCCATCGGGCATCCGCAGGCGTTCCGCGCGGTCGGCATGTCGAACAACCGGAATCCGGTGGCGATCATAGTCCCCTGTCACCGCGTCATCGCATCCGGAGGCTCGCTGTGCGGCTATGGCGGCGGCCTCGAGATCAAGCGCCAGTTGCTTGCTTTGGAGCGGGCGCATATCCATCCTTGCCTTCCTTTGGAAATCGGCGCATAATCCGCGCGTCGTGGGAGTTGTACAGGTGATTATCCGGGAGGGACTCACCGTGCTGCCCAACTTGGAGTATTCGGTCACTGTACCCGTCCCAGTGGATGTCGCGTTCCGTTCTTTTCAGAATCTCGATCGCCTGCTGAATCGCGGCATCTACGAAGAGGCGGCTTGGACCGCAGGCGCGGCCTGGCAGGCCGGCAGCCGTTTGCGTTACGTGCTTGCCCAGCCGGTGCGCGCGACCGTTTCTGCCGTGGTCATAGCGATCAGCCCTCCGCGCTCCATCGATCTGATCAATCACGCTTTGGAGGTGACCGCAGAGCAGCATGTTTCCTTCAGCCCAGACCTCAAAGGAGGGACGCGCATTCGGATGGTCGTGAACTTCGTCGGAAAATCCACCGAACTTTCAGAGAGCGAACTGCAGAATGCCGCTGATTTCGTTTTTCGCGATGCGCTTGATACGGTCGTCGCCGACTGCCGGCGGCACCGGGCCAGTTCGGCTCACGGGAAATGATCCCCCTGCTTATGATTCAATGGTGCGAGGCGAAACGCTGAAGTTGCGCAGCAAGGGTGAGCAGTAAAAGTGCGCACCGGCGCCCCGAGGAATTCTTGCGTCCTACCATTGAAAGCTTAAGTCGCGGAATTCGTGCGCGCGAAATCTCGCCCTCCCAACTGACGCTGGATTGCCTCACGCGGATCGAAAAACTCAACCCAACGCTTCACGCTTTTATTACGGTGCTGGCGGATTCTGCCCTGGAAGATGCCCGGCGCGCAGAGCAGGAGATCTTTCGGGGGAAGTATCGCGGGCCATTGCACGGGATCCCGATCGGGCTCAAGGATATTCTCGACACTGCCGGCACGCGAACGACCGCGGGCAGCAAGCTCTTCGAGGACCGGACCCCGGTCGAAGATGCCGAAGTGGTGCGACGGCTGCGCGCCGATGGAGCGATCATCCTCGGCAAACAGAACCTGCACGAATTCGCTTATGGCGGCAGTTGCCTGATCAGCGCGTACGGCGAAGTTCACAATCCATGGGACATTGCGCGCCTGGCGGGCGGATCCTCGGGGGGATCGGCCGCGTCCGTTGCGACGGGGATGGGCCTCGCCGCGGTTGGCACGGACACTGCCGGCTCGATTCGCCTGCCCGCCGCCTATTGCGGAGTGGTGGGGCTGAAGCCGACCTACGGACGAGTGAGCACACGCGGCGTGGTTCCTTTGTCGTGGTCGTTCGATCACGTTGGGCCGCTGACGAGTTCGGTTTGCGATGCGAGCCTGATGTTGCAGGTGCTGGCGGGATACGATGCAGGGGACCCGGCAAGTGTCGATATGCCCGTTGGGGACTACACATGCGGCATCAGCGAAGAGATACAGGACCTACGAATTGGCGTGCCGCGGGCGTTCTTCTTTGACGATCTGGATCCGGAGGTGGCCGCTGCGGTCGAAAAGGCGGTGCAGATTTTTCGTGAACTCGGAGCCGACATTCGCGACGGGATCGGGCTGGAAGTTCCGACTGACCGCACGCTTTCGAGCTTCGAATCGTATGCGTATCACAAAGAGTTTGTGGCGCGGTCGCCGGAGCTTTACCAGCCCGGGACGCTGGCGCGGATTAAGTCGGGGGAGAAAATTTCGGCCGCGGATGCTTCGCTTGCGAAGAAGGAACTGGCCGCGAGCCGCGTGGCTATCCAAAAGGTATTCGAGGGTGTGGATGTGCTGCTGACGCCCACAGTGCCTATTTCGCCGCCGAGAATTGCCGAGTTGCAGAGGAATCCGGAGAACCTGCGTCCCGCGGAGCTGACAATGCTACGGAATACGCGGCCTTTCAATGTGTGGGGAATTCCGGCGATTTCCGTTCCCTGCGGGTTCACATCCGATGGCATGCCAATCGGATTGCAACTGGCGGGCGCGGCCTGGCGGGAAGATGTCGTGCTGCAGGCGGCCCATGCTTACGAGAGGGCGACGGAGTGGCATACCAAGATACCCGAGCTAGCGCCAAGCCCATTGAGTCGGGATCTCCCCAGAGATCCATAAGGCCGCCCGGCATAGGAAGGTCGGCACTTCATTCCTGGACCGAGAAAAACCGAACAAGTGTGGGGTGAGCGCAGTCACTGTGTCCCATGCCTGCCCGTTTTATAGTGTCACCCTGAGCGCAGGGGGCCGTTCACGAAGTGAATGGCCGCGGGAGTCGAAGGCCGCCTACCCTCTTTTATGCTGCGTGATCACAAGACCTATTGCGTGTACATCATGGGTAGCCTCTCGGGAACCCTGTACATCGGCATGACCGGCAACATGCGCAAACGCGTCTTCGAGCACAGATTCCATCGGATCGAGGGTTTTACGGATAAACATCAGCTTGAGCGACTGCTGTACTACGAGTCTTTCGATGAGGTGGTGCGGGCGATCAATCGGGAGAAGCAATTGAAGGGTTGGAGGCGAGCGAAGAAGATTGCGCTGATCGAGTTTCTCAACCCACATTGGGTGGATTTAGCGGGCAAGTGGTTCCCATGGATGTCGGAGTCAGATCCGGGCGAGGGCGCATCAGGGAGTAGGGGTCCTTCGACTCCGCAGACGGATTCGCATTCGCGAACCCGTCCGCTCCGCTCAGGATGACAATTTCGTAGAGAGTCGGCCAGATATGCGCCCCCACACGTACGGACTAGCTACCAACACCTGAAGGCAGCCGAATGAGACTCAGGCGGATACCATTACTCGCTTAACCTTCTTTCCGAGGCGCACCGCTTTCTCAGAGTTAATTAGCATCGCAACCACCGGGCGCAGAACTTTGTACCCATCAGCTTGGACAGCCCTCGCTTCGATTTTCCGCGAACCTTCAGCACGCGATGCAGCCAGACCCGCCTCCACAAGAACCTTGTCGAACCAAACCAATCTAATATCCGGTAATTTAGGGTCGTCAAGCGGAAAGTAGGAATTCTGATCCTCGAGGTCTCTGGTGGTAGCCGCGTTGACCCTCTCCAACGGAACCCGAACTAGCTCGGTCTCAGAGGGCAGTTCGCCGCCCTGAAACTGTTTCGCCCAATCTTCTGCAGCCCTCTCAGCCTCTTCCCTTGAATGGAAGTCGCTTACGATCAATCTCGCCAGTGACTTCTTGATTTCCATAGGGTGTCTTTCGCCCGTCCTGACCCCATCCTTTAGAGCTTCAAGCTGAACTGTAAGAACATCCGTCAGCAGTTCATAATAGCGCCACATCATTTCATCGGAGATCGACATGACCTTGCCGTACATCTCGAGGGGCGGTTCGTGAATACCGATGGCGTTGCCTAGCGACTTCGACATTTTGTTGACGCCGTCGAGGCCTTCCAGAATCGGCACGGTCAGCACCACCTGCGATTCCTGCCCGTAGGCGCGCTGCAGTTCGCGGCCTACCAGCAGGTTGAACTTCTGGTCCGTGCCGCCCAATTCGACGTCGGCTTCGAGCGCCACCGAGTCGTATCCCTGCGCCAACGGGTAGAGCAGTTCATGCATGGCAATCGGCTTTTCATCGTGAAAGCGCTTATGGAAGTCCTCACGTTCGAGCATCTGTGAGATGGTATATTTCGCCGTCAACCGGATGAAATCCTCGGCGGAAAATTTCGAGAACCAGCGGCTGTTGAAGTCGACCACGGTTTTTTCCGGGCTGAGAATTTTGAAGACCTGCGCCTTGTAGGTTTCGGCGTTCGCGGCGATCTGCTCGCGCGACAGGGGTGGGCGCGTGACCGAACGGCCCGTGGGGTCGCCGATCATGCCGGTGAAGTCGCCGATAAGGAAGATGACGGTGTGGCCGAGATCCTGAAAATGTTTGAGCTTGCGGATCAGAACCGTGTGTCCCAGATGCAGATCGGGCGCGGTTGGATCGAATCCGGCTTTAACACGGAGAGGCTTGCCTGTTTTGACCGAGCGCTCGAGCTTGGCGCGCAGTTCGGATTCTTTCACGATTTCCGCTGCGCCTTTTTTTATGTAGGCGAGTTGCTCGTCAACCGGTGGAAAATTAGCCATGCGGTTTGATTATAGCTGCGAGCTTCGAGCCGCGAGCCGCGAGTGAGCAAACGGAGCGGTGGCTCCGCAGGAACTCCGGGTTCAGAGCTCGCGGCCCGTGACTCGTGGCTCGCGGCTCTTTCTACGAACATCGATAAAAGCTCAGAGCCGTGTCTCCCTGCTCCAATTTTCGGTAACGCTGTAAACGTCCGAATTCCGCGCCCGGGTCAAATTTCTTTTCGTGTTCGGCTACGACCAGGCTGGATTGACGCAGGACATTCAAGGTCGCGAGCGTCGTCAGGGTTATGGGATAGTCGTCGCGCAGGCGATAGGGTGGATCGAGGAATACGTAATCGGCGACGATCATCGCGCTCTCCCACTGGCGCAACGCTTTTGTCGCCTCGGCCTTCGCGATCTGATAACCGCTGGCGACGCCCAGGGATTTCAAATTAGCAGCGATTAAATCCGCCGCTTCTTTTGATAGTTCCGCGAAATGGACCATGCGGGCGCCACGGCTGAGCGCTTCAATGCCGACTGCACCCGTGCCGGCATAAAGATCGAACCAGGTAGTACCGGCGAGAACGTAGGGATTGCCGGCGCAAAGGACGTTAAACAGGGTTTCGCGCAACTGGTCGGAGGTGGGACGGATTTCCATGCCGCGCAAGGAATGCAGCGGACGGCTTCGGTATTGGCCAGAAATGATTCTCATGATTCGATTCGAGCGATAGCAGAGACGACGGGCTGGACCCGCATCCGTACGCAAGAAATGATACGTCAGCAACGGTATTATCCACGACGGGCGCAGTCGCAGATGGCGATTCGAACGCGGTCCCGCTAGCCTTTGTACCTTCGACTGCGAATTCCTGCAACTATCCGGCTGCTCGGGCCTTCTAACTAGATAGAATACCTGCAGGCATGTCGATGCGCAGTTGGTCCATCCCGGTCGGTCGGCTCTTTGGAATCGAGATCCGAATTCACCTCACGTTTCTGTTCCTCCTGTTCTTTGTCTGGAGCACGGCCACGCAAGACGCGGCCGCCACGGTCCGTGGCCTGGCCCTGGTTGGCATTATTTTCGGGAGCGTGGTGCTGCACGAACTGGGACACGCGCTGGTGGCGCGCGGATCGGGCATTCCAGCCAAGGGGATCATCCTGCTGCCGATCGGCGGCATCACGATTCTCGACGAAGCGCATGCGATACCGGATCCGCTGAACGCCTGGAAGCGCGACATTCGTGTTGCGGTTGCGGGACCGCTCGTGAACCTCTTCATTGCGGCAGTTTGCGCTCTGGTCATTGCCAGCGCGGTCCCAGGCGTGGCGCTCATGGCGAGGCCACTGGTGCATTTGAGCAATCTGTCGCGCAGCGTGGTTTGGGTCAACGTTTATCTGGGATTGTTCAACCTGCTGCCTGCCTATCCCATGGACGGTGGGCGAGCGCTGCGGGCCCTATTCTCACGGCGCATGGACATGGTGCTGGCGACGCAGCGCGCAGTCCGCATTGGGCAAGTGTTTTCGACGCTCTTCATGATGGTGGGGATTCTGGTCTCCACGCGCGCGGAAACGCGCTGGGATGGATACTGGCTGATGATGATCGGCTTCTTCCTGTTCGTGGGAGCGCAGATCGAGGAGCGATCCGCGGTATTTCAATCCGTATTGCAGAGCGTGCGCCTGGAGGAAGTGATGCTCACCGACTTCGCCACGCTCTCGCCTGCCGATACTCTGGAAGATGCGCTGGAGAAGGCGGTGCACACCTTGCAGGATGATTTTCCGGTGGTGCGTGGCAGCGACATGGTCGGCGTTATTTCACGGCAGAAGATTCTGGAGGCACTGCGCGCCGAGGGC
>Ga0181519_10004899_pt1 | contig 10771 bp, 8 predicted proteins | sample PEATcosm2014_Bin_26_FD_121102 | JGI IMG/M metagenome (GOLD analysis project Ga0181519, IMG submission 121102) | Peatland microbial communities from MTU Mesocosm Facility, Houghton, MI, USA - PEATcosm2014_Bin02_10_metaG | ecosystem: Environmental > Terrestrial > Soil > Wetlands > Peat | place... | reverse complement strand
GGCCTCGAGAACACGCCGGACTCGCCGCCGGGATGCCTGCTGCCGCCACCCGCGCCGCGTGTCAGCGACCTGCTGATCGCGCAGCGTTCCCGCCGGATCGGGATTCCGGCGATCGCCGGCCACCGGGCGGTGCTGACGCGTCCGCTCGACTTCCGCTCGGTGCCGGCCAAGCTGCACCCGGGCAATCGCGCCGCGCAGGGCATCATCGCCGCGGACATGCGCCGTCGCGCCGCCTGCATCTGGGCGACACCGTGCAACCGCGGCTGCAGCATCCGCGCCAACTACCAGTCGACGACCGTACACCTGCCGCCGGCGCTCATGACCGGCCGCCTCGACATCGTCACCGGCGCGATGGTGCGCGAGGTCAGCGTCGACGCCCGCGGCGTCGCGACCGGCATCATGTTCATCGACAAGGCGACCGGCGCGGAGCGCCGTGCCCGGGCGCGCGTGGTCGTGCTGGCGGCGAGTGCGTGCGAGTCCGTGCGCATCCTCCTCAACTCGAAGTCGCCGCGCTTCCCGCAGGGCCTCGGCAACTCGAGCGGCAAGCTCGGCCGCTACCTGATGGACACGGTGGGCAGCAGCGTCCGCGGTCAGGTACCGCTGCTCGAGAGCCTGCCGCCCCACAACGAGGACGGCGCGAGCGACGGACACATGTACACGCCCTGGTGGCTCTATCAGGAACAGCACGCCGGCCAGCTCGGCTTCGCGCGTGGCTACCACATCGAGTTCGACGGCGGCCGGAAGATGCCCGGCGTGCGCACCGCCGCCGGCCTTGAGTGGCTGACCGGCGGCAGCTACGGGCGGAGGTTCAAGGAGGACGTGCGGCGCTACTACGGCTCGTTCGTCAGCTTCGACGGCCGCGGCGAGATGATCCCGAACGAGCAGTCCTACTGCGAGATCGACCCGCTGGTCCGCGACCGCTGGGGCATCCCGGTGCTCAGGTTCCACTGGCAGTGGTCCGACCACGAGACCCGCCAGGCGGCGCACATGCAGCAGACCTTCGCCGCGATCATCGACGCCATGGGGGGGCGCCTCGAGCAGCCCGCCGAGCGAGACGGCGCGAAGGCCATCGCGCCGGGCGGCTCCATCATCCACGAAGTGGGCGGCGCCATCATGGGCAGCGACGCCCGCGACTCCGTCACGGACCGCTGGTGCCGCACCTGGGACGTCCGGAACGTGTACGTCACCGACGGCGCCGTATTCCCGTCCAACGCGGACAAGAACCCGACGCTGACCATCATGGCGAACGCCTGGCGGGCGGCCGATCACATCCTGGAGTCGTTGCGAAGGAGAGAGCTGTGATCAACCGGCGCACGACGCTGAAGTGGGTCGCTGCCGCCGCGGCATCCGCACCGCTGTGGGACCGTGCGGCGGCGGCCGCCGGCGTGCCGGTCGCGGCCGACGTGGCGACGGCGGGCTACGGCACCGACCCGGCCCTGATGCGCAGTTATACGCCCGGTGACCCGTGGCCGCTCACGATGACGCCTGCGCAGCGGCGCGCCGCCGCCGCGCTCAGCGACCTGATCATCCCCGCCGACGCCGGGTCGCCGGGCGCGTCCGCGGTCGGGGTCGTTGATTTCCTCGACGAATGGATCAGCGCACCCTATCCGCGCCAGCGGGCCGATCGCGCGGTGCTGGTCGCCGGTCTCGAGTGGATCGATGCGGAGAGCGCCACCCGGTTCCAGGCGCCGTTCGCCGGATTAAGCGAGCAGCAGCAGTGCAGCATCTGCGACGACATCTGCAGCGTCGCGCGGGCGCGCCCGCCACTGCTCGAAGCGGCCAGCTTCTTCGCCCGGTTCCGCGATCTCGCGGCGGGCGGTTTCTACACGACCGCGATCGGCCGCACGGACCTGCAGTACCAGGGCAATGTCCCGCTCGCCACGTTCGACGGGCCACCCGCGGCCGTGAAGCAGCGGGTGGGCGTCGCCTGAGGCGCGAGCCCGTACCGAACGCGTGCGCCTCTGACCTCTTCGGTCTGGTGGCGTCGTTCACTGGAGCAATCCGCAGCCGGGCCCGACCGGCGCCAACCGTGGCGCCGTCGGCGCGCGGCGGGCCGTTGAGCGGCGGTCGCTCGCTCTGCCGCAGATCCTCAGCCCGCTTCCGCCTAACCGGCGCAGCCCCGACCGCCGGCACCGGTCGGCCTGGCGTCGTTCAGCCGGCGCTGCTGCCAGACCGGCTGGGCCAGAACCGCTGAATTGCCTCGAGGCTGTGGCCCTTGGTTTCCGGGACCCAGCGCCACACGAACCCGGCGCTCAGCAACGCCATTGCGCCATACACCCAGTAGGCGAAGCCGTGGTGAAAGTACGCGTTCAGGAACGAGCTGCCATCGAGGACTCTGAATGACCAGGACACCAGCACATTGGCGATCCATTGTGCGGCGACCGCCGTCCCCATGGCGCGCCCCTTGATCGAGTTCGGAAAGAGCTCGGCCAGCAGTACCCAGACGACCGGGCCCCACGAGAAGGCGAAGCTCGCCGTGTACGCGACGACTGCGACCAGCGCACCGAGACCGACCGACTGGCGGCCAAACAACGCTCCGAGCGCGCACATCGCGGCGGCCATCATGAGCGACCCGGCGATCAGCAGCGGCCGGCGCCCATGGCGGTCGACCCAGTACAGGGCCAATACCGTGAAGGCCATGTTGGCGGCGCCCACGACGACCGTCTGCAGCAGCGCGGCATTGCTGCTCGCGCCCATGTTTTCGAACATGCGTGGCGCGTAGTAGAGGACCGCGTTGATGCCTACCAGCTGCTGAAAGACCGACAGGCTGACGCCGATCACGAGCACCCCCCAGCCGAAACTGAGCAGCGGGCGCGTCGCGACGACGAGACTGTCGCGGATCTCGGCGAGGGTCGCAGAGGCGGCCGGCTCCGGGCTCGTCGTCCGCAACACGCGCAGCGCCTCGTCCGTCCGGCCCCGGGCGACGAGCCAGCGTGGGCTCTCCGGCACGCCCAGCAGCAAGGCGCCGAACAGCGCCGCCGGCACGGCCTCGGAAGCGAGCATCCAGCGCCAGCCGCGGGCGTGCACCCACGCCTCGTCGCCCAGCTGCGCGATCAGGTAGTTGACGAAATACACGACGATGATGCCGATCACGATTGCCATCTGGTAGCAGGTCACGAGGCGGCCGCGCGTCTCGCGCGGCGCGATCTCGGCGATGTACATCGGGCACAGCATCGAGGCGATGCCGACGCCGATGCCGCCGAGGACGCGGTAGACGTTGAACGGCACGAGAGCCGCGGCTCCCATGCCACCGATCGGGCCGAGGCCGAGTTCGGGCACGGCCGAGCCTATGGATCCGATCAGAAACAGCCATGCCGCGGCCATCATCCCGCGCCGGCGCCCGAACGTCGTGGCGATCCAGCCGGCGGCGATCGCGCCGATGACGCAGCCGAACAGCGCGCTCGACACCGTGAGCCCGGAGAGGCTGTTGCGGGCGGTCTCGTCCAGGTGCATCGGCTCGACGAAATTGACGTCGATGGAGCTCACGGCCCCGGAGATGACCGCGGTGTCGTAGCCGAACAGCAGCCCGCCGAGGCTCGCCGTCAGGGTGACGCCGAGGATCACGCGTCCGTGCGCACTCACGGCCCCACCTGCGGTGGATTGCCGCAGGCACGGCGGGCGGCCGGGCTGCAGTGGTGGTTCGTCATCCGGTCCTCGCGTGTGGGGCTCGATCGCAACGCGGCTGCCGCCGGCCGGCCGGGTGCGGCCGCCAGCTTAACGGGCACGCACCCGGATTGAACAGGCGGGCTGCGGTGAGCGTCAGGTGGCCGCTGATCGCGCGTGGCCGCTCGCCGCTGTCCCGCCGCAGCGGCGGGCTCAGTGCGCTGCGGCCGGCAGCGCGCGCAGCGCCTCGGCGACCGGTCCGAGCGCAACCGCAGGCAGGTAGGTCAGCGCGCCGACCGCGAGAACCGTGCCGATCAGCAGGCCGACGAACAACGGGCCATGCGTCGGCAAGGTCCCCGGCCCCGGAGCGCGGTGCCTCTTGCCGGCGAGGGAGCCCGCGGTGGCGAGGACGGCCACGATCGGAACGAAGCGCCCAAACCACATGACGATCGCGGTGCTCACGTTGTAGAAGACCGAGTCGGCGGCGAGACCGGCGAAGGCGCTGCCGTTGTTGTTGGCTGTCGAGGAGAACGCGTAGAGGATCTCGGAATAGCCGTGCGCACCGGGATTCGTCGCGCCCGCGCGGCCGGCGCCGGTCAGTACCGCGAGCGTCGTTCCGCCCAGCACCAGCAACGGCGTCACGAGCAGGGCAACCGAAATCATCTTCATCTCGAAGATGTCGATCTTCTTGCCGACGTATTCCGGAGCGCGCCCGACCATCAGCGCGGCGATGAACACCGCCAGCATCGCGTACAGCAGCATCCCGTACAGGCCGGATCCCGGACCGCCGAAGATCACCTCGCCGAGCTGCATGAGCACCATCGGCACCATGCCGGCCAGCGGCGTGAACGAATCGTGCATCGCGTTGACGGCCCCGTCCCCGCCACCGGTGGTGACGGCCGCAAACAGCGCGGAGCCCACGATGCCGAACCGCGTCTCCTTGCCTTCCATGTTGCCGCCCGGCTGTGCGGGCGCGGGCGCCTGGTCCACGGACGGCTGGGCGAGGCCCGCGTTGCCCGCCTGCTCGGCTTCGATCGCGATCCCGCTCATGACCAGCAACACGGCCGCCATCGCGGCCTGGATCGCCCAGCCCTGGCGCCGGTCCCGGACCATCGCCCCGAAGGTGTGGCACAGCGCCGCGGGAATGAGCAGGATGGCCACCATCTCCAGGAGATTGCTGAACGCCGTCGGGTTCGCGTACGGATGCGCGCTGTTCGCGTTGAAGAAGCCGCCACCGTCACCGCTCAGAAGGGCGATCGCGGTCTGCGACGCGACGGGACCCATCGGCAGCACCTGCGTGCGCGCCGCGGCCCCGCCCGGCGCCGAGGGCGCGGGGGCGTCGGGCAACCGGGCGCCGTCCCGGCCCGCGGCAGGCGCGCCGGTCGCGGTGGACTCGAGCGTTGCGGCGATCCGGTTGGCGGCGAGATTCTGGATGGAGCCCTGCGAAACCAGCAGCACGGCCAGCAGCGCCGCGAGCGGCAGCAGCACGCAGACCGTGCAGCGCGTGAGGTCGACCCAGACATTGCCGACGGTCCGGCCTTCGACGCGGGCAAAGCCGCGCAGCAGTGCCAGCAGCGCTGCGATCCCGGTCGCGGCGGACAGAAACGACTGCGACGCGATGCCGATCATCTGCGCGGCATGGCTGAGCGTGGTCTCGCCGCTGTAGCTCTGCCAGCTCGTGTTGGTCGCAAAGCTGACCGCGGTGTTGAACGCCGTCGCCGGCGCGACACCGACGAGGCCCGCGGGGTTGAACGGCAGCACCGCCTGCAGCCGCTGCAACCCGTACAGCAGCACGGCACCGGCCACGTTGAACGCCAGCAGCCCGGTCGCGTAGTCGGCCCACGGCATCTCCCGCGGATCGATTCCGCAGGCGCGATAGAGCCCGCGCTCGAGGCGACCGGCGACCGAGCCGGCCGCGGCTCGTGGCGCCTCCATGACGCGGCAGATGTAGATGCCGAGCGGCCAGCTGATCAGCACCACGATGATCAGCAGCACGCACACCTGAAGGAAGGCGTTCGTGCTCACGCCGAGGCCTTCGCCGGCCGGCGTCGGCGGGCCGCTGGGTCGCCACCGAGCGGGAGGGTCGCGGCCGATCCGCGCGTTGGCGAGCCGCCGGACGCGGCGTGGTGAACGGCCTGATGCAGACGGCGAATGGACACGAGGTGCGCACCGTGAAGGCGACGCAGGCGCCGCGGCCGGGGTCCCGCGCCCGTCGGCCGGAGGGTCGCACGCGCGCCGCGCAGACCAGCATCGGGACTTTGGCAGCGCGATCTCGCGATGGCAATCCGTACCTCCACGGCGCGTCGCGCAGGCAACGGGCGGGGCGCCGACGGACCGGATCCCCGCGGCTCACGCCGCCGGCCGGCCGCCATGGTCACGCGCGCGACGTCAGCGACCGCGCAGAGGTCGGAACGCGCCTCGGCGCCCCGGCCGGCGGGGGGCGATTCCCCGAGCCGGTGGTCCGCCGCGGCGGGCGGTAGACGTTCGGTGGCGGCCCTGTCCGGGGTCCTCGGTGCTCGTGCCGCGTTCGCCTAGAATGCCGCATGGGCAGCAGCACCACCTCCGCCCGCGCGCTCGGTCCGGGGATCATCTACGGAACCGCGTGGAAAGGCGCGGACACTCAGCGGCTCGTGACCCTCGCGATCCAGCAGGGCTTCCGGGCCATCGACACGGCGTGCCAGCCGAAACACTACAACGAGGCGGGTGTCGGAGCCGGTGTCGCCGCGTGCCTGAACGCCGCGCTCAGCCGCGCGGACCTCTACCTGCAGACCAAGTTTACGGCGGTCTCCGGCCACGATCCGCACACCGTCCCGTACGACCCGGACGCGCCGCTGGCGGAGCAGGTCGCGCAGTCCTTTGCCGTCTCGCTCGGCAACCTGCGCACCGACTACGTGGACTGCCTCGTCCTTCATGCACCGCTCGCGACGCGCAAGCAGACGCAGGCCGTGTGGCGGGCAATCGAGGCGCTGGTCGACGCCGGCGGAGTCCGCGGGGCCGGGCTCAGCAACTGCTACGAACTCGAGGAGCTCGAGTTCCTGCATCGCTTCGCGCGAATCAAGCCGTCGGTCCTGCAGAACCGGTTCTATGCCAAGACCGGGTATGACCGCGAGCTGAGGGCGTTCTGCCGCGACCATTGCATCACGTACCAGAGCTTCTGGACGCTGACCGCCAACCCGCACGTTCTGGCGAGCGCCGCGGTGGCGGAGCTGGCCGCGAAGTACCGGCGCACGCCGGCCCAGGTGCTCTTCCGCTTTCTGACCCAGTCCGGCGTGGTGCCGCTGACGGGCACCCGCTCCGAAACGCACATGCGCGAGGACCTGGCGGTGTTCGAATTCGACCTCACCGCGACGGATCGCGACCGGATCCGGCCGCTGCTGGCGGCGTAGCGAGCCTTGATCGAACCGCCGGCGTGCCGGCGCGGCTGGCGACGCTCGGCACGGCACGTCCGTCGCCGTGCGAACTGCCGCCGCCGTGGCCGAGGGCGCGCGACGGACGGCGCGCCCGGAGGCGGCGTAGCGGACGTCGGGCTCGTGAGGTCGTTCCGTCGCACCGCGCCGCGCGTACTATATGGAGCGCTGGGCGCACGCGATCGGTTACGCGCCGCGCGCCCACGGCCGCGGGAGGCACTACTCGATGAGCGGCGTCGCAATCGTCACTGGTGGCGGCTCCGGCATCGGTCGCGCCGTCAGCCTCGCCCTCGCGCGCGCGGGCTGGCGCGTCGTCCTCGCCGGGCGGAAGCAGGCGCCACTCGACGCGGTCTGCGCCGCCAGCGCCGCGACCATGACCGCGGTCGCGACCGACGTCGCCGACGAGCGGTCGGTCGTTGCGCTGTTCGACCGCGCAATCGAGCGGTTTGGCCGCGTCGACCTGCTGTTCAACAATGCAGGCACCGGCGGCCCTCCGGCACCCGTGGCCGCGGTCGCGCTCGCGGATTTCTCCGCGGTACTGGCTGTCAACATCACGGGCGCCTTCCTCTGTGCGCGCGAGGCATTCCGGCGCATGGCGGCGCAGACGCCGCGCGGCGGCCGCATCGTCAACAACGGCTCGATCTCGGCGCACGTACCGCGGCCGGAGTCGGTCGCGTACACGGTGTCCAAGCACGCCATGACGGGCCTCACCCGCGCGTTGTCCCTCGAGGGCCGCGCGTACAACATCGCCTGCGGGCAGATCGACATCGGCAACGCCGCGACGGCGATGACCGAGCGGATGACCGCGGGCTCGCTGCAGGCGGACGGCAGCATGCGGCCGGAGCCGACGATGGACGTCGAGCACGTCGCGGCGACCGTCGTTCACATGGCGAGCCTGCCGCTCGAGGCCAACGTGCAGTTCCTGATGGTCATGGCGACGAAGATGCCGTTCATCGGCCGCGGCTGACGTTGCGGCGCCGACTCTTCGTATAATGGCCGCGGCCCCGGATGCGTCCGGCCACGCCGCGCAGTCGCGCGGCCACAGGCGGGCGCCGCCGGCGGCCGGACTGAGGCCTGCTGCGAGCCGGCCGACGCGTCACAAGAGCCACGGCGACATCCACTCGGGAGGGCGAACGATGCATAAGGCGCGGCGGCCGATTGCGGCGATCTTCACCTGGTCCATGGCTCTGGCAGTTCCGCAGGCTGCGTTGGCGGCCGATCAACCTCCGGGGCCGTGCGAGCAGGTCGTCGCGGCCTGCAAGAGTGCGGGCTTCGTGGCGGGGCAGGCGAAGGAGGGCTCAGGTCTGTGGGTCGACTGCGTCGGCCCGCTCGTACGCGGGACACCGGCGCCCGCCAATGCCGACAAGGCGTTGCCTGCCGTTCCTGCCGACGTGCTTGCGGCCTGCAAGGCGAAGCGCGCGGGCTTCGGCGAGGGCAAGAAGGAAGCGGCGAAACCGGCGACGCAACCGGCGCCGGCGCAACACTGACCGATCAGGGCTCGGGTCGCCCGAAGCCGGCCATCGCCGCCCCTGGCGGCGCTGCCTGCTACGCGCCGGGGCTCGATGCCGGCGGCGCCGGCATCGCCGCAACCGAGCGCTTCATCAACCTGGCGATCGCCGGGTTGAGCCCGTTCAGGGCGAACTCGATCTCCGGCGATCCTTCGTCTTCGAAGCTCGCCTGAATGCGAAGGCGGCGCGCCTTGCTCATCGCCGCAAGCAGGCGGCGGGCGTCGTCACCACCGGCGAGGTGCAACGAGGTCGCCGGCGCGCGCCGAGCCGCGACGAACCACACCGGCCGCGCCGCCGCACTGTCGATGCTGACGCGCAGCGCGCAGCCGTTGGCCTTGGTCGCGCTCGAACAGCTGAACGAGCCGTGTTCGGTCGACAGCACCATGTCGACGGGATGCCCATCGCGCAGAATGAGCGCGATCGATGCACGCTGCGCCCCGTCGTCGGCAATGTCGAACCACAGCCGGGTCAGGCTGCGCCGCTCCACCGCCGCGGTGTAACTGCCGCGCGCCGGGTCCCTGATCGAGGTGATGTACCACGCATAGCCGGTCGTCTCGGCACCGGCTCGCGTGCCTGGCTTGAGCGTCACCATCCCCGCCGGCAGCGTCCCTGTCGGCGGCGGCACGTCCTGGACGGTCGCGTGGGTCGCCGGGAGCGGCGCCGGCGTCGAGGTGTCGCAGGCGCCCGCCGCGGCAACCGCACCCAACACCCCCAACCCGGCGACCAGGCGCGCCAAGCCGTTCCAGCGCATCGAGATGCTGTTCATGGCCCTTCCTTGATACCGGACCGGCCGTCCGGCACGTAGGCCGCGCTTCGCAGTTCCGTCGCTGAGTGCCGAAATGGTGCGCCGCAGAATCAAGAACGGATGATTTCGCGGGCAGATGCGCTGATTTACGGGGTATTCGCCCCGGCACAATAAGTAACACGACACTGGTCGCACGACGGCTTCGCGGCGCGCACTGCCGGCGCTGCCGCGCGACACGGTCCTGCGCCGCTTGCGATGCCGAACGGCGCCGACGCCCGGACCGTGCGTCCGACGCCGTGGATCGCGCGGCCAAAGAGGATCGCGGTGCGCTCGGCGGCTCGCGGACCGACTGCGGCGCGGGCGGCGGCGATCAGGCGACGACGTTCAGCAAGCTGCCGCTGCCTGTGCTCGGCGAAGTCGACGCCGTCGTGGCCGTCGAGGTCACCGGGTTGAGCAGGCTGAGCAGGGACGTGCTCAGCGTAGACGAGCTCGTCGCGGCGGTGGCTGCGCTCGCGGTGCCGGCGCTCGCGGTGGAGCTCGTCGCGCTCGCCGCCTTGTGACCGCCGCCGTGATGGTGGTGGCCGCCGCGGTGCGCGCCCGTGGCCTGGGCCGCGGCCTGCGCGAACTTCTGAAACGCCGCCTGCGCTGTGGTGACGTCGCCGGACTGCAGCGCCTGCGACAGATTCTGAATGTCGGCGCTCAGGCTGTTGCCGGAGTTGGCGGTACCCGCCGTCGCGGTGGCCGACGAGGCCGGGCTCGCCGCACTGCTCGCGGTCGTGGCACTCGCCGCCGGCGAACCCGCCGCGGTAGTGCCCTGCTGGAACAGGCTCTGCAGCGACGCGAACGTCGACTGCGCGCCCGACAGGTTTCCGGACGTCAGATCCTGCGCAAGCTGGCGGAACAGCTGCCCGATCGGGTTCTGGCCCGAAGCGCCGGTACTTGTGCTGCTGGTCGTGGCGTAGGGGGAAACGGCTGAAATCGTCATGGTTGCGCGTCCTATCTGTCCGTGCCAGGCCACCTTCAATTGCGCCGTCCGCCGGTGCGCGATCGACCGGCGCAATACCGGGTAATCCGGGTAGCGGCCGCCGCTGCGTTGTCTTGACGTCAAGATCTGCAAAGGTCGACGCCGCATCACGACCGCGACGGCCGTCGCTGGCGGAGGGGGGGTTTCGATTCGCGTTCGGCCGGCGCTGCCAGCTGCTGGCCATGCACCATCGGGTGCGCGCACCCCGAGCGTCGCCTGCGGACTCGACCGGCAGCGGAGCCGTCGCGGCCCTGAAGCGGCGTCCGGCCACTTGCGAACACGGCGGCTGGCGTGAAGCGCATCGGCTCGAGCCGCACCACGCGTCGTGCGGTTCGGGCGGGTGTGGCATCCGGATGCGCGCCGGCGGCCAACCTGGCGGCGGCTGCAGCGGGTCGATCTCCCGCGGCGGGGGGCGCAACCGACCGGACCGCGGTAGCATGCGTGCCTGCGACCTGCCCCGGCAGCGCCGCGAGCCGGGGCGGGC
>Ga0181519_10004897_pt1 | contig 10773 bp, 4 predicted proteins | sample PEATcosm2014_Bin_26_FD_121102 | JGI IMG/M metagenome (GOLD analysis project Ga0181519, IMG submission 121102) | Peatland microbial communities from MTU Mesocosm Facility, Houghton, MI, USA - PEATcosm2014_Bin02_10_metaG | ecosystem: Environmental > Terrestrial > Soil > Wetlands > Peat | place... | reverse complement strand
TCGGGCTCGCACACGAGCGCGGGGCCGGCGGTGACGAGCGCGCCGACGATTTCGCTGGCGATCATGCCGTTTTACAACGCATCGGGGGATGCGTCGATGGACTGGCTGGGGGCGAGCCTGGCGGAGATGCTGGGCAGCGACATCGGCTCGTCGGCAGCGGTGCGGATGGTTGCGCCGGAGCGACTGCAGCAAGTGCTGGGGGATCTGCATGTATCGGCGACGTCGCAGGCGGATGAGGCGACCGTGAAGCAGGTGGCGGACAACACGAACGCGCAGACGGTGGTCTTCGGGCAGTTCACCAAGGCGGGGAATGCGATCCGGATCAACACGACGGTGGTGGATCGGGCGCACGGCACGCGATCGACGGTGATAACGGATGTGCCGGACCAGAACCAGCTGTTCGGGAGTGTGGATAAGCTGGCCGGTGAGTTGCGCGGGAAGCTGACGACGGACACGAAGGTGGTGAACGACCTAAAGGCGCATGCGATGCGGCCGTCAACGACGTCGGTGGAGGCACTGCACGATTACGAGAACGGGCTGGCACTGGAGCGGGCCGGAGAGAATCTGAAGGCGGTAGAGCAGTTCCACGCGGCAACAGAAGCGGACTCGAATTTCGCACTGGCATTTGCCCGCCTGGCGGAAGCCTATTCGAACGTGGGGCAGGACGACCTGGCGCAGTCGGCATCGCGAAGGGCGGTGGAACTGGGCGAGACGCTGCCGGCGGCGGAGCGGTATCTGATCGAGGCGAACAACGCGGAGATCAATCACAACTCTGAGAAGGCGATTCAGGCGTATGAGCAGCTGACGGCGGCGAATCCGTCGGACACGGATGTACAGTTCGCGCTGGCGAAGCTCTACGAGCAAGCCGGCAACTATGCGGGCGCGAAGCAGCGGCTCGCGATCGTGCTGCAGGACGATCCAAAGAATGTTTCGGCCTTGTTGGCGAGTGGACGAGTGGCGATTCGGAGCGGCGATCCGAAGGGGGGTCTGGATTTTCTGAGCAAAGCGCTGCCGCTGGCGATCGTACTGAATAATCTGCAGGAGAAGGCGTCCATCCTGCAGGCAACGGGGATCGCGTACAGCCAGCTGAACCAACCCGCAGAGGCGCTGAATAATTTTCAGCAGTCGCTGGCGATCAAGCAGCAGATAGGCGATAAGCGTGGAGTGGCGGCGAGCCTGGAGGAGATCGGGGCGCTCGACGATGAGGCGGGGAAGAGCCAGGACGCGCTGAAGAGCTATCAGCAGGCTCTGGCGCTGAGGAAGGAACTGGGCGACCAGGCGGGGATAGCGTTGGCCCTGATCAAGACGGGCTCCTGGTACCACGACCACGGCAAACCGGATGAGGCGCTCCAGTATTTCACCGATGCGCTGACGATCGAACGGCAACAGGGCGATCAGGAGGATCAGGCTCTCTGCCTGAACAATATTGGATCGATCAAGGCGGATCAGGGACAGTATCAGGATGCGCTGACCTATCTGCAGCAGGGCTATGAGCTGCGGGAGAAGCTGAATGCGCCGGCGGACGTGGGGGAGAGCCTGCATAACCTCGCCGAAGTGAATACCAAGCTGGGGCAGTACGACACGGCGCTGTCGGATTATCTGAAAGCCATCGATGCGTATCGGAGCGCAAACGATCAGCATGGGGTGGCGATGGCGTCCGACGCCATGGCGCGGGTGTTTGCGGGCCAGGGTCGTTATGGCGCGGCGCTGCATTCGATGCAGGACGCGGTGAACCTGGTGCGGCAGACGAAGGAGATGACGTGGCTGACGGTGGAGGCGATCGGCGGATGGGGCGATCTGCTGGCACAGGTGGGACGCGCCCCTGAGGGGAAGGCGAGCCTCGATGAGGCGCTGAACGATGCGCACCAGATCAAGGACGACGCGTACGCCGCAATGGCGACGAACTGGATTGGCGATTACTACTACTACCAGAACGACTACGCCAACGCGCGGACGCAGTATGCGCAGGCGCTGGCGATCGCGGCGAAGACTCCGTCGAAAGAGACGCAACTGCGGGCGAAAGTTAACCTGGCGAAGACAGATCTGGCGCTGGGTCATGCGGCGCCGGTGGTACCGCAGCTGAAGAAGCTGGCGCAGGATGCGGATGCGCTGGGGCTGAAGGCGGAGTCGGTGGAGTGCTCGGTCTATCTGGCGCAGGCGCTGCTGGAGACGAAGAACGACGCGGCGGCGGAGCAGGCGCTGACGCTGGCGCAGGCGCGGGCAGAGAATCTGGGGCTGCGGATTTTGCAGGCGAAGGCCGATGCTTTACAGGCAGCGCTGGCGGCGAAGGCTGGGAAGACGGCGGAGGCGCAGAGGAATCAGCTGGAGGTAAAGCGGATTCTGGATGCGATCGGCAAGGAAGATGGAGCGGGGAAGGTGCCGGGGCGGGCTGATTTGAAGGGGATCTATGCCGGGGCAGAGGCCCAGTAGCTGTTAGCGGTTAGCGAAGACAATCCGAGTCGCCAGACCACTGGATTATTCTTCGAGCGAAGGTCTTTCGGCGTGGTTCGAAGGCCACGCCGATGTCACAACCTCGTTTTCCCGGCACACAAGGCCGGACAGCCGCGTGGTGCGGTGGCTTTACGTTGGTTAGAGTCGAGTTAGCGCGGGAGTTATCGCTCGAGTCAGTGAGCATAACTCCCGCGTTTGGACTATTGTGTAACGAAGGTCTCCGTCAGCGGACCAGCCGCGGCGAAGTTGCCCTGGGCCGCATAGTTCAGAGTTACTTTGTGAGTGCCAACCTTGAAGGGTCCCGCAATGCTGAACGGCGCGTTGCCCTTGACGATCGGCACGGTCACAGGCGCCCCTCCGTCCAGGCTGTAGGTGATGTTGCCGGCCGGCTGGGTGGTCGTGCTGGCGCTTACGTTGGTGGTGCACTGGAACGCCGTGGTGGGCAGGGTCCCACCCCAGCACGAGGCCTGGAAGAGCACAGGAGCGGGTAGAACGGTGAGCGTCACGACGGCGGATAGTCCGCCCGGATGGTGGGCATCGCCGCTGTAACTCACGGTCAGGTTGTTCGCCCCCACACTGAACGGCGGCTGCGTTGTCCAGTAAGCCAGACCATTCGCCAGCAGCGGCAGTGTGGTCACCGCAACGCCGTTGTCATACAGAGTTACAGTGCCGGTCGGGACGGGCGATCCGGAGTAACTCGGCCCCATCACGAAGTTTGTCCAGGTCTGGTAGACCTGCGTTCCGCTCGCGATTCCCATGGTTACAGTCGATTCGTTCACCACCAGCTTAACGGTCGCGCTGGGGCTTGTGTAATCGACCGTGTCGGTGGGGGCGAAGGTTGCGGTCAGCGTCTGGGTACCGCCGGATAGGATGGTTCCCAAGGCAGGCAGATAAGTGAAGTTTCCGCTGAGGATAGTGCTGGTTCCGGGAATGGTGGCCTTCGCATCCAGTTGCGTGGCGGAGAGTGCCGTGGGGTAATTGATGGCCGCAGGGGTGGCCCAGGTGATCACTGGCACCGCCTGGTTCACGGTGAGATAGACGCTCGCCGAGACCGTGGCGTAGTCGGTCTTGTCGCTGGGCGTCAGGGTAACGGTCAGCTTTTGCGAGCCGGCGGTAAGGACCCCGGAGGCTGGTGAGTAAGTCAGCATCCCCGGCACACTGCCTTTGGCGTTGAGCTGGGTTGAGCCGAGGGCTGTGCCGTAGGTGATAGCCGCCGGCGTCGCCCAGGTAATGGTGGGTATGGCCTGGTTGATGGTGATTGAGCCGGTGGCATAGCTGAACACGTAGTTCGCCGGAGCTGTTCCACCGGAGCAGCTCGTAGCGTGGGTACCTGCGCTCGTCGTGCTGGTCACGCCTGCCGTGCAGGCCGGAGGATTCGTCACTGGCACTACTACCCCATTCACAAAGCCGGAGTAACTCGGGGTCAGGGTTGGCACGGGTCCGCCGTAGGTCATCGTAGCCGCGCTCGGATTGGGCGTGACCGTGAGCGTGGCCGGCCCCACGGTGACCGAAACGAAGCCGGCAACAGCGGCGTACTCGCCAGCGTAGCTTGCCGCCGGGGTGAAGATCACCTGCTGCGGTCCGGTGGCCGTGGGAAGGGCGCCGGGGTTGACGAAGGTGAAGGTGCCAGTGACGACGGCTCCGTTATAGGGATTGGTTGCCGAGCCGGTATTGCCGAGGGTCGAGGCGGACAGAGGCTGACCGTAAACAATGGCGGTGGCGGTGGGGAAGGTCACTGTGGGCGTGGCCGGCCTGACCTGTACCGGGACCGCATTGTTCGTCACCGAGACAAAATCGTTGGTGTCGTTCGGGTTGAAGGTGACGGTCTGTAGTGAACTGCCGGCGGGGGGCGCCGTGGACGGACTAGCGAAGACAAAACTGCCGGGGACGGCAGCGCTGGTAACCGGTGAGATGGCCGATCCCCCGGTTGTGAGGCTGGATGCACTGAGCGTCTGACCATAGACGAGCGCCGAGGGGGTCGGCCAGGTGACGGAGGGAGTGACCTGATTCACTACGTAAGGCGCCGCGGTTGAGACGGAAATGTAATTGTCGGCGGCCGGCTTGAACGTCGCGGTAATGGTGTAGTTGCCCGCGGGCAGGATAGTGCTCCCGGCTATTACGGGCTGGTTGGGCACGCCGTTGATGGTGGTGGTGTAGGAGATGGACCCATCGGTGGGAAGCAACGGTGTGCTGTTGTAGCTGGCGGCGGCGTTCAGGGAGCCAGGGGCGATGGGCGTACCGTAACTCTGAGAGGCGGGCGACGGCGTAAAGGTGATGGCAGGATTTCCGGCAAGGGGGGTGAGATTGAGCTGGTTGGAGTTGCTTGGGAAGTGTGCGGAGTCACCCTGATAGAACGCCGAGAGGGAAGTGGAAGAGGCCGAGTTGGGCGTCCAGGAGCAGGTGGCGGTGCTCACGTTGACAACGGTGTTGAGGGGGCTGGTGCAGAGGAGCGTAGAACCGGCGTAGAAGAGGACATTGCCGGCGGGAGGCGCAGTTTGGCCGACGTATCCAGTGACGGTAGCGGTGAGCATGTCCGGCACGCCGAAGGTTGGGTTGGATGAAACAGCGGAAAGCTGCGTTTGCGTGCCGTTGTAGCTGGTTTGGGTGGTAAAGACGAAGTCGGAGAAGCTGGTGCCCTTCCCGGTCGAGGTTCCGTCGATGTTCTGGGGCTGCCACGAGTAAAAGATGTTCTGGACGTTGGGGGAAGTCAGGAAGCCCGGGGTGGTGGGCGTGCCGGGGGGCACGCTGGTGGTGGCCATGAAGCTGTTCGGAGCCAGGACAGAGGTTACGGTGTAGCTGCCGTCGAAGCCGGCGGGTACAGCACCGACGACGGACACGGTGGGAGGGGTTGGACCGTTCTGACCCTCGGTGATGGAGCACTCGCCGGTGCAGGTAAAGGTGGCGTTACCGCTGCTGTCGACGGTCAGTGCACTGATCTGGCTGTAGAAGGGATCGCCCTGGAGGAAGCCCGGAGAAATGGGGGGAATGTCGCTGTTGTAGGTGGTCTTGATGCTGAAGCAGCTGGCGGCGTTGTCACCCTGGCAGTTGGGCACGCTGGTGATGGCGGGACAGGCGACGGGCTTTTGGGGATTGGAGCCGGTGACGAAGCAGGAGACGGAATAGATGATGCAGTTGCCACCGGTGTCGTCGTAGACCTGGCAGACTGAACCGTTGAAGGGAGTATTGGCGATCAACGATGAAAATAAATTTGGGGAGACGGTGTTAGCGGTGACGGTCATGCTGATGCCGGTGGTCGAGGGACTATCGGAGGGTACCTGGACGCCGTAGGTGTGGGTGCCAAAGTTGAACGGCTGGTAGGTGGGGCTGCCGGGGGGCTGGAGAGGCTGCTGCTGAGTGACGGTGGTGTGGGGGGTGAAGGTCCAGGCCATGAGTTCGTTCTGCTCGAAGGCGCCGCCGGTGGCAGAGGTGAAGCCGACGTAGGCATTGGTGCCGTTGATGAGGTTCACGGCGCCCGCGATGTTGAAAGTGCCGGAGAAGAGGGGAATGGAGCCAGTGACCGGGGTATGGGTGCCGGGATTGTATTCGGGATCGAGGAAGACCTGGAGTTGGTTGGGGTTTTGTGGTTCATTGGGGCCGTTGTAGACGAAGACGACCTGATGTACATAGCCGTCGGCGAGGGTGACGGGGTCCTGCTGATTGGTTTCCGAGTCCAGGTAGGCGGTGAGCGGCTGGGTGATGAGGGTGGAGACCGCGGTGTTGTCAGGGCCGCCGAGGTTGACCGAGCAGGCGCCCGGTGAGGGGTCTTCACCTGTGTTGGGGTAGTAATGATTCGCGGAATTGGGCAGGCCGGGGCCGCAACCCTGGAGGGCGATGTGGTTGTTGTTGGGGTCCCAGCTGTTCGTGAAGGTATCGAATTCGAGGGCGAGGCTGTTGTTAATGCCGGAGTAACCCATATTGCCGCCGCCGCTGCCGAACGCGGTGGGTCCGCTGCCGCTCTGAACTCCGCCAGTGGCGGGATCGGTCGCGGCTTCGGCCGCCGGGGGGGAGTTCTGGATGACGAAGGCAAGGCCGTCGGCGGTAGTGGAGGGATCCTCCGAGTAGGGATTCAGGATGGAATCGGGGGTGAGCTTGAACGCGAACCAGACACTGAATCCGTTGGCAACGTTCTGGGGGACGGAGAACCAGAGGCTGGCGACCTGGCCACTGGTGTCGGGGGTCATCTGGAGGGCGTAGTTGGTGCTGCCGGAATCCTCGTCGCTATTGGCGTTGGGATCGATGAAGGGTGGATAGAAATCGGAGAAAAAGGATGGGTCGCCGCTGCTTCCGTTGAAGCAGAAGAGCGGATTGGAGCTGGAGCCGGGTGTGCAGCTGTAGGAGTACTGCACGGGGTTCGACGACGCCTGAGGGCCGTTGAAATCGTAGTAGGTGATCTGCTGAGCGGCGGCGCGGGAGGGCAGAAGGGCGAGGAGTGGGGCGGCGAGGAACGCGGCAAAGAGAAGGGTCCGATTCGACCGACAGATGGACATCAAACTTACCTCCGGAGCTTCTGGGGACAGGAGCTCGTGACGCAGATGGGCCCGGGACCATTCGAACGGTTGAGGGCACAGGAATGGAACCGGGGACGGGCAGCTTCTCAGCGATCCGTTGGCTGGAGCGTTTGGTGGAATGATAACGAACGCGAGGGAGTGGCTGTGTAAAAATTCGTAACCGTCGTTGGTCACATTGTTGTGATGGCCACAGAGGGAGATCGAGGTTACGAGGCGGGAGAGGGTTGGGGCTGGGGCCGCAGCCGGCCGATGAGTACGGAGGATTCGGATCTGATGTCGTCTGGCTCGCACGTAAACCAGACTTCACTCAGATGACTGGGCGCGGAGGCGGGCGGGGAGGAAGGGATGGATGAGGAGCTGGTACGCTCCGCCGCCGAGGGCGCCGCCGAGGAGAGGACCGAGGACAGGGACCCACCAGTAGCTTTGCGGTGAGGGAAAGGCGGAGGGGCCCCAGCCGGCGAGGAAACAGAAGAAGCGCGGGCCGAGGTCGCGGGCGGGGTTGATGGCCCAGGCTTCGAGATAGCCCATGGACGCGCCGATGAGGGCGACGAGGAAGCCGATCATGAGCGCTCCGAAGTTCGCTCCGGGGGCCATTTCGTTGTACTGCTCGGTAATGGCGAAGATTCCGAAGATGAGGAAGGCGGTGAGGATGATTTCGTCGCCGAAGGCGTGCAGCGGAGCGATGCCCGCGGCGGGATGGGTGAAGAAGACACCTGCAGCGCCTCCGGCGGCGCGGCTGACATGGTTAGCGAGGTCGAACTGGTCGATGACGGGCGAGTAGAGCAGGTAGACGGTGCAGGCTCCGAGAAACGCGCCAACGGTTTGCGCGATGCAATAGGGGAGGACGCTTTTCCAGGGGAATTTGCGGTAGAGAGCGAGAGCGAGGGTGACGGCGGGGTTGGCGTGGCAGCCGCTGATGGAGCCGGTGGTGTAGATGGCGATGGCGACGGCGAGTCCCCAGGCGATGCAGACGCCCCAGTAGGCGTGCTGGTAGGGGCTGGGGTCGTAGAGGGAATACATGGCTGCGACGGAATCGCCGAAGGCGATGATGATGAACATGGCGATGGCTTCGGAGATGAGCGCGCCGGTGAATTGCCTGGTCATGAGGGCCTCGGAGTGGACAGGGATCGGGTGAAATCGCGGAGGGAGTGAAGGGCTTTGCGGGCGGCGCCGGAGTCAATGGCGTGCGCAGCGAGGGCGACTCCTTCGGGGAGATCGGCGGCGAGGCCGATGGCTTCGAGAGCGGCTGCGGCGTTGAGGAGGACGATGTCACGTTTGGGTCCGCGTTCGGCGCCGGTGAGGATGGCTTCGAGGATGGCGGCGTTCGACTGCGCGGTGTCACCGCCCTGGAGGTCTGCGAGGGCGGCGTGGGGAAGGCCGACATCGTGCGGGCAGACGAGGACAGAGATGGGTTGCGGGGCGTCGTGGTCGGAGAGGGAGCGGACGATGATGGTGTCAGTCGGCGAGAGGGCGATTTCGTCGATGCCGTTGCGGGCGTGGACGACGCGGCCGTATCGGATGCCGAGCAGGGCCATGGCGCCGGCCGCGATGGGAAGCCGGGCGGCCGAGTAGACACCCATGATCTGCGCGGGGGCGCCGGCGGGGTTGGTGAGGGGGCCGGCGAGGTTGAAGATGGTGCGGAAGCCAAGGGCGCGGCGCACCGGCTGGACGCGCTTCATGGCTGGATGGAGCGCGGGGGCGTAGAGGAAGGTGAAACCGGTGGCGCGGAGGCAGTCGGCGGACTGCTGTGGAGTGAGGGCGACGGGAACGCCCATGGCTTCGAGGACGTCGGCCGAACCGCATTTGGAGGTAATGCCGCGATTGCCGTGCTTGGCGACTTTGGCTCCGGCAGCGGTGGCGACCAGGGCCGCGCCGGTGGAGATGTTAAAGGTGCCGAGACCGTCGCCACCGGTGCCGCAGGTGTCGACGAGAGAGGCGCGTTCGCTGGGAGTGAGGGGAATAGGAAGGGCGAGGGCGCGCATGGCTTCAGCGAAGCCGGTGAGTTCGTCGACGGTTTCGCCGCGGGTGGCGAGGGCGGTGAGCAGGGAGCCGATTTCGAAGTCGCTGATGGAATCGGGTTCGCCGGTGAGGATGGCGTGGAGGGCGTTGCGAGCCTCTTCGCGGGTGAGAGGGCGGTGCTCCTCGGCGACTTGTTTGAGGAGAGTTTGCAGTGCAGGCATGCGGGTGATCCGATGCTACCGCCGGGCAGGGGAGGCGGCTCAGAAGATTCTGAGCCGCGCTGGTGGGTGGATGGTGTGGCGTGGGGTCAGTCGCCGGCGGAGGTGCCGGGGAGTGGCTCGTATTCGGGCTTGGCGGGAACGGCATGTGAGACGGGCGACGGCTTTTCTGCGAAGAAAACGCGGTAGACGAGGCCAGCGAGGACCGCGCCCAGAGCGGGAGCTAGCCAGAAGAGCCAGAGCTGGGAAAGGGCCCATCCACGCACGAAAAGGGCCGGGCCTGTACTGCGGGCGGGGTTAACGGAGAGGTTGGTGACGGGTATACCGATGAGATGGATGAGGGTGAGACCGAGTCCGATAGCGATGGGCGCGAAGCCTTTGGGGGCGCGGACGTCAGTGGAGCCGAGGATGATGAAAAGGAAGAAGAAGGTGAGGACCATCTCGGCAACGAAGCAGGATTGCATCGTGTAATGGCCTGGGGACCAGTCGCCGTAGCCGTTGCAGGCGAAGATGCCGAGGACGAAGCCAGGCTTGCCGCGTGCGATGACATAGAGGGTGGCGGCGCCGACAAATCCACCTGCGACCTGGGCGACGATGTAGGGCACGAGATGGGCGTAGGGAAATCGCTTGCCGACAGCGAGGCCGACGGAGACGGCCGGATTGAGGTGGCAGCCGGAGATGTGGCCGATGGCATAGGCCATGGTGAGGACGGTGAGGCCGAAGGCCAGGGCGACGCCGACGAAGCCGATGCCGAGACCGGGGAAGGCGGCGGCGAGGACGGCCGCGCCGCAACCGCCGAACACGAGCCATGCAGTGCCGAAGAATTCGGCGAAGAGACTTTTGCTGAGATTCATCTTTCTCTCCTGTAGAAACTGGAAGCAATACAACTGCCAGCGGCGGCAGCCTGACAACAAAAACGTGGCCCGAGGGAGGAATCGGTATGACTGGAGGAGAGCGCCAGTTTAGCGCATGAAGGCGGAGTTCAGGACAAAGAATTGCGGGGCGTGCAGCGATGTGGTTAACAGGTTTGCCGGGGGCGAGACGCCTTCGCTACACTGATCATTCTGCTTCGACAGGGATTTGGTCGCGCATGGGTGCGGGCGGGCACAAACGTCTCGCGGCAACATTTTCCCGCTCAGAATTCCTGTCGATTCTTTATGGACTTAGTTTGCGTCGATTTCTTCTGAAAACCTTATATGAAAATTCACGAATATCAGGCGAAGGACATTCTGGCGAAGTATGGCGTGGCGGTGCCGCATGGCGAGGTCGCGAACACGCTGGATGAGGCGCTGGAAGTTGCGAAACGGCTGTTCAGCGGCGGCGCAAAGGGCGTCGTGGTGAAGGCGCAGATTCACGCGGGTGGGCGCGGCAAAGGTGGCGGCGTGAAGGTAGCGAAGACCATCGATGAGGCGCAGTTGTATGCGGAGCAGATTCTGGGCATGCAGCTGGTGACGCACCAGACGGGTCCTCTGGGGCAGAAGGTGCAGCGGCTGCTGATCGAAGAGACGGCCGCGATCGATCGCGAGCTGTACCTGGGGATCGTGCTGGACCGGGCTGCGGCGAAGCTCGTTTTCATGGCGTCGCAGGCGGGCGGCATGGAGATCGAGGAGGTCGCGGCGAAGGACCCGAAGGCGATC
>Ga0181519_10004896_pt1 | contig 10775 bp, 12 predicted proteins | sample PEATcosm2014_Bin_26_FD_121102 | JGI IMG/M metagenome (GOLD analysis project Ga0181519, IMG submission 121102) | Peatland microbial communities from MTU Mesocosm Facility, Houghton, MI, USA - PEATcosm2014_Bin02_10_metaG | ecosystem: Environmental > Terrestrial > Soil > Wetlands > Peat | place... | reverse complement strand
GAGCAGAAATTCGATCGCGTCGACCGTGCCCATCGGATTGAGGATGCGGCGCAGCACGTACATCTTCTTGAGGATGTCGGGCGGCACGAGCAGCTCCTCCTTGCGGGTGCCCGAGCGAGTGATGTCCATCGCCGGAAAGGTGCGCTTGTCGCTGACCTTGCGATCGAGAATGATTTCCGAGTTGCCGGTGCCTTTGAACTCTTCGAAGATCACTTCGTCCATGCGCGAGCCGGTGTCGATCAGCGCCGTGGCGATGATCGTCAGCGAACCGCCTTCCTCGATGTTGCGCGCCGCGCCGAAGAAGCGCTTCGGCCGCTGCAACGCATTGGCGTCGACGCCGCCGGTCAGCACCTTGCCCGACGAGGGCACGACGGTATTGTAGGCGCGCCCGAGCCGCGTGATCGAATCGAGCAGGATGACGACGTCGCGGCCATGCTCGACCAGCCGCTTGGCCTTCTCGATCACCATTTCCGCCACCTGAACGTGCCGCACCGCCGGTTCGTCGAAGGTCGAGGACACGACTTCGCCCTTCACCGAGCGTTGCATGTCGGTGACTTCCTCCGGCCGCTCGTCGATCAGCAGCACGATCAGGAAGCATTCGGGATGGTTGGCGGTCACGGACTGGGCGATGTTCTGCAGCAGCACCGTTTTGCCGGTGCGCGGCGGCGAAACGATCAGCGCGCGCTGGCCCTTGCCGATCGGCGAAACGATGTCGATCACCCGAACCGACATGTCTTTCCGGCTCGGATCTTCGACCTCGAGTTTCAGGCGCTCGTCGGGATAAAGCGGTGTCAGGTTGTCGAAGTGCACCTTGTGACGCGTCTTCTCCGGGTCCTCGAAATTGATCGCGTTGCACTTCAACAGCGCGAAATAGCGTTCGCCTTCCTTCGGGCTGCGGATCACGCCCTCGACGGTGTCGCCGGTGCGCAGGCCCAGCCGACGGATCTGCGAGGGCGAAACGTAGATGTCGTCGGGACCGGCGAGATAATTGGCGTCCGGCGAGCGCAGAAAGCCGAAGCCGTCCTGCAAAATCTCGATCACGCCCTCGCCGATGATTTCGACTTCGCGCGCCGCGAGTTGCTTGAGGATGGCGAACATCAGCTCTTGCTTGCGCATGATCGAAGCGTTTTCGACCTCGTTCTCCTCGGCAAACGAGAGAAGTTCGGTCGGCGACTTTTTCTTGAGGTCTTGGAGTTTGATTTCCCGCATTGGGACGGTCTCGGATGTTCAGCGAGGGCAAGGGAGAGATAGACGCCGGACCCGCGTCGAAGCGGTTGACCGCTTCGGCCGGCGTCGTCTGGATCGTGGAGATCCGCACGCCAGCGGGGGCGCCCATGGAAGGCGAGGGCCCCCGTTTAAACGGCTTCGGCGAATCTTTCAACGGCTGATTTCGCCGCCGCCGCCGCTTACGGTTTCGTCACCACCAGGAACACGACGAGAATCATGATCGCTGTCGGCGCTTCGTTGACAAAGCGGTAGAAGCGCGACGAATGCCTGTTGCGATCCTCGGCGAAGGCGCGCACCTGGGCGGAGAAAAAGCCGTGCAGCCCGGTCAACAGCAGCACGAGCGCCAGTTTGGCGTGCAGCCACGGCGACAGCCAGTAGCCCTCGCGCCAGGCCAGCAGCGGCCCTGTGATCCAGACGGCGATCATCGCCGGATTGGCGATGCCCTTGAGCAGCCGCCGCTCCATGACCTTGAATTGTTCGGAGGTTGCCGATTTGCGCTCCGCGTCGGCGTGATAGACGAACAGCCGCGGCAGATAGAGCATGCCCGCCATCCACGAGATGACGGCGACGATGTGCAAAACCTTGATCCACAGGTCGATCGATTGCATGAGCGACGACACCGGCGTTGCGACGAGCGCTGGCAACTTGCCACGCTACGGCGATCAGGGCAAAGCCGGGCGCGATTCCCACAGGCGGCCCGCCAAAGGAATCTAGGAATCTGACTCTCTGATTCGATTCTTCTTGGCGGCAGAGAGCGTGCAGGCAATCCTGTCCACTGTGGAGCGGCCATTCGGCCTCCGTGATCCGCGTCGGCGGCTCTGCGAGGGGGGCTGGGGATTGGTTAACGAATCGTTAATCGTTTCAAGGCGGCCGGCAAGACATCAGATGTGGACAGCGAGCCGTCGTCCCCGCAATTGCCGGTTCGGCGCGCCCCGTCGTCATGATCTACGCACCGCGATCGCCTGTGGACCGCGGCCGGCCGATTCCCGCCGCGGCGGCTTTGGCGGCGCCGGAGCTGCGGCTTCTCCACGTCTGTCCACAGCCGTCGCGCCGAGCTATATGGGTCCCTCTCGCCAGCGGAGCAGTCGATGGGGCGCAGTTACTTTCACCTTCATCTCGTCTCCGATTCGACGGGCGAGACCTTGATCGCCGCGTCGCGCGCCGCGGCGGCGCAGTACCAAGGCGTCGCCTCGATCGAGCACGTCTATCCGCTGGTGCGCACTCGCGCCCAGCTTGAGCGGGTCGTCGCCGAGATCGACAATGCGCCCGGCATCGTGCTGTTCACCCTGGTCGACCCCGATCTGTCGCGCCGCCTCGAGGCGGCCTGCGAAGAATCTGGCTCGCCGTGCCTTTCGGTGCTCGGTCCGGTGCTGACCCTGTTTCAATCCTATCTCGGCCAGAGCTCGACGCCGCGCGCCGGCGCTCAGCACATGCTCAATCCGGAATATTTCAAACGCATCGACGCGCTGAACTTCACCATGATGTGCGACGACGGCCAGTTGACCGAAACCTTGGAGAGCGCCGACATCGTGCTGCTCGGCGTCAGCCGCACGTCGAAGACGCCGACGAGCATCTATCTCGCCAATCGCGGCTATCGGACCGCCAACATTCCGCTCGTGCCCGGCGTGCCGCCGCCCGCCGCGCTCGACCATCTGCGCCGGCCGCTGATCGTCGGCCTGGTCGCCTCGCCCGATCGGATCGTTCAGATCCGCCAGAATCGCCTGCTTGCGCTGCAGGCCAATCCTGAAACCGAATATGTCGACCGGATCGCCGTCGCGCACGAGGTCAACGATTCGCGTCGGATGTTCGGCGAGCGCAACTGGCCGATCATTGACGTTTCGCGCCGCTCGATCGAAGAGACCGCGGCGGCTATTCTCGATCTTTATCGCGAGCACAAACAGAAGTTCATCGCCCACGGCTGAAACCGGCCCCAAATGCCCGCCCCAACTTTGTGGATCGGCGTCTCGCCGATCATCCTGGCGTCAAAGAGCGCAAGCCGCCGCGCGCTGCTGGCGGGCGTCGGCCTGCCGTTCGAGGTCGAGCCGGCGGGCATTGACGAGCGCAGCGTCGAAGAGGCGCTGACCCAGCGCGGCGAAGCGGGCGCCGCCCTGGCGCTGGCGCTGGCGCGCGCCAAGGCCCTCGCGGTCAGCGCGCGCCGGCCGGGCGCCCTGACGCTCGGCGCCGACCAGACGCTGATCCTCGATGGCCAGCCGATGCACAAGGCGCCGACGCGGGCGGCGGCCGCCGCCGCGCTTCAGGCGATGAGCGGCCGCGGCCATCGCCTCGTCTCGGCCTTCGCGCTGGTGCGCGACGGGGCGATCCTGGCCGAAGACAGCGACAGCGCCGATATGACAATGCGCGCTCTCGACGCGGCGCAAATCGCCCGCTATCTCGACATAGCCGGGCCCGCGGTCCTGGCGAGCGTCGGGGCCTATCAGATCGAAGGCCTCGGCGCGCATCTGTTCGAATCGATCTCAGGCGATCACGCCACGATTCTCGGGCTGCCGATGTTGAAACTTCTCGCCGCGTTGCGCGGCCTCGGGCTCCTCGCGCTATGAGCGCCGTCCGTCGCGCCGGCGTTTGCGGCTGGCCGGTCGCCCATTCGCGCTCGCCGCTGATCCACGGCTACTGGCTCGCGCGCTACCATCTCGAAGGCGCCTACGAGCGCTTCGCCGTGCCGCCGCTCGGATTCGCCGATTTCGCCGCTTCGATTGGCGTCGACGGGCTGGTCGGCGCCAACGTCACCGTGCCGCACAAGGAAGCGGCTTTCGCCGCTTGCGACCGGCTGACCGATTCCGCGCGGGCCACTGGAGCGGTCAACACGCTGTGGCGCGAAGACGGCGCGCTGTGGGGCGACAACACCGACGTCGCCGGGTTCCTCGCCAGCCTCGATACGGAAGCCCCTGGCTGGCGCGACCGCGTCGACAGCGCCGTGGTGCTGGGGGCCGGCGGCGCGGCGCGCGCGATCGTTCATGGGCTGGCGTCGCGCGGCGTCGCGCGCATCGCCATCGTCAATCGCACCCGGACTCGCGCCGTCGCGCTCGCCGACCGCTTCGGCGCGGTGGCGCGCGCGGCGACCTGGGACGAATTGCCGCAGTTGCTCGCCACGGCGGGCTTGCTCGCCAACGCGACGATCCTCGGCATGGCCGGCCAGCCGCCGCTCGACGTCGCGCTCGCGCCGCTGAAGGCCGACGCGGTGGTCGCCGACGTCGTCTATGTCCCGCTGACGACGCCGCTAGTCGAAGCGGCGTGGCGGCGCGGCTGCGTCGCTGTCGGCGGGCTCGGCATGCTGTTGCGCCAGGCGGCGCCCGGCTTCGCCCGCTGGTTCGGCAAAACGCCCGAGGTGACGGCGGAACTGCGGACGTTGGTCGAGGCCGATCTGCGCGCCGCGGAAAAAGCGCGAACGTGATCGTCGCCGGACTGACCGGGTCGATCGCGATGGGCAAATCGACGGTCGGCCGAATGTTCGCCGAACTCGGCGCGCCGGTCTTCGATTCCGACGCCGCGGTGCGCGAATTCTATCGCTCCGACGAGGCCGAGGCGGTCGAGGCCGCCTTCCCCGGCGTTCGGGTCGACGGCGACGTCGATCGCGGCCTGCTCGCCGCCGCCACCCTCGGCGATCCGGCGGCGTTGAGACGGTTGGAAGGGATCGTCCATCCGGATGTCGCGCGCCGCCGTCAGGCCTTCCTCGCCGCCGCCGCGGCGGCGGGGCGACGCCTGGCGATCGTCGACGTGCCGCTGCTGTTCGAGATCGGAGCGGAGAAGACAGTCGACGTCGTGGTCGTCGTCAGCGCCGGCCTAGAGGCGCAACGGGCGCGCGCGTTGTCGCGGCCCGGCATGAGCGAGGCGAAGCTCGCCGCGATCCTCGCCCGCCAGACGCCGGACGCCGAGAAGCGCCGTCGCGCCCATTGGGTGATCGACACGCGCGGGCCCTATGCCGCCACCCGCGCGCAGGTCGTCGCCGTGCTGCGGGCGCTCGCCCCCGTCCCCGGCCGGAGGCCGACCGATGCGTGAAATCGTCCTCGACACGGAAACGACCGGGCTCGATCCCACCAAAGGCGATCGCCTGGTGGAGATCGGCGCGGTGGAGATCGTCAACCAGATCGCCACCGGCGCTGTCTTTCACGCCCTGATCAATCCCGAGCGCGAGGTGCCCGAGGAGGCGTTCCGCGTCCACGGCCATTCGACGGCATCGCTCGCCGACAAGCCGGTCTTCGCCGCCGTGGTCGACGACTTCCTCGCCTTCGTCGGCGAAGATCGCCTCGTCATCCACAACGCCGAGTTCGACATGCGTTTTCTCAACGCGGAGCTGGCGACGCTCGGCCGCCCGCCGATACCCGCCGATCGGGTCACCGACACGCTTCTGCTCGCGCGCCGCAAGCATCCCGGCGCGCCCAACAATCTCGACGCTTTGTGCGACCGCTATCGCATCGACCGCTCGAAGCGGGTGCGCCATGGCGCGCTGCTCGACGCGGAGATTCTGGTCGAGGTCTACGGCGAGCTGACCGGCGGTCGCCAGCGCTCGTTGTCCTTCGCGATGGTCGAGGCGGCGCGCGGCGACGGGCCGGTTGCGACGGCGAAGCGCGCGCGGCCGGCGCCGCTGCCGGAGCGCGCCAGCCAAGCCGAGTTCGACGCCCACGATGCGCTCGTCGATTCGCTCGGCGAATCGGCGATTTGGCGCCGCTACGCGCCGCCTGCGGACGGCAAGGGCGACTAGGCGTTCGCCGTCGCCGCGCCGGCCGCCTGCACTCGCTGCAGATAGAGGCGGTGGAAGTCGATCGGGTCGACGTAAAGCGGCGGATAGCCGCCGTTGCGCACTGCGTCGGCGATAATCTGGCGCGCGAACGGGAACAGCAGGCGCGGCCCCTCGATCATCGCCACCGGCTGGACCTGTTCGGCGGGGACGTTCTCGATGCGGAAGACCCCGGCATAGTGGAGTTCGAACTTGAAAACCACGCCGGGCCCTTCGCCCGCGCCGCCTTCGAGCAACAGCTCGATCTCGTAGTCGGTGGCGGCGATCTGCCGGCCGTTGACGTTGACTTGAAGGTTGAGGCCGGCCGGCTGCTGACCGAAAGTGCGCGGCGCGTTCGGGTTCTCGAACGAGAAGTCCTTGAGGTATTGCGCCACGACCGAGAAACGGGGCGACGCCGCGTCCACTCCGCCGTTGCCGTTCTCTTCGGCCATCGCTTCAACTCCCAGCCGTTCGACCTTGCGTTCCGGCGCGTCGCCTAACACGCGCCGTCGGCCCGAACAAGCGCGCTGGGGGGGCGCTGCGGCTCAGAGCCGCGGCCAGGAGAAATCGTCGGCGCGGCCGCTGAGCGGCTCGGCGGGCTCGCCCTGACGCAGCACCCGCGCCACCAGTTCCGTCTCTCCGGGCGGGTTCGGCTCGCGCGAGGCGAGCGCGCCGCCGGGCGAAAGCGGCCTTCCGGTCAGCGACAGGATCGGTCCGGCGAGGGGTTTGGGCGGCTCCTGCGTCGCCGGCGCGCCCGGCCCCTCTGGCGCGCCCATCTCGCGCCGAATCTGGGCGTTGATGTCGCCGGCCGCCTGCTCGATGTCGGGCGGCAGGTCGGCGGTCTCGTTCTGCGGTCGGCCCTTGTCGAAGACGCGGCGGATCTCCGCCTCGAGAAAATGGGCGACCTTGCGTCCGCCGGCCTTGGTGAAATGGATGCCGTCGGGGCCGCGCAGCTTGACGATCTGCCCGTCGACGTTGGGGCCGGAGGCGTCGTACTGCCCGTCCTGGTTGGCGAAGGCGTCCCAGATGTCGATGAATTTGACGCCCAGCTTCTCGACCTCTGCGCGGTCGATTTCGTTGAGTTTGACGATGTCGGCGTTGAAGCGGTCGGCGCGCATCGGCGGCATGCCGACCCAGGCGACCGGAATATTCGCCGCCTGGAACGGCGCGAGCACCGCGTCGATGCGCGCGGCGTAGGCGGTCTTCCAGCGGTCGCTCAGCGGGTCGAGACTTTCGGCGCCGTCACGCATCGCCTGGAGATCGTTGATGCCAACCATGACGACGACGAAGTCGATATGGTCCTTGCCGGTCGCGAGATCGTGGGCGGCCTTCGGCCAGTCGAAATAATCGGCGCGCACCAGGCCGGATGCGTCGTGCGACTTGTCGGCGACGGCGATCTCCGGCTTGCCAGCGAAGGCCTCGGTCAGGCCGCTGGCGGTGAGCGAGGCGAGGCTGTCGCCGAGCACGTCGATGAAGAAGGTCGGCTGCACGGCCGCGCCGCCCGGCGTGCCTGGTTCGCGCGTCGTCGTCGCCGGCACGAAGTCGCGCACCTTCTTCTTCGGCTTGCTGGCCGCCGCCTCGGGCGGTTTGGGCGGCTGGCCGCCGAACAATTGCTGGAGGAAGCCGCCGAGACCGCCTTCCTGGGCTGGCGCCGCCGGCGCCGTCAAGGCGACGGCCAAGGCCGCGACGGCGGCGAGGCGCAGCGCGCGCGTGACGAACAGGCGGTCGAGAGCGAACATCATGGACGCCAACTGCGGCCGTTAGCAGCCGCACTGTGAGCCTAGGGAGCGAATTTGGCGGAAAACCGGCGCGGAACGCAAGCCCTTCAACCACGCTGACGCAGCCGGCGCAACAGGGCGAGCGTCGGATAGCCGTCCGGCGCCGCGCCGATCGATTCCTGGTAGTCGCGCAAAGCGGCCTGCAGACGATCGCCCACCCGCCCGTCGATGTCGCCGACGTCATAGCCGCGCCGGTCGAGTTCGCGCTGCAGCTCGCGCACCTCTCTGTCGCCGAGCGGCTTGTCGCGCGTCGGCCAGGCGGTCTTGAGGCCGTCGCGGCCCATCACCGCGTCGCCGAGCAACGCCACGCCGAGCGCGTAGGCGGTGGCGTTGTTGTAGGCTTTGATCGTCCTGAAATTGGCGGTGATGAGGAAGATCGGCCCTTTGAGTCCGGCGGGGATCAGCAATTCGGCCTCGCCGTCCTGGGGCAGCGGACCGCCGTCGGCGCGCGTGACCCCGCGCGCGGCGAAGGCGGAGAACGGGGCGAAGCGCGCCGAATCGGCGGCGGTGAGCTTGAATCCGTCCGGCAGCCGCGCTTCGAATCCCCACGGCGCGCCGGCGATCCAGCCGTGTTTGGCGAAGAAATTGGCGGTCGAGCCGATCGCGTCGGGCGCGCTGTCCCAGATGTCGCGCCGGCCATGGCCTTCGAAATCGACCGCGTACTCGAGGAAACTCGACGGCATGAACTGGGTCTGGCCCATCGCGCCCGCCCACGAGCCCTTCATCTCGCGCGGCTCGATGTCCCCCTCCTCCAGGATCGCCAGCGCCGCGACGAGCTCGTCGCGGAAATAGTCGCCCTGGTAGTGGACGAAGGCGAGGCTGGCGAGGGCGCGGATCACCGAATCGCCGCCGCTGAAGACGCCGAATTCGCTCTCCATGCCCCAGACGCCCATCAGCACGGCGGGATCGACGCCGTAAGTCGTTTCCGCCTTGGCGAGCCACGACCGCATGTCGTCGGCCTTGGCGCGGCCGCGTGCGACGCGCGCCGGCGACACGGCGTCGGAAAGATAGACCCAGATCGGCCGAACGAATTCGGCCTGGGCGGTCGTATGGGCGACGATCCTCGGATCGAAGGTCACGCCGGCGAAGGCGGCGTCGAAAGTGGCGCGCGTGACGCCGCGCGCTTCGGCGAGCGGCCACAGTCCGTCGACGAAGGCGCGGAAGGCGGCGTCGACCTTCCGCGCCGCCTCGGCCGCCGCCTTTTTCGCCGCCGCCGCCGTGGCCTTTTTCGCCGCCGCCGCCGTGGCCTTTTGCGCCGCCGTCGCTGTGGGCTTTCGCGGCGCTGCGGCGTCAGCGGGCGCTGCGGCGAGGACGAGCGCCGCAGCCAGAGCGGCGGCCGCGGCGACGCGGCCCCAGACGGTCGAAGCGAAGCGCGTCATGGCTTGATCCTCGCAGCTCGGCGCGCGGTTAAGCTAGCGGCGAGCCGTTGCGAAGGCATTAACTACGTTCGCGTCCGGCTGGCGTAAGGTCGCCGCCCGCGCAGATGGAGAAGACCATGATCTTGGAAGCCTTTACGCGCACGTTCGTCGACGCCGGCGGTCTCGACGCGGCGGTCGCCTTTTACAAGGCCCTGCTTTCAGGCGATGAGCCCCTGCGCTTCGCTTATCCGGAAACAGGGCTCGAGCTCGCCGCCGTCTCGTCGCCGAAACTCTCGGTGCTGATCGTCGCCGGACCGCCCGAAAAGCGCGCGCCGTTCGAGGCGACGCGGCTGACGATCAAGGTCGATGCGCTCGAACCGCACCTCGCCGTCCTGAAGGCCGCCGGCGCCGAACAATTGGAGCCGATCCAGGCGACGCCGGTCGGCCGCAAGTCGCGCTTCCGCCATCCCGACGGCGTCATCGTCGAATACGTCGATCACACGGCGTCCAACGCAGGGCGACCCTGACGCTTTTCAGCCGTCGCCCTTGATGTCGTCGGGGCGAGGCATGGAGATGATGTTGTAGCCGGCGTCGACGAAATGCGTCTCGCCGGTCACGCCGGCCGAGAGGTCGGACAGCAGGTAGAGCCCCGCCCCGCCGACGTCCTCGATCGTCACCGTGCGGCGCAACGGCGAATGGTGGCGCTGAAAGTTGAACATGAAGCGCGCGTCGGCGATGCCGGCGCCGGCCAGCGTGCGGATCGGGCCGGCCGAAATCGCGTTGACGCGAATACCGGCGGGACCGTAGTCGGCGGCGAGATAGCGCACGCTCGCCTCCAGCGCCGCCTTGGCGACGCCCATGACGTTGTAGTTCGGCATCACCCGCGTCGAGCCGCCGAAGGTCAGCGTCAGCATCGCGCCGCCGCGCGGCATCAGCGCCGCGGCGCGCCTGGCGATCTCGGTGAAGGAGAAAGCGGAGATGACCATCGTGCGGACGAAGTTTTCCCGCGTCGTGTCGGCGTAGCGGCCTTTCAGCTCGTTGCGGTCGGAGAAGCCGATGCAATGGAGGACGAAATCGAGATCGCCCCATTGCTCGGCGAGCGTGGCGAAGACCGCGTCCAGCGAGGCGACGTCCTCGACGTCGCAGGGAAGCGAAAGCGTCGAGCCGAGGCTCTCGGCGAGCGGCAGGACGCGTTTGCCCAACGCGTCGCCCTGGTAGGTGAACGCCAATTCGGCCCCCTGGGCGGCGACGGCCTTGGCGATCCCCCAGGCGATCGAATGATCGTTCGCGACGCCCATCACGAGGCCGCGCTTGCCGCTCATCAGGCCTGGGTTCATCCCGCTCGTCTCTTGGTCGTCAGGCGTCGACGTGCTTGAACACCAACGTTGCGTTGGTCCCGCCGAAACCGAAGGAATTGGACAGCGCCGCGCCGATGCGGACGTTGTCGATGCGCCGCCGCACGATCGGCATGTCGACGAACTCGGGATCGAGCTCGTCGATATGCGCGCTCTCGGCGATGAAGCCGCTCTGCATCATCAGCAGCGAATAGATCGCCTCGTGGACGCCGGTCGCGCCCTGCGAATGGCCGGTCAGCGACTTCGTCGCCGAGATCGGCGGGCATTTCTCGCCCGCGCCGAACACCGCGCGAATCGCCTCGATCTCTTTCTGGTCGCCGACCGG